>Ga0209542_10000287_pt1 | contig 126122 bp, 118 predicted proteins | sample RifCSPhighO2_01_FD_184028 | JGI IMG/M metagenome (GOLD analysis project Ga0209542, IMG submission 184028) | Soil microbial communities from Rifle, Colorado - Rifle CSP2_plank highO2_0.1 (SPAdes) (version 2) | ecosystem: Environmental > Terrestrial > Deep subsurface > Rock core/Sediment ... | reverse complement strand
GTCAGTTAAAACAACATCAATAGAATTTTCCTCAATTTGAGGAAGTAATTCTAACGTATCCGCACAAATAATTTTATTTATGAATTTCTTATTTTTCATAAATTACTTTTTTGAATTGGGATTTTTCCCGTTAAATTCCTTATATAATATCCTATAAATTTTTTCTCTTACTTCTTTATCAAAATTTCTAACGAAATTTGCGTCTGCCAATTTTATAACTCTACCCTTATCATCATAAACCCATCTGTTTCTATCACCCCTATTACACTTTTGACATTGCGGAATTATGTTTCCGGCAACTAAAGGTTTGTTCGGATCTATATGCGCTTTTTGCAAAATTGTTTTTGTCGCCGGCCAGTGGAAATGGGGTTTATTTTCCTGCGAGCCGCAAGTGGCGCAACGATAATTATATCTTTCTTTTATTTTATCCCAATCACCGGTTTCAGTTATTCTGTGACCTTTCTTAAATCCGGGGTAAGGCTGTTCCAATGTGTAAAGTTGATATATCCCTCTTTTTATTTTTAAAACAATATTATCTCTACCGCCCGCGGCTATCCACCAGCCAGCTTGAGCACCTAAATGTCGCGCTTGTTGCACATCGTTAGTATCTGGATAATAACTTCTGACAAATTTGGTAAGCTCTTCTTTACTGACTTTTCTGGTTTTGGGGTAGTCGTAAGCTAAATAAACCAAAACTAATGCGTCTTTTGTAAATTTACCTTTTGAAGCGTAAAGTTTTGGTAATTTAACCCCAAATTGCTTTAAGTATTTTTCGTGGTATTCACTAATGGTTTTATAAATACTTTCTATTGATTTTTTGTTCAAAATAAGATTATCTAACATATTTTATAACATTTATTTCTATGCCTTTATTTTAGCATAAAATGTATTTATTTAAATCGTTTTCTGAGCGACGATAGAAGTAAGGGTTATTAAATTGCTTTTAAATTATTTTAAATTTGGCTTTCCTGTAGCTTGAAGTTTTTTGTTTAATTCACCGCGCTTAACTTTTAATTTTTCTGGCGCTACGTAATAAAAATCAAAAAGCTGTTCCAAAACATCAAGTGACCATTCAGCTTCCCCTTTTTCTACTTCAACTATCTCGCCCGTGTTTTGATATTTAATTGGGTGTGCGGCAAAGTTACCTATTGTTCTTATAGCGTCTATTGCCGCACTAAGATGTGAAGGTAGTTTTGTCATTACCTCATCAATTTCTTTATTTAAATCATTTTTCTTAATGCCTTGATCATGTAACATATTTTGTAAACATCTTCTCGCTAAAGCTGCCGCAGCTTTTTTACTATACTGTTCAACCAAACATGCTTCTTTATAGTCATCAGAAATATTTTCGTTCACAATTTCCACCTCTTTTGGACACGGCGGCCGAGTGGATCCGAGAGGATAAATCATTCTTTCGTTAAAATGAATTATAATATCACCACAATTAGTGCAACGACATAATTCTAGAGAATAACGGCCCTCATTTTTACCTATTAAACTATTAAGATTTACGGTGAATCCAGAACTATCTTTAACATACTCAAATCTATTAGCGGTCTTACAATGAGGACAAATATCTGTTTGACCCACTTCAATTGTCATATTTTTAATTTAAAAGCAATTTAATAATTTCGTCTAATGGGTTGCGGTATAAATGAAGTTTGTGGAATTACTATTTGTGAAATTACTAATAATCGTTTACTGATTTTAGTTTATCAATCTTTATAAAAATATACAAGAATATTTGGAAAATCTATTCCGCCCACAATTTTTTAGCTTCGTCCCAAATAGCGTTATCTCCTTGGGCTGTTTTTAGCCAATACCACCATTCCGCGCCCCATAGATAAACTTCTTTAAAACCGGTTTCTTTCCCGTATTGAATTGTCTTTTTAAATTCTTCTAAATTCATTGATTGGAATTGCTCTTCTAAAGGCAATTCATAAAGCAAGGTTCTACCCCATGGCTCAACGGCCAATTCAACCATAATTATTTCCTGAAGTCCAAAAAATTTTTTAATTAAATCAGCTCTTTTTTGATAAAAAACCGGGGGAAATGGATAGCGAAAATTGCCGAGATATTTATTCCAGACAACGCGATAAAGCGTAGTGCCTAAAATATCCGCTCTCTTGGCCTCGTTAATCCAAGGGCTTAATTCCCCGCTGGCCGTAATGACAATCGGCCGATTATCTAAATTTCTCGCCAAAGCGATTTCTTGGTCTAAGAAATTTTTGTCCAAGGCCGGACATTCGCCAAAGCTTTCAAAAAACGGTTCGTTTTCAATCTGCCAAGCTTTAATGTTTTGGCTTTTTTTATAATGTTCAATAATTTCAATGATTAATAAAAGGACTTTTTCCTGCTGTTCTTCTTCGCTTAATTTCCCGGCCCAGCCCGGAATATGACATTCGGGCCAACGAGGCAATTTCCGGCCAATGGCTAAAATAACTTTTGCGTTTCTTTTTTCCGCCTCATTAATCTGCCAATCCAAATCATTAAAAGAATATTCTCCGTCTTGTTTTTCAATTTCCGGCCAATAAGCGACTAAACGCAAATTTCTTACTTTCAAGTCATCAAGAATCGCCAAATAGGTTTTCTGCCAGTTTAAGCCCATTTTTATAGCAAAGGGCTGACTAAAAGTTACGCCAAAAATTATTTCTTCTGCCGGCTCTGCTTTGCCAATCATTAGATACGCCAAAAATCCCGCCGTAAATATTAATAAAGCGATAAAAATCGCCAAAAAAACCCGTGCCAAACTAATTAAATTTTTCTTTGTTTGCATATTTTTACCCACTTATGGCTAAAATGCCCAAGCCCAAGCTAATCAATAAAATAGCGGCTAATTTTTGGATAATCGCGGCTTTGGTGATTTTTTCTTCTAAAAGCCGGGGGAATTTTTTGGCCAAAAAAACAACCATCAGCAAAAGGAAAATATACTGAACCCCCTGAAGCGCCTTGACCAAGCTGACGCTCCCCAAAGAAACCGCGTAATGAATAAAGAAAAGCGCCAGAGCGGCCAAAATAAAAGAAGAAAGAAAAATAAGACTGATTTTCGTTTTTTGCTTTACGGCTCCGGAAACACCGAAAATTATTTTTCTGGTTTGAGGCAATAAAAGTAAAATTAAAGCGCCTAAAAAACTGCCCAAACGACCCCAGATAAGACCGCTTATAAAAGGCTGATTTAAATAAATATATTTGCTTAAAACATAAAATAAACCAAAGATAAAAGCGGCTAAAAGAACCAGTCACCAACTCCTGACTAAATAACCGATCGCTCCTTTTTCAAGAGAAATAAAAATTCCGCCGATAACCAAAACAAAAAAAGCGGTGATTTGCCAAAAACTTAATCGTTCGTCTAAAAAGACAAATGACAAAACTAAAGTAAAAATCGGCTCTAAACTGCCGACCATCGGCACCACCCTTGAAACTTCGTATTGACGAATGGCCTGATAAAAAACTATCAAACCAAAAAGATATAATAAACCGGTCAGTAAACTGATTAAAATCTGCCAAAAGCCGGGCACTATCAAACCAAAAGGCGCCAAAACCAAAATAAAAACACTTAAAAAACCAACATAAAAAGCGTAGACTAAAGGATGGGGAATTGATTTGGTTAAAAGAATCCGCTCAATAATCAAAGTAATGGTCAAAAATAAATAAGCGATGATTGAAATAATTAACCAGTTCATAAGTTAAAATTACATAAAAACCGCGTTTTCCTGACAAATCTTGGCATAAACTTCCGCGCTCGGCCTGATTTTCCTTTCCAAAGTCTTATAATCAATTTCAATTAAACCAAACCTTGGCCAAAAACCTTTTTCCCATTCGTAGTTATCCATTAATGACCAGTGAAAATAACCGCGAATATCAATTTCCTCCCCAATCGCCTTGTGTATCCAATATAAATGGTCTTTTATAAAATTTTCTCTTAATTTGTCTTTTTCGTCAGCCAAGCCGTTTTCAGTGATATAAATCGGTTTTTGGTATTTTTTTAAATCTTTTAGTACATGATAAATTCCTTCAGGATAAATTTCCCATCCCAAATCAGAAACAATTTTATTTTCATTTTGATTAATCCAGTTTTTCGGATTTTTAAAGCCCGGTTTTATTCGGCTGTGAAAATAATAATTAAGGCCGATAAAATCCTGCTCATTTTTAATCTTATCTAAAAACATCCTGTTCCAATACCAATCAGCCAAAGAAACTAAAATTTTGGGCCGACCGTCAAAAAAAATATTGTTTTTGGCAATCCCGACTTGAATATTTTTAGGGCCGTACTGATGAAGCGTCTTATAAGCTTTCTGATGAGCTTTAATTAAATTTTTTATGGCTCTTAAAATATCCAAAAGGTTCGGCCATTTATTCCCCTGATAAGCTCCTTGAAGCGGCAAATACCAGGAAGCGTAATTAATTGGCTCGTTTATGGTAATATAAAAATCAACTTCTTCTTTAATGTTTTTAATGAAAAATTCAACATAGCGGTTAAAATAATCCGGAGATTTTTTATTAAGCCAATTGCCTTTTCTATAAAACCAAATCGGGCATGTAAAATGATGTAAAGTGACAAAGGGAATAATATTTCGTTCTTTTAAAGCTCTGATGACATTCTGGTAATGTTTAAGTTCTTTAAAATTAAATTGCCCCTCTTTTGGTTCTATGCGCGACCATTCAATGGAAAATCTGTGAGCGTTCTGGTTTAGCTTTTTAACCAAATTAAAATCTTCTTCATAGCAATTGTAATGGTCAGCGGCCCGGCCGGTTTTAGAAATCTGAACTTTAATTCCCAAAATATCCATTTTGCTTTTTTTATAAGACCAAGCCCACCACTCATTTTTATTCCCGCCTTCAACTTGGTGAGCCGAAGTGGCCGCGCCCCATAAAAAACCTTTGGGGAATTTTAGAATTTTGGTCATGTTATTTCTGACACTTGGGACAAAAATGCGCGGAACGGCCGCCAAGTTTAAGTCGTTTAATTCTAGTTTTACAAACAAAACAAGGTTCATCACAACGGCCGTAAACTTTTAATAAAGACGCGTATGTTCCTTCTTTGCCCTCGGCGGTCAGATACATGTCAACCGAAGTGCCCTGACGCTTAATGGCTTTGGGTAAAATTTTTTTAATACCCTGATAAATTTTTTTAATTTCTTCGGGCTTCAAGGTTTTAACAATTCTTATTGGTTTGACCTTGGCGTAAAATAAAACTTCGTCTGAATAAATATTTCCCAAGCCGGCAATGAAAGTTTGGTCCATTAAAAGGGGTTTGATTTTTGCTTTTGGTTTTTTAGCTAATAATCGTTTGAACAGATCAAGAGTAAAATTTTTTTCTAATGGCTCCGGACCAAAATTTTCTTTAGCTAAAAATTTATTTAATTTTTTTTGAGGAACCACTTTAACAAAACCAAACTGCCTCAAATCATTGTGAAGCAGATAATCACCGTCAGTAAAATAATAAATAAGATGAGAGTATTTGTTAATTTGGCCGTTAAATATCAATTGGCCGGTGAGCTTTAAATGGATAACCAAGTCGTATCCATTTGATAATTCAATAATCAATAACTTGGCCCGACGAGCAATGTTAATAATCTTGCTTCCTTCAACTATTTTTTTAAACTTTTTTAAAGGATACTTAACAATTTTCCTTAAACGGACTTCAACTTTTTTGATCTTCTTGTCTTTAATCTTTCCGTTTAATTGTCTTTTAATTGTTTCAACTTCGGGAAGTTCTGGCATATTTATCTGGGCGGTTCTTCATATTGCGTACTGACCAAAACATCTTTAAGGGCGTCAACGTCTTCCAAAACCACGCCGGCCCCGCGAACCACGGCCGTTAACGGATCTTCCGCGACTTTAGTTGGCATCTCTGTTTCTTCGGCCACTAACTGGTCCAGCCCCCTTAAAAGACTGCCGCCGCCCACGAGAGTAATGCCCCGTTCCATAATATCAGCCACTAATTCCGGCGGCGCTTGCTCAATGCTCCCCTTAACGGCCTCAACTAAAGTTTTAACTGAACGGCTTAGGGCTTTTCTAATATCTCTGTCATCCACTTCCACTTCTTTTGGCAAACCGCTCAATAAGTCCCTGCCCCGCATAGCGGCCGTAAGTTTTTCTCCCAAAGGATAAGCCGAGCCAATCGCGATTTTAATGTCTTCGGCTGTTTTTTCTCCTAAAAGCAGATTAAATTCTGAACGGGCGTACTGGATAATGTCTTCGTTTAATTTGTCGCCGGCTGTTCTCAAACTCCGGCTGTTGACAATCCCCCCCAAAGAGATAATAGCCACCTCGGTGGTGCCGCCGCCAATATCAACTATCATATTGCCGGCCGCTTCCTGAACCGGCAGACGAACGCCAATAGCCGCGGCCATTGGTTCTTCAATAAGATAAACATTTCTGGCTCCGGCGTTTCTTGTGGCGTCTTCAACCGCTCTTTTCTCCACCTCGGTCACGCCGCAGGGAATGCCAATCACCACTCTTGGCCGAGGCAGAATAGAAAAAGCTTCTTTATGAACTTTATCAATAAAAAATTTAAGCATCTGTTCGGTCACTTCAAAATCAGAGACTACGCCGGCCACCAAAGGCCTTGAAGCGACAATATGCCCGGGAGTCCGGCCAACCATTTTTTTCGCCTCATGACCAATGGCTAAAATCTGGCCTGTTTTCTGATTAATTGCCACGACTGACGGCTCATTAATAACAATCCCTCGCCCTTTTACGTAGACCAGAGTATTAGCCGTGCCTAAATCAATGCCGATGTCTTTTGAAAAAATGCCGAATAATTTATTGAACATTTAATTTATTTATCTTCACTAACTCCGCCTTTTCTTCGTCTCTTTTTTTCACCTCCACGCAGCCCTTTTTTAACGTTTTCTCGCTAACCACCAATCTTATTGGAATCCCGATTAAATCCGCGTCAGCGAATTTTTCGCCGGGGCTTTTATCTCGGTCATCATATAAAACTTCTACTTCTTTTTCTTCTAAATTTTTATAAATTTCTTGAGCTTCGGTTTTTATTTTTTTATCATTGCCCAAATCCAATAAATGCGCGGAATAAGGGGCTATGCTTTTGAGCCAGATAATTCCTTTTTCATCGTGATGTGCCTCAACGATAGCCGCCATAAGTCTTCCCAAACCAATCCCGTAACACCCCATCACAATTGGTTTTTCTTTCCCGTCTTTATCTCTAAAATTAGCTTTCATATCACGGCTGTATTTTATTCCTAAATTAAAAATATGGCCTGATTCAATAGCGTTTTTCTTTTCTAACGGGCTTTGACACTTGGGACACTCTTTTAGCTCGCCGACTTTCTCAATATTAGCGCCAAAGCCGCAGCTAAAACATATAAGCACTTTATCTTCACCAGTCTCGGCCAAAACCATAAATTCATGAGAAATTTTACCGCCAATAGTGCCTGAATCCGCTTCAACAACGATTGCTTTAAGACCGCATCTCTTAAATATTTTTAAATAAGCTGACTTTACCTTTTCATAAAATTCCATCAAATCTTTTTCCGAACTGTGAAAACTATAAAGGTCTTTCATAAGAAATTCTCTGACTCTTAAAAGTCCGCCGGTGGCCCGCATTTCGTTTCTAAATTTATTTTGAATCTGATATAGCGCTAAAGGTAGATCCTGATAAGAAGAAATTCTTTTTCTGATTAAATCAGTAATCACTTCTTCATGAGTGGAACCAAGACCGTATTCCTTTTTATGGCGGTCTTTAACTTCAAAAAGAGGCGGGTCTATGGTTTTCCAGCGGCCTGTTTCTTCCCATAATTTTTTAGGAATCAAAGTCGGCAGAAATAATTCCTGACCGCCTAAATTATTCATTTCTTCTCTTATAATGTTTTCTATTTTTTTATAAACCCTGAAGCCCAAAGGCAAAAAACTATAAATACCAGCGCTAAGCTGGTCAATAAAATCACCTCTCACTAAATACTTATGGCTGACAGTTTCAGCGTTTTTAGGAAATTCTTTTTTAGTTTTTGAGAAAAGCCGCGATTGCCTCATTTGAATTTATCGTATCATAAAAAAAACGGCTCCGCAAGGAGCCAGTGCCAGTATTAGTTTAAAAATATTTTAATCTAATTTTTATATCTCTCATTGACTTTTTTAATCTTCTTAAAACAACTTCACCACATCCCGCCAAGTGACGGCGAGCATCAGTAAAATGAGAATAATAAAGCCGGCGGTGTGAATAATTTTTTCTATTTTTTGGCTGACCGGCGAGCCCTTGATTTTTTCAATGAATAAAAATAAAAGCCGGCCGCCGTCCAAAGCCGGAAAGGGCAAAATATTAATAATCGCCAAATTAATGCTTAAAAGAGCGGTAAACTGCAAAACATAAATAAAGCCGAGTTTAGCCGCCTGACTGGTGAGAGTGAAAATGCCGACCGGACCGGCTATTTCGGTTATTAAGCGGCCGGTGGTAATCAAATTCCAAATAATACTCAAAAAAGCGGCAATAATTACCCAGATTAAATTTACCGTGCTGGTAATGCCCAAAATTATCGCCTTATACCAAGGATAAGAAACAATCGCGGTTCTCACCAAAGCCGCGCCTAAAGGACCTTCTCCTTCCGGCGGGTTTTCCCTTAAGACCAAAGTTTTTTCCAATATTTCATCCCCTCTTTGAATAATAACAACAACTTCCTCCCCCCTATGAGCTTCGGTAAATTCCCGCACCTCCGCCACTCGACTGATTTCTAATTTTTCGTTTTCAACTTTTAATTTCAGCGAAGCGATGGTGTCCCCTATTTTTATCCCCGCTTTTTCGACCGGAGAGTCTTTTGCCGTTTCAATAATCTGAACTTGCGGATTATTTAAATTACCGTTTGCCTCGTCGTCAATCATAGAAGGCAGACCAACCCAATGGCCCAAGCTTAATAAAAGAGCCGCTAAAACTAAATTCATTGTGACGCCGGCTGCGATGATGATAGCGCGCCGGGAAAGACTCTTTGAGGAAAAACTGCGAATATCATCACGGCCTTCTCCTTCTTCACCGTAAATCTTTACAAAACCGCCGATGGGAAAAAGATTTAAAGAATAAGTAGTTTCTCCCTTTTTAACGCCAAAAATCCTTGGTGGAAAACCAAAGCCAAATTCATCTACCTTGATTCCGGCCCGCTTGGCGGTTATAAAATGACCCAATTCATGGGCGAAAATTAAAATACCTAATATTAAAATGAAAATTATTATTGTGAGAAACATATTTTACACCCTCATAATATCTTCTTCCTTTCTTTCTCCTATTTCATCTATCTTTTTATTATATTCATCAACCAGTTCCTGCAATTCGTCTTTAGCTCTGAATTTATCGTCTTCGCGAATTTTTTTTTCTTTTTCTAAATTCTGAATTTCTTTCCAGGCTTCCTCTCTTTGCCGACGAATGCTGACGCGGCATTCTTCTGTTTTTTCGTGAAGAATTTTAACTAATTCCTTTCGCCGTTCTTCATTTAAGGAAGGGATGTTTAAACGAATCATCTCATTATCCACAATGGGAGTCAAGTCAAGTTTTGAATGACTAATCGCCGTTTCAATTTCTTTTAAAATATTTTTATCCCAGGGCTGGATAATAATTTGCCTCGGCTCCGGAGCATGAATAGCCGCCAACTGCTTAAGCGGCATTTTACGGCCGTAACAATCAACTTCCAAGTCTTCAACCAAGCTCGGGCTGGCCCGGCCGATCTGTAAACCATTCAATTCACTCTTCAGGTATTCAAGAGTTTTATCAAGATGGGGCTTAATTTTGTTAATTACCTCTTTATACATAAGATTTAAAATTTCTAATTCCTAATGTCTAATTTCTAATCAATGCCTAATTATCAAATGATTAAATGTCTAATGTTTGATTATTTTTTAGTCATTAGTCATTTTATTCTCCGCCCATCCCCACATAAACTACATCAGGATTAACCGGATCAACTAAAATCGTCTTAATTATTTTACTGCTTGAAAGAGAATGAACGGTCCAGTTTTCTCCTTGGTCCAAACTGCGGTATAAAACAGAGCCGGCGCCGTAGTATAAATGATTGGTATTTTGAGGATTGACCGCCAAGCTTAAAATTGGAATTGACTGCGGCGGAATAATAACATTAACCGCCTGCCAATTTGCTCCGCCGTCATTTGAACGCAAAAGCCCGAACTGGGAACCGGCATAAATAATATTCGGCCTCTGGGGGTCAATAACTATTTTTTCCACTCTTTCGGCCTCTTTAAATGGTTTTAAAGATTTCTCTAATGACTGCCAGGTTAAACCTTTATCGGCGGTAATATAAATACCCTTCTTAAAGGTGCTCACATAAACTATCCGCGTATCTCTGGGATTAATCACAATATCGGAAATTACGTCATCAAACCATTTAAGCGACTCCCATGATTTGCCGTAATCCGCGCTTTTTAAAAAACCGCCTTGGGCCGTGCCCATATAAACCACGGAAGAGTCGTAATTATCCGCGGCCACGGCAAAAACAGCGAATTTTTCCTTAGAAACTATATAGACTTCTTCCCATGATTCTCCGGCGTCCTGGCTCCTGAAAACACGGCCTTTTTTATCCTGATAAGTGCCGATATAAATCCGTCTCGGATTTTGCGCGTCAATGGCAATATCATAAACATTGGCTCGCGAAGAAAGAACGCCGTTTTTATCCTCTACTTTTGCCCAAGCATCCCCGGCGTCTTTGCTTTTATAAAGGCCGTTTGCTCTGGTGCCCAAATAAATAATTTTTGAATCTTGCGGGTCAAGAGCAATAGTTAAAATTTCAACCGCGCCAATGGAGCTTTTATTGTCAATATTTACCTTGCGCTCCCAGGTCTCGCCCTTATTTTGAGACTTAAAAACCCCGGCGTCTTGAACGCTGCCACACTGAAAAGGAAAAACGGCTAAAAAAGCAAAAATGGGAACGATGGTTAAGAAGGTATTTTTTTTCATTTAAAACTCAAGCATTAAGACTTCAAGCGCTAAACGGGCGTTGATGCTTGAATTAGATAAAAGCAAATCTGTTTTTTTAATGACCCGGATAATATTTTTAATTTGAGACAAAGAATAATCAGATTGAAACGAATCAAAAAGCGCCAAATCCTTACAACCGACAAGAGATAAAAGCATGTCGCGAAAATACATCAGCCACTGGTTAATTATTTGTCTGGCTTTGGTCGCGTCTTTGGATAAATTTTCCACATATTGATACCGCTCGTTTAAATCTGACTGAATAATTTTTTGAAGCTCTTTAAGAAGCTATTAAATTTTTTCCAGTAATTTTGGGTTTTTTAAATATTGAATAGCCAGTCCGGGACGACCAGAGGAAAGACGAATAATTGTCTCGTATTTTGTATTTTGTATTTTGTATTTTTTATTATATAAAGATTTTTTGATTTCTTCTATTGGCACTGGTAAAAATTTAATTATCTGGCACCGGGAAACGATGGTTGGAAAAAGCAGTTGAGGATTAGCCGCGATTAAAATCAAAACCGCTTTGCCGGACGGCTCTTCCAGTGTTTTTAATAAAGCGTTAGCCGCATCTCTGGTCATCCGTTCGGCTTGATTAATCAAAACGATTTTATAAGGAGCTTTATAGGGAGATAAACTCATCTGACGGCGAATCTGCCGCGCTTCGTCAATGCCAATCTCTTTTTCTTTTTTAATGCCTTCTTTTTCCGCGGCTTTTGGCTCAATTATTAAAATATCCGGATGAACGCCCGCTTCCGTTTCTTCCCCAATCAGTATTTTAATAAACTCAAGAGCAATAGTTTTTTTGCCGACATTTTCCGGCCCGACAAATAAATAAGCGTGAGCGACATTATTTTTTTGGACGCTCTTTTTTAAATATTCTAAAATTCGCCGGTGACCGACAATCATATAACTTTATTGGTATCGCTTTCAGGATAGCATATTTTGTCCGCGAATTCCACTATCTCCTTTTCAAATCTTTCCTCGGAAAATTTCTCGGCTCTTTTTTTAATGACGAGCGGGCTGTAATTTTTTAAATTCATTTTTAGCCGTCTGACGCCGTCAGCCAAAGATTCAGAAGCCAAATCGTCAAAAAATTCTCCGGTCATGCCTTCTAAAATCGTTTCCGTGGCTCCGCCGGCCCGATAAGCCAAAACCGGCTTTCCAAAACTCATGGCTTCCACCGGCGCCAAGCCAAAATCATCTTCGCCGGAAAAAATAAAGGCGGCGCAGTTTTGATAATATTGACTGATAATTTCATCCGGCAAAAAGCCCAAAAATTTAATATTTTCTTTGGCTAAACTTTCTAATCTTTTCCTGTCTTTTCCTTCTCCGATAATAACCAAAGGCAGTTCCAATTTATTAAACGCTTCTATGGCTAAATCAATCCGTTTATAGGGCGTGAGTTGAGAAACGATGAGGAAATATTCCACCGAAGATTGCTCTTGGAGGCTCGGCAATATGCCTTCTGGAACGCTGGCGGAGCGAGCGGGCATGGTGTCGCTAAGGGCGACGAGCGAGCGGAGCCCGCGAGTAAATTTTCCACGCTGGGGAAAATTTACGCTTCCAGAAGACATTTGCCGAGTCGCCATACCCACCGGCGGATAAATTACTTTTGCCTCCCGGCCGTAATATTTTTTAATCCGGAGAGCAGTAATTTTTGAATTCGCTAAAAAATAATCCACCCGATTGGCCGCGCTCTTGTCCCAAAGCCGCAAATAATGAAAAAGAATTTTTTTTAAAGACGGCCAGCGGCTTTGATACTCGTGACTGTAATCCCATAAAAACCGCGTTGGATTATGACAATAACAGACATGAACGGTCTTTGGCCGCAAAACCAATCCTTTTGAAAAAGCGCTGGAAGAAGAAATGACTAAATCAAATTCCCTTAAATCCAGAGTTTCAACAGCCGAAGGCATAAGCGGCGCCAAGACCTGATAGTGTTTTCTTAAAAATTTGGGAAATTTTTGTAAAAACGAAGTTCTGATTTCCGCGCCCCTGAAAAACCCGCCCATTTTTTTCTCGTCATAAAGTAAAGTATAAATCGGCGCCTCTGGAAAAATTTTCCTCAAAGCCAAAACCACCCTCTCGGCCCCTCCAAATCTCACTAAATAATCATGGACCAAAGCGACCTTTAGGTCCTTATTTATTATCATTTTCCAATAATATTTTCAAAGTCTCTTCGGCACACTTTTGCCAGCTAAATCTTTTTATATTCTCATAACCCTTTTCAATTAAATCTCTTTTCAATTTCTCGTCGCTTATTACTTTATAAATCCCCTCGGCCATATCTTCAATATTTTTTGGGTCAATTAAAATCGCGCCTTCTCCCGCTATTTCGGGCATTGAAGAAACATTAGAAGCGACAACCGGCGCTCCCGCTGTTTGCGCCTCTAAAATCGGCAGACCAAATCCCTCGTAAAAAGAAGGAAAAACAAAGACATCAGCGTTTTTAAATAAAGCCCATTTTTCTTGTTCGGAAACATAGCCAGCTTCTATAATGTCATTCTTAAACTTGAAACTTGAAACTTGAAACTTGAAGCTTTCGTATCCGTATCCCCTCGGCCCGACTAAAACCAATTTATGCGGGATTTTATATTTTTCTTTTAATAAATTAAAAGCCCGAATCAAACCATGAATATTCTTTTTCGTTTCTAACCGACCAATAAAAATGAGGTGAGGAGTCCGCCCTTTAGGGCGAGACAAGTCTCTGCCTAAAGGCAGGATTCCTTCGTTAATCCCATGATACACCACCTCAATCTTTTCCGGATTTCCTCCGTATAATTCCACTAAATCTTTTTTTGTGCTTTCCGAGACCGCGATAATTTTTCGGGCGTGTTTTAAAGCGTATTTAGTGCTCCAGCGCAAATATCTTAAATGTCGGACCGGATACATTTCCGGATAATATTCGTATTCTAGACCGTGAATCGTCACCACTGAATTTTTTGGATGAATCAAAGGTAAAACATGAACCGGAATAAAAAGCGCGTCTGGCTGACGCAAAGATAATTCTCTTGCCAATCTCACTTGCGTCCACATTGGCAATGGCCATTTTAATTGTCTAATTTTAAAATTATCCGGTAAATTAAAATCTAAGGAATTCTGACCACCAGCGTAAAGTAAAAAATAATGCTTTCTAGTTTCATCTAACTTTATTAAACGTTTGATAAGTTGATATGTATACTCCTCCACTCCGGTTCGTGGTTGCTTAAAAGCGGCTAAGGCATTAATACCGATAGTCATAAATTATTTTTTACTCATTATGCTTCTCTTGTAAACATCCAAATGCTCCAAGGCCAAGCCGGCTCCTTTAGCCACGCAAAGCAAGGGATCAGTCGCCACAAAACAATTAACTCCAGTTACTTGAGTTATCAATTCGTCCAAATGTTTTAAAAGAGCGCCGCCGCCGCTTAAGGTCATTCCTTTATCAATAATATCCGCGGCTAATTCAGGCGGCGTCTCCTGAAGAACATTTTTAATAGTCTGAATAATCTCTCGCAGTTCTTGAGAAATTGCTTCGGTAATTTCATTACTCTTGATTTCAATTATTTTAGGCAAACCAGTCCGTAAATCCCGACCGCGGATATTTAAAGATTCTTCATTCTCTTGCGGCAGAGCGCTGGCTATCTTTATTTTTATCTCTTCAGCGGTTCTTTCGCCAATGGCTAAATTATGTTTTTTTCTGATATAGTCGGAAACGGCCTGATCAATTTTATCGCCGCCAACTCTCACTGAGGCCCAAGCCACAATCCCGCCTAAAGAGATAACCGCCATTTCAGCTGTGCCGCCGCCAATATCAACAATCATATGGCCTGACGGCTCATTAATAGGCAGACCGGCGCCGATCGCGGCCAAGACCGGCTCTTTAACAACATAGGCCGCTTTGGCTCCGGCTTTCATAGTGGCCTCAATAACCGCTCGCCTTTCCGTAGAGGTAATGCCGGCGGCCACGGCCACCATCACATCCGGCCTAAAAAAATGAAATTTTCCCAAAGCTTTAGCGATAAAATAACGGAGCATGGCTTCAGTTATACGATAATCGGCAATTACCCCGTCTTTCATGGGTCGGGAAGCGACAATCGTTTCCGGAGTCTTGCCAAGCATTTTTTTTGCTTCGTTTCCCACGGCTAAAATCCGGTTGTCTTCCAAAGACACGGCGACCACGGTCGGCTCATTAATAATTACTCCTTTTTTCAGCACATAGACCAAAGTGTTAGCAGTACCAAGATCTATGCCGATTTTTTTGATAAACATAACAAAAACTCAAAGTTTTTTAATAACTTACTCTTTTAATCTCGGCTCCAAGTTTTTGAAGCCGCTTCTCAATCCTCTCATGTCCTCTATCAATCTGATAAATATTTTCTATTTCTGTTTTTCCTTGAGCTACCAAGCCGGCAATAACAAGAGCAATACCGGCCCGAATATCAGGACTCGTAATTTTTCGGCCGTATAATTTAGAAGGACCGTTGACTAAAACCCGGTGGGGATCAGCCATAATAATATTAGCGCCCATTTGATTTAAAATATCAGTATAAAATAATCGTCCCTCAAAAATAGTTTCATGAATCAAAGAAGCGCCGTTGGCTTGAGTCATTAAAATAGTAAAAGGCGCTTGTAAATCAGTGGCAAAGCCGGGATATTCGTGAGTTTTAACACTAACCGCTTTTAATCCACGGCTTGGCTTGATTAAAACATAATCTTTGCCTAATTTAAAATTAACGCCGACTTTCTCTAAAATAACCCAGAGAACTTCCAAGTGAGAAGGATCGCAATTGATTATTTTCACTTGACCATTGGTAACTGCGGCCATTATCGCAAAAGTGCCTGCTTCAAGTCTGTCCGGCATAATCTTTATTGCTCCTTTTTTTAATAATTTTTTACTTCCTTCAATCTCAATGGTATGAGTGCCGGCGCCTTTTATTTTAGTCCCGCATTTATTTAAAAAATCAGCTAAAGCGGGGATTTCCGGCTCGCAAGCCGCGTTTTTTAAAATAGTTTTTCCTTGGGCTAAAACCGCGGTCAGCATTAAAGTCTCGGTAGCGGTTACGCTGATTTTCGGGAAAACAAACTTGGTTCCTTTTAATTTTTTAGCGAATAAATGATAACCATTTCTATTCTCTTTTATTTTAACGCCAAAGGCCTTAAATCCGTCTAAAAATATATCGCGCGGCCTTTGACCAATCACACAGCCCCCAGGATGAGGAAAAACCGCTTCGCCTTTTCGGGCCAATAAAGGCCCTGCCATCACTATTGAGCCCTTTAATTTTTGGGCAATACTTGGCTCTAAATGAATATCTTTGATATTTTCAGCTTTTATTCTATAAACGCCGTCTGAATCGTTTTTAACTTCAGCGCCTATTCCCTTTATTAGTTCAATTAAACAAAAAATATCTTCAATTTGAGGCACATTAGAAATAGTCCATTCCTCGTCGCTTAAAAGCGAGGCGGCTAAAACTTTCAAAGCCGCGTTTTTTGCTCCTTTTACTTTAATTGTCCCTTTAAGCGGCCGCCCGCCTCTAATTACAAATTTTTCCATATAATTGAATCTTAACTTAGAAAAACTGCTTTGGCAAGATATTGTCTTTTTCAAGATTGCAAGAATATTCAGCTTGGTTTAAAATAAGTAAAATGACTAAAACAGCGCGTCGTTTTCTTCTTACTTCGCTTATTATCGTTTTTTTACTCATTGCTCCGGCTGTGCTTTTTTACGCCTGGGGCTATAGTTTTGACTGGCAGAATAAAAAGCCGGTTTTAACCGGCGGGATTTATCTGGAATCAATTCCCAAAAAAGCTGAAATTTATGTTAACGACGAACTAAAAGCCAGAACTCCCAAACTGGTAAAAAGACTGCTGCCAAGAGAATATCAGATAAAATTAGTAAAAAAAGATCATCACCCTTGGCAAAAAAAAATGAGGGTTGAGTCAAAATTAGTTACTGAAGCCAGAAATATTTTTTTAGTCCCCCAGAAACCCGCTCTTGAATTAATCAGAAACGACGCTGGCAATAATTTTTCGCTGGAGGAATTTCTAAAAACAGACGGAGAAAGAAAAATAATAATAAAAGCGGAAAAAATTTTAAGCGGACTCAATACAGGCACCACGAGCTTGGATCAAATTGTCAGTTATAAAGTTATTGATCAAGATATTTTCTACCTTCAAAAACCAAGTTATATTCTCTACCAAACAGACCTTAGCGGCGCGGTCAAAAATCAGGTTAGTCTTTCGCCTCTTCCTGAAAATAATTATCAAATTTTTATTTCGCCTGACCGAAACTTAGCCGTCTTGGATAACAAGGATAGACTTTATTTTCTCAACCAGGAAAATAAAAATTTTGAAAATTTAGCCGAGAATATTAAAGAAGTTCAGTTTTCAAAAGACGGCAAAAAACTTCTCTATTTCAGCAAAAGCGAAATCTGGGTTTATTATTTAAAAGAAAACCTTATTCAGCCATTTAAAAAAGCCGGCGAAAAAGAACTTATCACCCGCTTAAGCCAAGAAATAAAACAAGCGATTTGGTATCCGGAGACTAATGAGCATATTATTTTTTCTGTGGGTTCACTTGTTAAAATTACCGAACTTGACGGCCGCGATATCAGAAACACTGTTGATTTTCTTGAGAAAGAAACCAGTCAAATCGCTTATGACCAAGAAACTGAAAGTTTGTATTTTACTGAAGGAGAAAAATTATATAGCGTTTCTTTAGAATAGTTATTTCTACCTCTTAGCCCATTGAGGAGCTTTCCGGGCTTTCTTGAGACCCGGTTTTTTTCTTTCTTTCATTCGCGGGTCGCGCTTGAGATAACCGACTCTTTTCAGTTTTTTTCGAAAATCAGGATTAAATTTTACTAAGGCCCTGGCTAAACCGTGACGAATCGCTTCTGCCTGTCCTTTAAAACCGCCCCCCTTAACTTTAACGCTCGCTTCAAATCTGTTTAAAGACTTCATTTTTTCCAAGGGGCTTTTAACTATACTCCAAAGCTCCAAAGTGGGGAAAAATTCAAAATACTGTTTTTTATTAACAGAAATCTTGCCTTTTTCATCTTCAAAAGGCCGGCAGGTAAAAAGCCGCACTCGGGCAGTGGCGGTCTTTCGACGGCCTACCGCTTCGTAATATCTCCTTGATTTTTCCGCTTTCTTTGAGGGCTTTTTGGTTTTGGGTTTTGTTTTCTTTTTAACAACCATCATCTATATTTTTTCTCCTTTATATAATTTCAATCTTTTTATCATCCTATCCCGCAACTTATTCCCCGGCAGCATGCCATAGACCGCCTTTCTTATCACTTCCCTTGAATCTCTTTTTAAAGCTTCTTCTAAACGGCGAGATTTGATGCCGCCGGGATAACCCGAATGATGATAATATATTTTCTGTTTAATTTTTCTGCCGGTAAATTTAATTTTATCAGTGTTAAATACGACTACTTCATTTTCCGAATCTATATGAGGAGCGAAATCCGGCCTATTTTTACCCCGCAGTAAAACAGCTACTTCCGCGGATAAACGGCCCAATATTCTGTTTTTCGCGTCAATGGTGTATCTCATGGATTTAATCTTCAGGTTTAAGAAGTTCAATAATCGCCATTTTGGCGCTGTCTTTTTCTCTTGGTCTTAATTTAATGATTCTTGTGTAGCCGCCCGGTCTTTTTTGATAAGTTTTTCCCAATTCCATTATTTTTTTTCTTGCCTTAGCCGGTAAATGCTTTGATAGATATCTAACCGAAGATAAATTTTGTTTCTTGCTTTTAGTAATTAATTTTTCAACAAAAGGACGCGTTTCTTTTGCCTTGGCTTCAGTCGTTTTTATTTTTTCTTTTAAAATCAAGTTAGCGGCCAACCCTTTCAAAAGAGCCCGTCGCTGGTCGCGTTTTCTGCCAAATTTTCGTCCCTTCTTTTTGTGTTTCATGACTTCAATATTAGACCAAGTTTCCCTAACGCTTTTTTAACTTCTTTAACTCCTTTAGCTCCCATCCCCTCAATCTCCATTAAATCTTTTTCGTTCTTTCTCGCTAAATTACCCGCTGTTTTTATGCCCGCTCCGCTTAAAGCGTTAAATGTTCGGGTTGACATTTTAAAATCTTCTATTTTAGTTTTACCCAAACCGTCTTCTTCCTTTTTTTCCGCCTTGCCGGATTTTTTTAAAGACAGGGATTCCTCTTTAATCTTCTTTTCTTTTTTTTCCACTTCAGTAAAAACTTGAAAATGGTCAACTAAAATTTGGGCCGCTTTTTTAAATGCTTCCTCGGGACTTATGCTCCCATCGGTCTCAATATTAAACCGAAGACGATTATAATCGGTTCTATCGCCTACCCGCATATTTTCCACGCTGTAGTAGGCCTTGCGAACTGGAGTAAAAATGGCGTCAATGGCAATCTGGCCGACTTCTATCTTTTCTTTCTTACGCTGTTCAACCGCGCCATAACCCAAACCGCTCTCAATCGTTATTTCCATTTCTAATTCGGCTTTTTTATTAGTCAAAGCAGCAATGTGAACTTCTTTGTTGATTATATCTAATTCCGCGGTGGTCTTAATATCAGCCGCCTTAATCTCTTTTACGCCTTTAACTTTTAAAGATGCTTTTGCCGTCTGGTCGCCGTGCAGTTTAAATCTGATTTGTTTTAAATTTAAAATTATCTGAATAACATCCTCTGTCACATAGGGGATGGTTGAAAATTCATGTTTAACTCCTTTTATTTTAACTCCTGTAACAGCCGCCCCGGGAAGAGACGACAAAAGAACCCGTCTGAAACTATTGCCCAGGGTTAAACCATATCCCGGGTAACATCCCTCAACTATAAAAATTGCCTGATTGTCGCTGACTTTAGTTATTTTTGGTTTGGTGGGTAAAGTAATTTGCACAATAATCTTGAAACATGAAACTTAAAACTTGAAACATCTTTTTTGATTTATTTAAGTTGTCTCTTTATGTTTCAGGTTTCAAGTTTTATGTTTTATGTTTTATCTTGAATAAAACTCAATAATCATTCCCATTTCTCCGACTTTGCCGACATCTTCGGTTTTAGGCAAAGCAAGCACCTGTCCTTCGGGTTTCTCCTTATCCAAGCCCAACCAGGAAGGAGCTTCGTATTTATTAAGAATCGTCTTTAAGTCTTTAAAAATGGGTGATTTTTTGATTTTTTCTTTAATTTGGATCTGATCGCCTTTTTTCACTTGATAGGAGGGGATATCTAATTTTCTTTGATTTACTAAGATATGTCCGTGATTTACTATTTGCCTGGCTAAAGCTCTTGACTTGGCCCAACCTAAACGGAAAATAACATTGTCCAAACGGGTTTCTAAATTAGTCAATAAAAGTTCTCCTTTGTCTCCTTTTTTAGGGGCTATTGCTTTGACATAATTTTTAAATTGCTTTTCAGAAACCCCGTAAAGCAGCCTGACTTTTTGTTTCTCAATCAGCTGCTGTCCGTATTCCGAGAGTCTCCTTCTTCTCCTGCTCTTGCCGTGAAGGCCGGGCCTGTACGGCTTTCTGATCATGGCGCACTTTTGACTAAAACAACGCTCTCCTTTTAAAAAGAGTTTTTCTCCCACTCTCCTGCATTTTTTACACTTTGGATCTAACATATATATTTAAACTCGTCTCACTTTCGGCGGCCGGCAACCATTATGAGGAATTGGCGTAAAATCTTTAATTGAATTAATTTCTAAGCCCTGACCAATAAAAGCCCTGATAGCCGCCTCCCGGCCGCTGCCTACGCCTTTGACAAAAACTGAAACTTGTCTTATACCTATTTTTCTTATTTTTTCCATCAGTGATTCCACTATCCGTGAAGCGGCAAAGGGCGTGGCCTTTTTAGGCCCTTTAAAGCCTACTGAACCAGAACTTGACCAAGCTAAAATATTTCCATTAATATCAGTGATGGTAATAATGGTATTATTATAAGTTGATTGGATATAAACCCGGCCGTTTTCTGTTCTGGCGGTTTTTTGTTTTTCTCCAGCTCTAACAGCCTTCCGCAGAACGGTTTCTCGTTCTTCGGTTTCTTTTAAAAGCTCTTGTTCAGTTTTAGCGATAATGCGTTTTTTGCCCATAATTAAGTTTTTTCCGCCGCTTTCTTTCTGCCGCTGCCCATAGTCTTTCGGACATTGCCGCGAACTGTCCGGGTATTAGTTTTAGTTCGCTGGCCGCGCACTGGCAGTCCTTTAATATGCCTGACGCCCCGATAGCATCCAATATCTTTGAGCCGCTTAATGTTCATCATTTTTTCTCTTCTTAATTCGCCTTCAATTTTATAACCTTTTTCAACGATATCCCGCAAGCGATTGACTTCTTCTGAAGAAAGTTTGCCGGCCCGAACGGACGGCTCAATTTTGGCCTGATTTAAAATTTTATTGCTCAAAGAACGGCCTATGCCGTAAATATAGGTCAAAGCAATTTCTATTCTTTTGTTGTCTGGAATATTTACTCCGGCAATACGCGGCATACTTCTTTACCCCTGCCTCTGTTTATGTTTAGGATTTTGGCAAACTACATAAATCCGACCTTTTCGTCGGACAATCTTACATTTGGCGCAAATTTTTTTCACCGAGGCGCGGACTTTCATATTATTTACTCCTATACACAATTCTTCCCTTAGTCTGGTCATAAGGACTCAATTCTAATATCACTCTGTCTCCGATAAGAATCCTAATAAAATTCAGGCGCATGCGGCCCGAAAGATGAGCCAAAATTTCTCGGCCATCATCTAACCTGACTTTAAAGGTAGTATTGGGAAGAGTTTCAACAACTATTCCTTCTTGTCGTATTTTTTCTTTATTTTGCGGCACTGTTTAACTAACGCCTTTTATAATCACCAAAGACGTTATTTCTGTTATCTTAAATAATAAAATTAAATTAGTCAAGTTTTATCTTTATCTTGCTTGCCTGAAGCGGCACGCGCTTGACCCAGAACGGCCAAAAAGTGACTTTCGCTTTTTCGATCTCCAGCCGGTTAGCCAAAAATTTCCTCACTTCTACCTCATTAAGACCAGCCAGATCCTTTTTTAACGCCTCCGTTTCTATCTTAAAAGCCGCTTCTTCAGAAACGCGCAAAGTAAAAGAAACTTTAGTTTTATCCCAATCTATCACTGGTTTTTCCCAAACAATTTGCTGGGTATTTGAAAGAGGAATTTTATCCTGGCTGATTTTAGAAGTTAAATTCGCGTCAACCAAAATTTTTAAATCCTCCTCGTTAAAAAGAAGGGCCTGAAGAACGATGGCGGCTTTATAAGTAAAGTTTTCAGCCTGATTCTCCAAACCCGGATTGGAAGAAGTCTCTGTTATTTCTTCGTCTATCGCGCCTTCAATCAATTTTAAACCATTAGGCATTTGTTCTTTAAGATCCTCTTGGGCCTTAATCTTTAATTCGTTTACAACAACCTCTTCGGCTTTTTTCAAATCTTCCTCTGAAACTACATTAACTTTTCCGATTAAACCGCCCGTCATCGGCGCTTTAGATTTAGCGTAAAAACCGGCGTATTTAGGAGTATCTTTAAATCCGGGAATGGTGAAATTCGAAGGTCCGACATTATACTCCTCTCCGGAATCGTCTGCCTCCACTTCCGCGTCAACAGCGCTGGCTATGATTCTGCCCTCCTCAATTTTTGCGCCGGGAACAATAATGTTCTTTGTAATTCTGAATAATTTTCCGGCCTCTGAAATAAAACGGGTAGTGGCCACTAAAGTCTGCGGACTTGAGCTGTATTCATTATAGATTGTGATTACGCCCTTGGCCTTTTCGCTTAACTGCTTTTCTCCAGTGGCTTTGAATTCTTTGGAAAGAGTTTTTTCCACCTTGATTAACTGAACAGGGATTTCGTTTAAGGCCGCGTCCATTTTTGAGATTTTTTTAGAACCGCTTACCTCAAGATCGAAAGCGATATTTTCCGTTTTGGGAGAAATAATTATTTCAGTATTGGGTAAAATCAAATAAGCGGCTAAAGCGGCAACCAATAATGCCAGTCCGATAAAAACATAAAAGAATTTTAATCTTCTTGAAGCCGGTTTTGTTTTTTCTTTGAATCTTTCTTCGTCTAATATGTCTTCTTTTTCAATATTAAGACCGGGCTCGATAATCGGCTTGGCTTCAAATTGATTAATATTCCTTTTTCTAAACGGTTTAGAAGTGGGTTCTATAAATTTTTTAAAAAAATTACCAGGGCTAAATTTAGATTTTGACTTCTCTCTCGGACCGACAATATCAACCATTCGCTTGTCAGCGGCCAACTCCGCTTTTGGACCGCCTTCCGATTCACTCTTATAAAAATCCGGCTCTAATTCTTCGGCCAAAGCGTCTAAAATATCTTTTTCTCCGTTTTCTGTTTTTTGACCAGCCAAAGAAACAACAGCTGTTTCTTTAGAAGCGGTAATTTCTATTTGGTCAAGCTTGTCTATAACAACGAAATTTGCTTTAGGCGCTAATTGTCTGCCTAATTCATCGGCTGTTACGATTACAACGTTCTTTTCTAAATTATTAGCTTCGCGCTTAAGAAGCTTCAAATTAACCAAGCTCTGAAGCAGCTGCGCGCCAATTGGCACAACCAAAGCCACCTCGCTTTCTTCAGCTTGGGCTAATTGATCAACTACTGAAGTAATTTCTTCGTCTGGTTCAAGGTAAATTATTTTCATGTTTCATGACCGCTGCATCATTCTAACGGTCCGCTTTAAAATAGACGATAAAACTCCTTTTTCTTTAGCTAATTCTAAAGCCAAACTGGCCAAGGCCATAGGCGCGACATCGTCCGGATCTTTAAGCCGGCCGGTTTCGTCTTTAACGTCAATAATGTCTTTTGGCTGAATCAAACTGACTTTTGGGTTAGCCAGACTCGCTTTAATCCGGCTTATCTGACTGAATCCTCTTTCTAATTCCCTGCGAAGATCCGGCAAATTACTGCCGCCGCCGCAGAGTAAAATTCTGTTAGGTAGCGCTTCAGCTTCTCTAAAATCTTCCAAAGCCAGGCAAACGCCGGACAGCCAAACTCTTAAATCTTTTTTAAAAATTTCCCTGATTTTTCGGCGAACCGCCTGACTTAACCTCTCTTGACTGTATTTTATTTTGATTTCTTCCGCTTCGTCTAAATCCAAACCCAGCTTTTGAGACAATCTTTTGGTAAAAGCCCGACCGGCTAAAGCAAGAGTTTTTGTCCCTTCCAAGCCGACCGAGCGAACCAAAGCAATGTCAGTAGTGCCGCCGCCAATGTCAATAATAATCGCTCCTCTTTTGGAATCTAAATTTAAAGACCTGGCCACGGCGTAGGGCTCGGCCACAATCGCCAACAGTTCCAAGTTTAATTTTGAAGCAATGCTTTCCAAGGCGCCCAAATGAACCAAAGGAGCGTAAACATTAAAAATGCTTAAAAAAAGTTCCCGGCCTTGAAAACCAATCGGGTTGGTTACGCGATAGCCGTCAATCCTTACATCAGTAATAATGGCGTTGATTAATTTAATCTCAATTTCTCTCCGGCCGGTTTCGTAAGCCATTTGCCGGCGCGCTTCCTCAAATGCCTTCCACTGAATTTTTTGAATAACATTTTTTAATTCAGACGAATCAATCTTTTGTTTCGGCTCTGATCTTTTATATAAATAACCTGTAGTTACGCCTTTCACTAATTCGCCCGAAATACCCATCACCGCTTGTTTAGGTCTTAAGCAGGCCATCTGACCGGCTTTTTCAATGGCTTTTTGACAACTTTCCGCCACGCCGTCAATATCGGCCACGGCGCCGGCCTGCATGTGATTTGGAAACTGCCTTTGACGCCCCACTCCAATAACCTCGCTTTGCTTTCCTCTTTTAAATATTAAAGTTTTAACAAATTCCGTGCCGATATCCAAAGCCAGCAGACAATCTTTTTTGGGTTTTCTGATTTTAAAAAAATTTGGCAATAACCCCATTACTTTTCCATTATACCCTATAGAATATTTTACCGCAACACACATTGATAACTATTTCCATATTTGACCAGGCTCTCGTTTATTTGTTATGTTTAGATAGAAAGTCATGACAACAAAAAAACTAAAAATCTTGCTAATGAAACCGAATTCAAATGCGGACGAACTTATCCCGCCTTTTGGGCTCGGCTATCTGGCCACAGCCATAAGAGAAAATTATGAGGTGGAGATTTTAGACGGCATCAAAGAAGAATTAAATTTGGAAAAATTTGAACAAATCGTTAAAAAAGAAAATTATGACGTCATAGGAATCCAAATTTTTACCTTTCACTTAAATACGGCGAAAGACTACATAAAAATAATAAAAAAAGTAAATCCGGAAATAAAAATTATTCTCGGCGGCCCGCATCCGAGCTGCGACCCCAAAAATATTTTTAAATATTTCCCGGATATTGACTTTGCTTTTAGAGGCGAAGCCGAAGAAGGCCTGCCAAGACTTTTAAATTTAATTTCTGAAGAAAAAAATCAAAAAATTTCAAACAATCTTTTTTATGACATTCCCGGGTTAATCTTTAAAGACGAAGACGGAAAAACAATTTTCAACAATCCCTCGTTTGTGGAAAATTTGGATGCTTTTGGCCTGCCAAGCTGGGATCTGCTTAAACCAGACACTTACCCTCTTTCCCCTCACGGCGCGTTTTTTAAAAATTACCCGATAGCGCCCATTGTTATTACCCGCGGCTGTCCTTACAGCTGCACTTACTGCGCCGGGCCCATAATTTCCGGAAGAAAAATAAGGAAAAGAAGCATTGATAATGTGATTGAAGAAATAAAACTGCTCTACCATAAATACGGCATCAGGGAAATTCACATTGAAGACGATAATTTTACGCTTTATAACGACTTGGTCAAAGAATTTTGCTATAAATTAAAAGAAAATAATTTGAATATAAGCTGGGCCTGCCCCAACGGCATCCGACTGGACACTCTTTCAAAAGACTTGCTTTTGCTAATGAAAAACTCCGGGCTTTACAGCGTCTCGGTCGGCATAGAATCCGGCTCTGATAAAATCCTGAACCAAATGAAAAAAAGTTTAACAACGGAAAAAATAAAAGAAAAATTAAATCTGATAAAATCAGCCGGCCTTGAAGCAATCGGTTTTTTTATCATCGGATATCCGACGGAAACCAAAAAAGACATCTTAAAAACTTTAGCTTTTGCGAAAGGACTTCCTTTAAAAAGAGTCACTTTTTCAATCTTTAAGCCATTTCCGGGAACGGAAATCACAAATTATTTAGTTGAAAAAGGCGAGCTGGATCTTTCAAAAATAGAATGGGATAAATTTCTTTTAGCCGACGCCGTCTGGTCGCCAAGGGGATTAACCTTAAAAGAAATAAAAAAATTAAGACGCCGGGCTTTTTTGGAATTTTATTTAAGACCGAAAATTTTAATAAAAATGTTAAGCGAGATTAAAAGTTTTTCCCACTTTAAAATAGTTCTTCGTAGAATCTACAGATGGCTTTTTAAGTTTTAGTTTTTTATTCCAACACCGCTTTAATTCTTCTTACCCCGGCGCTTGATGATTGCTCTTTTTTAATTTTAAATCTGCCTAATTCTTTGGTCCGCTCAACATGAGGCCCGGCACAGATTTCTTTGGAATAATCATTAATGGAATAAACTCTGACTTTTTCCCCGTATTTTTCCTTGAAAAAAGATAAAGCGCCGGATTTAAGAGCTTTGTCTTTGTCCATTTCTTCCATTTTTACGACTAAGTCATCTTTAATTTTCTGATTAACCGCGTCTTCCACTTTTTTAATTTGCTCCGGAGTCATCTTTTGAGGATAAGAAAAATCAAAACGGAGCCGCTCCGGATTAATATCCGAGCCCGTCTGCCGAACTTCTTTCCCTAAAACATTCCTTAATGCCTGATGAAGCAAATGCGTGGCCGTATGAAGTTTTTTTATTTTTTCTTCGTCCTCTTTTTCAAAAACCCTTGTCTCGCCCAAGCCATGGCCGCCGAATTTTTTTTCCAAACCGGCCCGGCTCATTTCCTGATGCTTTTTAAATTCCTCTTCAAAGCTTTTTTCATCTACCTTCAATCCTTTTTCTTTGGCTAATTCTTTGGTTAATTCCAATGGAAATCCATAAGTAGAAAATAAATTAAAAGCCTCTTTTCCGGAAATATCTTTACGAGCAATTTTTTTAAACTCCTTTAGTCCTTTTTCTAAAGTTTGGCTGAATTTCTCTTCCTCTTTTTGAATTGCGGTTAAAATATCAGTTTGTTTATTTTGAAGTTCCGGATAAATATCACCGTAAAGCTCAATGACTTTTTGAGCTAACGGAATTAAAAAATCTTTTGGCAGTCCTAAAATTTTTCCCTGACCAATAATTCTTCTTAGAATTCGTCGGAGAATATAACCCTGTTCAATATTAGAAGGCAAAACTCCATCAGCTATTAAAAAACAAGCTCCTCGTATGTGGTCGGCAATAATTCTTTTTAACGGCTCCCGCTCAACAACCACCATTTTATTAATTTCTTCCATAATCGGCAAAAATAAATCCGTTTCATAAGCGGAATTTTTATTTTGTAAAATTGCCGTTAATCTTTCAAAGCCAATGCCGGTGTCAATATTTTTATCAGCCAATGGCTCATATTCGCCTTTTTCATTTTTATTGTATTCCATAAAAACTAAGTTCCAGATTTCCACAAAACGGCCGCAATCGCAGTTAGGGCCGCATTTTTTTCCTAAAGAACAGGGTTTCTCGGTTCGCTCATAATGAATCTCTGAACACGGACCGCAGGGACCGGTTGGCCCGGTCGGCCCCCAAAAATTATCCTTTAGACCAAACTCAAAAATTTTTTCCCGAGGGACGCCTTTTTTCACCCACAAATCAATCGCTGACTCGTCTTTGGGAATATTATTTTCTCCTTTAAAAACCGTAAACCATAATTTATCAACCGGTATTTTTAATTCAGAAATTAAAAACTCCAAAGCATAATCAATGGCTTCTTTTTTAAAATAATCGCCAAAAGACCAATTGCCGAGCATCTCAAAAAAAGTGTGGTGGGTCTCATCGCCCACCTCGTCAATGTCCACGGTTCTAAAACACTTTTGAACAGAGCAGGCGCGTTTATAGGGCGGTTTGACTTGGCCGGATAAATAAGACGCGAACTGCTGCATGCCGGCCGTGGTCAAAAGAACCGAAGGGTCATCGGGAATCAAAGAAGAAGAAGACGCAATCGTATGTCCCTTATTTTCAAAAAATTTTAGAAATTTATTACGAATTTCTCGCGAAGTCATAATTTGAGACCCCTGAAGAGGTCGGGTCTCTAAAAACTACTCAAAAATCTCTTTTTTTAGTTTTCTGGCTTCATTAAGAAAGAAATTTTGCCATTCTTGGTGATTAATTTTTTTAAGCATTCGGGGATAATCAGTTAATTTTGACGCTTCCATAAATCTAGCGCCCAAATCAACTAAAGAAATATCCCAGTCAAATTTTGCCTTTGCCTGCATTAGTAGCTCTCCAAAGCTATATCCCTTCTCTTTAATAATAAAATAGATATCTATTAAATCTCTGGCTCGCGGCTTTAAAACAATGGTATGAACTTTATCAACTCCAATATCGTAAATATCTTCTATTTTAAGGTTGTTAAATTTTGTCCCTTTTTCAATTCTTGGATAAGGATAATAATTAAAATCTATTTTTAGGATTTCGTTATCTTGAAAGCGTAAAAAAAAGCTATAAAGCCCTAATGTTCTTTTGGTTTCAATTTTGGCGATTTTTAAAATTTTTAATTTATCTTCAAAAAATCTGGCAATGGGAAAAGGATTAATTTCTTGCTTTTCATTAAATAAATCTAAATCTTCGGAAATGCGATGCTTAAGATAAAATTCAGCTAAAGCGGTGCCGCCGGCTAAATAAAATCTTTCGGTAAAATATCTTTCTTTTGATATTATTTCTAAAATTTTCTTTTGACGATGCGTTAAGATGCTTTTTTCTTTTTTGGCCATAGTAAAAATTCTAAAAAATCTCGGTAGTATGGATCGAGATTATCTTTTATCTTTTTCCAATATTTCCTGATTAACTTCTCACTTAGTTTCTCTCCCGGTTCTCCATAATTTATCATCTGCTCCAGCCGCCAAATCTTATACCCTTCCGGGTCTGCTTTTTTGAATGCTTTTTCATCAACTGACCAGTTGTACATATGCCTTATTATATCATAGTTTTATGCCATAGACAACTCTTTTCTCTCTGGAGCGTAGGTGATTTCAAACTTATTGGAACAATGGTTTTTGCTGTGATAATAATGGTCCGCGGTGTTTTGATAAACCTTATTTTCCGAGGTTGAACCTCCGCATTGACAATTTTATAATACTCTAATAAATCAAAAGCGTGTCTACCCTTAGGGCAAACACGCTTTATTTTGATATCCTCCTCTCTATCCTTTAGGATCCAACCACCCTGCTAAAAACAAGAATTTGTCTTCACCTTATCAAACTCAGGCCAATACAGACATGACAACCAACATACTATCGCCCCTGTAAAAAGAAGAGTCGTGGCTATGGGCACGGCTACGGGATAAACAGAAGAAAACTCTTTTACGGTAGTAGCAACATAGATAAACCCAACTGTTCCTCCCGTACCAAGAAGAAGTCTTAAACCTATCCAAGCAGCGAGACCATCGCGTAATGCCCAACACCAAATAAATATCATTATAACCCCTTCACCAAATCCTATCCCTCCATAAACAGAAGGAGAAATAGATACTATTCTTGACAACCACCACGGTGTGGTCAAAAAAATAATGGTTGCTAGGCCAGCGAGAAAAAATCTAATCTTTCTCATTTTTTGTCCTCCTTTTCTAAATCAGCTTACTATAAAGCAGTAAACTAACGGATTATTCATGTCTTTCCCTCCCTCTAAAAAACATTCTTTCCTAAGAAAGAACTATGGTTAAAAATTTTAAGAACAAAACAAACAAGAGAAACAATAACCTTCCTTTAGGATCCAACCACCCTGCTGTAAGGAACAGAAAAATAAGGGTGATTAGATCTTAGAGAAAGGCAAGGTAAAATTTTTAAAAGAAAACAAGGAGTCTCTTCGGGCACTTGACCCTTATCCCCAAAAGGGGAACTCGTTAAGGAGGGATTGAGTGAGACTCCTTATTTTCTTATCGTCATTATATACTTATAAGATAATTTTGTCAACCCCATACAAAAAATTCGCGACTTACCAAAATTTTTATTCCTCCCTCGCAAAAGCGTTATAAAACCAGCCGAAAAGCCAGCCCCAGATGAACCCGTTAATAAACCCGTAAATTAAGCCGAGCACGGCGCCTAAAAAACTAATGGAATATCCAAAATAAAACTGCTGGAGCAAAACAAAATGTTCGCCGCCGCCCCGAGCGCTTATCCATAAAGTCGCGACAAAAACAGTCAAACCCCAGACAATACCCATAGCCAAGCCCAAGGCCTTTTTCCTTAGTTTCATTTTTTTCACCCCCTTTCTCCTTTATTCCTTTTCCTCCCTCTCTTTTTCCGCGGCGTTTAAAGATTCTTCCAAAGTTTTTCTTAATTCTTCCAGATTAACTTGTTTTCTTTTTTTATCATGCTTAAAAGAAACCGGCTCTTTTTTACTTGCTTCTTCCAAAGAAATTTCTTTTTCTTCTTGTTTGATTATTTCCGGCTTGCCTTGCAAAGCGGGTTTGTCTCGCTCGCCTCGGGCGAAACTGGGCAAAGCGGGCTCGTCTGTAATAATTTTATCAGATGAGGTTTGAACAGGCGGCGCTTTTAAAACAGGTGTTCGCGCGCTTGGAGTTCTTTGACTCATCGCTCCCGAACTCCTTGCTTTTTCCAGACATTCGGGACAATAAACGGGTCTAACTCCGTCCGGCTCAAAACTAACTTGAGTTTTTTTACCGCAGTTAGAACAATTAGCGTCAAAAAGTTTCTTAGGCGGTCTATAGGATTTTTTAGCTTCTCTTTCCACCTCTATAACCTCGCTCCATTTGGCGATTTTTTCCTCTATTTCCTGACGGCTGGTGGCGTACCGTTCCCTGGAATTTTTAATAATTTTTTCTTGATAACTTTCTTCCTGCTTTGGAAAAGGAGCTAAAGTAGCGGCTGAAAAAGGCCGCGAAGCCAAACCGTCAATCATTAATTTAAGATAGATATTGGCGAAATCCAAATTAACCAAATCTTGGGCCGTGAATTCCGGGGCAAATTCTTTTTCCAGATATTCCGCGTCAGCCGCCCCAACTCTAAAACTGACGATGGTCCCCACATTGCCAAAAACCGCGTCTCTGACTTTTTCCTCCATTTGAGTAATATATTGATGAGCCAGGATTAAATTAAGACGGTATTTCCGGGCCTCTGAAAGAATGGTGGCAAAGGCCTCGGTGGCAAAGTTTTGAAACTCGTCAACGTAAAGATAAAAATCTTTTCTTTCTTCTTCCGGAATGTCAACCCTTGACATAGCCGCTAATTGAACTCTGGTAATAAGCATGGCGCCCAAAAGAGCCGAGTTGTCTTCGCCAATGCGGCCCTTGGAAAGATTCATAATAAGAATCTTTTCCTTATCCATTACTTCTCTTATGTTAATGGCTGATTTGGTCTGACCAACAATGTTTCTGATTAAAGGACTGGTTAGAAATTGTCCGACTTTGTTCTGAATCGGAGCAATCGCCTCCACTTCAAAATTACCGCGGTATTTGGAAAACTCATCAACCCAGAAACTTTTGACCACCGGATCCTTGATTTTATCAACCACTTTCTGACGATAATCCTTGTCAATTAATATTCTCATAATGCCCAATAAGGTTGAACCGGGATACTCCAAAAGAGCCAAAATCGCGTTTCTTAAAACATATTCCAGCCGCGGGCCCCAGGTTTCGGCCCAGATTTTTTTAAAAACGCCGACCAGCCCGGAAGCGACTAAGTGCCGATGTTCCGGGTCAACTTTTTCTATAGCGTTAAAAGCAATGGGGAAATCTAAATCAGCCGGATTAAAATAAACCACATCGTTAACGCGATGCGAAGGCACAAAATCCATCATTTTTTCAGCGAACTCGCCGTGAGGATCCACTATACCAACTCCTTTGCCGGCTTGAATATCTTGAATGGCCATATTCTCTGAAACCGTAGTCTTTCCCATGCCGGTCTTTCCGATAATGTAAAAATGCTTGCGCCGGTCGTTGGTTTTAATGCCAAAATGGCGGCGTTGATCGCGAAAATTTGTTTCACCAAAAAGAGTGATATCGTTCATAAATTATTTTTTTTATTGAACCGGCAGTCCCATAGGCGGCTCGCCTTTTTTAGCTTCTATTCTGGAAAGCATCGGCGCCTTGACTATTTCCATCGGTAAATGATAAATAGTGGCTAACTCCTCAATGTTTAAGACAAAAGAGCGATAATTTTTAATGAAAAAACGATTGAGAATCGGCAAACGTTCAAAAAAAAGCGGCTTCAAATGCTTCATCACCGGCGAGTGAAGCGGGATATATCTTCTTTTATAAGCTGAAAATATTTTTTTCTTTCGGAAAAATTCTCTCGGCCGTTTAAGTAAAATTTCATAATTAATTCTGGTCGTAACTTTTGGGTTAGGCTTAAAACTATTAAGGGTTTTGGAATTAAATTGTTTAAAACAGCCAAAAAAAGCGGAAACATTGGCTTTATTGAATACTTCTTTTTGGCCTAAATAGATAAACCTGATAACCGTTTCAAAATAAACTTTAGCCGCTTTGTGTTCAATAGCGGTAATAGTATCTTTTTCAACCTGGCTAAGTAAAGTGATTAAAGCCGGTTTTGGCGGTTTTTCATCTTTTTTTGCTTCGCTCAATTTGCCGGTAATGAGTTGACCAAATTTTTCCCTTGAAGCTTCAGAAAAACCGGAAATTTCTCCCCCGATCACGCCTTGTTTTCTTTCTTCTTTTCGACCAATTAACTGATTTTTTATTTTTTCCGATTTTGCCTCCCATTTTGGCTCGGTAATGGGCCTAACTAAAGTCTGGACCCAAATTTGCTCCCCCTTTCTTAATTTACTCATTACTTCAGCCAAAGAAGCAATAGGGTCAATCATTTCTTCAAGAAGCACTGTTCCTTCTCTAAAAGACGGATAAGTTTTAATTGGATAAGCGTCGTCTTTGGCTAAAATCAGTTCCGTTGCCCAAAGATCGTAATCTTTATTGGGAATATCAAATGGAACAAATTGCGTATAATCGTCAATTTCAAAAATCTCCGCTTCCGGATATTGGGCGTAAATCAGAGCTTCAATCTGATTCCTGAATTGTTCTAAAGTCCTGACAAAAAAATGCGTTTCGCCGCCCAATCCGGCAATCTCAAAACTAAACCATTCCTGAACATGGCCTAAAAAAAGTCTTTCTTTAAGAATAATTGTCCGGTGAAAACCGTGAAGCCCGGCAAAAACCTGTTCCATGGTCCGCGGGTCTCTTTTCATTTCTCTTGGCGGTTTTATTTCCAATAAAACCCACTTCATGGCCTGAATAAATTTCAGTCGGGTGGTTCTTAACCATAAATCTTTTACCAGTAAAAAAAGAAGGGTGGGCAGCCAAATCCACCAAAAGGACAAAAAAATTCTTAAAAAGCTAATAATAATTTCTAAGGATTCGAGCACGAGAAATAAATGTTTTAATTAAAAAATTAAAATTTTTTAGAATCAGATTCTATTATTTCACCAATAAATATTTTCCGTCCTCCCTCCGAATAAAATTTTTCCTGTTCTGCAGATTAATCAAAACCGTATTTTCCTTAACTAACCGATTCTTTAAAACTTCTCTGATAATTTCATCTTTGGTCAAAAATCCATTTTCCTTTAATATTCCCCTAATTATATCCTGAACTGTTCCTGACTGATAGCCCCATTCGGTCAAAGCGTAAGTGCCCCGACCGACTAAAACAAAACGGGGGTCTTTAATTAATTCATTATGAACGGTTTGAGGATGAGCCAGACGAGAGTCAAAATTATTCTGATTGATCAGCTCCGCCACTTCTCTAAAATGCAGGGGGCGGTTTTCTTTTTTAAAGACAAGATAAGTTTTATCCCTTACTCCCCGGGGATTAATCTCGGGCCAATGACTCAACCCGTACTGTCCAAAACTATTCTGGTCAATCTGCTTAGAAGCGTCCAAATAAGAAAATAAAGCTTTCTTGGATAAATCAGGAGCCGCTTCTTTGCTGATCTCTAAAATATAATCAACCGGAATTACCTGCTTCTTTTTTTCTATGTCTTTTATTAAAAAATTAATCAACCGTTCCGCTTTATTTAAAATATCTTTAGAATTAGTCCAAGAAGTATAAAACTGATTGGTGCCGATAAATCGTTCGTAGGGCTGACCGATAGTCAGAATGAAAAAAACAGCGCCTCTCTCCGGATGAGGATTTTCCTGATTGGTCAAAGAAGAAAGCAATCTTTCTTCTCTGACTAATTGTCCTTCTTGAACGAAAAAATTGTCCAAAGCATGGAAGGCCGGCTTAAAAAGATTAAATGAATCGGATTTCTTTAAAACGGAAAAAGCCGCCTCCTCAATTTGGCGAACCCGCTCTCTGGTAATGCCGTGTTTCTGACCAATGGCCTCAAGAGTCTTTCTCTCGCCGTCTTCCAAACCAAAGCGCTGTTTGATAATTTCTTTGGCTCTTTGATTGGAAATAACCCCAATTGCTCTTGAAACCAGTTGTCCGTATTTAATTGTATTTTGATTCTTTACCATAACATTTTAAGATTAACATACTTTCCTCTTAAGTGTCAAGTGGATAAATAATTTTTAAGTTTTTTTCCTCCATTTTTCCCAAACTACGAGTAAGGGACTGGCGATAAAAATAGAAGAGTAGGTGCCGAAAATAATCCCGAAAATCAAAGCGAGGGCGAAATATTTTACGCTTTCTCCCCCAAAAACATATACGGCCAAAAGCGTTAAAAGAACGGTCAAAGAAGTGTTAACAGAACGAGCCATTGTCTGATTAATGCTTAAATTAACCGTCTCTTGGAAGTTTTTGCCGATGTTCTTTTTAAGGTTTTCGCGGATGCGGTCAAAAACCACAATAGTGTCATGAACCGAAAAACCCAAAATAGTCAAAAGAGCGGTAATAAACAAAAGATTAATTTCTATTCCTTTAAAATGACCGAGAAATGAAAAAATGCCGGTCGGAATTAAAACATCGTGAGTTAGGGCCAAGATAGCCGCCAGTCCGTATTTAAAAGAAGCAACCGGCCGCGAAACTTTTCTAAAAACATAAGTGATATAAAGAATAATCATTAAAATTACGAGCCCGATGGCCCAAAGCGATTTGCGTTTCAACTCCTTCCCGATCAACGGGCCGATTGATTCAAATCTTTTCTCTTCTATATTTTGAAAGTCGGCCTCGCCTAAAGAATTTAAAATCTTTTGATGAGTCTCCTCGTCAACATCTTTAAACCTCAAAATTACGGCTTTCTCGCCTACGGGCGCCGCGTTAATCTCCCCTAAATTTAAACCCCCTAATTTCTCTTTAATCGCCTTACTGCTTAATCGCTCGTTTTTAAATTCAATTTCTAAGAGACTGCCGCCGGTAAAATCAATGCCTAATTTCAATCCCAAAAAAATCAAACTAAAGATACTGCCGAGCACCAGAAGCCCGGAAATAATAAAATAGATTTTGTAATGTTTAATGATATTTATCTCCATAGACGCTCGTAATTTTCCAATTTTGTTCCTTTAAATAATTTCAGAAATTGCCGGGTGATAAAAATTGCCGAAAGCATACTGACTAATATGCCGATAGCTAAAGTCAGGGCAAAACCTTTGATAATGCTCGTGCCCAGCCAATACAAAATCGCGCAAGTAATCAAAGAAGAAGCGTTAGAATCCCTGATTGAACTCCAGGCGCGGGAAAAACCGTCGTCAACCGCGCTGCCAAAACTTTTGCCTTGTTTTAATTCTTCTTTCATTCTTTCAAAAATTAAAATATTAGCGTCAACGGCCATGCCGATTGATAAAATAAAACCGGTAATTCCCGCTAAAGTCAAGGTAACGGGAATTAATTTAAAAATCGCCAAAACTATAGCGGCATAAATTAAAAGAGCGACAATGGCTAAAAATCCGGACAGCCGATAATATAAAAACATAAATAAAACCACGGCTAAAATTCCAATCAAACCGGCCTTTAAGCTCTGTTCTAAAGAAATTTTACCCAAGGAGGCGCCGACGCTTTCCTGACTAATCAGTTTAATCGGCACCGGCAAAGCGCCGGCGTTAAGGCGCTGAACTAACTGCTTGGCTTCGTCAACGGAAAATTGACCGGTGATTTGCGCCTGACCGCCGGAAATAACCTCCTGAACAACCGGCGCGCTAATAGGCGCGCCGTCCAGATAAATGGCTAATGGCTTGCCCACGTTCTTTTGGGTAAGTTCCTCAAAAATCTTGCTTCCTTCATCGTTAAACTGAAGACTGACCTGGGACTGAAAAGTCTGCTGATTAAAATCCATTTGCGCGCTTTTAAGATACCGGCCGGTTAAAGCAGTCGGCTTAAAATACGGATCCTGAACTAAAATCTGTTCTTCTTCCGGAGTCAGAGACAAACCCTCTTCCATTTTTTTCAGGAGTTCTTTCTGATCGGCTAAAATATTTTCTGTTTCGGTTTTTCCCCTTTCTTCGCGAAAATCCAAAAAAGGAGTTTCGCCAATCATTTTAATCGCCTGACCAATATCTTTAACGCCGGCTAACTCAATAATCAGCCGGTAATGCTCGCCGGTTTTATTAATCTGGACAATCGGTTCCGTTACGCCGAATAAATTCACCCGGCGCTCAATCACATCCCTTACGCCAGCCATTGAATCGTCATAATTTCCCGGCTCAATCTGGCTTAAATCAGCTTCGTAGACCAAATGGGCCCCGCCTAAAAGATCAAGCCCCAATCTAAAAGGCAGATTAAAAAAATGAGGCGCGCCCAGGCCCGTTTTTTGGTTTAAAAAATCCGCTCCTTTATTCCAGACAACCGGATAATCCAATAAACCGGCCAAAACCGCCAATAAAAAAATGCCTAAAATAATTAAGCTGATTTTTCCTTTTTGCCCTTTGATATTTTTTCTAAAAACGGCCATGAATATCTTCAAACTACATTATTTTTATTTTTTTGTCAAAAATATTTTTTCTTTTTTAATTCTTTTTTAATTCTTCAATAATGTCTTGCGGCACTGGAATCGGCTCGCCAACGGGGCTAATGCCCGGATAGCGCCAGGCAGAAATTATTTTCTTTCTCTGCCCCTTTTGTTGATACATCAGCCAAATTTCGGCCGGCTGATTTTTAGAACCGGCTCTCTGCATTAAAGCAATTGTTTTTGGCGCAATGCCTTTTTCCCGACGATGAGGCGCTCTTAAGATTCTCTTTAACCGGCTTTCCGAAAGTCCGTATTGCCGCATTTTTATTTTTAAATGCTCTGTCCAATAAATACTCTTGTCGTTTTTGGGCCCCTTAAGAAACATAAATGAATTATTTATCGGAATTTTGATATTTATTCAACAGCCATGAACTTGACTGAATTTTCCCGCCGCCCACGCCAAAAACCATTTTACAGCCGATTTCTTTACAAGTTTTAACTTCAGGAATATTCTTCTTTGTCCTGTCTCCGCCGTTTGCGTATATGTGCGGTTTTAATTTTTCTAATTCAGCGCAAACGCTCATATCTTCTGTGTCTTTTAAATGACAGGTTAAAACAACTTTATCAACGCAAGCCAGGGCCTCAATTAGTTCTTTTCGCTCTTTTGCCGGCATAAAAGCAGATCCTTTTTTCTTTTTAAGCCAATTATCATTATTAAGAATTACCAAAAGTTTGTCGCCGAATTTTTTGGCCCCTTGGAACATACGAATATGTCCAACATGAAGCGGATCAAATCCGCCGCTCACGGCCACCACAATCTCTTTTTTGTTTTTATTTCTCATATTCAAAATAAATTTTCTAAAACCTTATCAAAGCCGGGTAAAAGATTAAAGTTTTTTGCTTCTTTTATTTTTATCCATTTATAATTTTGCGCTTCCCAGTCTAATTTAATTTTATCGGTCTTTACTTTAACCAATACGGGGTGAACAATCCAGGTCTTTTTATATTTTAGCTCGTCTTGATGAAAAATCCGTCCAAGATGAATTGATGTAATATTCTTTTTGTCAATTCCCGCTTCCTCTTTTAATTCATCTCTTACTTTTTCTTCAAAAGTCCTTTTGTCATCAAGAAAGCCGGAAATGCCATTCCAATAATTCGGATAAAAATTTAATTTAGAACTCCGCTGAACAATTAGAATTTTATCTTTATATTTCACCACGCAGTTAATCACCGGCGCCCAGCGCGCCTTGGTGTAATCAATTTGCCCTTGTTTTGCTTTAAATTTTGATTTTTGCATAATATTTTTTATTTTAAAATCTTTTCCATTCTGTCTTCTCGCCTTTTCGTTTTTTTTCGGCCATAATAAGTTCATCATAAATCCCATCAATGAGTTGATACTTTTTTGCTTCTTCTAAATTAACCCAGACAGATTGATCTGATTCTTCCGGCTGCAGTTTAACCTCGCCTGAAACATAATCAGCCAAACAAGAGATAACTAACGATGGACCGCCGTCTTTATGAACCGTGGCTAAACTGGTAACATATTCAATATTATTAATCTCAATTCCCACTTCTTCTTTTACTTCTCTGCGCAATGTTCGTTCAAGCACATTATACTAATAATGCTCCGTATCTTTCGGCAACTTAAGATAATCGCTCATCTCCATCTTTCCTCCCGGCACCGTCCACATACCCGGGAATCGCTTCTTATTAGACGAACGTCTGGTAATTAAATATTTATCATTTTAAACAATAATTGCGGTAATAACTACTTCATAAAGATATTGAAATTTCAATTCTTTATATGTTTTATTTCCCATGACACTTTTTGTATTCCTAGATTCTATTTCTAACAGCCAGGGCGAAAATATCAAAATAACGCAATAAGTCCTTAAAGGAGCTTTTGTAAATCTTTCCGCCGTAAACCGCGTCGCAAAAAACTTCTCTGGCTCTGGCTATTTCCAAGCGGCGGCCTTTCCAACGCTCGTCCTCTAAAGTTAAATCAAAAAGCTCAAGAGCGCGCTCTATTGCTCCCCAAAATAAATTTTCATCTTTATTCTGCCAGTGAATAACCCGAGAGACCTCGCTGCCGATATTGCCAAGCTGCTCTTTAAGCGAAAGTTTATACCATTTTCCAGCCGCTAATTGTCTGTGTTTAAAAGACATTTATCCTCTGATTAGTTTTTTAACTATTTTTCTTATTTGCTCTTTTATTTTCTGACTTTCCACATCGCGGGAGCGATTGCCAAAAGCAGGCTTAAGATTAATCATAGAATCAAATTCAATCAGTTCATCATCTGATTTTTCTGGATAGATATTAATCCCCCATGTATTTTCCCGTTTTGAACCTTCCTTTTCCATTAGTAAAACTTCTTCATCCGCATGAAGCTCGCCGCCAATCGCCATAATTTCTTTCTCCACATCAACCACCGCTTTTACCAAATCCCCAAACTGCTCTCTGGCAATTTTTTTAATCTCCTCTCTACTTATAGACTTTTTAATTATTTTTATATCCATTTCATATTTTTATTTCCCATGACACTTTTTATACCTCTTCTGTTCTTAAAACGTGTTTTATCATAAGCTCAATATTTTCATTTGCGTTGCAGTATTCTATTTTTATATCAGGATAACGTTTCTGCCAAACACGAAACACCTCGTCAGCAAAAGCCTGGCCAACAGTATCAACGCCCTTAAAATCTAAAATAATATTCTTGAATTTATCTAAGCCGTTTATTACTCGTCTTGCTTGAGAACGAGAGATATAATTAACGCCTATTTTAAAAAGTTTAATAATTACTTTGGTTTTACTAAATTCAAAACTGTCACCGGAATACATCTTGAAAACTAAGGATAGATTTCTCTTTGACTTGATATTTACAGTAAAAAAAATCCTTGTTCCCGCAATTCTTCTGCTATTTTTCACAAAAATATCCTCTATTAAATTATCAAAAATTAATTTTTTATCAGAACCGTGAATAACTAAAGTATCTCCCGCTTTTGAAGTGAAAAATATGCCTTCGCCGGTATGAGCTTTCGGCGCCGTAGTCTGTTTCCCTTTAATAAGGTCCTGGATAGCCTCTAACTCACTTCTTAATTTTTTCTTTTTTTTAATATTTTTAAAAATTCCGATGCCCCAATCAATAACTTTAAAATTAATATCGTCTTTGCCGCGCTTAAAATACACTTCTATTTTTTTTGATTTTGAGTGTTCAATAGCGTTATTAAGCATTTCAGTAAAGGCGTAATCAAGAATCCCGGAAATATTTTTTGGTAAATTTAAAAAAATCCCCGTTTCGCTTTTTATGCTATCCAAAACTTTGTCTTCGGAAAGGGCTTTATTCCAAAGAATTTTGTGGGCGCTTAAAATTGGCGACCGACTGGCCGCTTTATTGTTTTTTTTAGCCAAAACATAACGAGCTTGGTTTGCTTTGCCAATAAGGATAATTTTACCCTCGTCGCGCAACTCCTTAAAAAAATGATTGACATAAGCGCGCGAAAAACCGGTTTCTCCTATAATATCTGAAACTCTAATTTCATTGCTTGCCGCCAATTTTTTTAAAATAAGAGATTTAACATCCATATTTTTAGTTGACAACTTTAATGTATCAAATAAATTAAAAGTTGTAAACAAGTTGTAAACACAACTTTTAATTCTGCGCTCCATGGCGCTTTTATTGCTTATTGCCGTGCACACAGGACTAATCTTTCAAATATCCAATCCTTCTGAATAATTTCTTTGAAGGAGGGTTAAGTTTGTATTCCCTAAGCTTTTCTATATCTGCCCATTCGAGATAAAATATGCCAGGCCCTGGTTTTAATTCTCCAGAGATGTATTCGCAAAGCGTATCTAGATAAAGATAAAATGTCTCTACTCCTTGCTCATTGGGTTTAATCTCTGTATCCCAACCAAATCTTTGCGTCATTTTCACATCGATACCTGCCTGCTCCTTTATAGTTTTTTGGATTATTTCTTCGGGTGCTTCTTTTTCAAGCTCTATCTTGCCACCGAATAAATACCATAGTTCCTTATAGGGTCCTGCTCCTGGTAGTTTCTTTCGAAGAAGCACCTGATTATCTTTTTTTACGACACCTATTATTAGAATCGTTGTATTCATAATCTCCATTTTATCTTATTCCTACGCCCCATGACACTTTTTGAACTTCTTCCCGCTTCCGCATGGGCAGGGAGAATTACGGCTGATTTTTCCGCGGGATTCTTCCCGAGTACTCAAAGTATTGAATGCTCGCTCAGAATAACTATGAACAGGCGCTAAGCTGACTTTGTAAATCGTATTAACAAGACCTGATTGAATCGCGGCTAATAATTTTTGGAATAAACGGTGACCTTCGTTTTTGTATTCAACTAATGGGTCTTTTTGTCCATAAGCGCGCAAGCGAACGCTGTCTCTCAAATGCTCCAAATTATCCAAATGCTCCATCCAAAGTATATCAATATTTCTAAGAAAAATAAACTTCTCAATCTGGCGCATATTTTTTTCTTCAATTTCTTTTTCTTTTTCCTGATAAGCTGATTCAGCCAAATTTATCAAGTAATCGGACATTTGTTCCGGGCTTTGGAAATCTCGTAAAGTCTTTTCTAAGTCGTCAATCTTTATTGGAAAAATACTTTTTATCACTTCGCTGATTTCTTTATAATTCCAGTTATCCGCGTAGCCCTGCGTATGAAATTCAACGATTCTTTTTATCTCGTTTCTGATTACCTCTAAAATCTGGGGCTTAAGATCTTCTGATTTTAAAACTTCTTTTCTTTTTTTATAAATCACTTCTCTCTGTTTATTAACCACATCATCGTATTCCAAAACATGCTTTCTGGCGTCAAAATTAAAACCTTCAATTTTTGCCTGGGCTGATTCAATGGCTTTGGAAATTATTTTATTTTCAATCGGCTGATCTTCCGGCACTTTCAGCCGCTCCATCAGATTTTTTATTCTATCTCCGCCAAAAATTCTCATCAAATCGTCTTCTAAAGAAACAAAAAATTGAGATGAGCCCGGGTCTCCCTGCCGGCCGCTTCGGCCGCGCAACTGATTGTCAATTCTTCTGGCTTCGTGTCTTTCTGTACCGATAATATGAAGCCCGCCTAATTCCACCACTCCTTCTTCTAATTTAATGTCTACGCCCCGGCCAGCCATATTCGTGGCTACCGTGACCGCGCCTTTTTTACCGGCCTCGGCGATAATCTGCGCTTCTCTTTCATGATTTTTGGCGTTTAAAACTTCATGAGAAACGCCTTCTTTTTTAAGAAGCGCCGAGAGTAATTCGTTTTTCTCAATGGAAACCGTGCCTGTTAAAATTGGCTGGCCTTTTTCGTGTCTATCTTTAATTTCCCTTACCACGGCCTGAAATTTCCCTTTTTCGCTTTTATAAATCCTGTCTGACAAATCCTCTCTAATCATCGGTTTATTAGTCGGAATCACCACCGCCTCCAATCCGTAAACTTTATGAAATTCCTCGGCTGAAGTAACGGCAGTTCCGGTCATCCCGGCCAGTTTCTTATAGAGACGAAAATAATTTTGAAAGGTGATGGTGGCCAAGGTCCGGCTCTCCTCTTGAACCAAAACTTTTTCCTTGGCCTCCAAGGCCTGATGAAGTCCTTGGGAATAGCGGCGGCCCGGCATTAACCGACCGGTAAATTCATCAACAATAATCACCTGGCCGTCCTTAACCACATAATCGCGGTCGCGCTTAAAAAGAGCTTGCGCTCTTAGTGCTTGTTCCAAATGATGGACATAACGGATGCCGCCTTCTTCATAAATGTTTCCCAAGCCTAAAATCTTTTCCACTTTATTTATTCCTTCTTCAGTCAAAGTCGCGGCCCGCATTTTCTCGTCAATATTATAATCGGCATTTTCTTTTAATTGAGGGACAATCTTTGAAAACTGTTCATACATCTTGGTTGATTCGGCGTCCGGCGCGGAAATAATTAAAGGAGTTCTGGCTTCGTCAATTAAAATACTGTCCACTTCGTCAATAATGGCAAAGTACGGCTCGCGCTGAACCATCATTGTCAAACTTTGGGATAAATTGTCTCTAAGATAATCAAAACCAAACTCGTTATTGGTGCCGTAAGTAATGTCCGCTTCATAAGCTTCTTTTCGGGAAATCTCTCTAAGGTTTTGCGTCTCAATAGTAACTTCATTTTTATCAATAACTCGCGGCTCGTACAAATATGCTTTTTCGTGTTGGATTGAAGCGCAGGAAAGCCCCAAAAGGTGATAAATCGGCCCCATCCAGTTGGCGTCGCGCCGGGCCAAATAATCATTGACCGTGACCACATGAACGCCTTTTCCGGCTAAACCGTTTAGATAAACAGGCAAAGTGGCGGCCAAGGTTTTTCCTTCGCCGGTTTTCATTTCCGCGATTTTTCCCTGATGTAAAACCATACCGCCCATTAATTGAACATCAAAATGGCGCTGGCCAATTGTTCGTTTCGCCGCTTCGCGCACCAAGGCAAAGCCCTTGGGAAGAATTTTATCAAAATTATTATTCCCTGACTCGCGAATTTCTTTTTTTAATTCTTCGCTTTTTTCTTTTAGTTCCTCATTAGAAAAATGCTCGAACTGGGGTTCGAGTTCATTAATCTCATCCACAATCGGATGAAGTTTTTTTAATATTCGTTCGTTTGAATCACCTAAAAATTTAGTTAAGAAAGCCATAATCACTACTATACCATCTTTTTCCCGAAAAGAAAAGGCCTCTTTGGATGAAAGATTTATTCAAAGAGGCCGGGGGCTGATTGGGTTTTAATTTAGATTGAAATTAGTTTTTCTCGTTTCAGAATATACGGCGTTCCGGCTATTAAAAAAGCGGAGATATAGGGCGGAATTAAAATCCCTGAGGCAATAGAAATTGCTGAAATTCCTGAAAAGCCCCGGGAAAGCAAGTAAAAACTTAAACTGATTTCCGCCGCTCCAAAAATGGGCCAGACGAACCGATCTATAATTGAAAAACAGCATATATCAAAAGCTACTTTTTTAGCTGACCCAAACCATTTGTCTTTATACAGACGAAAAGCAACAAACGACCACAAAAGATCAAATGAATAATCAACCAAATAGTAGCTTATTGCTACTGCTCCGATAATTGCCGAATAATCTCCTGCCGGAGATCTAAAAAAAGAAACAATTATCACGGTTGCCAGCCAATCTACAATTTCACTTGTAAGTACGCACAAAAATACGTACTTCAATAGTCGGGAACACCTTAGGTTTTCAAATTTTTTTTGGAAAGAACTTAAAAAACTTAACGGGTCCAAGTCGTCTTCCCCGTCTTCCATAAAAATCCCTCCTTTAATTTATCCAATCAGCCCTTGTCTATATTATAGCACAGATTATTTTATAAACCAACTTGGCGGCCAAGAAATTCGGCGCCTCAAAGCCGGGAATCGGACAAAGCTCCATGACATCAGCGCCGACAATATTTTTTTGTTTAGCCGCTCCTTGAATTAAATTTAAAACTTCATACCAGCCGAGACCGCCCGGCTCCGGCGTGGCGACTGACGGCATAATAGAAGAGTCAAAAACATCTAAATCAACTGTTAAGTAAACATTTTTAGTCAGGCCCTTTAAAATTTTAGAAATAGGCGGAATATCAGGGGCAAAATAAGTATGCTTTAATTTTTTTTCTTTAAGATAATCGCTTATCTCGGTATTGATATTTCTGATGCCTACTTGAACAATGGGGACATCTAAATCCGCAATTCTCCTCATCACGCAGGCATGGCTGTAAAAAGTAGATTCATGTTCTTCCATCAAATCCGTATGAGCGTCAAGTTGTAAAATCGATAAATCCGGATATTTTTCTTTTAAAGCCATAACCGCGCCCAAAGTGATAGAATGTTCTCCTCCAAGCATCAATGGAATTTTATTATGTTTAACTATTTCATCAGAAATCGCCTGCCTTACTCCCCCTATTGCCTCTTTGGGCGAATTTTTAGAAAGAACAGCTTCATCCAAAGTAAAAATATCAGTGCTTTTTAAGCCGGTTAATTTTTTTTGAGATTTATCTTCAAGCAACTCATCCATAAATCTTGAGCTTAAAATAATCGCGTAAGGACCGTTGCGCGCCCCGCAGTGCATTGAAACCATTGAATCGGTTGAATCGTAAGGAACAGGTATAATCACCACTTTGGCTTTTTGAAAATCCTGCTTGTGAATCGCGCCGAAATTAAAAGGCCAAGTTTGATAAAGTTTTTTCATATTATTAAGCAAATTTAGCCAATAAAATAAAAGAAATGATAGCTAAAACAATTCCTATTTTTTCATAGGCATTAATCTGCTCATGGAAAATTAAAGTACCCACCATCATTAGTAATATAGAACTAATAATACCATATAAAAATCCAGCTGAAGAAAATTTTATTTTACGATAAACCACAAACCAGCCCAAGGCCACTAACGCCCAAAGTATCGCCCCAATAACAATGTATCGCCAATTAATCCGCTTACTTTGGCCAGCTAACTTAAGCAGGTAATCACCAAATACATTTATCGCTGTTAATCCAAATATCAAAACAAAGATTAATATTTTAATTATCATAATTTATTTCTTTTATTTTTCTCCATCCGCTCTATCACCGCTTTTAAAATTATGGGCCAGGCGATAGTCGCGTCGCAAAGCACTTCGGCAAATCTGCCGCCTTCTTCCAAAGGGAGCATTTTCCCCCAAGAGACTCCTTCTGAATAAGTACAGCCGGAAAGACCGCCCCAATGAGCCGGCTCCGGACAAATGCGAACGCCATATTGGTAGCGAATAAATTTTCCGCCCCTACCAACTCGTTTATTAATTAAATCAAGGTAAGGAGCGACTTGCTGGGCCCAATTTCGCGGTACGCCGCCGCCAATGGTAAAAATACCAATTTTTTTTTGTTTTCTAATTAAATTAGTAAAATGCTCTAAATCCAAAAACTCGCTGGTTTTAAGCAGTGGTTTATTTTTTAGTTTTTGCCGGCGATTAAAAACACCGATATCAAGAGCGAATTCCGAATCAGAAAATGCCGGAATATAAACCGGCACTTTTTTTTCATAAGCGCTTTTTAAAATCGCCCGTTCTGCGCCGATTGTCTTTTTTAAATATTGTCCTACTTTTTCTAAAATTTCATAACTGGAATAAGTTTTTTTAAAATTTAATTTAGAAAAGACTTTGAAAACAATCAGCTCTAAATCGTCAAGATTTCTTTCAAGTTCAAGCGTGTCGTAAATCCGATTATAACCGGATTTAAAAAGATTTTCATCGTTCATTCGCGAATCATATTTAAAATGAGTCATTCCGACTCCTTCAACCATCCCGTGGGTCATTAAAGCTCCGGTAGAAACAATTGCCTGAAGCATCCCCCTGTCAATCATCTCGCAAATCAAAAGACCCATTTTTGCCACGGTCATCGCGCCGGCAAATGTGCCGACCACAAAACAATCTTTATCTCTGATCATTGCTTCCAAAACATCAGCGGCTTCGCCAACAGCCCTTCCTCCAAAAGCGGTATTTTTCATTCCCCTGACTAAGTCGTCAAAGGTTTTAACTTTATTAAGATCCAAAGATTCTAACGGCGCTAAATTATCGGAAAAACCGTCTCTTTTTAAATCGCGTCTTCCTTTATATTTTGGTTTTTTTATCATTATTGTTTTTCTATTACTCAATAATTTTTATTTTTTTCTTCCTTATTTTCTAATATAACAAAAAAAATTTAATTTGGCAATAAAAAACAAGCCTCATTAAAAATAAGGCTTGTCTTTAAGAGTAGTTTCTCTTATCTTCTCTTTCTTTTCTTACCGCCCTTTTTTACTTTTTTAGCGCTTTTTCTTTTAGCCATATTAGTTTCTCCTTTTTATATCAAAATCAATAGACAAATATCGACCCCCCTATTTCCTTATAATTTAAGGAAACTATTTGCCATAAAAATCTAAGAACCTATTTTTATTATACTACAATATAATAAAAAACAAAACTGTGGATAAAAATCACCACCCGAATAATTTACCGACTTCTTCGGGCGTTTCTCTTTTTCGTGCCACCATTAATATTCCGTTTTGCGCCACAATTTTTGCCGGCGAGGAAAGCAAACAATGATGCGAGGCCAAAGCGTCCTGATAAGCGCCGGTATCTAAAAAAGCGATGTATAAATCCTCGGCCTCGCCCATTTCATCAAACCGCGGCAGTAAGATATAATTACCACCGGCCGTGTACTTGTCATCGGAATCGCAGGAAGAACCGGCCAGCCAAACGCGAGTGAGTTTTAATCCTTTCATAAAATTCACCGGAACAACATGCCATTTTTGTCTAATGGCCCAAGTGTCAATTAAATCATTCATAAAACTGCCGTCAATAATATACCACTTTTTAGCAATGCTGTTTTCAATCTTTTTTTCAAATAAAATTTTGTATATGGTAATTTGTGAAGGAGCGACAACATAGCGCCCCCATTCGCAAATTAAATTAGGGTGGGGAATTCCCGCTTTTTCCGCCGTTTTTTTTACAATCCGAATAATTCTTTTTATAGCCTGATCAGAAGTGTACATTTTCTTTTTAAGATAAGGCACGGCAAATCCGCCGCCCAAATCCAAGGTGTCCAAAGTGGGATTTTTCTCTTTTACCCTGACAAACACCTCTATCGCTCTTTTTACCTGATTGATTAAATCTTCAAGCCGTTCCACCTGCGAGCTGTTGTGATAATGTATAATTTTTAGATTTTTTATCTTTCCCAATTCCATAATTTCCTGAAAAGAAAACCCGTAGCGGTCTATTTTTTTGTCCCAATGGGATTTTGTTTTGACATCTAAGTCAAATCTGACGCCGATATCGCCGCGGTAATCGCGAAGCGCTTTTAATTCGGTCCTGTCTTCAATAACGGGAATAATATTTAAGTTCTTTTCTTTAAGTTCTGAAATTAGGCTTAGATAATAATTGGTTTTCGGGCCGTTGCAGATAACTTTTATTTTGGAATTAAACTGATTTTGCTCCCACATTCTTTTAACCAGCCACAATTCATTGGCCGAGCCGACTTCCAAATTCGCCCCTTCTGAAATCAAGGACAAAACAAACTCCTTATTCTGATTTACTTTCATCGGAAAATAATAATAAAATCTTCCTTTATACTGAAGGTTTTTGGTATAATAATTAAAAGTCTCAAAAAGATTGCGGAGACGCTTTTCTATGATAAACGGAAAAAAGATTTCCAGCGGCGTGCCGAATTTTTTAATCAAATCCAAAATATTGTATTGATAATTTCCTTCTCTGACAATCAGCTCTCCGTCTTTATTGATGTCAAAATCTTTAGTCCCCAATTCTTCCATGCCTAATTTCCAGAATTTTTTATAACTTTTCATTTTTAATTTTATTTATTCTTTCTCCTCCGCCAGTTTTTTTAAGAGACGATTGCTTGGCGGACGGAACCGGGCCAAGGGAGAAACAGATTTTGCTTTTTTGACGGATCTCGCAAAACGGCGGTCTTTATCCGTTTGTCTAATTTTATAATTATTTATCTTCCGACCCAAATCGTCTTTAATTTTATCAATCGCCACCCGTAAATCCCATTCTTTCGCTTCGGCTCTTAAAATTTTTCCGGGCAAACGAAGATTTGCCTCCGCGTAATAAACATCTCCCTTCTGATGATGCTGACTTGGTTTCCCCACCTCTATTATTGCTTCAATAAGGTTATTGTCAATATTTTTTAAAAATTTTTTGAGCCCGCCGATTTTTTCCTCGATATAATTATAAAGAGAGGGGGATAATTTTATTTTTGTTGATTTAATTATAATCTTCATATTTTCATTTTAATAAAAATAAACAAATTAATCAAATCCAAGATACTCAATTTCTTCTTCTAATTTTATTTTAAATTTTTTCTGAACTGTTTTTTTTATCAGTTGAATTAATTTTATCACGTCTTTTGCTTTTGCGCCACTCGCCTCGCTGGAGCCTCGGCGAAGCGGGCCCAAGTTAACAATAAAATTAGCGTGCTTTTCTAAAATCATGGCCCGGCCGATTTTTTTTCCCTTAAGACCGCATTGGTCAATAAGATACCCAGCGGCAATTTTCCCTTCTTTAATTTTCTCTTCCGGAATAATCGCTAAAATATTTTTGTCTAAATTTTTTATTAACAAATTTTTAAAAACACTGCCAGCCGAAGGAAAAGGGGGAATATTCCTTTTAACGACCGTTTCTTTTATTTCCTTTTTAATTTCTTTAACAACTCCTTTTTTTAGTTTTAAAATAACCGATAAAATAATTTCTTTATTTTTTTTAAAAATACTATCACGGTAGCCGAAATTTAAATCTTGTAACTTGTAACTTATAACTTGTAACTTTGAATTCAAGCTTTTTACTTCTTTGATGAACTCTGAAACAGAATGACCAAAAGCGCCGGCGTTCCCTCTAATCGCTCCGCCTAATGTGCCAGGAACGCCAATAGCCCATTCTAAGCCAGTTAATCCCTGTTTTGCTGAATATCTAACTAACTTCCCTAAATTCACTCCGGCTTCAGCTTGAATGATTTTGAATTTTGAATTGTAATTTTGAATTTTGATTTTTGAATTTTGATTTTTTATTATTACTCCATTAAATCCCTCATCACTCACCAATAAATTACTGCCGCCGCCTAAAATAAAATAAGGCAGTTTTTTTGCCTTGGCGAATCTAACTGCCTCTATCAAATCTTCTGCGCTTTTGGCTGTAATAAAATATCTGGCCGGACCGCCTATGCGAAAAGTGGTATATTTAACCAAAGGAATATTTTTTTGAATATTCATTTTTATCTAAACATCACATCTACTCCCGTTCTATAAAAATCTCTTTCAAAATCATTAACTATATAAACCATCTCCCACTTTCTTCCGCTAATGCTAAATTCTTCAGCCGTCATATTCAGCCAATGTTTGGTTTTGTCCGCGTTAACTTCATAAACTCGAAGATCATTGGCGGATCGAATCAGCCAGGCTTCCTGATACTGATTTAACGCTTCTGGCTCTACTTCTATAATATTTTCCCATCTAAGGTGAGGGTAAGCGTTAAAAATTTCAGCGGTTTGAATCCATCTTTTATAATTTCCCTTAATCACATAAACTTTATAATCTCCTTTTGCCCGAAGTAAACTGCCGTCCGGGTAAGAATAAGAATTCAAGTAAGTAAAAGCCCTGACTAAAGCAGTTGATTGACCATCGGGATTCACTATTGAAATATCTATTGGGCCGGGCGAGTGAGGCGGAGCGATAAAAGTGATTATTTGGTCCCCGATAATATTAACATTTTTTATCTCCGTTTGGCCAAAATTGACTTTTGACTCTTGGGAAAAATTTTGACCGGTAATGGTTATTTTAAAACCGCCGGCCGTTGAACCGCTTAAAGGTAAAATACTTTCAATAACCGGTTCGGTTAAAGCGACGGTTGAAGCAATAAAAGAAAAATTTATCGCCTGTTCCTTGTCAATAAAATTATTTTTCTTGTATTGATTAAAAGGCATCATAATAACCGATTTGGCTTTACTGATAAATTGGGGGATATAAGCCGTGCCTTTTTGATTATTTAAAGAAATAAAATTAATCTGGGCCTGACCTTGATTATCTATAATAATATAGGGAACTTTAAAATCTCCAAAAGCGCCGGCGCCGGTAAACTCCAGCTTTAAAACATCTTTATTGGTTTCTACGCCCGAAAGCGGCCTGAATCTATACCAAACCGGCGTCCAGTCCTTAACGGCGCTGCTGCGCGAAACAATTAAATTAGGAAAGCCGCTGTAGCTCGCCGTCGGATCAACATGAAGCCGCTGAAAGGTTAAATTTTTATTAAGATAGCAATAATCTTTCCCAGAATTAACCTGACAATTATTCAGATAGTCAGCGATGGCCCAATCAGCGAAAACATCTGAAAAAGTTTTTGAATAACCCAAATCTTTTAGGGCCCGATTAATGCTTGCGATACCCACCTGATTATTCAAAACCATCTTAGTAAGAATATCCTTGCCAAAATGGTCAACCAAATATTGAAGGAATAAATTGACCGAGCTGTAATCAATAATTTTATTCTGCCATTCGGTTAAAGAATCCGACGGCTCATCTAAAAAAGATTCTACCCTCTTTTTTAAATTGCTGCTGGAATAAACATCGTCATAGCCCAAAAGAGTCGGCGCGTATTCAGAACGGGCTTCATTTAGCCAAATATCTTCTTCTAAGTTATACAGCTTGGTCTTTTGATAAAAAGTGATTAGATGTTGAAATTCGTGAGCTAAAAAAGACTTGGCTAAGGGCTCCTTAATGTAAAGAGCGTTAAGATAAACTATTTCTCTCTGGTTGGAATTATAGACCAAAGACTTGGGATATTCATCGTTTACGTTAAAATAACCTCCGGCTGAATCGGTTAAAGGCAGAATAAGAACGGTAATCCTTTTGTCGTTATCAATACCAGGGCTCCATTCGGAACCAAAAACAGCCCTCTCTTTCGGATAAATAACTAAATCAAATTCATCAGCCAAATCCTCCAGGCCAGCTTCAAAAATTTCTCGGTTAGCCCCGTTTAATTCATTTAAGTATCTATTGTCAACGTAGAAATAAGCCCGGTCCGATTTTATCCTAAGAACAGCCGTTAACTCGTTTCTTTTATAAGCGTCGTAAGAAGAATCAACAAAAAAATTAACCTGCTCTCCGACTTCGGCGGCCTCAACGAAACTGAAACCAATCAGAAAGATTCCTAAAAATAACGGGGGGAATAAATATTTTCTCATTTTTTATTGTTTTTTAGTTTTTCCGCCAATTCGCGGTCATGAGAACTTACCCATTCTATGGTTAGACCCTGACTTTTTAAAAGCTCTTTATTGTAATTCCAAATTGATTCTAAAAAACGGAGAGCGCTTTTAAGAAGTTTTTTATCCGGATCGTTTTTCTTAAGCTTCTTTTCCGTTTTTCTGCCAAAAGCGATAAAAGCCGCCATATCTTTTGGAAAACAATAACCGCCAAATCCCCTATAATCTCCGTAGCTAACATCAAGCCAGCCGTCGCCGATTCTTGAATCATGAGCGATAACCTTTCTCACGTTATTATAATCAACTTTTTGGTTTATACCTTCTTTTCCTAAAACTTTTTCCAAGACCCGGCAAAAATCGGCTAAGATATTGGCGTAAGTTACTTTCATGGCTCCAAAAATATTTCCGGCGTATTTTCCCATTTCCGCTTCGCTCGAAGTCAAACGAATAAAATCATAAGTGCCCAAGACGCCCGGCGAGGAAAAATAAGCCTGCGGAAGAATACCCAAAACAAAGGAAGAATTACCTAAACTTTTTTCCGTGTGTCCGATTATCTGTCTGTCCGGCTTAATAAAATCCTCCCAAGCGCGCGACTCGGTCAGAAACTCCGGATTAAAGAGAATCGGACAGTTATATTTTTTTTGGAGCCGGGCCACTGTGCCCGGCTCAATGGTTGATTTAACGACAATAACTTTTTTCTGATTATGAAATTTTTTAACAACGGAATCCACAATCTTAATATCGCAGGAACCGTCTCTTTTTTTGGGGGTGGGAACGCAAACAAACACAATGTCTGCCTCATGAATATTATCATTAAAGCCTTTTTTGGAATCAGCGTCACGGTAAAAGATATCAAACCCCCGCTTAAAACCCCTCTCTTCAAAATATTTTTTAAGAGGTGAACCAACCATCCCAATGCCAATAATTCCGATTTTTGGTTTATTCATAAAATTAATTTCCGACAAAAGCGTTATAACTAAAATCATTGATAAACCGGTAAATAAAAGAATAACTGAAAATTATTGCTCCGTTGGTAAATTGATCAACCAGTAAATGACCAAAAACAGCCAAAGCAATGGTTAATAAAATTGGTTGATATTTTTTTATTTTTTTAGCTAATAATAAAAATAATAAAACAAATTCCCAGCCGTGAAAAAGCACATAAATCTTATTGGCTTTTAAAACATAATCAACCGCCAAAAACTCCGCCAAATTAAAACGGCTGAAATCAACAAATAAAAAATAATCTATAAAGTGGTCTAAATCTATAAAAATACTGACGAACAAAGACAAAAATAATAATTGACGGTTTTTATACCTGTGATATAAAAAAATACCGATAATTAAACCAACGGTCAAATGAGTTGCTTCGGTCAAAAATAAATACATATTTAGTATATCATATCTTAAGTTTTATCTAATGGCAAGCGTTGTCAAAAAGAGAGCCTGCTCTTGATTTATCAAAAAGAAAATATTAGGATATAAATAATGCTTATGCCTAACCCGAAAAAAATTACACTTTTTATCGGCGATATTTTAGTTCTTTATTTCTCGCTTTGGCTGACGCTTCTTATTCGCTATTGGCCGAATTTTGATTTGTCTCGCTTTAGTCAGCATTTTTGGCCCTTTACGATTATCTATTTTGTCTGGCTGATTATTTTTTACATTGCCGGACTTTACGCTCTTGATCTGGCCAGAAATAACCTCGGTTTTTATTCCACATTTTTAAAAGCTTTAACGCTCAACGCCGCTTTGGCCGTCGCTTTCTTTTATTTCATTCCCTTCTTCGGTATCGCGCCTAAAACAAATCTGTTCTTAAATTTATTGATTTTAATTATTTTAATTTCCGGCTGGCGTCATTTTTACAATTATTTTCTAAAATCAGAGATTTTCCTAAATAACATTTTAATTATCGGCCAAACAAAAGAAACGCAGCAAATGATTGACTGGCTTAAGACCCACCCGCAACTGGGTTATCGTCTGACCCAGGAAATGAAACCAAACGATATTCAGACGCCTTTTGATCTACTGGAAACAGCCAGCCAGAAAAATATTAAAATAATTATTACCGCGATTGACCCGCATCAAAATACCCATTTAGCCGAAAGTCTTTACCAGTGCCTGCCCTTAAAAATCAGCTTCAGCGATTTTCCTAATTTTTACGAAAGAATAATGGGCAAAGTCCCGCTTTCCTCTATTGGCGAAATCTGGTTTCTGGAAAACTTGACTGAAAGCCAGAAAAATTTTTACGAGGCGGCTAAAAGAATTTTTGATATGCTGGGCGCTTTTGTTTTTGGTTTAATCAGCTTAATTTTTTATCCGCTCATTGCTTTGATAATAAAAATAGACAGCCGGGGACCTCTCTTTATTAAACAAAAAAGGGTGGAGCAGGACGGACAACCATTTGTTTTGTATAAATTCAGAACTATGTATGCCACGGCTAAAGACGGTTCAAGCGAGCCAGGAGGTCGTCCTGTTTATGCTCAAATAAACGACCCAAGAAATACCAGAGTGGGAAAATTTTTCAGAAAGACCCGGCTTGACGAACTGCCCCAGCTTTGGAATATTTTCTTGGGCCAGATGAGCTTCATCGGCCCCAGAGCGGAAAGAGTGGAATTTGTTGAAGAGCTGGGGAAAAAAATCCCTTATTATCAAATTCGTCATATTGTCAAGCCCGGTTTAACCGGCTGGGCCCAGGTAAATTTCCGCTACGGCGCCTCGGTTGAAGACAGTATTGAAAAACTCCAATACGAACTTTACTATATTAAACACCGTTCATTTATTCTAGACTTAAGTATCGCCTTAAGAACAATTTCCATTATCTTAAAAGGAGTCGGCCAATGAACAAAAAAATATTAATTGTCGGAGGAGCCGGTTTTATCGGTCATTTTATCGCCAAAGAACTCCTCCAAAAGGGGCATCAAGTTTTTATTTATGATAATTTCTCAAATTACATTCCTCCCCAAGAGGGTCATTACCCGTTTTATCTTCAAAGACGGCTTGAAGACATAAAGACCAATGCCGAGCTTATACGAGGCGATATAAGAGACAAGGAATTTCTGACTAAAACCATTAAAGAAATAAGACCGGAAATAGTAATAAACTTGGTGGCCATTCCTTTAGCTAACGCTTCCAATGTTTTTTTTGAAGACGCAATCCAGATAAATCTTAACGGCCATATAAATCTTTTGGGCGCGATGCGGGCCGTTAATTCAGTAGAGAGGTTTATCTACACTTCCTCAAGCTTTGTCTACGGACATTTTAAATACGATCCGGCTGACGAAAATCATCCCACTCATCCTATAGATATTTACGGCGGCACAAAATTGTCCTGTGAAATCCTAACTAAAAGCTACAGCGAAAGGTTCGGGGTGGAATATACGATTATCAGACCGTCTGCCGTTTACGGCCCCACAGACTCCAACCGCCGGGTTAGTCAAGTTTTTATAGAAAACGCCATAAAAGGCGAGCCGTTAATTTTATACAACGGAGGCCAAGACAAAGTTGATTTTACTTACGTGAGCGACGCGGCGCATGGTTTTGCTTTGGCCGCTTTATCCCCTAAAGCCAAAAACGAGGTTTTTAATATTACGGCCGGCCAAGGCAGGAGCGCCGAAGAATTTGCGAAGATTTTAGATAAACTCATTCCGGGCGGAGTAAAAACGATTATAAAACCAACAGATGAAAAAAAACCAATCAGGGGTTCGCTGGATATTAAAAAAGCAAAAGAACTGCTTGGCTATGAACCAAAATATTCCTTAGAAGACGGACTAAAAGAATATATTGAATACATAAAATTAACCGGGCTGTTCAATCATAAATGAAAATACCTTTATCAAAACCCTATCTTAACCAAAAAGAATTTCAAGCGGTAAAACAAGTTCTTAAATCCGGTTGGCTGACTTACGGCCCGAAAAATCAGGAGTTTGAAAAAAATTTCGCCGAATACATCGGGGTTAAATACGCTGTCACTTTAAACTCCTGCGCTTCAGCTCTTTTTACCGCAATCAAATCTCTGGAAATAACAGGCGAAGTAATCCTTCCGAGTTTTACTTTTTCCGCTTCGGCCAATGCCATAGAAACAGCCGGCGCTAAACCTGTTTTTACTGAAATTAACTACGAAACCGGAAATATTGACCTAAAAGACATTGAAAGAAGAATTACAAAAAAAACACAGGCGATTATGCCGGTGCACTTTGCCGGTCAGTCCTGTAAAATGGATAAAATAACGGCTTTGGCTAAAAAACGTAAACTTTTTATAATTGAAGATTCAGCCGAAGCCCTTGGCGCAGAATGGCAAGACAGAAAAACCGGCTCGTTCGGCATTGGCTGTTTTTCTTTTTTTCCGACCAAAAATATCACAACCGGCGAAGGCGGAATGATAACAACCAATGATGAAAAATTATTTCAGAAAATAAAGACCTTAATCGGACACGGAATATCTAAAAGCACGAGCCAAAGAGTCAGAGAACAAAAACCCTGGTTTCGGGCCGCTGTTTTAGCCGGATATAATTTTAGAATGAGCAATCTTTTAGCCAGCCTTGGCGTAGAACAGCTCAAAAAATTGGATAAAATGAATGATTTAAGAAGGAAGCACGCGGCTTATCTTAATAAAAAATTAAAAGATTTAAAGCAAATTGAATTGCCGAAAGAAATACCCCAAGCCAAACATGTTTATCAGATGTATACGATAAAAATAAGAAGAGGAAATAGGGATTTGTTGGTTAAAAAATTAAAAGAAAAAGGTATTGAGGCCTCGGTCCATTTTGACCCGCCGGTTCACTTACAGCCGTATTATCAAAAAAAATACGGCTATAAGCACGGCGATTTTCCTATTACGGAAAAATTATCCAGCTCAATCATCACCTTGCCGATGTTCCCTCAAATGACTAAAAAAGAATTGGATTATATGGTTTCAGTTGTTAGAAATAATATCTATTAGTTTTAAAATTATGATTTAAATCAGGTGAATCAAGAAAAACAGGGGAGCTTTTACGCTCCCCCGTTGACTACGATTATCTCTTATCTTCTGCTCATATATTCCTTTAGCTGGTTGACAACCGATGCGGCATAAACATTTGGGTGGCTCCCCGCCTCGGTCCACTTGTTAAAAACGATAAGCATCAATAGAAACTCTTTGAAAGTATATTCTTTGGTTAATTCTTCTATGATTTTTTTCTCTTTCCAAAGGGCATCTAAAACCCTTTTAAATATTATTTGCTCCTCTTTATTTATATTTATTTGTCCGAAATTTATTTGTTCGAACTGCTGGATATGACTCCTTATGCACTGCAACCGATCTATCATATTAGAACGATGAAAACGAAGATCAATAATTTGATCTTCTTCTTGTTTATTGTTTATTCCGGCTATGCCAGTACCGCCACAACCAGGACAAACCCCTAATCCTGGCCCAGGATAGAAATCTACATCGATGTCCCGGAAAAATCCCGGTGTTCCATTCCAGCTTTGGTCATCACAGCACCAGCCGCACGGCGACTGGCCTTTTGCTAAATGCCATACAACTTTTTTCGTTTTCATTATTTCCCTCCTTCTAAGTTAGATTAAAAAATTAACTTAAAATTATCCTAAAACTAATAAGAACTAATTAGAATAATATCTAATTTTTAAAATCTGTCAATAGTTGACAGATAAAAATTATTGTTATATCATAACAGCGCCTTATAAAAGGTGTTTTATTTTTGAGGAGAAGATCTTTTACAAAATAATAAAGAGGGGGTGATAGAAAAAAATATGTAATTGCGGTAATGATTGTAATTGAATATTTTAACCTTTTTTAATAAGGAGAAAGAAAATGGTTAAACCGAAGATTATTTTTAAAAGGGAAACAAAGTGGGAAAAAACGAAACATAATTACCTCAAAACAGCGTTGAGGACAATCGGAATTCCCCAAAACATTAAGTTTGAAGTAATCAGTCTCCCGATAGGAATGAAAATGTTTCCTCACTTTCATTCCCATAAAGACGAGTTTCTATCGCCAATACAAGGATCCGGAACAATCAAAGTGGCGGGACTTTCCGAAATAGAGTTTGACCACGGAATCCTTGGAGTTTTTATCCCCCGGGGCTTCACTCATGAAATAGAACCCGGGGCCAATGGGATAAGTTATCTCGTGGTTGCTTATACGGATGGTGATATCACTGTCCCTTCAATCGCAGCCACTTCTAGTAGATACCAATACGGTATCTACCCGGTACAGAATGAAATGGGTCAAAAAGTGGCCCTTGGCCCGATGGGTTATATCAAACGATGGCAGCATGAAAACAAGCCATCAGATCAAGAGCAGTATATAGCCCGCTCCGTATCCATAAAAGATGATGTTAAAATTATCATATTTTATGGTAATGGAATAATCGTTGGCTCGGCCTTGGTCGGACGAAGCGAAGGCTACGATCTGGAAAAAACCCAGGCCATGGTCGCATACGGCGAAGGCGACCCAAATAAGATAAATCCAGACGATGTCTGGATAAATTATCAATCTTGGGAATGCCTCCCCAGTGAAAGCCCATTTGCCTTTGACAAGATTGGGCTCGGACTAATTTGGGAGGCCTTTGTGGCCTCAACAAAAGACGCATTTCCAAAAACGAATGGTGTGGTTGTCCGCTCGCGCCACGCGGAAAACTGGCGGTATGTGTATCCGCCACCATGGGAATTAGTAAGCCAAATTGATCTTCGGGGTTTTGAGTGGGATGACCCTGACGGTCGCCACTTTGGAGGATACGACGAGAGATTTAGTCAGTACGGAATCCTCCGTCTCCCTTTAGTGTAATGGACTAACAAAGATCTTTAAACTTATGGGGCACAAATTCTTGTGCCCCATATTCTTTTTCAGATAGGAGGATAAGAAATGGTTGAATTGTATGTTAGTTGGGTAAAGGGATTACCTCAAGATAAAGAGGCATTAAGAATTCTCCGAGAAAATAATCTCGGAGTTGAAATGAGTAATATTGACGGGCAAGTGGAAATGGTTAAGGATGCTGGAGTAAAATTTTCCAGCCATACTCCCGGACTCAATTTAACCCTCAATTTGGCAAAGCCAAATTTTATTGATGTTTTTGACAACGAGCAAGGAAAACGACTGCTCTATGTCGTCAAAAATTCGGACGCGCCGGTAGTCAGTTTTCATTTAGGGTATTCGGCGGAAAAAATATACAAGATGGCTAATTATCCGAATGTTCCCGATCCCGAAACTATCATCGCTAATCGAAACTACCTTCTAAGAATAATATCAACAAGACTGACTATCCTTGCAGATCTGTTCGGTAATTTTGATAAACAGGTTTTAATTGAAAGCCTTGATTATAGCAGGGAAAGACCGGTCTTATGGGAAATTGAACCAAAAGATGGAGAGGCGGCGGCAAATAAAGAGTTGATTCAAAAGGTGATTAGAGAATACGGGACCAATGCTGGAATTCTTTACGTGACAGAACCGAACTTTATCAAAGAGGTATTTAAAAAATGCGACTATTACTACTCGGAATCACCTATCGGATTTCTCTTTGATGTTTCTCATGTCTTTGTCTCGGCTGACGCAAAGATTCATAATCATAAATTTTTAGGGGTAATTGAAGACTATTTCCAAATTATACTGAACGCAGTAGGCACGAGGACCAAAGAACTACATCTGTCGGTTCCGAATGACGACGGCAAAAATGGTTATAGCCATTATCACCATAAATTCACTCCGGGTAACTATCTAAATGATTGGATAATAGACATAACCAAAATTGTTTTTGAACAGACAAAAAAGTTTCTTCAGATAATCGTTTTAGAGTTCAACACCGGACTTTCGCCTACTGAGCATGTAAAACTTATGCTTAAACAAGCGGAATACGTTATCAAGCAATTAAACCCCTATTAAGGAGGTCGGAAATATGGTAAAGATAAATCTCATAGGAAAAAGAGCAAAAAAAATAAAGGAAGAGAGGCGGGAATTGGCGCGGAAAGAAGTATTATTTAATCCTTATAATAGGCATTCGACTATTATGAGAATCTTCGAGGGGGAGCACTCGCGCTATAAAAAGCATCCCCTTCTCTATCGTCTTCGTTTTCGCCTCCGTAAGTTTTTTTAACTTCGTGAAAAAAACAACTCAAAAGCCATTGCCTTAATTAAGGCAATGGCTTCTTTTTTTTTATTTAAAAGTTGATTTCTGTTTTTTAATATAGTATGCTGATATTAATTGGTTTTAATTAAATTATCATTCTGAAGATAAACACGAAGAATCAGATGGCAAAAACAAATCCGCTGGATTCTTCGCTGACGCTCAGAATGACACTTTTAATATGAAAGAATATCGTTTGCCTTATGTAGTTGTTTTTATTCCTGCTTATAACGAAGAAAAAGCGATTACCGGCGTCATTGAAGAAATCAACCAAAAATACGTCAATAATCCGAACAAAGACTATGTTTTAGATGTGATTGTGGTTGATGACGGCTCAAAAGACAAAACAGCTGAAATCGCTAAACAAGCCGGAGTAAAAAAAATCATTACCCACCCTTATAATCGGGGTTTGGGCGCTTCCACAAGAACCGGTTTAGAAACAGCTTATGAAATGTGCGCTGATATCGCGGTTAAAATTGACGCGGACGGCCAGAACCCGCCGTCAGAAATTGAAATAGTCATCAGACCAATTTTAGAAGACAAGGCAGACTGCGTTTTTGGCTCGCGGCTCATGGGCGGTCTGGCTTATAAAATGCCGCTTTACCGCGACTGGGGCAATAAATTTTTCGCCTGGCTGGTTTCAAAAATCACCGGATTAAAAGTGACTGACGCGACCACCGGACTAATGGCTTTTCATAGGCGGTATTTGGCGATTTTTAATATTATTAAAGATTATAATGAAACCCAGCAGTTAATCATTGATTCATGGGGCAAACACATGCGGGTGATGGAAGTTTCAACTGCTTTTCTAAAAAGAAAAAGCGGCAAATCATTTATTAAAAAAGGATTAAAGTATCCAAGCATTGTTTTACCCACCATGCTTCGAATGTATATTCACTTTAAACCCCTAAGATTCTTTTTAACCATGGGCCTGATGTGCTTAATCTTAGGCGTTTTAGCCGCCCTTTATATTATTATTTTTGGCCAGACATTTTTCGGCGACGCGGCCGTAACCATCTTAATCATTGTCGGTTTTCAAATTATTTTTTTTGGTCTTTTGGCTGACCAAATCAGCTATAGAAGAAAATGAAAATACTTCTTCTTCAGCCGCCGGTGGCGGAAAAAAATATTACCTCGTTTATGTACCCTCCTATGGGGCTGATTGCTTTGGCCGCTTATTTAAAATCAGCCGGACACGAAGTTCTCTTATACGACGCCAATATTGAAGACAGTCCGATTGAAGGCATTTTAAACTTAATAAAAACAGAATCTCCCAAAATTGTCGGCTTGGGCGTAATGTCTGTTAACGCTTATCGGGCTTTTTCCATTGCCCGGCTAATTAAAGGTTATTCAAAAAATATTATTGTTATAGCCGGCGGCGTCCATCCCACAGTTGAGCCCCATCATACTTTAGAATGTCCGGATATAGATTTTATTATAAGAGGCGAAGGCGAATTAACCGTGACCGAACTCTTAAAAGCGCTTAAAGAAAAAAGAGATGATTTTTCTAAAATTCCCGGCTTGGGATTTAAAAAAGAAAATCAGGTTATTCTTACTTCTTTTCGGGATTTAATTCCGGATATTAATATTTTGCCTATCCCCTCCTATGAACTTTTTAACATTAAAAAATACTGGGGGCCTTATACTTCAAGAACGCCGTTTATGATTATGACAAGGTCAAGGGGCTGTCCGTTTCTCTGCACTTTCTGCGGGGTAACCAAAATGTTCGGCCGAAGATACCGGGTCCAGACGCCTCAAAGAAGCATCAAAGAGGTTGATTATTTGGTCAATCAGCTGGGCATCAAAGAAATCGGTTTTAAAGACAGCGAGTTTACTCTTGACCCCAGAAATGTTGAAGAGTTCTGCGATCTCCTTATAGAAAGAAATTATGATCTGACTTGGAACTGCAACGGCCGAGTTAATCATGTCACTCCTTCTCTTTTAGCTAAAATGAAGCGAGCCGGCTGTTATTCCATCACCTACGGCATTGAATCGGGCGACCAAAAAATCTTGGACAATATCAAAAAACAAATTACTCTTCCGCAAATTAGAGAAACAATGAAAATGACCCGCGAAGCCGGCCTTCAGGTTATCGGCAATTTTATGATCGGAAATCCGGGCGATACGAGAAAAACAATTAAAAAAACAATTGATTTTGCCAAAGAATTAAAGCTGGATTACGCTTATTTTGGTTTTACCACTCCATTTCCGGGCACTGAATTAAGGGACGAGGCCATTAAAAACGGCTGGATTTTAGATAAAAGCATGGAAGCGGTAAAATACGAAGACTGCATAATGAACGCCACAAGTTTACCGACTCAAGAATTAAAAACTTATCTCAATAAAGCCTACCGCTCTTTTTATTTCAGACCTTCTTATATTTTTAAAAGATTAAAAAAACTAAGCAGAAACGAAATGTATAATTCCGTGAGGGGCGCCTGGGCCATATTCAAAGACGGCTTAAGGGTAAAATTTAATTCTTAAACTTTTATGAGAATACTGCTTATCAACCCAAGTCTTCATCAAGCCACCACCGGCCAATACAAAGAAGATGTGGAAAAAGGACGAGGCGTTTATCCCCCCTTGGGATTGGCTTATATCGCCGCGGTTCTTCTAAAAAACAATCATCAGGTAAAAATGATTGATTACGATATTGAAGGAAGCGAAGCGGAAATTAAAATTGAAAATACCTGCCGCGATTTTAAGCCGCAAATAGTCGGTTTTTACGCGATGACCTGGTCATACGGACAGGCAAAACGACTGGCGAAAAAAATCAAAGAAATTGACAGAAATATCATAGCCCTTATCGGCGGGCCAAACGCAACTTGCTTGCCCGAGCCAACTCTTGAATTCGGGGATTTTGATTTTGGCATTTTAGGCGAAGGGGAAGAAACGATAATTGAATTAATTGAAAAACTGGAAGGAAAAAACAACTTAGAATTTGAAAAAATTTTAGGACTGGTTTTTAAAAAAGACGGACAGATTATCATTAATCCGCCCCGGCCCTTGATAAAAGATTTAAACGCAATTCCTTTTCCGGCCAGACATCTTTTGCCCATTAAAAAATATTTTGATGTTTTTTCCCGCGAGAAACGCTTTGCCACGATTATTGCCACCCGCGGCTGTCCTTTCAACTGCGTTTTTTGCGACAGAAAAAATAGAATGGGCCGGACCTGGCGCATGAGGTCGCCCGAAAATATTGAACAAGAAATTAAAGAAGTGATTGACCAATACGGCATCAGGGAATTTATGTTTTTTGACGATAATTTTATTATTGATAAAGAATGGGCCTACGAGGTCTGCGAGCGGCTTAAAAAATTAAACATTATCTGGGAATGCCGGGAAAGAGTTGATATGGTGGACGAACCAATTTTAAGGGCTATGAAGAGCGCCGGCTGCTACCGGATTAGATTTGGTTTTGAATCCGGTGATAACCGAATTCTTAACGTTTTAAAAAAAGGAATCACCGTTGAACAATCCTTAAAGTGCGCCCAAATTTGTAAAAAAATCGGTCTGGAAATTTATGGATACTTCATGATTGGCGCGCCCGAAGAAACGCCTCAAACCATAGAAAGAACAATTAATTTAGCTTTAAAAATTGAGCCGAGCTTTGCTATTTTCAGTAAAACCATCCTGATTCCCGGGAGTGAACTTTTTGAATACGGAGTCTCAACCGGCCAAATTGACAAAGACTATTGGCCGCGATTCCTTTTGGGTCGGGAAACCAACGGCGCCCCTTCTCTGTCAAGCGAATTATTGCCGGAAAAATTGGTTGACCAATATGTGAAAAAAGCGGACAGAAAATTCTATTTCCGATTAAAATTTATATTTAAAAAAATCTTGGAAGTTAAAAGCTTCAAGCATCTTATCAGCCAAGCAAGAATCGGGTTTGCTTTATTATTTAAATAATTTCTTATGAAATTTCTCGGTAAAATATTCAGCCGCTGGTATATCATTATTGGTTTTCTAATTTTCTTTTATATTGTTTTTTATAAAATTGACGTTTCAAAAGTTTTAGAAACGCTTTCAAAAACCAATCTGTATTTAGTCGGCTTGGTAATTCTCCTTGTCTTTTCAATGTCTCTGGTTCAACCGGCCAGATGGAACTATCTTAAAAAAGTCCAAAATATCAATTATCGGCTTAAAGATTCTTTTTTGATTTATAACGCCGGCTTTTTTTTCTCCGCTATTACGCCAGGCCATCTTGGGGACCTGATTAAAATATTCTACTTAAAAAAAGACGGCCATTCAGTGGGCAAATCGCTCGTAAGCGTTCTTTTAGACCGCGCCTCTGACATATTATTTCTCCTCTTGGTCGGTTATGTAAGTATGTATTTTTTTGCCCAATTTTTCCTAAAATACATCATAACCATAACCATCGTCGGGCTTTCTGTTTTATTGTTTATTTTTATCTTTCAAAGGAAGAAATTTTTAAAAATCGCCTTCCAAAAAATTATTCTTTCAATAATCCCGGTTAAATATCAAAAATCATGGCATCTGAATTACCATGATTTTGTTATTAGTATCGCAATTTATAAATTTAAAAATTACTTTATTCTTTCGCTGGTTACCATTTTTAACTGGTTTATCTACTATCTAAGTGTGTTCTTATTGGCGAAAAGCATCGGCTTGGACAATATTCCTTTTATATTTTTAGCTATGTCAATCACTTTAGCCACTTTAGCCACGCTTATCCCGATTTCAATTTTCGGTCTTGGCACAAGAGACGCCTCTCTTCTTTTCTTTTTCTCTTTTTTTGGCGTCAGCCCGGAACAAACCATAAGTTTTTCAACTCTGTATTTATTGATGCTTTTAATCACCGCCTCCATCGGATTCATTTGCTGGCTTAAAAAACCGTTGAGGTTTAGATCTTGAAATTATTTTTTTTGCCAATAGTGGCCACATTGAAAAATTATTAACAATACTGTTCTGAATCGCGTTCTCAAAAGTGCAGACGCAATTTTTATCTTTGATAAACTTAAAAATTTCTTTGGTCTTGTCTTGAGACAAGATTTTTTTAATATCATAATCAAAATCCCTTAGACTTCCGAATTCAAAATTCAGCATCTCGCACGGCTTCACCAAACCGGTTTCGGAAATAATAATCATCTTTCTGCCGGCGGAACAGGGATAAAATCGCTTTCTGCCTCTTAAAACCTGATAAATTATATCGCGGGCCGCTAATTTATTGCCCGCGATTATTCCTGAAAATGTAAAACCTGAACTGAAATTCCTTTCTTCTTTATCAACCAACTCCCTGACCTCGCGATAATCCGATGCTCTGATGTTTTTACTCTCCTTCTCACGAGTGTCGCCCCTGGCCCAACAGAAATCAAAAACCGCTTCAGGCATTTCGCTCCTAACAAAATCCATCACTTGTTTGACTTTTTTGTAATTAAAAGCCGAAACGGTCATATTGATCATTATTTCAAAATCCTTAACTTGTTTTTTCAGCTTAGCCAAATTTTTGTAATTCGCCCTTACTTTTTCAAAAGCGCCCGGCACCCCCCTGATTTCGTCGTGGTCTTTACCCACTCCGTCAAGAGAAAGACATAATTTTAAATACGGGTTTCTGGTTGTTTTTAAAATTTCCTCAACTGTTTCCTTTATTTTCTCTGTCATTAAAGAATTTGTCGGAATACTCAAAAATTGAACCTGATTATTTTTATCAAAAATGCGGGCAATAGCCGGCAAGTCGTTTCTAATACTCGGCTCGCCGCCGGTTAAAGTCGCATACTCTAAAAATCCAAAAGATTTAGAAATTCTTTCTATTTCCCCCAAAGACAATTCATTTGCTCTGTCGACCTTATCAATATTCTTCCAATAAAAACACATTTTACAGCGGGCGTTACAGCCGGCCGTGACATATAAAATTATGTAAGTCGGAGTTTTAGAAAACAAATTTCTAAAACTACGCAGATATTTATTCATATATTAAATCAAGCGCTTTGACGCTTAAGTAAAATCTCAAAGGGCAGAATAAAAAATTTATGCTTTAATCTGAAAGTCACCCATTGGTTAATTAAAGCATAAATTCCCAAATATTTTAGAATTTTATTTTTAAGCCGGTATTGTCTCATAGCCAGAAATTCTTTACTGGTGATTCTTTTAAACATAAACAAAATCCTTAAAAGCATTACCAAACGATACTGCTCATCAGTTACCCACGGCGTTACCCGTTCTGATAAATCAATTCTCCCCCACGATTCTAAATCTTTTGGCTCTTTAAAACCTCGTTGAACGCTCTCTTTATATAATTCAGTGCCGTAATAAGGAGTGTAAAAAAACAAAAATACCCGCGCCAAAGGATTCGTTTCATAAATTTTACTGGCCAGATCAACAGTCGCGCTTAATTCTTTTCTCCATGATTTTTCATAATCAGCCGCGTTATCGGTTAAAGGCGGAAAACCGGTCATAAAAGACTCAATCAGCTGAATATCATATTTTTTAGCCAAGGCCTCGCATTTAACCAGATCTTCCACGGTTGAACGTTTATTAATCAGGTTGAGCATATCCTGATCACCGGATTCTGCTCCAATTAAAAGCTCCCTAAACCCGGCTTTTTTCATTAATCGCCAAGTTTCCGGACTGTATTTGTTTACTTGTTCGGCTCTGGCGTTGGCCCAAATAATGCCGATTTTTATGTTTCTTTCTAAAAGCCCTTCACAGATTTTTTTAACCCGTTGTTCGTCCACGCAAAAATTAGAATCCCTTAAATCAACAGCGTCAATATTATATTCTTTAACAAGATTTTCAATCTCGTTAATCACCCGCTCGGCCGAATAGCTATCCCAGCGGCTCTTAAAAGACGAATTACTCACATAACAAAAACGGCAGTTAAAAGGACACCCCTGACTAGTTATGTAAGACAAAGTGCGTTTATCTCCGTAGTCGGTTTTTTTCAGATATTTTTCTATATTCCAAAGCAGATGATAAGGTAGAGCGGGAAATTTCTCCAATTTCTCAAGCGGCCGCTCGGGGTTATTGATGATTTGGTCATCTTTTTTATAAGTCAATCCCAAAATATCGCCAAACGGTTCTTTCTTGTCCAGCCGATGAACCAGTTCGGTAAAGGTAATCTCGCCCTGACCTTTAACTATAATATCAACCAAGGGATGTTTTATGGTTTGTACCGGTAAGATTGTCGGATGAATGCCGCCCCAGATAATCGGCACAGTTTTATTTTTCCGGCGGACCAAATCGGCAAACCGCAATCCGTCGGTTATCTGGTACCCGGTCATTGCCGTGATTCCAACACAAATCGCCTTATCTAAATGATTTAGAGCTTTCAAATAATATTCTTCGTCATAAGAATGGAATATTTTTATATCATAACCTTCTGAATCTAAGTAGCTGGAGATAGCCAAAAGACCCATCGGCGCGATTCGGCGTCCTTTGGGCGTCGGTTGGGGAGAAAATAATAAGATAAACTTGTCTTTATATTCAAGCATATTTTTTTTATGAATTATTTTTTAAACATATAACCGAGAACGGAAAGACCGGCTCCCAAAGCGGTTAAAAAACAAAATAATAAATCCAAAAAAACAAAAGAAGGAATTAAATAAACTTTTTTTTCTTTAAATAGAAAAACATAAAAGCCGAAACTATAAAAAACATAAATAAAGAAAATCAAAATGAGAAAATAAAAAACTAAAGGAGCGAAAAACGATAAAATAAAAAGAGGTAAAACTAAGGCCCCAATTAGAGTTTTAACTCCTCTCTCTTTAGTTGAATAAACCGGATCAAATTTTTTTCTTTTTAAAAACAATCTAATCCACTGCCAGCTTCGTTTTAAAGTCTTTTTAATTGATTGCTTAAAAGTTTCAAAGTGATGAAGGACTTTAATTTCTCGGGTAATGTAGATCTTAAAGCCGGCTTTATTCAAACGATAGCCGAATTCAAAATCCTCAACATCGGCTTTTTTATATTTTTCGTCAAAATATCCAACTCTTTCAAAAATATTTTTTTTAACGGCTGATCGCTCGGTGGTAAAAGAGCTCTGAAATTCGCCCGGCTGATTCCACAAATAATATTTATAATAGGCCCAAAAAAGCGGGGTTAAGCCATCATTTAATGGGGTTTTATCTTTAATCATAATCACGCCGTCAATTTCCGGTTTTTTCTTAAAAACCTCCGCTAATCTTTTTAGGGCATAATTACCTTTAAAAGCCACGTCAGAATCAATAAAAATAACGATCTCGCCTTTAGCTTCTTTAATGCCTCTGTTTCTGGCCGCGGCCGGGCCGGAGTTTCTTTCTAATAATACCTGACGAACTTTATATTGTCCAACTATCTGCTCTGTCTTATCTATTGAACAATCATTAATCACAATCACCTCAAAATCAGAAAAGTCTTGCTTCATTACGGAATCTAAACATTTTTTAATTGTTTTTTCGGCGTTGTAAGCCGGAATAATAATGCTGAATAACATAAAAAAATCACCTGATTAAATTCATCAGCCAGCTTTTAGTTTTTGAAACCTTTGGCTGACTTAAATCTATCTCATCGGTTGTAATATTTTTTACGGAAGAATTCTCTAAAATTTCCCTGGTTAATTCCGGCGAATACCCTAAAATATAAGATACTCTGAATTTATCAAAAGCAATACTTAACTCGCCTTTTTTTATCAGCTTCTCAATAGTCTCCGGCGCAAAGACCACCATTGATTTATTGGTCAGATAATTCAATTCTGCCCATTCAGTTCCCGGGACATTAACCGCAATAACTTCTTTGTCGTTGATTTCTAATTTGTTCACTTCCCGGGCATAAACCGAAGCCATTAGAGGCGTCTCGCTGTCGTATTCTCTCCCCCATAAAACATGGTCGGATAAAATAAGATTGTATAAAACCAAAAACGGAAGAAAAAACATTATTATCTTTTTCCCTCTTTCTCCCAACTTAAAATGCGCGGTTAAAATTTGAACCAGAAAAATTGTTCCCAAAGCAACTAAAAGAGGGATGGCCCAGCCGAAATCCATTAAATGGGTACGCCTGCCCATCACAATAAAGGATATTGTAAAAATTGCAAAAATAATCCAAAAAACAAAAAACCGGAATAAGTATTTATTTTTCTGGTAAAGATAAATAAAACCAAAAATGAACAAAATAAAAATAAACGGCCCGCCTATATCCTCAATAGATAAAAACCGAGAAAGATGCCTCATTAAAAGAGCGACGCCAATTTTAAACCTGGAAAATAAATCTGGTTTTTTAAATCCTAAAAAATCAATCTCTTTTGCCATTTCAATCTTTTGGAAAAAATCCGTCTCCGAAAACAAAAGTTCGGCCTCGTATCCTTTTAAAAATTCCTCCCGGCCAAAATGATAAGTGTAAGGATCCGGAAAAAGATGGCTGTAAAAACCATAATCTAAAAAGTCTTTTCTTAACTCCCCGGTTTTGCCCCCAAGAAAAAAACTATAAGTATTTTCTCCGAAAAGCATACCCGGCAGCCAAAAAAGAGAAACTAAAACAATGAAAGGGACAAAAACGGCCAAGAGATAAACTCTTTGTTTTTGAAAAAATAAGAAGAGGAGGAGAACCGGAGCCAAGAGAAACATCGCTTCTTTGGCCAAGCCGGCCAAAGCCAGAAAAATTCCGGCTAAAATCAGAAATAAATACTTAAATCTGAATATGTTTTTCTTTCCTAAGGAGAAAAATAAAAAAAACAAAGATAAAAAGAGTAAAGCAAACTCGTAGGTGCCGAAATTATACAAAGTTGACTGCCAAAAAAAGGGGGACAAAATATAAATAAAAGAAAATAAAAGTGCGGTCCTGAAATTAAAGGATAAATAAACCGTCAAAGTGAAAAACAAAAGAGATAGACCTAAAATTACGGCCGGGAAAAAAATCAGATTTTCGTATTGAGGCAGGCCAAAAACCTTAAAAAGCTCGCCGTAAATAAGAGCGGTCAATTTATTGCCGCTGATTGATGGATTGGCGTTTTCTTTCACTAAAGGAGGACTAACGACGATATTTAAATCGTCTTCAATGCCAAAAACTCCGAATTGAGCGTAATTACGCGCCAAAAGAAGCGCGTCGCGCGAAATTAAGGTAGAATGCTCCTTAAACAAAACGGGCGAATACCAGATAATCACAGCTAAGGGAACCACTATGAATAAAAGTAAAACGGGTTTTAATTTTTCTTTAAGCATAAAATTACCTGATTAAATTCATTAACCAGCTTTTATTTTTTGAAGTTATTGGAGGAAAAACCAATAAAGAATCGTCTGAAATATTAATTGCCTCCGTATTTTCTAAAATCTTTTCCGTTAATTCCGGAGAATAGCCCAGGACATAACGTATCTCAAATTTATCAAAAGCTTCGGGTAATTTATTTTCCCCAATCAGCTTTTCTGCGGTCTCCGGCGTAAAAACAACCATTGACTTATCAATTAGATAATTTAATTTATTTATTTTAAACTGATCCAGATTAACCGCAATCACCTCCTTATCGGCAATATCCCGGCTGTCAATTTCTTTAGCGTAAGCCAATATTTTTAAGTGATGCGGTTCATCGTAAATCCGACCCCATAAAACATGACTGCTTAAAATTAAATTATATAAAACTAAAAAAATCAAAAATAAGCCCGTTATTGCTTTAACTTTATTCATCATCTGAAAATACTGAGCTAAAATATCAACGAAAAACAATAAGCCAAGAGCGATAAATAAGGCAATGACCAAGCCAAAATCAATCAAATGACTGCGCGCCGCTAAAATCACAAAAGAAAGAACCGAAATAACAAGGATAAGCCAAAAAACAAATAAATTAAACAAGTCTTTGCGTTTTTTTCTTAGAGCCAAAAAACCTAAAACAAATAATGAAAATATCAAAGGCCCCCCAATATCTTCAATGGCTGAAAATCTAAAAAGATGGCGGGGCAATAAAGAAAATCCCCACTTGGCTCTTTCTATAAAACCCGGCGCCTCTAAACCAACCTCTAAAGCCCCTTTATTTAAGGCGATTCTCTCTAAAAAAGACAAATCAGCCAACGAACTAAGACTGTAATCTCTTAAATATTCTTCTTTCGCGAAATGATAGGTGTAAGGATCGGGATAAAAATGAGAAAGAAAATCCCAGCTTAAAAAATTAGCTTCATTTGACAAGACCTGCCCTTCTAAAGGAAAAATATATTTTATAATAACCAAATAGGAATTGCCGCCAAAAAATAAATCCGGCAGCCAGAAAAAAAGAATAATGATAAAAAAGGGAATAAAAAGACAAAGAAATCTCTTTTTTTCTTTCTTAAACAGTAAATAAATAAAAAAAACCGGCGCGGCTAAAAACATCGCCTCTCTGGCTAAACCGGTTAAAGCTAAAAAAAATCCTGAAAGAACCGTAAAAATCAACTGGTATCTAAAATTGTTTTTCTCTCCCAAGAAAAAGAAAAGAAAAAATAAGGAAAAGAAAAAAAGACTGATTTCATAAATGCCGAAATTATAAGGACCGGCCCACCAGTTAAAAGGCAAAAGAATATAGACAAAAGCAAAAAGAGCCGCTGTTTTAAAATCAAAAAGATAATAAACCGTTAAAGTGAAAATTAAAAGCGTGAGAGCCAAAATTGTTACGGAAACGAAAATAAGTTGTTCAAATTTTACCTGACCGGCCAGTCTAAAAATTTGCGCTAAGATAATCGGAGTGAGTTTGTTGCCTTCGGTTGATATTTGAGCGCGCTCTTTTATTAAAGAAGAAGCCAAAACTATGTTAAGGTTATCTTCGACGCCGAAAACTCCGGCCCCGGCCAAATTGCGGGCTAAAAGAGAAGTATTCCATAAATTCATCGTTGAATAACCTTTAAATAGAACCGGCGAATACCAAACTATTGAAGCCGCAAAAAAAATTATTATTAAAAGACTGATTAAATTTAAATAATTTTTAAATTTATCCGGCATTAAAATATGGTATAGATAAAAGGCCCTAAAGCCGACGATTCGGCTAAAATAATAAAAAAGCTTAAAAGAATCAAAAGGATAATAACGGGAAAAAGCCACCATTTTTTGCGCACCCTTAAAAACGCCCAGATTTCTTTTAGAATTGATAATTTACTGATAAAGCCCATTATTTTAATTTAAGGATATGTTCCTCTAAGATTTTACCGACCAGCTGATGACCGATCTTATTCAAATGACCGTCATATTTATAATACAATCTTTCGTCAAGTTTAGGCAAGGCCTTTTTAAAAAAAGGAGCTAAGTCCAAATAAGTAATTTGATTTTCTTCAAAATAATTTTTTAACATTTGATTTGGCTTTTCCAAATCCCAATCCATGTTTTTCATCGCCGGATAAGTCCCTTCAACCTCCCGCCAAATATCTTCGTAAATCTGTTCCTGGGTCGGAAAAATAACTGCCAAAAATTTTATTTCTTTTTCATTGGTTGCCCCTTTGATTTTATTCAAAAAATATTTTGTCTTTTCAAATCCGATTCTTAAAAAATCAGGGTATTCTTTTGAATAAATAAAATAATCAGCCGGAATATCGTCTACTTCTTTAAGATTTTCTTCTGCCCTTTTTGACCGACTAAAAAACCCAATTTTTATCAAAAAATTTCTTAAAGGGATTGAGCTGTAACTTTTTTCTCTGAAATAAGCAACTAATTTAAAATTATCGGTCAAAAATGATTTAATTCTTTTCTTAAACCCAGCCGGCTCATCTATCACAAAAGAAGGATCTTTTTCGTCTTCCGTGTAATTATTAGGAATGTCGTTACTAATAGTAAATCCCAAAATTACCAAATCCGGCTGATATTTTAAACCATAGTGTTTTAAAGCGAGATATTCGCGGCCGGTGCCAAAACCGCTAACTCCCAGATTAATCACTTCGGATTTCATTTGACTTTGATTTAAACCCGATTCCAGCAAACTGGAGAAATTATCAGAAACGGGGACTTGCATTGCTTCAACTATTGAGTCGCCCAAAACAACTATTCTAAAAACTCCTTCCTCTTTTTGGGACGCATAGTCTTTGCCGATAAAGCCGTCTGAATTAATCTTTATTTGATGAGAAAATTCCTTATCGCGAGAAAGACTAACTTTCCCGGGAATGTGAATTCGGCCGATTTTTTCATCGCTTTGATAAAAGTTATCGCTCCGTTGCCAAAATATCCTTAGGCCCATTTCCGTTAAAAAAAACATCAAAATAAGAGTTAAAAACAAAACTAATAAATTTTTTAACAGTTCTTTCATCTTTAATCTAAGGAAAATTCCTTTTCTTTTAAAAATATTTCTTTAGTCGGCATTTCTTTTTTGTCTAAAAGATAATTCCCCATGGCCAGATAGTCTATGTCGGTTTTCATAAAGCATAAAAAAGCGTCTTTGGGAGTACAAACTATGGGTTCTCCCCGTACATTAAAAGAAGTATTGATGACAACGGGGCAATTGGTTAGGTTTTCGAATTCTTTTATTAAATTGTAGTAAAGATAATTTTCTTTTATAGAAATAGTTTGAAGCCGGGCTGAATTGTCAAGGTGGGTGACCGCCGGAATAATCTGTTTTTTTACTTGAGCCGTTAAAAGCATATAGGGCGTTGGCGTGCCCTCGCCCAAAATTTTCTTAGGCAAATCAAAATACTCCTCGGTTTTTTCCTCTAAAACGGTGGGGGCAAAAGGGCGAAAACTTTCACGAAATTTGATCTTTAAATTAACTTTCTGCCAATTCTCTTTATTTCTGGCGTCGGCAATAATACTCCTGTTTCCCAATGCCCGCGGCCCCCACTCCATCCGCCCCTGAAACCAACCAATGATTTTTTGCTCCGCAATCAGCCGGGCAATAATTTTTATCATTTTTTCTTCTTCCAGTTTTTGATATTTAACCCCCAACTTCTCTAAATACCCGCCTATTTCCTCATTGGAAAATTCCGGGCCGAGATAAGCATGAGACCATTTTGTCCGCCGGCCGTTGTCTAAAATAACATTATCAATATACAAAGCCGCGCCCATGGCTCCGCCGGCATCGCCGGCCGCCGGCTGGATAAACATTTTTTCAAAAGGAGTTTCTTTCAAAATTTTACTGTTACTGACGCAATTTAAGGCCACGCCTCCGGCTAAACAGATATTTTTAAGTTTTGTTTCCTCGTACAGATGATTCGCCATTTTTACCATTATCTCGTTAGTTATTGCCTGGATGCTGGCCGCGATATCCCAATGTCTTTGTTCTATCTTTCTTTCCGGCTCTCGTCTCGGTCCGCCAAAAATATTTTCAAATTTCTTGTTAACCATCTTTAGGCCGTAATGATACTCAAAATAATCCATATTCATTTTAAAACTGCCGTCTTCTTTTATGTCTATCAATTCTTCTTTAATTAAATCCGCATAAATCGGCCGACCGTAGGGAGCCGCGCCCATTACTTTATATTCGGCGCTGTTGACCTTAAAACCAAGATAATAAGTAAAAGCGCTGTAAAGCATACCCAAAGAATCCGGCCAATTAATTTCTTTTAGAATTTCTATCTTATTATTCCGGCCGACTCCGCAGGTTGCGGCGGCCCGTTCGCCCACTGCGTCAACGGTTAAAATGGCCGCTTCCTTGAAAGGAGAAATCAAAAAAGAACCGGCCGCGTGCGACAAATGATGCTCAATAAAATAAATTTTTCCCCGATAATTCAATTCTTTTTTAATCAGATCCTTAATCCAAATTTTTTCTTTAAGCCAAATTTTCATCGCGGAAACAAAGGCTCTATAACTTCTGGGAAAAGTATCCACATAGCCCTCTAAAATTCTTTCAAATTTTAAAAACGGCTTTTCGTAGAAACCAATGTAATCAACATCTTGAATGTTTAAACCGGCAGTTTTTAAACAATATTTTACCGCTTCTTTTGGAAAACGACTGTCGTGTTTTTGACGGCTGAACCGCTCTTCTTCCACGGCCGCCGTAATCTCTCCATCTTTTAAAAGACAGGCCGCCGAGTCGTGATAAAAAAAAGATAGACCCAAAATATTCATAAATCTATATTATTTTTTAAAATTGCCGCTCAAAATTAGATTCATCTTTCTTTTTTTCTCTTAAAACCCAGTAAGAGTCTTGAAACGGCTTTGAAGAAAAAAAACTAATTATTTTTTTTATTGAAAAAACAAATCCGATAATTAAAAAATAAAAAATGCTTAAAATAATATGGGTATTAAATCTGCCGATTAGATTGGCGAATTTTTTCCAGCCCCGCCAGATTTTTTTAAGAATTTGTCCAACCATATTTTTATCTTGATTTATTGAGCAGGTCTCTTAATTTTAATCTTTGATTCTTTTTAAATGCCTTACAATGAATAAGCTCCTGATTATTTTTTCTCCGGAACCGAAGTAAATAAAAAGCATTACGGCTGATTCTAACGGAGAAATAAAATTTAAAAAAATAAAAAAAAGCAAAACACCGCTTAAAATTACGGCCAGATTTAAAAAGAGGAGCACCTTCATTTTATCTAAAATTCTGAAAAAAGCGCTGTAGCCGACGGAGAATCCGGACATAAGAAAACCTAAAGATAAAATATAAACTAATTTTATGGCCGGCAAATATTCCTCGCCGTATAATAAGCTGATTAAAAAAGAAGCAAAAATTATAAAGGGAATTAGGAGAAAAATAAAAAGCAAACCGGAGCCCCAAGCGGCTTTTTTAAAATTCTCCTTAAATATTTTTCCGCCATAAGCCAGCGACTGAGAAAGCTGAACCATTAAAACTCTTGAAATAGCCGTTAAAAAAACAATTGGCAGGGACAAATAACCGGTCGCTATTTTAAAATACGCAATTTGAGAAACAGCCGAGGTAAACATACCCAAAAAAATCAGAGGCAGTCCCGCGTATAATTTATCTAAATTTTTATTTAAAGAAACTAAAAAACCGAACTGAAGATATTTCTTAAAATTGATTTTTTTAAAATTTTTTATGATTTCAATCATTGAAGGAAGAAGTTCATTATTTTTAGTTAGATAATGAAAAAGAAATAAAGAAACAATAGAAAATATTAAAGCGGAAATAAAGTGGCCAAAAACAATCCCGAAAAGACCGTAACCCAACAAGACAAGAGATACAGGAAAAAGCAAATAAGTAAATTTGTTTAAATTTTCAATAACCGTCAAACTTTTAATTTTTCTAATTGACTGAAGCGTTAAAGTAAGAATAAAAAAAAGCGTTCTGACCATCACGGCTAAAATAACATAACGGGCCAAACGGCCGATTCCTTCCTGATGATAAAGCCAATCTGTTAAAAGCGGGGAAATTAAAAGGATTAGTACGCCAATAGTCAAAGAAATAAATAAACTGATATAGAAAAAATAACTCAAAATATTTTTTATTTCAACTCTATCTTTTCTCGCATAAGCGGCCGGCAATAAGGTTAAAGCCGTGTAATCGGCGCCTAAGTCCATAAAAATTTCCGTTAAGCTGACAAAAGAGAAAATTAAGGCGTAAAGGCCGTAATTGTCCGAACCCAAAAGGCGGGCGAAAATAATTGAAGTCAGAGCGGAAATACCTAAAGAAAAAAACGAACCAAACTGAAGAATAGAAACATCGCGGATAAATCTTTTTTGGCTAAGATTTTTAATTGTCTTAAATAAAATCATATTTAATGATAATTAGCGGAAAATAAATTTTTAAGACGTTTTTTGACAATTAAAAAATTCAGCTCCCCCCTAAAAAACATAGCTGTGCCGGCGTAAACAAGTCTCATAAAACGAGAAACATTGGCCGGTATTGCTAATAACCTTGGCCGGGCTATAAAATAATCACAGCTTAAAAAACGGACAAACCTTTTCGGAATAAACCGATTGGAAGTAAGAGAGATCAAACTATTCCAGCTATTATGACTAAATTTTATAAAATAACTATCTAAGGCTTTGGCCTTAAAATCTTCAATATCATTTCGGCCAATAGCGCCCCTTGACAATAATAATTCCGTCAAGTCGGTCTTTGGAAAATGAGTCAGCGAATAAAGATGGAGAGCGAACGGTTTTTTAAGTTCTAATAAAAGATCTAAAGTTTCTTTTTCGCCTCCAAACGGCGTATCCATAATAACATCATAATCAACCTTTATTTTATGCTTTAAAAGAATTTTATGAAGACTAAGAATTGATTCCCTAAAAGTATGCCTCTTATAAACATCGCGAAGAATTTCTTTGGAACCAGATTGAATGCCGGTGACCACCTTTCTTAAGCCAGCTGATTTTAAAAGAACTATCATCTCTTCGGTAACTAAATTGGGGTACAAATCAACTTCAAAGGGCAGATTGATTTCTTTTTTATATTTTTTCGTAAATTCTTTAAGCCATTTAATGTCTGAAACAAACATTTCATCAACAAAAAAAACGCCGTTTAAATTTCTAAAGTTTTTTTTAACCTCTAAAAGCTCCTCAATAAGAGAATCAACGCTTCGCCATCTGACAAATTTTTCGTGAGGATACAGCTTCTTTAGCGAGTTATTTCCGCAATAACTGCAATTAAAAGGACATCCCCTTGTAGCCATGGCCACATATTTAACTTGCTCTAAAATAGGCGTTCCACGATAGATCGTATTGTTGTCTATCATGTATTCATTATTTTTGTCATAGATAGGCAAAGGTAATTTATTTAAATCAATAAGCGGCCTTATCTTATTTTGCTGATCTTTTGTCCAAAGATTCTCTATGCCCGGTTTTGACCAAGAAAAATTATTTTTGATTTGAGTTAATTCAAGCATTGGATACTCGCCTTCGCCCCGGCAAATTATATCAACGTATTTCAAACATTCTTCCGGACAAATAGTCGGATGTATCCCGCCCCAAACTATTAAAGAGTCGATTTCTTTTTTTACTTCATTGGTTAAATCAACCGCTGTCTTAAAAAAACCAGAACGCAGACTAAAACCGATAATATCTGGTTTAAGCTTTTTTAAGAGCTCAATTAATTTTCTCTTTTCTATTTTACTGGGTGGTTTATTGTTATTATTGACTAATTCTTTAAAAAAAATTAAAGAAACATCAAGGCCTTCTTTTTTAAGAACCGAAAATATAGAACGAACTCCTAGGGCTAATTTGTCGTATAAAGCGATTAAAACAATTTTTTTGTTCATATAAATTTATAAATTTTTATATTCTTAACTTCATAGATCCGTTCAAGAAAATTATATTCGTCTAAGCTCCATTCGGGATTTAATTGCCCGTCCCAAAGGATATAATCAACCGGATATTTTTTAAAAGCTGACTCTAAGGATATTTGATAAAATTCTGTATATTCATTTAATATTTTTCTAACCATATCGTCAGACGCTTCCTGGTCTTTATCGGTATAGGATAATCTATATTCATAGCCGAGCAAACGGAAAAAAATCTCATCTCTTAAATCTCTAAAAAAGAGCTTTTCGGCCATTTCCGGAGTAATTTTATTTAACCGGTATTCCAAGAATAAAACATATAATCTATTTTCCCCGCTAATGGCTTCGTAATGAATCCAATGATATCTGTTTTTTATCAAATATTCATCAAGGTGGGTATAAAGATTTACATAGCCGCGCTGACCGGTGTAGCTGATTCCGGTAAAAATTGACTGTTCTTTTTCCATATTTTGATTAAGCCAATTAAAGACAGAACCGTATTGTTTGGCATAAGCGTTCACTTCACCTTCATTTTTTAAAAAAACAAAAATCTGCTGGCCGGTGATTAAATAAAAACCGATGACTGCAAAAACGCTTGTTGATAACCAAAAATATTTTGGGTGTTTATCCTGAATCAAACCGAAAACAAACCAGACCAATAAAATAATAACTGTCGGCTTTATGATATACCAATGATAATGAGCCGGCTGAAGAATCCGGCCGGTGATTATCTGCTGATTTAAAACAGTAAAAAAAGAGATAATCAGGATAGACCAAAACCAAAGATTTTCTCCTCTGATTCTTTTGGTATAAAGATTTAAAAAATATAAAATCAGGACGATTATTAAATACTTGCCGATAATGGGAGAATTAGAAATAATAAAACCGGTTTGGCTGGCTGAAGAATCAAATATTGGATTATTGAGCAGTTTATAAAGATTAAACCAATAAGGTAGAGCAATTAAAGCGCTTAAAAATATAATCCAGAAAATTTTTTTAAGATTAAGCCAATCTCTTTTAATTAAAAACCAAAGAGCTGAAACAAAAATAAAAACAACTAAAAAAGTCCAGGTAAAAAAATAAATATAAAAAGAAAGACCAAAACAAATGCCGGCCGGCCAAAGATATCTTTTTTTAGATTGGGTTATGTATAAATAGAGAAAAGACAAAAAAGAAAATAAAAGTATCAGGCCAAAAACCGGAACAATCGGCCGGGAAAAAATAGACGGCTCGGGGATAATAAAATTTTTAGCCAAAAAACTTTTGAATTCCGAGACGGAACCAAGACTATAGTAAAACATCACGCCGACTGATGACACTAAGGCGATTTTTTTATCCGAATTGAATAAAAGAACGAAAAAATAAATAACTAAAAATAAGAGAGCCGGCAGAATGAATTTAGCCAGAAGAAAAATCTGACTGACTTTTGAGAAAAAGATGCGGCCGAATTTATACATTAAAGTTTCAGCCAAAGGCGGCTGGATATATGGTTTATCCTGATTAAAAGTCCAAAAAACATTCAAAAAATCAAAATCGCCTTCGGCGATTTCTTGAAAACGAGCTAAAAAATTCGCTTCGCTGTCAGTGGCTAAAATATTGATGCCTGCGTAATCCGGCCCGGCCTGAATTATAAAAATCACTTGAGGAAAAATCATTAAAAAACCGGCTGAAATTGAAAAAATCAAAGCCCAATAATGACGGATGAAGAATTGTTTAATCTGAAAAAACATAAATTTTGCAATTAAAGATAACCCAATTTTCCGGCGATTTTTTTAACTAAAATAAGTTCTATCGGGAAATGATAAAACTCGTAATCCCACCTGAATTTTTCCATCAGATGAAAAGTTTTAGCCAGGGATTTTAAAAAGGGATTTTTAAACAAACCGGAAAAACGGTCGTACTCGGTGGCAAAACGGGTTAAGAGCGGAAAATAAGGAGAAAATTTATGTTTGGTCCAGGGAGTTTTTACATCTTCCGGACGATAATCTCCCCACTCCATTAAACTTTTTGGCAAAACAAAGCCGGCTTGCTTGGCTTTTTGATAAAGCGGGGTGCCGGGAAAAGGAGAAAAAACCTTGATGGCCGTATTGGCTAAAGGATTAATTTGTTTGACTTTTTTCATCATTTTAATGGTTAAAGAAATATCTTCTTCGGTTTCTTCGGGAAAACCGATCATAAAAGCGTACCAAACATTAAAACCAAACTTGGCCGTCAATTCGGCGCTTTTAATAATCTCTTCAACGGTAATGCCTTTTTGAATTGTTTTTAAAACTTTTGGCGAGCCGGATTCGGCCCCTAAAAAAAGAGCGCTTAAACCGGAAGATTTTAAAAGAGTTAGAAAATCATTATCCATCCGGGCCAAAAAATCAATGCGGCAATCCGCCTCCCATTTAATATTTAAATTACGGTCAATAAGAAGACGGCAAAATTCTTCTACCCGCTTAAAATCAACAAAAAAATTATCGTCCCAGAAGACAACGCCGTTTATTTGATGCTTTTCTTTAAGGGGAATAATCATTTCTAAAATTCTTTTGGCTGACATTTTCCGCCAGCGATTTTTATTAAATTCAAAATTATAGCAGAATTCACAGCGAAAAGGACAGCCGCGGCTGGTCTGAAGAGCCACATTCTTTGAACTTAAATTTGAAAAATAATAATTATTAATGTCAATGAAATGCCAGGCCGGATTCGGCAGATTGTCCATTTCTAAAAACCCGCGCGGCGGATTGTGAACAATCCGGCCGTCTTTTTTAAAAGAAATGCCCAAAACATCGCTAAGATTTTTTTCACCCATTAATGCTCTCGCTAAATCCAATAAAGTTTCTTCACCTTCTCCCCTGACTACGATATCAACGCCGTCTTCTTTTAAAGTTTCTTCAGGCACTAAAGAAGGATGGACTCCGCCCCAAATAACCGGCAAATGAAGGAAATCTTTCTTAATTAACTTGGTTATCTCAAGTCCGTTTTTTATCTGGTTGCCGGTAATGGCGGAAACGCCCACGCATAAGGCTTCCCCCGCGGCTTTAAGCAATTTCTCCGGCCAGTTTGCTTCCTGGTTAAGGTCAAAAACGGACACCTCGAGGCCGGCTCTTTCTAAATAAGCGGCCAAACATAATATCGGCAGGGGCGGCCGGCCGGTAAAAGACAAACCAAGCTTTGGATAAACTAAAACAATTTTTTTCATAATACAATCAATTTAATATTCTTTTTAAATAATGGATAACCCTATCGGGTTTTTTAAAAATAAGTTTTAAAATTTTAAAATATTCTTTCGGATTTGATAATTTTCTTATTAAATCCAGCCTGCTTATTTTAGCTTCCAACTCGCGGGCAAATTTTTTTAAGTCTTCCGGCGTAAAATCAGAAGTCTCAATAAGACCAAAACCCCTGGCCTGGGTAGCTAAAGCCAAATCTTTGGAAGTTATATTTTTAACTAAAAAATTTTCTTTTTGAGAAATCTCATACAGTCTTGTGCCGAACAAAGGAGTGGCAATCATTAAATTTGGTCTGACCCGATATTCCTTGTATAAAGCAAAAGCGAAATCAATAGTCTTTTGAATATCTTTTTTGGTCTCGCCGGGAAAACCGATGACAAAAAAAGAACGGAGTTTTATCTTGATTTTTCTGCATAATTGGGCTATTTTAAAAACATTTTCCAACCGCAAATTCTTGTTAATAATTTTATCTAAAACTTCCTGACTGCCCGATTCTGTCCCGATTATTAGTTCCTGACAGCCGCTTTTTTTCATTTTCTTTAAAAGTTTCTCGTTTAAAGTATCTACTCGAACGCCGTTAGGCGTATCCCAGCTGAATTTTATCTTTTTAGTCAAAACTTCATCTAAAATCCGTTCGCAACGTCTCGGATTAAATGTAAAATTATCGTCTTCAAAAGAAATGTGTTTAACTTTATAATCGCTAATAACTCTTTCAATATGGTTTACCACATATTCAACAGAATGAAAACGCCAGATTCTCCCCATATGAAGATGAATTGAGCAAAAAACGCAGTTATAAGGACAGCCGCGGCTCGTAATCATTGAAATAGAACGATTATATTTGGTCGGCCGGGCTGATAAGTCGTAAGACAAAAAAAAATATCGCTCCATATCCATCAGATGATAAGCCGGCAAGGGCAGTTCGTCTATTTTTTTAATAACTGTCCAAGGATTGGTAAAAATCTTTTCCTCCCTTTCTTGATTATCTGAAAAACGATAAACTACATTACTTATTGCTTTTAAAGACCTTTTGTCTTTAATCGCTTTAGCCAATTCAAGCATCGCTAATTCTCCTTCGCCTACCACCGCCGCGTCAATGTTTTTATTCTCTTTTAAAAAATCTGCTCCTTTTACCGAGGCGTGAGGACCGCCAATAACGACAAAAATATTGGGATTAATTTGTTTAACTAAATCAGCCGCCCGAACAGCGTTATGGATTTGAGCGCTGAACGGGCCGCCGATACCGACAAGAGCCGGCTCCTCCCGGCTGACAACATCTTTAAAATAATCTTCTGAAACGCCATGATAAAGAAAATTATCTTTTTCAATAATTTCCGTTTTTTCAGAAATTAAACTGTCAAATATCTTAACGGCGCAGCCGTTTTCCTCTAAAACAGCCGCGATATACATTAAACCCAAAGGCAAACCCAGCCGCACCCCTTTCGACCCCTGAAAATATGTTCTTGGAGGGTTAATCAATAAGATTTTCATAAATGTCAATATATTGCTTAGCCACCTTAACCCAATCCATCTTTTTTGCCAATTCTTCTCCGTTCCCGCCTAATTTTTCTCTCAGATCTTTATTATCAAGAATCTTTTTCACCGCTTTAGCCGTTTCTTTAATATTGTTCTGCGGCACCAATAAACCGTTAAAATTTGGTCTTATAATATCCTCGGCCCCGCAGCCAAAAGTGCCGATAACCGGTTTGGCGCAAGCGCCGGCTTCCAAATAAACCAAACCGAATCCCTCGAATTTAGTATCTTCAATGCTTATCGGCGTCAGTAAAAAAAGATCTGCCTGACAATAAAGCTTAATTAAATCCTCATCGGAAATATTCTCCAAAAATACGACATTATCATCAAGCCGATATTTTTTCACTAATTCTTTCAGGTATTTGAAATAATCCTTATTCTTTTGGTTGCCGACTATGTAATATTTTAAATCGGGATATTGTTTTTTAACTTTAGCCGCGGCCGGAATAGATATGTGATAACCCTTGCGAAACATAAGTGCCCCGACACTAATAATAGTTTTAGTATTATCTCCGGCTTTACGAAACATTCCAAATGTCTGAAATTTCTTGTAATCAATGCCGTTATTAATAACTAAAGTATTATTGACCTGAATTTGTTTTAAAAATTGATTTTGAGTAAATTTACTAACGCAGATTATTTTTCTGGCTCTTCTGTAAACCCTAGAATACACTTTCCTTAGAAGTCGTTTTTTAAAAGGAAAAACAGCGTAAGTGCCGTGAAGAGTAATGATTAACGGCTTACGGCGATTGATCAGATAAACAATCGGCCCATAGGGCTCAATCAAACTATGCACAATGTCCGATTCTTTTATTAATTTACGAATTTTTCCATAATTCCTGATTAAAGAAAGAATTTTTATCGCTCGCGAACCGAATAAGGGAGGCAATACCTTATAAACGTCTATTTGAGGCAGAGCGTTTTCTTCGGTTTTTTCAGAAACTAAAACACGGCAATTAATTTCCCTTTTTCTCATAAGCTGATTAAGAAGCCCCGTTGAATAATTCCCCCAGCCGTGCTTGGAGGATAATTCATTGGTTAAAAAACAAATTCTCATATAAATGAGTTTAAAAAATAAATTAAACTTTTTTAAAAAAATTCCAAACAGCTCCCATTAGGCCGGGTACAACGGAAAGCAGGAAAAAATTCAAAACGGAAAAAGCCAGAATTTCTTCAAGAGAAACGCTAAACGGGCTTAATAAAACAATTAAAACCGCTTCTCTTGTGCCCCAGCCGCTTATACTAATAGGCAAAACAGAGACAACGCTGGCTATAATCAAAGCGGCCGCAAAATAAAACCAATTAATATTAACATTGATTGATTGAATAATAAAGTAGCTCGTGGTAATTAAAATAATCCAAGTCAATAAACTTAATAAAGACGCTAAAAAAATAATTGGATGGCTTGGAAAATCTCTATAAAAAGAATAATAAATTGATTTTAGGAATTCTTTGTATTTATGAGGAACCAATTTATAATAAACGAATCTCAGCCATTTTTTATTTAATTTCTGATTAATAACGAAAAAAACAACGACTAATAAAAGAAACAAATACCCAATGTCTAAGTAAACGAATTTTAACGGGAGATATTGAATAAAAAATAAAATACCTAAAAACGATAAAATTAAAAGAATTAAAAAATCAATTAATTTGTCCAGAAAAACGCTGGCGCTGCATTGACCGTAAGATTTCTGAGTATATTTTTTCAAATAATTAATGCGGATTAAATTACCCAGGCGGCCGGGCGTAATCATGCCGTAAAACTGGCCGATTAAATTAAATTTGATTAATTTAATGAAAGGCGCTTCTATTTTCTGTTTTTTTAAAAGAACCGACCATTTAAAAGCGCTCAAAACAATACCGGCGGGAATAAAAATCAAAAGAGGCAAAAGAAATCGATAACGGACTGATTCTAAATTCAAAATAATTTTTGAAATATCCGCCTTTTTAAGCAAAAATAAAAGAATTATAAAGCCAACGAGAACCGGACTTTTTTTAAAAAAAATTTTAAAACTCATAAATTAGGATCATCTAAGCCTTAAAAGCGCTTTAAAGGCAAGAAGATAAGATTTTATTTTATAAAAAGAGAGACCGGAAACGGCTAATTCCCAAATTTTTTCCGGTCTTAAATAAAATTTTCGATAGGCCTGAATGGGAAATTTTTTTAATTCGTCGGTGGTCATTTCTCCTAAATCAACGGTTGGGATATGCATGCCTAATTTTTGCGCGTATTTCTTCCACTCGTTTTCAGAAATCTGGTTTTCTTTTAAAAGCCGGTTATAGAGCTCTGTGCCGGGCCAAGGAGTAATCATATTAAAATGAGCGAAAGTGGTATTTAATTTTTTGGCAAAAGCAATGGTCTGACTTATTGATTCTTTTGTCTCGCCGGGAATGCCCAAAACATAGGAAGCGCTTGTTTTTATGCCGGTCTTTTTTGTCATAGTAATTGCTTTTTCAATTTGTTCCAAAGTAATGCCTTTTTTCATAATATTAAGCATTCTTTGAGAGCCGGATTCTACCCCATAAGAAATAAGCTCACAGCCGGCGCTTTTCATTTTTTCTAACAAACTTGGACTAACGGCGTTCACCCGACTATAACAAGTCCATTTCAGATCAAAATTATTTTTAATGATTAAATCGCATATTTTTATCAGTCGCTCCTTATCAAAAGTCAGAGTATCATCGTAGAATAAAATGCTTTTAACTTTATATTTTCTAACTAATTCTTTAATTTCTCCGATTACATTCTCCGGGCTTCTTAAACGGCAAACCCCCTTAGCATAAGCGCAAAATGTACAATAAAAAGGGCAGCCGCGCGAAGTAATCATTGCAGCAAACGGCTTTGAATAATAGGCCTTGGTCGGCGGCCGGTAGCGAGAAAAATTAATAAGTTCCCGACTTGGAAACGGAATTGAATCCAATTCTTTTATTAAATCTCTTTTGGGATTAATAGTTATTTTATCCGACTCTCTATAAGCTATGCCTTTAATTTTTTTAAGATCCGGTGTTCCTTTTTCCAGCTCTTTTACTAATTCCAGCAAAGTTTCTTCGCCTTCGCCGATAACCATAATGTCAAAACAGGAAAAAGTTTCCAATGTTTCTTTCGGCAAAGAAGTAGCTTGATGTCCGCCTAAAATTATTTTAATTTCTTCGTTGATTTCTTTGGCAATTTTTGCCACTTGAGCCGCTTTAAGCGCGAGTGGCACATTGGCATGAATACCAATTATTCGAGGATTTTTCTCTTTGATAATTTGAGCTAATTTATCCAAAGAAATGTTATCGGCCGTTAAATCAAGAATAGAAACTGGGACCTCGTGCTTTTTTAAATAACCGGCCAAGTAGGTCAGACATAAGGGCTCTAAGATGCCCTCGGCAGGAGTGACTAAATCTCCATAAGAGGGATAAATTAAAATCACTTCTTTAGTCATTTTTTTTAACTTTTATTTCAAAATATAACGTTTGGCAGGGAAACAAGTATCTTAAACAGGTATTTTCGTAAAACTTCGGCCAGAGATTAGCCGCCGAGATAATTAAAAAATTCCAAAACAATAATTTAATAAAAATATGCCTTCTTTTTACGACTTCCAAATCTTTGTATATTTCCTTTTCCGGAGTGCTTAAATTATAATGAAAACTCCGCCAATGAAACATAGTCCGATGAAATTCGCCGTAAAAAGAAGGATTAGTGTCGTGAGGTACGGTAATGAACCACTGGCCGCTATTTTTGGTAATTCTTATAAGCTCTTTTATGACATTTTTAAATTCCTCCCTTGTTTCTCCTAAATGCTCCAAAACGCCGTAAGCGTGTATTTCGTCAAATTCATTGTCGCTAAAAGGATAAGGGAATTTGGAAAAATCAACTTTTAAAACATCGGGGTGAGTTTTCATAAAATCCGCGTTAATAAAACCCGGCCTAATGTCATAGCCGCAGCCCAAATTTAATTTTTTCATAATTAATCCAACAAATTCCGGCCTTGGCCGATTTTTCCCAAACCGAAAAAATCAGCGATAGTCGGAATAATGTCAATAAAATTAATTGTCTCTACTTGTTTATTAATTTTTAAATTAGTCAAAAATATCCCTTTATAGGCATTAGGCGAATAACCATGCATTGCTTTAGCCGTATTTTTAGCCCGATAATAATCGGGTTTAATTATCTTGCCGGGTTCTAAAAGAAAATGTAAATCGCCGAATTGTCTGTCCTTAAAATCAATGCCGAATTCTCTTTTTTCGTTTTTTTCTAAAATATGACCGCCTTTGATTTCTTTGAGGGCGCTGATTATTTTTTCCTCCGCTTTTTGATTAAAAAACCAGAAGACGGCGATAACCGACTCAAGAAAAACCAAATAATCTCTGCCCAAAACAAATCCCAAAGAATCTATCTCCGAAATAATATCTATTGTTTCTTTTACTTCAACCACGCCGTGGTCGGAAATAATTACAAAAGGACGATTGCTCTTTTTAAAATATCCCTCCAAAAGCCGGTCTATTTCTTTAAGTTTATTTTTTGTTTCCAAAGAATCAACGCCGGATCCGTGAGTCAGGCCGTCAAGTTCCATAAGATAAATAAACTTAAAATCAGAGTTATCTTTTAGGGCGTTCTTGATCGTCCGTTTGTCGGACCTTGAGATTAAGTGAATCAAGTTAGCTAAAAATTTTTTATTGCTGTCTTTGTTGGCGTATTTAAGACCACCCTTGAAATAGGAAAAACTAATTTGATGCTCTCTTAACAAATTAAAAAAATTAGGCTTAACCGAGCTATTTAAAGCGGTGATTGGTTCGCGTAAAACAATATCAAATTTATTCATTATCTTTATGGGAATTTGAACCGGCATCATATCACTTACTCCGGCCGCCAAATACGAAATCAAATCAATAAAATATTTAATAAACTTATAATCAAAAATTTTAAAAAAAGAAAAAGGCAAAGTCCACTTAAAAATAGAAGTTTGAGGAGAAAACCTAAAGGTATTCCAAACATTTATATCTTTTGGCCAGGAACCGGAAAACAAACTGGCCAGATGCCTTTGATAGCCGATAATCGGCGTTAAATCAAAAGAAAAATTATCTTTTTTAAGCCGCGATAAAAAAGGGCAGTACTCGTAATATTTCTCATCAAAAGCGTCAATTAAAATTAAATCTAATTTCATAATAATTTCTGGAAATAATATAAACGCCAGATATCAGAAAATATCTTCCGTAAATTCTCGTAGCCGTCTAAATCATAAGGGGGAGTTTTAAACGGATAAATTGATTTTAAAATTTTTATACCCTGAACCATCATTTCTTTGTTTAAACCGCCGTCATTTCTTACGGCCTGACACAGAAACAACGAAGCGTAAAAAATTAAAATTCCCGGGTCAATAAAGCCGAAAAGGAGCGGCCAGTGGATATTTTTTTTAAATTTTATCAGCCGAAAAAACCAAAGTAAATTTAAATATTTGTGAAGCAAAAGATTGGCCAAAAGTGATAAAAACTCTAAGGTCCCGAAACGATTAAAAAGAAATACGCTCAGATATGGTTTAAAATAATTTTTAGCGGCGATTCTTTTAAAGTCGCGCCAGTTCCCGGCTCCGTATTTTTCTTTTAAAACGAATTCCAAAACTCCAATAGCGCAATCTCTAGTTTCAAACCAAATTTTTTTAATGTCTTTGATTTCTTTAAAATTCGGCTGTAATTTTTGGCCGGTAAAATATTTTATTTTATTTAAAAGATCTGGAAATCTCTGCCAAAGCTCCTTAAATTCGCCCTCATGAACCACCAACTGCTCTAATCTTTTTTGGTAAGTCGGCTCATAATAGCCCCTTAAAAGAGTTAAAATAGTGGCGCATTCCAAATAAGTTTTAGACATATCATAAATCAATGTTTCTTTTTCCCAGTCTTTAACCGATTCGTTTTTAAGATAGTTTACGGAAAACCACTCAGTAATATGACAAATCCTATTCAAAAGAAACCTCAAACCGTCAGAAAACGGCAAATCGTTTTTATTAAATTCCGGCATTAAATTCCTTAGATCTTCGCCAAAAATAAGCATGGAAGAATGCCTAAACTCGTAATATTTTATAAGCGGCGGCAGTTTTTTTAATTGAGCCAAAGTAACCAATCTTAAATCAAAATAAAATTCTTTTTCCGAATAACCGTAGAGCGAGTAGCCGCGGCTGCCCGCTTCTTTCTCTATTTCTTTAGCCGTCTTATTTAATCTATCTTCTTCTATCGGCTTTTCGGCAATAAGATATAAATCATAATCGTTAATCGGAATAATTTTCTTTTGTTCTTTTTCTAATCTTACACTCCCTTCGCCGCGGCCAAAACCGCCGACTAAAAATATTGACAAAACCTGCGGCAAATGAGCTTTTATTTTGTCTGCCGCAATTTTGATGTGCCTTTCAATCTCTTCATCAACCCACGGCTCATTATAGGTCGTATATTTACCCATTATTTTGGCCGGGCCTTGAAATACCCTTAATTATTATTGCCTCGTAGGGACAAACCTCAAAACATTTTAAACAGCGGATATAAGCGCATTTTTTAAAATCAAGGCCGGTCTCTTTCTTAATGGCCCCAACCGGACATATGTCCAAACAATCTCGGCAGGCGGGAAAAGAATGACATTTTTTAATGTCTAATTTCGGTCTCATGCCAAAACGTCTGTGCCACCAAGCGATTGATGTTTTTTTTGTAATTTTTTCCTGAAGATAATCAAAAAAATAAACCAGCCAATAAAGTAAATTATAAAATCTGTTTTTAGGCAGAACAACTGAAAGATCTTCGGTTTTTGTCTGTCTTTTTTGGTCTTCCGGAATAAGACCTCGCTTTTTGGCTATTTTTAAATGACCGATTTCTAAGGGATTGATATTTAAAAATTGAGCGGCAGAAAAATCAACGGCAAAAACATTAAGGCCGGCTAATAAATAGCCCAGTTTAATTCTGTCGCCAAAGGCCGGACCCTTGCCGTGCATGATCACCGAAGCGTCCACAATGGTCAAGTGAGTCGGGATGATTAAATTTAATTCAACAATGCTTCTGGCTAATCCGAAAAGATGCATTTTCCTTCTTTCCTTTAAAGGTAGAAGACCTATTAAATTCTTGAGCCCGCAGGAAAAGCCGGTCAGCATATGGGTTTTTAATTTGGGAACATTGATGATTTTATGAACCTCTTTTAAAATCTCTGGCAATTCTATTTTTTTAAAAATCGGGCTTGGCGTTTTTTTGAAAAAAGTTTTTGAGCGACGCAAGTCTATAAACTGAATATCGTGTTTTCTAACGAGTTTATCAATGCCTAAAATGGAGAAAACCCGCGAGTCAAATTCATAACCGACTCCCTCGGCCAAAATCGGAATAGCTTTGTTTTCTTTAATGATTTCAATTAAAGCGGATATTAAATCCAAATCGGTTGTGGCGCCGGTCGCGGCTTCGCGCGGCAACACTAAATTGGGTTTAATCAAAATCTTCTCGCCGGAAACGATTTTAAAATTTAGAGCTGAAAAAATTTCGCGGACATTTTCTTTATAGTCTTTTATTTTAACAATTTTAACTCCGCTCATTTTAAAAACCCTTTTCTTCTTTGCGCCTCAATCGTCAACCTAACGCCCTCGTTAAAAGCAAACTTCGGCTGATAAGCAAGTTCTTTTTGGGCTTTGACGATAGAAGAAGCGCGGCTGTCAATAAAAAATCTTAAACGGCTTTTGGTAAGAATCGGGTCAAAGCGAAAAATTTTAGACAAAAAAACAAGCGGGTATAAAACTAAAAAAGCGAACCAAACCGGAATTTTTAATTTTGGCAATTTTACATTGAGACCTTTGGCGATAATTTCTAAAAAATCTTTCAACTTTATCGTTTCTTTCCCACAAATATTATAACTCTGGCCAATAGCGCGAGAATTGTTTAAAACTGATAAAAAACCAGAAATTAAATCGTCAATGTAAACCGGATGAATAATATTTTCGCCCCGGCCGATTAAAAAGAATTTTTTATTCTGAACTGCCTTAAAAATATCCAAGACATGGAGATCACCGGGCCCATAGACAAGCCCCGGCCTTATAATGGTGGCCGGAAAGCCATTTTTAATAAATTCAAGCACTAATTTTTCGGCCTCGGATTTGGTTTTTTCGTAAATGTTAGTCGGACTATGAGTATAGCTTTCGGTAAAAAATTCTCCCCTAAAAGGGCCGAAAACGCCAATGGTGCTTGTAAAAATAAATTGCTTGAAATCGGGAATGCCCAAAGAGACTTCCAAAAGATTTTTTGTGCTTAAAACATGAGTCCTGTAATAAACCTCGTTTGACAAGCCGAATTTGCCCAATTGGCCGGCCAAATGAAAAATTACTTTAATCCCGGAAACAGCTTTGATTAAGGAATCTTTATCTTCCAAACTTCCTTCTGTTATTTCTAAACTGCTGTCCTTTAAATCTTTTAATCTGTCCAATCGGCTGAACTCCCTGACTAAAACTCTAACCTCGTGACCGGCCGCGATTAAAACCCTGACTAAATGAGAGCCGATAAAACCGCTGGCGCCGGTGACTAATATTTTCATAGATTAGTTAACAACCTTAAACCCACTTTTAATAAAGTTGGCAGATGGCAAAGCATGTTGGTATAAGAAGCGTTAGCTAAAGGACAAAAACATTTTCTCTCCTTAATCGCCTTTCTTATACTTTTTGCTCTTTGACTTTGCCAAATCTTATTAAAATCGTAATTGGCCCGCCTTAGATCCCCCATTGATTCGCCTTTAATACAGCAGGCCCAAACATAGCCGTCCGGCGTAATCTGGACTGAAGTTATCGCCGCAAAACAAGGCAGGGCTCTTTTTTTATTTAACAGAATTTTTTTAACTAAATTATAATATTCTATTCTAAAGGCCTGAATAACTCTGTCCAAGCCGGAAAATTTTTCTTTTTTGATTTCCGAAATCAGAAAATCTACGACTCTGATGTAATCGGCTGTTAAGGGACTTATCATGGAACCGAGAGTGTTAAGCTCCACTCTTTCTTCGGCGATTTCGGTGATAAACGGCGGCGAACCCAACTCATCTCTTATGTAGCGATAAATTTGAGGGATTTCTTTAACATTAAATTTAGAAATTACCGTATGGATTTTAAAATCCAAATTTTTATTCCCGGCTTTTAAAGACCTTAGAGCGTTATAAGTCTTTAGGGCTTTATCAAAATTACCCGGAATCCCCCTGATTTTGTCGTGCAAAGGCCCAAAGCCGTCCAAGGACAAATTAACAACAATATCTGTTTTTGGGAGAGATTTTAAAATTTCTTCCACTCTTTTGGGGATAATTTCTGACAATAAACCGTTGGTCGGAATAATAATCGCTTTTGGCTTGAGGTATTTGTCTATAAGTCCGCAGATTGAAACGATTTCTTTTTTTAAAAACGGTTCGCCGCCGGTTAAAATTATTTCATAAGGGAAGCGGCCGATGCTTTTAAAAATTTTTTTGTGTTCGTCCAAGTTGAGCTCCCTAACCGGTGTTTTTCTCCAAATGTTACAGGTTTGACAGCGGGAGTTGCAGTTATAAGTTAAACCTAAAGTGATATTAAAAGGCCCTATTTTTGGCCAGCCGAAATAATAAAAAAGATTGTAAAAAAAAATCTTGGGTATTAAATTAATCATTTTTTAATTTTTTGCTTCCTTCTATGTAATCCCAGTCTAATTTTATTTTTCCTCTTTTTAAATCTCTTTTGGCCAAAAAAACGGCGTACTGCTCGCAAAAAGCGACAATTAAAGTATAAATTATTTTAAGCGGCGTATAATCCATATGTCTTAGAACGGCCGGAATGACAAGTAAAGGATTCGTGGTTGAGACATGGTGGCCGGTTAATTTCTGAAGCTCCAAATGCCCCAAACGGATGCGCCGGCGCTGTCTAATCAAGTATTTGAAACTGGTCGGGTGCATAATATTAACAACAGCGTGCGGCTCATAATAAATTTTATAACCCTGACTAAAAATTGTGTGCCCAATATATAAATCATCTTGAATAATGGCCGGTATCTTGTCAACCAATCCTTTTTTAATAGCGTAAAGATAGCCGGATAAGTGGCAAAAATTTTCTTTTTTCGTGCCTTCCCAAGCCGCGTGGTCAAAAAGCCGGAAGCGAAAATCCGCAATATAGCCCCAGAAAGTGTCTTTTTGATTTAAAGGAATGGTTTTTCCGCAGACCGCGCCCACCTTCGGTTTATCAAAATCAGGCAGAAGATAATCTATGGCCTTATCCCTTAACAAGCAGTCTGCGTCGGTCATCACTAAAATTTCCGACTGATTATTGGCTAAAATTAAATTTACGGCCGAGTATTTTCCTTTCCTTTCCGGCTCAATAATTAATCTAATTCTTTTATTTTTTTGAACCCAGTTATTGACAATCTCGTTCGTTTTGTCAATAGAGCCGGAGGAAACAATAATAACCTCGTCTAAATAATGCTTTGTCTTATGGGTTAAAATATTTTCCAATAAATAGCCGATATTTCGCTCCTCATTATAGGCGCAAATACCCACTGAAAAATTCATAAAAATATTATTTTATCCAGAAAGTTAATTCTCTAATCTTAGCAGAAAAACCCTTGATTGGCAAGAATTTTAAAAGACAAGACCGACCGTCTTGCCCTGTTTTAATACGGAACAAAACCCTAAAGAATACTTTGTTTCTCCTTTATGAGATATTTATTATAGAGCCAGTAAAGCCCATAAAAGAAAAAAAGAAAAAGAAACGGCTGAAATGGCAGGCGCAAACGGGCCAAAGCGGCCCAACTGGAAGCAAAAACAAAATAGCCGATAATTAAAAGCATTACTAAGGAAATTTTTAAAAGCTCCTTTCTTAAAAACATAAAAATTATTCCTAAAAAAGCGATAAAGTCAATAAAAAGCCAGAAGCCCACGCCGATTATTCTTATCAGAAAAATCCGGTTATCTTTCATAGCTGAAGCCAAAGCCGAAAAATCCCGCTGAATAATTAAATTAGAAATATTAACTTTCTGGGCTTTATCTGCTTTAATATGCCAAAAAACCAAGATTTCCATCCAGCCGGAATCGGTTAAAACCGGGATTGATTTAATCAAATGCCATTTAAAATAACCCGAAAGATCGGCTTTTATGAGCGATTGGGTTATTTCCTTTAAAACCGGTATGTATTTATCCTTCATTAAAATCTGGTTAAAATTTTCTACGCCGGCTTTTTCAATCGCCAAATTTTGAAGATAATTGTCAGCTTCTATTTCTGACATTCCTTGGCTTAAAATCAAAAAATCGCGCGCCGCGGTTAAAAAATACAAATAATTAGGAAGAGTGGAAATCGCATAATCGTTAAACTGAATTTTGTTTCTAACGCTCCAGGACGAAATAACGGCTAAAAAAACGATTAAATAAACGAGTAAAAATTTAACCAATTTTGGCTGGGTAATTTTTGGCCAACTCATAATGACCGAACTTATAAAAATAACCGGATAAAAATATGTAACAATGGGTCTTATTAAAGCGGCTAAACCCAATAAAACCGCGGAGTAGATAATGAATTTCCATTTTTCTTCTTTCCAGAATAAAGCTAAAAAATATAAAGAGAGCATAAAAAACAGCAAAAACGGCGTCTCTGACATTACTACATTGGGCCAAAGAATACTAAATGGTTCAAGCGCCGTAAAAATAGCGGCGGCAAAAGAAATAAAATCATTAAAAAATAATCGGCTGAATTTATAAATATAAACAATAAATATGGAAAACATTATATTCTGCCAAAAAACAACAAAGACATACTTAGGAATAATCAGCCAGGAAACAGCCAATAAAACCGGGTAGCCCGGCGCCGGAAAAGAATGAGGCGTCAGGGGAAAATTAGACTCGCCGGTAAAAACGCCGTGGAGCAGTAAATTCAGACCCGCGTCTAAATAGCCGTCCTGGCCTTCCCTAAAACTATAATCGCCCTGAATAAAATACGAAGCCAGCATAAAAATTAAGCGCGGAATAAAAGCGATAAGAAAAATAATTATAATTTTTCTGTTGTTTTTTAACCAAGTTTTAATTTTTTCCATCATTTTTTATATAAATCAAAAATAAATTTTGTCCCGATTTTTATCAGATTTAAAAATTGTCTCGGGGTTTTGGCCAGTTTTAAAATCCGCCAGAAAATTATCGGTCTTTTATAAAATTTTCCATAGGCCGAAGCGACCATCTTTGAAACTAATTCTTCGCTCAACTCCCCGGTCTTCAAACTATATTCATTCTGGCTGACTCGGGAAAAATCTTCTTCTCTTAGCCAATACCTCTCTCTGGCTTCTATAAAAAGCAAAGAGCCGGGAAACGGGGTAGCCATATAAAAATGAGCGAAAGTTAAGGGAAGTTTAAGAGCCAAATCAATGGTTTCTTTCATTGTTTCTTTATTTTCACCCGGAAAACCAAGGATAAAATGCCCGTCAACTGCCAAACCGGCCTCGGAAGCAAGATTGGCCGCTGTTTGGGCTTGAGCAACCGTGGCCTCTCCACCTTTATTGGCTAATTTTAAAATCTGGTCGCTTCCAAATTCAATTCCAAAAATAATCTGCCAACAGCCGCTCTTTCTCATTTTTTGAAAAATTTCCAAATCAACAAAATCAACCCGGCTGTTTGAAACCCACCTGATTTTTTTATTTAAACCCTCTTCAATGATTTTATCAAGCACGGAAAATAAATATTTTCTGTCAACCGTGGCTGATTCGGTCCAGAATAAAAAATCGTAAATACCCCTATCCATATTCTCTTCTATCTCGTCAATGATTTTTTCCGGACTTCTCTGACGAATCTTTTTGCCGTAATAAGCCGCGGCGCTGCAAAACCGGCAGTTATACGGACAGCCCCGAGAGAAAACAATCAAATTAAAAGGCCGGCCGATAATCGGCATTAAGTAATCTTTAAAATCAACCCCGGACCAGTCCGGCTTTTCTAAATCATCCAAGTTTTCTATAAAGGGACGCTGGTTATTGATAATAATTTTATCTCTCTCGCGAAAGCCCAACCCTAAAATATCTGAAAGTTTCGGCTCGTTGGTTTTTAAATGATTAACCAGCTCCCGGCCAATGATTTCCGGCTCGCCTGAAATAACAAAATCTAGAGAGGGAAATCGCTCTAAAGTTTCCTTTGGCAAGGCGGTTATGTGAATGCCCAGAGCGGCAATTTTTATTTGAGGCATCTCATTTTTTACGGCCCGGGCAAACCAACCCAAGTCAGAATCAATAGTCGGCGTGGCCACGGTTAAAAAAATAATATCCGGATTAAAACTCCTTATTTTTTCCAATACTTTTTCTAATTTAAGTTTTTTCGGCGCGCAATCTAAAGTTTCTATTTGGGCCATATCCTTAATCTGACCGGCTGTCATAGCCAAACTCAAAGGCGGAAAAGGCGCTCCCCAAATATCAAACTGCTGGCACCGGCCTTCTCTAATCCATGTCTCATTTTTAGGAGTTGGCGGATTAATAAATAAAACTTTCATTTTTTAAAAATATGTAGCCCCGTTTAATATCAATTTATTTTGTCCAAGGCCAGTATAAAGAAACAATAAAATGCCAGATAAATTTAAAACCCTGGCTGGTCTTGAGTTTTGACCGCCCGCCTTTTCGGCTAAATTCATGGCTGACCGCTTCTTTTACTCTATAACCTTTTTTTAAAGCGTTAAAAACCATTTCCTGCTCAATAACAAAATCATTTCTTTTTAAATTTAAATCTAAAAAAACAGATTTTTTTATAGCCCGAAAACCATTCTCAATATCGGTTAGATTGGTTTTCCATTTTTTATTGACAAAAACCACCAAAAGATTACTGCCGGTATTTCTGATAAAATTATCCCAAGTGCCGTGGAGCTCCTCGCTTCCGCCAAGCATCCTTGAAGCCACGACCAAATCCGCCTGTTCCTCAATAATCGGCTGAACCAATTTGGGAATATCAGCCGGCTCATGAGAGCCGTCCGCGTCAATAAAAACAATTATGTCTCCCTTTGCCTCTTTAACGCCGCATTTATAGCCGTCTCCCTTACTTATCTTATTATCAAGAATTACTTTAGCGCCAAGTTCTTGGGCTATTTCGCGAGTTCTGTCAGTTGAATGCCCGTCAACCACCAAAACTTCGTCGCCGTAATTTTTAGCTTTAGCAATAACTTCCCCGATAGTTTCCTCCTCATTTTTCGCCGGTATAATAATTGAAATTTTCATGAGTTTATATAAGTTGATTTATCTTTAAGAATAAACATCGTCAAATCTAATCTTATCTTTTAAAATAGCGTAAAAAGTTATTCACATCTAAAACTATTGACAGGTATTTATATTTAATGTTAAGATATTATCGGAATTACTCCTGCCTTGAACTGTCGCTTTCATAGCGCGCATTTCTTACCACAGCGTAAGAATAGAGGCAGGAGTTTTAATTTCTTCTAACGAGGCCAAATTTGAACATAAATCTCTTTATGGACAATAAATTTCTTATATTCATCAGCCCGTTTTTTCTTTAAAATATTTCTATTAACCACCCCAGCGATATAATCAACTAATTGTAATAAATTATTTCCTTTTGAGCGCTGGGTTTTTATTTTCCTAATTATGGCCTTGTTGATATTTGCTTTTTCTTTTAAGTACTTTCTTAATTCAACCTGAAAATGTTTATGACCGCTTTTATCAATTACAACCGTAGCGTTTCTTAAATACGGTTTTGCGTTTTCAAAAACTAAACTACAAGCATACTTATATAAGGACTCTTTAACTTTAAATCCCTCGCCCCATAACTTCTCCGGATCTTTATTTAGCGCAATCCCAAAATAAAAGAAATTATAAGGAGCAATCGCCTCTAAAAACTTCAATCTTATTCTATGCGAATTTTCCTTAAAATGGAATTCAAAATTATCCGGTAATTTAATTTCTCGCCGAAGTAAATTTATCCGTTGGTCACAAGCCACGGCTTCGCCATTATCCTCAAATACAACTAATGCGACCACAAAGAATCGGCTTGAACCTCTATTTAATTTGAATCCCGGATCCCCGGACTCATCGATAAAAACTAACATACTGTTATATTATTTACCTATCAAATTTTTCTCAACCTCTGGATAAATTTTATCTATTTCTTTTTGCGATTTTTTCGCGCAATGATTCATGGTGTATATATTTAACACAAATTTTTAATTTGTTTAATCTGAATGAATTAAATAATCTAAATGAAGCAAAAATTATTTTAGATCTTACCCCACTTAATTAGCTGTGGTGTGTTGAAGTAAATTAGAGAGAGATTCTGGGCTCGTTCAACTTTTATTTTAGAATAAAATCTATTTCCATTTGTATTTTCGTATTCAAAATGAATTATTACGGATCTTGAAGGTTGTAGCATCTTATCATCTTTAAAGCTGATTATTTTCGAGATACCAGGACTTTTTACTCGGAGATAATCAATAGGGCCTACAAAATTCCACAGTTCGCTTGGCACATCTTTCAATAACCCATCTTTCTCCTGTATATTCTTGGCGATATCCGTACCTATATTACGAATTCCAAGTGAATTATTGAATGGTGTCTCAATAACAACCTTTGGGCTCTTTAATACCCAATATGTTCTATAGGCAAAAATCGCGGCGAAAAAAGCGGAAAGGGCAGAAATGGATGCAATAATGATTGTGATAATATTTATTGTCATACGAATATATTTTTAATTTTGGGTATTTTCAATAATTTTTATTTCTTTCTTTGTTAATCCGTATAATTCATAAACTCTTTGGTCAATGAGTTTATCGATTTCTTTTATTTCCGACTTTATTTCATTGTATTCTTTATCGTCCATAATTGGATGTAATTTTTGTAGTTCTCTGTTTAATTTGATGATTCTATCTACTATTCTAGAAATTATCTTAATTTCTCTCTCGGGCGGTATTATAATGGGTAGTTCTTTTATTTGTGGTGCACCAACACGTAAATAACCGCCCTGTAAAGAGAGGGATTTAAAAATATTTTTATAAATAAAGGTCAATAATTTACTATTTAATAATGCTAAAATAAACTTTAAGTTTATTTTTTTGTTTTCTATAATTACTGTAGATTTTCCCGCTAAATATTCTCCCCCTTCATCCAAAATACACTCAAGTTGTTTTACCATCCCGGCAATAATTATTTTGCTCCTTATCGACTCTTTGTATCTTCTTGGTAGTATCTTTTTTAATCGCTTCGTCTTGATTATCGGCTTTAAATAAGCAGATTTAATGTATTGTGTCTTTTGATAATCCCATAATGATTTGTATCTATCAATAGTGCCTGTATTGATAAATTTAAGATATCTTTTTTCTTTATTGTCCGTTAAATTTTCTATTATCTCTTTTATTCTATAAGCTTCATCAACCGTAGCCGCTCCATGAATATCACAAAATTCACCTAATTTCTTTGAATTTCGCATAATTCTATTAATAAAACCTGTATTTTTTGTATACTCAAAAATAAATGACCAGCTCTTTTTATATTTTTCTAAAATAGCTTGTTTTATCTTTTTAGTGTTTGTTAATTTTATTTGCTCTTCATAATTACTATAGGAATTAACGGTAATATTGTGATTTTGGCTGGGCTTTATCTTTTGAATAACAATTACAATAGGATAAACATTAGCACCAAAAACCTTTATATTTGAATAATCATTTATTGAAATTATTGAGTATCTCTTCATAACTGTTCTTATTGATTCCGCATAGTCTGCAGATAATAATTTATTAGGCACAATCATGCCAAAGTATCCTCCGTCTTTCAACAAATAAAGGCCTTTTTCTATAAAAATACAAAATATATCCCAATTACCTTTAGCGCTCTCGTAAAAATCAGAACAGTATAACCTAAAATCTTTATCTTTTTTAACCATCTCTTCAGAATCAATATATGGCGGATTACCAACGATTATTCCAAAACCACCTTGTTTGAAAACTTCGGAAAATTTTTCTTGCCAATTAAAGGGCTTTTTATTTTTCCAATCCTTGCCAAAATATTTTTTAAGCTCTTTTTCATCGCCGGATATTAGAGAATTACCGCAAGTAAGACTATGGGATAAATTTGGAAGCAACTGGCGGCGCTCCATTATCTTTAAAAGTAAATTCAGTTGAGCAATCTCTATTGCTTCTTCGTCTAAATCTACTCCGTAAATATTATTTCTTAATAGCTCCATTTTAAAGGGTGAAGCTAATCCTTTTTGTCCTTTGAGCATTTTGAAGCTTTTTTCCAAATTTCCCAAGTGAGTCCCTTTTCCGTATTTCATATTTTTACCAATCCGCGCTTGCCAGTAAGTAATCAATTCCTCAAGGGCTTTAATTAAAAATGACCCGCTTCCACAAGCAGGATCTAAAATTCTAATATCTCTGATTTCTTCCGGTGATTTTTCTTTTAGTACCTCGCCTAAGGTATTTTTAACAATATAATCAACTATATATCGCGGAGTATAATAAATCCCCTGAGATTTTCTTTTGCTTTTCTTATCTTTTTCTTCTCCATTCCCTCGTTGAATATAACCTAAATATTGCTCGTAAATACTACCGAATACATCAGTATTAATAGCGGCAAAATTATAACGAATGCCTCTTTGATTTTTATAAAGCTCATTTATAATAACGGCATATATATTATCATCAGCAGTCAAATTTTCACAAGAATGAAAGCTGAATAATTTACTGTTATAACTTTTATCATACTGCCTAAAAAGCTGATTTAATTCTTTTATTAATTCACCCACTTTTATTCTTTTTAAATCTTCCCAAGTCCTAACCATTCCTTGTAAAATTCTTTCTTCAATGTTTCTGTCTTCAGTCGTTCTGATAAAAATCAGACGGTCTAAAATAATTTGCACTGATTCAGATATTTTTTGAGGACTAACTGATGAATTATCCGCCTCTAATTCTTTGTATAATAAATCACGCCAGCGAATTAAGTCAGCGGCTAATTGTTTATCAACTGGAACTCTTTTTGGTTTATGCCCCCATTTTAGCGCTTCTTTGTCTAAAACTCCTTTTTGAAAACCCTCCTTGCTCAACCACCATAACCGCTCAAAATCTTTTACGTAATCCTGATATTTTATCTCAAAAAACAAACTATTTTCTGCTCTTGGCTCGTCCCATTCAGCGTTATAGACTTTAATTGATTCAAAATCAGTTAAAATTGCCCAAGGGACGCTTTTATGCCAGGCATACCAGATAGCTTGGTCTGCCCATTTTTCTTCGTCTAAATTTATATTAAATGCTTTAGCTTCTAAATAAAATTTAGTTATGCCATCAATCTTAAAAGCGTAGTCTACGCTTTTACCCGAAACAGACTCTTCCTCTATTACCTCGTCTGCTTTTGTATTATAAACATCCCATCCTAAGGCTTGAAAAAGGGGTAAAATAAAATCTTTACGAGTATTAGCTTCCTTATATTTTCTAATCCTTTCTTGATCTAAACGCTCGTATTTTTCTATCAATTTTTTTATTCTGTTTTTTGTTTGCTCTTGAGACATAAGTTAATTTTTAACCTATTTTTATAAACCCCAAAATATTCTCCGCCCGCTGGCGCCAGCTGTACTGCTGGACATCAATAAAGGCCCGCTGGGCTTTTTCTTTGTCATTTATGGCCATTTCTATTTTTTGAGCTAAATCTTTGGCGTTGTCCGGTTTAAATAAAAAACAATTTTTCTCGTTTAAAACCTCTCTGATTGAGGGCAAATCAGAGGCGACAATCGGTCTTTTTGAAGCCATATATTCAAACATTTTAATTGGTGAAGTGTAAAGCCGCGAAATTTTTTCTTGGGAGGAGTTCGGTAAAACTAAAACATCGGCTGATTTTAAATACAAAGGAATTAAATAGGGCGGCTGATGCTTAATTATCGTTATTTTCTCTAAATTATTTTTTTTGATAAACTCTTCTAATCTTATTCTATCATTTTCCATGCCGCCGACAAAAACTATCTGATAATCATCGCTTAAAAACCGGCTGGCTTTGGCTAAAACGTAAACTCCTTTCCATCTGAATAAATGACCGGTATAAATTACTAATTTTTTATCAAGAGGAAGACTTAATTCTTGACGACACTCTTCTCTAGATTTTTTAATGTCAAACTGCTCCAAATCAACGCCGTCAGGAGCAACTAAAATTTTACCTGGCTCCACCCCTAAATCAATTAAGAGTTTTTTTAGCTGATGGGTGATGACAATAATTTTTCTGACTCTTTTGAAGAGCCGCTTATATAAAAAAAACTTGGAGCGGGGGAAAATATGAAGCTCTAAAACCAAATTTCTTTTTAAAAAACTCAAAAAAAATAAACTGAATTCGTCGCGGGAATAAATAATATCCGCTTTTTTAAAAAGGAGATAAAAAAATAATGCTAAAGCGAAACTCGCGCCGGAAAGCAAAGCAGAAAAACCTTTGAAAGGACGTTCAAAATCAACTAAATCCAAATGCCAAAGCCGCCTAATCGGAAACTTCTCCTTAATTTTATAATAATCAAAAGTGTCAATGTTTTTAAATTGAGGATTGCCCTTTTTGGCCGCCGCTAATTCAACCTCAAAATTATGTTTTCTAAAGGCCTGACACATTTTCATAATCTGAAGGCCGTGCGCCTTTTCAGTGGGAATTCTGGCTAAAGCCAGATAAATAATTTTCATTTTTATTTGGGAATTAAAGCCCTCTGTTTATACCACCTTCTATACCACTCTTGAAACATAAGCAATGTCCAAATCTTTTTTCGATGGTCGGCTTTTTTGTTTACATGTTCGTCCAATAATTTTTTAATTTCAGAATAATTAAAAATACCCTGCTCTTTTATCTTTTTTTCGCTTAATAAATCAAAAGCGAAGTCTTTTAATTCATTGGTCAGCCACTTGGCAATCGGCAGGCCAAAGCCCTTTTTCGGCCTGTTGATTATATTTTCCGGCAACTTATTTTTCATCAACCTCTTTAAAATATATTTGGTTTTGAATCCTTTAAGCTTTAAATGATAGGGCAAAGAATTTATAAACTCAACCAACCGGTAATCCAAAAACGGCGCTCTTACCTCCAAAGACGCGAACATTGAAGCCCTGTCCGCTTTAACCAAAATGTCATCAGCCAAATATTGTTTCAGATACAGATAAATCAGCCGGTTTTCCAATGGCTCTTTTTTTACCTCTTCTATAAGTTTTTGGGTTATTAAAAAACTTTCATTAAAATCAATCTGACTGACTGTTTCTTTTGAAAATAATTTTTGATTTTCTTTTGGCAAAAAAGAGCCCAGCCAAATCTGATTTTGAATTTCCGGCGAAAAATCGTAGCCGGAAAGTATTCTTTTAACTCTGAAATCAAAACTAAAATTATTAAATGAAACCGGCAAATAATCAACCATTCCTTGAATGATTTTTCTTAGTAATTGAGGAAATTTACGGAATAATTTGGCGAATTTAAGGGCCTGAAAAGTAGGATAGCCGGCTAAAAGCTCGTCTCCGCCGTCGCCGGCCAAAGCCACTTTAACTCTCTCACGAGTGAATTTTGACAAGAGATAAGTGGGAATAACTGAAGCGTCGGCAAACGGTTCGTCATTAATTTCTGAAACATCGTCAATTAAAGACAATAAATCATTCGGAGTAAAAGTTTGGTGATAATGCTCGGTTTTTAAAAACTTGGCGACCTCTTTTGCGTGAATTGACTCGTCAAAAGATTTGTCGGTAAAACCAATGGAAAATGTTTTAATTTTAGCTGAAGAATTTTTCTGGGCAAAATAGGCAATGGTTGAGGAATCAAGGCCGCCGGATAAAAATACGCCCAAAGGCACATCAGCAATAAGTCTTTTTTTAACCGAATCTTCCAACAAATTTTCAAATTCAATTAAATAATTTTTAGTATTTTCTAATTGACTAAACTTTATCTCCCAATATTTAGAAAGCTTTATTTGATTATTCTCAAAAATTAAAAACTGGCCCGGCTCTAATTTTTTTACCCCTTTAATAATAGTCTTTGGCGCCGGCGCATATTCGTAAATCAGATACTTATTCAGCTCGTCCAAGTCAATTTCTCTTTTAATTAAAGGGTGTTCTAATAACACCTTTAATTCCGAACCAAAAACTAAAGTATTATTAACTAAACTATAGTAAAGCGGCTTTTGGCCCAATCTGTCGCGGGCTAAAATTATTTTTTTTTCTTTTTGGTCCCAAAGAGCCAAAGCGAACATGCCGTTTAATTTATTTAAAAAACTTTCTCCTTCCTCTTCGTAGAGATGAACAATTACTTCCGTATCAGTTTGGGTCTTAAATTTATGGCCTTTTTTTTCCAAGCCCTTTCTTAATTCTAAAAAATTATAAATTTCGCCGTTAAAAATAATCCAGACGGTTTTATCTTCGTTAGACAAGGGCTGATGACCAAGAGAAAGATCAATAATGCTTAAACGGCGATGACCCAAATACAGATTTTCAAAGTTATAAAAACCTTCATCGTCGGGCCCGCGATGTTTAACCGCGCTTGTCATTTTTCCAAGAATTTCCCGATTGCCCTGACCTAAAAAACCGGCTAAACCGCACATAAACTAATTATATTTTTCCTTTATTACATAAATCTTTCTGTCGCGCGATTCGTGATAAACCCTCATCACCATTTCAGCCAAAAGACCGATTAAAATCAGAATTATGCCAACGATAAAAAATAAAGCGGTCAAGACCGGCAGAGGCGTCTCAATAAATGTTTTTCCTCCCCAAAATTTATAGTAAACGGATAAAAGAAAAGTTAAAAAAGAAAGAATAATGGAAAAAATGCCGACCCGGCCGAAAAAATAAATCGGTTTGGTAAAGTAGCCGCTTAAAAATTTAATGACGATTAAATCCAAAATCACTTTTATTATTCTTTCCAGGCCGTATTTAGAATGACCGAATTGGCGAGGCGTAAAATTAACGACTACTTCAGCTATTTTTGCTCCCTGCCACGAAGCTAAAATGGCTAAAAACCTGTGCATCTCGCCGTATAATTTAACATCTTTTAAAACTTCTTGACGATAAGCTTTAAGACTGCATCCAAAATCGTGAAGCTTCACTCCGCTGATTTTCGCTATCAGCCAATTAGCCAGCCGGGAAGTCAATCTCCGACTTAAGGGGTTATTGGCCCAGCGGTTTTTCCGCCAGCCGGAAACTATATCATAGCCCTCGTCAATTTTAGACAAAAGCAAAAGAATGTCAGAAGGATCGTTTTCCAAGTCCGAATCCATAATAACGATAATTTCTCCCTTAGTCTCGTCAAGACCGGCGGCCCAAGCCGCGGTTTGGCCAAAGTTTTTTCTTAATCTGATAATCCGCCAATTATTTTTATTAGTTAATAATGATTTCAAAATATCAAAACCATTATCGTCTGAACCGTCATCAATAAAAATTACTTCAAAAGTTTTGCCCAAAGAAGGCAAGACTTGATTTAGTTTCTCAACCAAAAAAGGAAGGTTTTCTTCTTCATTATAAAAAGGAATGATTAAAGACAAATAAGATGTTTTATCCATTATTATTTTAGTTTATAAATTTCCACAATTGGCCCGAGCCGTTTGTCTTTGAACCGCTCGTGAGGAAAAATAACCGGACCTTCGTCAGAGGGATTATAGAGCGAGCCTTCAAATTTTTTAATCAATTGGGCGTTCTCTGTTAATTTTTCGCCCAAATGACCAAAGCGCCGAGTAGTATATTCGTCAATTAAATAATATTCGTATTCAGAAACATTGGGCGGCAGAACCCCGATTAAATCAAGCGGCCAGACGCAATAACTATCAGGAAACGGCCGCGACATCATCACATAATCCCTGCTTCTTAAGCTCATATTCCTGATGAGCTGCTGCTGATTAAGACATTCCTGATTTCTAATCAGATTAAATTCCCATGAATTAGTAATTATTTTTGACCCGGCCGGCAAATTCTCCTCTATCCAATTTTTAGCCAGATTTCTGGTATCTGTTTGGCTGATTATTTTATCAAACATAACAGCGTTTTTAAGAGGCAAAAATATCACTATCAGAGAGATTAAACCCGCTATTATATTTGACTTAATTCTTAAGAAATTAATAATCCGGTCAAGGCCAAAGCCGGCCGCGATCGCCAAAACCGGCAGAAAAAGCAAAATATATCTCGGTTCAAAATGGAATAAAAAATAATATAAAAAAGGGGAAATTAAAGGAATAAAGATTAAAAGCGAAAAAATTCTCTTGTTTTGAAAAAAAAGAAACAAATAACCAAATAAAGATAAAATAAAAATAAAAGGAGCTAAATAGAATAAAACATTAAAAACCTGAAAAACTACGTCAAAAAAAGGCACAAATTCTTTGGACGGATTTTGACCCGAATCTTCGCCAAAAGCCATACGATAAAACTCCTGCGGATAAACCAAAATTGCCGAAACGGAAATAATCAAAGAAATTACAATAAAAAGCCATAATTTTTTGCTAAAAAATTTTCTTCCAAATGACTGGCCCGGCAGTAAAAAATGGATTAAAACCGCAAGAGAACCGTAAACGGCCATCACGTAATCGCTGAAAAAAGCCAAGCCGACCGCTAAAGACCCGAGAAGATAATTTTTAGTTTTCGGATTTTTAAAAAAAGAAAAAGAAAAAGAGACGATAAGCAAGGCGAAAAATATACCGAAATTCCAATGTTTTGAAAAATGTCCCTGATGAAAAGGCAAAAAACTTACGCCGTAGAGCAAAGCGGCCATTAACCCGGCTCTTTTTGAAAATATCTTTTTAGCAATTAAATAAATCAGAAAAACAGCGGCGGTGGAAAAAAGAACATTAATTATTCTGGCTATCAGAAAAAAAACAGCCGGTTCCATAACAAAGAAATCCCTCAATTCGGCCAAAGAACCAAAGTCGCCCGTCAAATAAACAAAAATCACATAAGGAGCAAAAAAAATCAGGTAGACCCAAGGGATAAAAGTCGGGTAATATAAAAGCCGAAAAACATCCTGCTCCAAAACTGGGAAAATATTTTTCTCAAAAATCATCTTAAGAGCGCCGCCGACAAGCGACTTCTCATCGCCGATAAAAAGGCCGGGCAAGCCGTATGAGATTCCCCACAACCGCAAAAATAAAGCCAATAATAAAATTAAAAAAATCAGATAATTTTTTTTAAGAAGAGATAACATTTTTAATTGTCTGACAAATAAATTTTATATCCGATTTCTTTAGGGCCTGATAAGACGGCAAACTCATTCCTCTTTTTGAAAGATACTCGGCTGTTTTAAAAGTCTGATTTGCTTTTAGATACTTTTTATAGGGAGGCATTTTATGAATCGGGTAAAAAAATGGACGAGCGTCTATATTATTTTCCCTTAGCCCCTCTATTAATCTGTCTCGGATTTTGGGTTCTTTTCTATTAATTATAATTGAATAAAGCCAGCAAACCGGCTTGGCCCAATCTTTACTGGGAGGCAGAATCAAGCCGTCAATATCTTTTAAATGCCTGTTATAAGCGGCGCTGATTTGTTCCCTTTCTTCCAAAAACTTATGAATCTGCTCCAACTGGGCCAAACCAATGGCGGCCTGAATATTAGTCAGACGATAATTAAAGCCAATCTGATCGTGCCAATATCTCTTTTTGGGACTCATGCCGTGATTCAATAGTATCCTCATTTTATCCGCCAATTTTTTGTCGTTTGTCAGACACATGCCGCCGCCGCCGGTCGTAATAATCTTATTGCCGTAAAAACTAAAACAGCTGACATGGCCAAAGCCGCCTATTTTTCCGCCCAGGTATTCAGCGCCGTGGGCTTCGGCGCAATCCTCTATGACAAACAAATTATATTTTTTGGCGATTTCTAAAATTTTATCAAGCCGGGAGGGGTGACCGTAAAGATGAACGACGATAATCGCTTTGGTCTTTTGAGTAATTTCTTTCTCAATTTTATCAATGTCAATATTCCAAGTTTCTTTATCCGCGTCAACTAAAACCGGCTCAGCCCCGGTATAAATTATTGCGTTAACCGGAGAAATAAAAGTCAAATCCGGCGCAATAACTTCGTCGCCCGGCCCGATTCCTAAAGCGGCTAAAGCCAAATGAAGGGCCGTGGTCCCGTTAGCGTTGGCTACGCCGTATTTTACTCCGCAATATTTGGCAAATGCCTGTTCAAATTTGTCAATAAATTCCCCCTGCGAAGAAATCCAGCCGGTTTTAACGCACTGTTCAATATATTCTTTTTCTTTACCGATTAAAATTGGCTTAGCAATAGGTATAAACTTCATAGCCATAAGATAGCACGATTTTTGAAATTAGACAAGGTAAACTTTTGATTTAAAACAGTATTTAAAATTTTAAAAAGGCGCTCTTTGGAAGCGCCTTTTTTTGTTAACAAAAAACTAAAGCCCTGAAGGACGATTTACTTTAACAACTAAGCCAGGAAAGAATCCTCCTTATACTCTCCCTTGACTCTTTTGGGTTTTTAAAATCAGAATCATTTACCTCTAAATTTATGGTATAGTTCATTGTATTCCATGAGTCATTCTTAAAGAATGAGAATAATTCTCTAAACTGTTCTTCGCCCAAAAACCCATCGCCTGGGACAAGGCCCTCTTTAAAAACACTTGTACCCGGGATCCAATGCCCCCAGCAATCGCTTATATGAAAGTGTGAAATTTTCTCTTTAAACTTGTTTACAATTGTTTTTAAAGAGACGGGAAAACCCAATGTCCCCCAATGACAAGTGTCAAAAGTCATAAAAATCCCAATTTCGCTGACAAATTCATAAAGTTCAAACGGGTCGGCAAAAAATGGATCCCATACCATATCCTCATAACTATACATTACATCTCCCATCAAGGGATATGGCATATTTTCAAGGGACAATTTGACCGCCGGTCTGATAACCAATCTTTTTAAATTTTCTTTCAGGTTTTCTTTCTTTTTTTGCCTTTCGGATATCAAAGGAGTAAAACTTAATACTTCAGCATGAACAATAACTTGCTCGGCCCCAATCATACGAGCAAGTCCGTAAACCGATTTTAGGGTCTCCATACCTTTCTCGGTAGAAAGATTAGTATTCCCTGAAAAATAGTTTTCGCGTTCAACCGGAGAATGGATTATTAAGAAATCTAATTCTCGTTTGATTTCTTTTATATTACTTATAATAAGCTCTCTCTCATAGAAAAAATCGTCTATCGGCCCCACTATTTCAAAACCAATGGGATATTTCCCTTTAATCTCTTGAAGTAAATTTAACCTAACTCGTACATCTTCCCTTTTTACTGCCCTGCATGGCGTACAAATTCCTCTTATCATCACTTCTCTCCTCCTGTTTGAGTTTATTGAATTTAAAAGGACAACGATAAGTACTTCAATATACTCTATCAAAATATCAAAAATGTCAAGGGTAAAAAATTTTAAAATATTATTCCCGGGCCTTTTTGCTGGTATCTTTCCAAATCCGCCTCTACCATTATTTTGATAAGCTGGTCAAAAGATGTTTTTCTTGGGTTCCAATTAAGTTCTTTCTGGGCTTTTTTTGAATCGCCCAAAAGCGAGGGCACATCAGAGGGCCGGAAAAAACTTTTGTCTATCTTTACGTAATCGCGGTAATCCAAACCAAGACAGGCAAACGCTTTTTGGACGAATTCGCGAACCGTGTGATTTTCACCGCTCGCAATAACAAAATCCTCCGGAGACTTTTTTTGAAGCATTAAATACATACACTCGCAGTAATCTGGCGCGTAACCCCAATCCCTTTTCGCGTCTAAATTACCCAGTCTTAATTCTTTAGCCAGGCCTAATTTTATTTTAGCCGCGGCCGAAGTTATTTTTCTAGTAACGAATTCCTGACCCCTTAAAGGCGATTCGTGATTAAACAAAATCCCGGAGCAGGCAAAAAGATTATAAGATTCCCTGTAATTTAGAGTAATCCAATGAGCGAATAATTTAGCTACGCCATAAGGACTTTTAGGATAAAAGGGCGTATTTTCATTCAACGACCCCTTTTTAACGCCGCCGAACATTTCAGAAGTAGAGGCCTGATAAAATCTTATTTTGGGCTTTAGTAATCTGATAACTTCCAAGAGCCGTAAAACACTCAAACCGGTGATTTGGGCGGTGGCAATCGGTTCGGAAAAAGAAGCGTCAACGAATGATTGAGCGGCTAAATTGTAAATTTCATCCGGGTCAGAAATTTTTAAAGCCGTGGCCAAAGAGCCCTCGTCCAATAAATCGCAGGGTATTAATTTTATCTTGTCTTTAATGCCTAAATGTTCTAAACGCCAAAAATTAGGCGAGCTGATTCGCCGATAAGTGCCAAAAACTTTATAGCCCTTTTCTAATAAAAATTTTGATAAATAAGTGCCGTCTTGGCCGGTAATCCCGGTAATTAAAGCGCTTTTTATTTTTCTCATTGATTGCCTGAATTTTATTTGGATAGAATAACAGAATCTTTATTATTTTTCAAGCAGGTCGTAAATTCTCTGAAAATAATTATTCCAAGTGGAATTGGTCAGATCTATTTTTGCCGATACTTCGGTTTCAAGGGCCTTTTCAAGACCTTGGGTAAAATCATCAATATTGGGATTTGCCAAAAAAACCAAAGGGTGATTTAGAACCGGCTCTTCCGCTTCAGTGGTCCAGACAACTTTTTTCCCAAAAGCCAGCGCTTCATAAGGAGTAATCCCTGAAGTTGTCCAACTGGGAAAAGCAAAAATATCACAGCCGGCGTAATAATCATATAAATCTTTATCGTCAATAAAGCCGGCAAAAATGACTTTATCTGTTAAATTGAGCTGTTTGACTAAATTTTTTAAATTTTCCTCTTCCGGCCCCCGGCCGCCGATAACAAGAACCGCGTCCTTGTGTTTTTCGGCTAATTGATGAAAACATTTTATCAATAAATCAATCCTCTTTCTTTTGTCTAAACGGCCAACGCTTAAGATAATTTTTTTGTCCCGCAACTGATATTTTTGCCTTATATCTTCCTTTGACTCATGTTTAAATATCTCCGGATTCAGACAACCTCTTGAAATAACCGCCTCTACTCCGTATAGTTTTTCAACCTCCCATTTAATCTGCTTGGTTAAAACAATAACCTTGGCGCTTTTTCTGATGGCCAAATAATCCAAAAAAGATTTCAGCTCTAAAACCATTCTTTTGTACGGATTTATTTTCGGCGCTTGGGCCGGGATAAATTCCCGATGGCCGATTAAGCTGTTTCTGATTTGATGAAAAACTCTTTTATGAATCAGAGAGTATTTATAAGGATTGTCAAGAAACCAAAACATAGTGCCGTGCAAATGCGTGAGATAAGGAATATTAAGACGGGTTAAATACAAAAGATGGCTGTCGCCGGCTGATTGAGCGATAATATAATCCGGCTTAATTTCTTTTAATCTTTTTCTTAATTGATATAATCTTTTTAAAAACCCTCCGTCTTTAATTGTTTCTAAATCTATTAGATTTGAATAGTTAAAAAGAGCGGCTGGATTAAATCTAAAAGTTAAAATTTTAACCCGATACCCTTTTTGGGTTAGAAATTTAGCCTCTTCAAACATCAGCCGTTCGGCTCCGCCCGGGTTAAGGATCGCGTTATAAAATAAGACAACGGTTTTCATTTAAACTGCTCAATAATTTTAACGACTAAATTGTCTAAATTGTGATTTTTGACCACTTCGGCTCTTAATTTTTCCTGTATTTGTTTTTTTGCTTCTTTGTCTAAATTCATCACCCATTTGATTTTTTCAGTTAAAAATTTCGGATTATTTTCTTCAACCATTAAATTATTATTAAGAATATTAACAAAGGCCTCATTAGAAGTTAAAACTATTTTTTCACAGGCCATTGCCTCTAAAACACTTTTATCAACGCTTCCTGTCTGGCTAAGGTTAATAAATAAATCGCAGTTCTCATAATAAAATTGAATCTCGCGGTGCGGGACCGGCCCGATAAACTTAATATAATTTCCCAAATTATTTCCGCTGACCATTTTTTTTAAATTTTTAAAATATGTTTTATGCTCTTTTAGTCCCGGGCCGCCGATAATCTGAACTTCTAATCCGCCGGCTGGCGGACTATCTTTAACCAAAATATCTACGGCCTTTATCAAAGTCTCGTAATCTTTTATTGGTGAAATTCTCCCTATTGAAAGTATTTTAAATTTTGAATTTTTAACTTTTAACTTTGAACTTTGAACTTTGAACTTATCTACGTTTATCCCGTGCCCCGCCACCTCAATCTTTTTCCTGTTTTTTAAGCGGCAGCTTTCTTCTGAAGCGGTTAAAATTTTGTCGGTCAATAAATTAACTAAATATAATTTCCAATTTACCGCTTTGTGAGCGTACCAAGAAACAACTTTTCTGCTGAATAACTTAGCGATTGGCGCGGCTAAAATTGTGTATTCCGGATTCATGTGACAAAACAAGCCGTCTATTTTCCTGATATTTTTAAAAACTAATTTCTTAAATTCCATAATCCTGCCTATTTTTGATTTTTTAGTCAAATTAAAAACTTTTATATTTTCCGGCAAATCTGAAATATCGCCTTTCTGCCAGGCAATCACCCGCAATTCATCAACGGCTTGGCCGATTTTAAAAACCCAGTCATAAGCAAAACCGGCCAAAGGGTCGTTTTTATCAACTTTTCTCGTAATCATCAATAAACGCATAAATTCTAAATGTTGATTATCTCCATCAGCCATGGTCGGGTTAAATAATTTATCAAAACATAAATAATTAAAATAATTGCGATAAGATATTTCTTTTTTAATCTTGATAATCCGTAACCGCTAATCATCGCCAACCAGGGAACAAGAATAAAAGCGATTCTTTGAGTGAGGCCGGGCCAAGCCAAAAAAGAAACAGAGGCGGGAAGAATGGCCAATAAAATTTTAGCTCTTTCTTTATTAAAGTTTCTATATTCCTGATACAAACCGAAAATAAAAATAGGCCAACCCGCCAAAAAAAGCCAGCCCAAAATCTTAATCAATAATAAAAAGCTCCAGTCAATGCCCGGCGCGGCCGGGTTATTAATAACTTCTTTAAAAGAAAAACCATACCAATTAAGATAAGAAAAACCAAGCCGCCAATAAATAAACAAATGATAAAAGCCGGGAATGATTAAAAATAAAACAGCGGCTTTTAAAATCTTCTTCATTCTATTTAAGAAATTTTCCGGCAGAAAAAGAATAAGAATACCCAAGGGAATCATACCTAAAGCGCCGTATTCTTTGAATAAAACTCCGATTGAAGCCGAAAGAATCGCCAAATAATAATTTTTTTTGTTGTTTGGGTTATTAAAAAATTTAACAGCCAGTAGGGTGGTCAGTAAAAAGAAAAACCAGCCGCCGATGTCAGTCCGATAAGTAACTCCGTAATTAATCATAGCGTAATTGGTAAAAAATAAAACTGCGCCACAAAAAGCTGTCCGGTGACTCTGATAAATCAAGTAAACTAATTTATAAAAAATAAAAATTATCAAAAAATAAAAAACAATATTAACCAAAAGCATGCCGTTGTATTCGCCGCCGGCCAGCTTGCCCAAGGCAATGGAGCTGTAAAGCATTAAAGGAGTGGTTAAAATTCTGGTTTTTAGAAAAACTTCCATGTTTTCGTCGTAATCCGCTTTGTCGTATTCCCGGCCTTGTAAAAATTTCATAGCCGCCAAATAAGTGGGAGCGTCTCCGTTTAATTTTAACGGATAGGGCAAAAGAGAAAAAGCAATAACTAAATTTAAAATCACTAAAACAGATATAAAAAAATAAGGAGATTCAATGATTTTCATATATTTGTTCTTTTGTTGATATTCTGATTGAAATTATCGCTTTCATTATTTTTTTATTTTTTAGTTTCCTTTTTAGAAACATAATCAATTATTTTATTCCAATTCAAGTTATTATTTGCATAAAAGAGCTCTATTAAATCTTTAGTCATTTCGTTTAATTTCTTAACATATAGGTCCTGAAATATTTCATCTCTTTTTTTAACTTCCTTATCTAATGGTTTGATTATTTTTTTATAAAGTTTGTTGTCAACGGATATTAACTCCCAAAATTGTTGGCCACATAATTTATAATAGTTTTTCTTATAATCTTTTCTATCTTTCTTGAATGGCTTGTTATCTTTGCCATACATACAACCATTTACGCTGATAATTCTTAATTTTTCGCCTTCTTTTTTTAGGATTTCTTTCGCCTTTTTAAAGTTTCTTTTCATAGTGTTTATTTGGTCGCTATTGCCCCAGTTGGGCCCAGATTTAATACTAACAATATAAAATTTATTATCTCTTTTGAAAATTAGGTCAACGCTACGAAATTTTATTTGTTCTGCTTTTTCACCATCAAATACTTGTTTGCAAATATGAACAGCAAGACTTTCAAGGAGATCGCCAAAAATTGTTTCTTCTTGCGATGATAGAAATGCATCTAATAAATATCTCGCAAAATCTCCTGCCGTTTGGATGTTTTTTGCTTTAAATAAATATGGATTCTTTCTTTTTATCAAGTAATTTAATTTTATCTTTTTAAGTTTTAATAATCTTTTTTGATAAAAAGGACGAATAACATCGCTTACGATAAATTTATTTAGTTGGTTGTGGTTTAATTTTCTCATAGTTTTTTAGATGTTTTTATTTATGTTTTCTATAGCTAAATTATAATACTCTTTAAGTATTTCTATGCCGACTGAATTTCTATCTAATTCTAAGGAGGCAATTAAGGTTGTCCCCGAACCCAAAAATGGGTCTAATACGGTATCGCCTCGCTTTGTAAATAATTTAATGAACCAAACAGGAAGACTTTTTGGAAAAACAGCACTATGATTTTTATTACCTGTCTCGGTTGCTAATGCTAATACATTTGTTGGATAGGCCATTTCCCTTCCAACCCATTTAGAGACATTCTTCCCAAAGCCACTACCAACTTTTGAATTATCTCTTCGCATATCGATTTCGCTTAGATTTTTTAACCTTACTTTAGCCCATTCACCCATAGGAATCATAACTTCTTCTTGATACATATTAAATTTTTTAGTTTTATTGAATTGTAGTAATCTTTCCCAAGAGTCTCTGAATCTATTTGTCCATTTTCCTGGATAGCAATTTTTTTTGTGCCAAATATACTCTTCTGTCCATAGCCATCCCTGTTCTCTCATTTTTAAAATTAACTCTATAACATAAGTATGCCTTTCGCTATTCACTACTTTTTCTTTTATATTCAGTATAAATGTCCCCGTTGGTTTTAAGACTCTTAATAATTCTTTTGTGATTGGTAAAAACCATTCAACATAGTGATCAGGTTTAATTCCTCCGTATGTGCTATTCCTTTGGTCGGCATAAGGAGGTGAGGTTATGACCAAATCAATGCCATCTGATTTGAAACCTTTTAATACTTCCAAGGAATTACCTAAATAAATTTCAGCCCTCGTCGCTTTTTGAGAAAAAAGATTATGTTTTTTAAATACTTTTTTATTCTTACTAATCATGTTTATTTTTAATTATAGATTTAAAGCCCGTTGTACTTTTATTACCATTTCTTTTATCATTTTTCCTGTTGTTTGATGAAATTCTTTGTGTCTCGATGCAACACGCATTGCCTCCACCGCTTTATTAGGTATAAGCTCCTTACTTATGTGGTGATAAAAAGTCAAATATCCAATAATTGTTTGATCCCAAGTTGGCTTTTCAATGCTTCCGATTAAAGCAAAATAGGGTGGCTGACTTATAAAAAGCTTGCCATAATCTTCCATAAACATACTACAAGCAGTAAATCCATTACAAGACGACATACATAATATTAAAGAATCGCCCAAAGATGAATTTATTTTAGCAAGTTCTTTTTTCATCCAGTCCCAAGTCATTAATTCGCCGTTTGTCAGACCTAACCCATCTTCACTTCCATGAGAGCTTATATGTAATATTGGGACTATAGCTATATTTTCTTTAGCGTATTTCTCTTTTTTTGTTAATACTTTTTCTAAAAAATCTTCCATTGCCTTAATAAAAAAGCATCTACTTGTTATTAATTTATAATTAGTCTCTATAACAGGAAAAAAACTGAAAGTACTTCTATTAAGGCGGCACCTTCTTTTTTATTTTCATAGAAATCTCTTTCGGAAGGCGATTCAATAATGTATATAAATAATTTGTATTTTAATGGAGATTGTTTAGTTTGTTCTAACATATCTTTATCCCTTACTACGCCTTACAATAATATTTTTAAATTTTCATTTAAATAAGTTAAATTTAACGATGTGATAAACAGCGGCCAGACCGTCCCGCCAGGTGATTTTCTTGCCATCGCTGTAAGTCCGGCCGTAATAAGAAATTCCTATTTCATAAATTTTTAATTTATTTTTAGCCACTAAAGCGGTTATTTCCGGCTCAATGCCAAATCTTTTAGAAGTGATTTTATCCTTGATTTTATCAAGGGCTTGACGGTTAAAAGCTTTGTAGCAGGTTTCTATATCGGTCAAAGAAAGATTGGAAAGCATATTTGATAAATGAGTCAAAAGTCTGTTGCCCTGGTAATGCCAGAAAAATAAAACGCGATGAGGTTCTGAACCAATAAAACGGGAGCCGTAAACCACATCGGCTTGGCCGTCTAAAATAGGCCCGATAAGCCGACTGTATTCATTGGGATTATATTCTAAATCAGCGTCTTGAATAAGAATGATGTCGCCGCTCGCCCTTAAAAATCCCTGCTTAATCGCGGCTCCTTTACCTTCGTTTTTTTCTTTGAAAATAATAGCATATTTATCTCTTAATCGCTCCAGAGTTTCTCGCGTGCCGTCGGTTGATTTATCGTCAACAATAATAATTTCTTTCTGAATATCTTTTAATTCAACTTGTTCTATTAATTTTAATATCCGTTTAATGGTATTTTTTTCGTTGTAGACCGGAATAATAATTGAAAGAGTTGTCATTTTTTTAAAAATTATTCAACCAAATCGCGCCAAAAGTTAACTATCTTTCCGATATTTTTTTGGCGGTTGAATCTAACTTTGACCATTTTTCTACCCGCCTCCCCCATTTGTCTGGCTTTTTCCGGATGATTGAGGAGGTACAAAGCTTTTTCAGTCAAGCCGCGGCTATCGCCAATCGGCGTTAAAAATCCGTTTTTACCGTCAATTACAATCTCTTTTGAACCGGTGGTGGCTGTGGCCACGACCGGCAAACCAGCGGCCATGGCTTCAATCAAGACTTTGCCAAAGCTTTCGTGTTTTGAGGAAGAGACATAAACATCGGAAGCGTGGTAATAATTAGTCAATTCGCTTTGCTTGATTTTGGGGGTAGAAGTTAAAATTAAACTTTCGTCAGCTTTTATTTTCTCCGGCAGATAAAAATCAGCCCCGATTTGTAAAAAAGCCAGATTTTTATATTTTTCATAAACTAAGCTAATGGTTTTAAAAAGATTTTCGTAGTCTTTAGTTATTTCAGCCCGACGGCCCACATTGATAATAGTTTTTTTATTTTGGTGCTTCTCTCTTAAATCCCTTACTTTTTCGCGGTCGTAATTTTCAAAAATTTCCAAATCAACCGGCGTGGGAATAACTCTGATTTTATTTTTGTCAATTCCGGCCGCGATCAGTTTTTGCCTAATGCCCGAACTGACCGCCCTAATGCCGTCAGCTCTTTTTGTTAAAAATTTACTCAAAAAAAGCAATAAAAAATTAAACCATCTTTCTTCCAACCAATATTTATTTTCCCAAAAATCTCCGTGAAAATGAATAAGCAAAGGAATTTTCAACTTCTTTTTTAAAAACCAGCCGGCCAAACCAGTAATAAAAGGGTCTTGAACGATGATTAAACCGCTGTCTAAATGTTTCCGGCCGATTCTATACGCGTCAAAAACATAAAAAATCTTTAGCAACGAATTAGTCGGATAAGCCGTTAAGTTATTTTTAAATTTTTTTTTCTTAAAACCCTTTTTTGAAAAAACAATAATCTTAAGCCCTTTTAGCCACGGCTTAAGCCGCCTGGCGTATTCCTCGTGTCTTTCTATAACATCTCCGCTGTAATCAACTCCGAACCACGTCCTATCCGTCCCAATCATTAAAACTTTCTTTTTTATCAAGTTATTAAAAATATTTATATGGCTTTCAACCACCTCTGGCCAGGAATAATCCGCAGAAATCAGAGAAATCCGCTCTTGGTATTTTTTGTAATTCTCCTCATCTAAAAGATAATTTATTTTATCCGTTAAATCTTTTTGATTAAAGGGGTCAATAAAAATCAGATTATTTTTAAATCGCTCGTAGAATCCTGTTTCTTTGGTTAAAAGAATGGGTTTTTTAAGTTTAATGCATTCCAAAGCCAAATTTGGGCTAACCTCTGATAAAGAAGGGAGGATAACTAAAAAACATTTAGAAATTTCTTGAGTCAGCTTTTGAAAAGACAATTTATCTCTAAAAATAACATTCTTTTCCAAGTTATTTTCTCTCGTTATTTTTTCTAAATATTTTTTTTGGGGACCTTGGCCGATAATTTCCAGCCGCAAATCAGGATTTTTAACTAAAATCAGTTTAAAGGATTTGATTAAATAATCTATGTTTTTTAATTTGATTAGCCGGCCGGCAAAAATAATTTTTTGATTATTGGCGGCTTTAGAGAATGGTTTATCTTGAGGAAAAGGATTCTCAATAATTTTTGCTTTTTCTTTTTTAATTTTATAATTTTTAAAATATATTTCTTTTTGCCAACTTGTAGAAAATATAACTAAATCCGCTGTCTTTAACACCTGCCTTCCAAGCCAAAAAAATAATCTTTCTTTAAAATTTTTCGTCTTCTCGTAATATCGGCTCAAAGGCTTTTCTGACCACCCTTTTTCAACGGCTTTTTCCCATAAAAAATCGCCGCCTAAACGAATGATTAATTTCTTTTTAAGGAACTTTTTAACCAGAGCAGACGGCAGGCCGGAGCTGAATAAATCTTGAGCGTAAATTATATGAGCGTCTTTGGCTATTTTAAATAAATTCCGAAAATAAAAAAAATAACGGATAAGCAGGGAACGGCCTCTTATGATTCTTACAAGCGGGAAATTATCTGAATAATCTTTTTGGCTGTCGGAGTAAGTGATAACGCTGATTTCTATGTTTTTCTTTTTAAGCTCGTCAGCCAGTTTTTTTACATAAACGGCTGGCCCGCCAATGTCCGGAGGAAAAATACCGCTGGCGATTAAAATTTTCATAATTTTTTAAATATTTCCTCCATTTTTAAAGCGATACTTTCCCAGTCGTATTTTTCAAAAATCAGCTTTTTCCCGTTTTTTATAATTCTTTCTTTTAGCTCGTTATCGGACAATATTTCTTTAATTTTTAAAGCGATGCTTTTGGGATTTCCCGGTTCGCAAAAAAGACCTGTTTCTCTTTCTTTTAAAAAATCAGGAATGCCGCCCACCGGCGTGCCGATAACGGGCAGGCCAACGGCCATCGCTTCTAAAAACGCGTTGCCCAACCCCTCGGACAAAGAAGGTCTCACAAAAACATCGCTTATGGACAAATATTGAGGCAAATCCAGATGTTTAATATAGCCCAAGAATATTACTTTATTTTTAAATTTCAATTTTTCAACTAAAGATTTCAATTTTTGTTCGTCTTTGCCTTGACCAATAATTAAAATTTTAAACGGCAAATCCAGATATTGTCCCGCTTTAATTAAATCGTCAACGGCGTTTTTTTTCACTAATCTTGAAACAGTAATAATAACTTTTTCATTCGTTTTTACGCCTAATTTTAATTTTAATTCGGACTCTTGCCTCTCGTCTGTCTCTCTTAAATTATTTATTTTAAAATTTTTAAGACTAACGCCGTTGGGAACTGTCTCAATCGGACATTTGGCCCCGCTTCTTATGACCCGCTCCTTTAAATCAGCGCTGATAACGGTAATATAATCAGCCCGCCTAAAAGGCAAAAGATGCCACGGTCTGATAAATATTTTATATAAAAATTCAATATTTAAAACATATCTTTTTAAATATTCTTCCGGGTCTCCTTCCTGAATCGTCAAAAGAATTTTTTTAGCCGGATAAAATAATTTAAAATAAACGGCGGCTATACCGGCCTGACTGGCCATTATTGACCAAATAAACCGGTAATTTCTTTTTTTATTTAACCTGACTGCTTTTAAAAAACCCGAAATCGGAAGAAGAAACTTGTCTAAAAATCCCAACCCAAGGCCAAGCCGATAAATATTAACATTCCCTTGTTTTTCAAATTTGCTTAATCGTCTGTCCTGCCGAGCGGTAATTAAATCAAAGCTCCAATTTTTAACTCTATCAGTAATTTCTTTAATTGCCAGCTCGGCGCCGCCGATAAAAGGCAGATAGGCGGTAGAAAAAATCAAAACTCTTGGCTCTTGATTATTGGCCATATATCGTCTACTATAGTATAAAATGGCTGAAAAATCAACTTGTTCGCAAAAGAGAGTCTTATATGTCATTACCAAATCAGTCTGGGGCGGAGCCGCCAAGTATGTTTATGATTTATCCACTTGCCTTTCAAAAGAAAATTTTGAGGTATTTATAGCGGCTGGCCCAGCGCCTAAAAAAGCCCGTTATGGAAAAGGAAATCAGGGAAAATTCGCCCAAAAAATCAAGGAAGCCGGCCTTCCTTATCTTAATATTTCCAGTTTTCAAAGAAGCGTCAATCCTCTAAAAGACATTTTTGCCTTCTTTGAAATATTGATTCTGCTTTTAAAAATAAAACCGGATGTCATCCATGTCAACAGCCCTAAAGCCGGCGGGATCACCGGAGTGGCCGCTTTTATTTATAAAATTCTATATAAAACTCATATTGTCTACACTCCCCACGGCTGGGCCGTAAATGAAGACAGACCTAAATGGCAGATTTTTTTAATTAAATTTTTCAGTAAATTAACCTGCTTATTCTATGACCGGATAATCTGCGTTTCTGAATACGATAAAAAAATAGCTTTTGAAAATAATATTGCGCCGTCTTATAAAATAACTTTGATTCATGTGAGTATCACTCCTAAAAATATATTATTTCTTCCCCGTCAGGAGGCCCAAAAAAAATTACTCAACGGTAAAATATCTCCTCTGGTTATCGGAACAATCGCTGAATGGAATAAAAATAAAGGATTATTTTTTCTCCTTGAAGCGATAATAAAAATTAAGCCATTGATTAAAGAGTTTGATGTAGTTTTAATCGGCAGCGGAGAAAACGCGGATAAAGTTAAAATGTATGATTTTGTCAAAAAGAATAATTTAGAAAATGTTCATTTAATAGAATGGATTGACCAGGCCGCGGCTTATTTAAAAGCCCTTGATATTTTTGTCCTTCCTTCAATTAAGGAAGGTTTTCCTTATTCCATTCTTGAAGCCATGGCCGCAGAACTACCGATCATTACAACGCCGGCCGGCGGTATTCCAGAAGTTATTGAAAATAATATTAACGGAATTTTAGTCCATTCAAAAAACAGCCAAGAAATAGCTGAAAAAATCCTTTATTTAATAAATAATCCGGAAATCGGCCGCGAATTGGCAAAAAAAGCGAAAGAAAAAGTTGAAAAAGAATTCAGCTTGGAAAAAATGGTCAAAGAAACAGAAAAGATTTATTCTATTTGACCTCTTTTTCTATATCCTTTAATTCCTTGCCCACGAATCTCTCGGCGTCGTCTAAATCTTTCTTAAGCTGTTTGAGAATCTTTTGCTCCTCTTTTGTCAGGCCTCTTTTATTCCTGGTTTTTTCAAGCAGTTTAATCTGCTCCTGAATTTCCTCCCTTAACAAATTAAAGGCCTTATGAAGCGCCTGCTCCGCTTCTCCCACTTCTTTTCTTAATCTTTTTTTGAAAAGATTGAATTTATGCCAGCCGTACCAAACCACAAATAACATTAAAACAATAAGCGCTATAATAGGAACCGCTACTGAAAGCAAATTTATCGTCTTGGATCCGATTCGCAAAAAAGCTGAAGGTTTTACTGCGATAGTTATCTTTTCCGTGGGCAAGCTCTTGGCGCCTCTTTCATCCATTACTTCAGCCCAAAATCCATAGACTCCATCTTTTGGTTTTTCATCAGCCGCGAAAATAAAATTACCATCTTTATCGCTTCTGGTTGTCCGGCTTTTAGCGGCCTCATCCTGACGCTCTAACCCCGTTATAATTTGAGCACTTGGATATTCATCCTGACGCTCTAGCCACGCTATAATTTGAGCGTTTGGATACTTAGTCGTTCCTTTGATAATTAGCTGCTCTCCGCTCTCTAATTCTTTTGGCCATTCAGTGATAAAAGGCGATTCTAATGGTTCAATAATAAATTCCACTGAATTAGCCAAGCTGTTGCCGGCTCTGTCTGTGGCTTTCGCAATTAAAATATGCTTGCCCGGCCATAAAACGGCTGTCTCGTAAATATGACGGCCGTCATCTTGCCAGATCTCCGGGCTTTTAGCGTCAATCTGAATCTCATAAAAATCAATACCGGAAGTTTTATCCTCCGCGTTAAAAACAAATTTTGCTTTTGGTTCGGTTAAATCCTCGCGGATAATTTCTTTAATTTCAAAATAGTCCGGTTTTTGGCTGTCAATCTGAAACCGGAAATGAGAAACCTCTCCCCAACCAGCCTGATTTTTAAAACGAGCGTGAAAATACCAGACTCCGTCATTTAAGCCCGAGATTTCTTTAGATGAAACAGGAGGAATATAAGATGTTATTGGAACAGCGCTGGGAAGTTCGCCGACCAAAAGCCGAACGCCCGTTACATTTTCCGGCAGGTCCCAGGTAAATTTGGGATTATTTTCTCTATACCACTTATTGGGATCAGGGTGCGTTGACGAAGAAATGCGCGGCGCCAAAGGAACGCCGGCCGCTTCAGAAGGCGTTGTCGCTTCCGGCGCCGAAGGACCGGCCGCGCCAAAAGAGAAACCAGCTCCTCCCAAACTGGCTAAAATATTTGTTCCCTTGCCGTCATTGGCCAGAACCGAACCGGAAGAAAAAGTCAAAGCCGCTGAACCGGCCGCTTTTATCTTAAAATTAACCGTAATGATTTTTCCCAACGAACCGATAAAACCCGGATTTAAAATAATTCCCTCAAAATTGACCGTGCCAACTGAATTAGAAAATGACGGCTCCTGAACCCAAAGAGTTATTATTGAACCGGCTTTGGAAATTCCAGTAACTTCCAGCTTATCCGGCGGATATGAAATAATGCCGGAAGCCGCGTTCATTGCCTGATCCGGACTTGAAGTATAGATACTGACGGAGAATGCGCCGCCGACTCCGTAAGAACCGGAAGAAGGAGAAAAATAAAGGCTCGCGGCATTCGCCGCTTTGCCTAAAACACTAAACAACACGAATAGGAACACAAAAAGACACAAACACAAAATAATTTTCGTGTAGTTTCGTGTTAGTATTTGTGTCTTTTCGTGTTTTATCATGTTTTTGTCTGCGAATGTCTCTTTCGTAAAACTTTTTTCATAATGTAAAAAATAAATGCAACGCCTAATATAATTATAACCCAAATTTCATACCTTTCATACCATCTAAGCGGATATTTCGGAAGCAGTATTTCTATTCTTTCATTGCCCGCTTTGTCAATTGCTTTAATGTAGATCCAGCTTTTAAGCCCTTGGTCTTTTAAAATATACGGACTCTCTACCTTAATCCATTTATTCGTGTCTATTCGTGTTTCATCTATTTTTCGTGTTGTTTCGTGGACAAAATATCCGGCCATACCGGATATTTTGTCTTGAGTGGTAAAAACCAAAGACCATTTATTTTCAAAAAGCATGGGGTCGCGGGTAATTTCCGGTTTAAAGGTTTCCGGCGGCTCATTATCTTGGGATTCAATAATAATATTTTCCTTGCCCTTGATAATCGGGAGTCTCATTTCTTCAAGCTCAAGCTCGTCTTCTATGCCGTAAGGAGTATTAAGATAGATTTTAGTTTTCTCTTTGTTAAAACTCAAAACTCCAATACCTATTTCTTTTTCAGCTTTTAATTTTACAATCAGAAGCGGCGCCCCCTCCCCCTTAAAGCCGCCCGGAATAATTCCCGAAAAGGTTAAGAGCCGGCTGGCTTCGTCAAAATGGGGTTTTTCAAGCCAGAGATTTATAATGGAACTGCCGTCGTTCGTGTCAATAGGAGTTAATTCCTCTGAAACAAAAATCGCCAAAGAAATAGCGTTAACCGGTTCTTCCGCGTCAATATTCAGCACGGCTGAAAATTCGTCTTTTTCGCCTATTACCTGCTCCTGCGGCTCGAAATACAGTCTGGCCGCCTCCGCTACTCTGACCGTAAAAATGAGGAACGAAAAAATAAAAATGTAAAATGACAATGAAAAATTCAAAATTATTCTTTTAGGTTTTGAAAATTCGGTCATTGGAATTTGTTTAGAAATTAGGATTTAGAAATTAGAAATTCTGGACCGGCTAAAATAAATTTTAGCCGGTCCAGTAGTACGCCATTATTGAAAAATCAATCAAATCAATTCTGTTATCGCCGTTTAAGTCAACTGTCTTCGGGGGATTCGGTCTTTTGTACCAATAAGCGGCAATAGAAAAATCAACCAAATTTACCTTTTTATCATTATTTAAATCACCCTCTTTTTCCCGGCTCGGGCTTGGCTCTGCCGCTGTAGTTTTTGTTCCGACTTTAAAGCCGAGCACCTTACTGAACGAGCTGATTAAATTTTCAAGCGAAGATTTTGATTTTGTAAAATGCTGGCCAAATTCAAGAGGCGAGGTGTCAAAATTATACAAATACACCCCATCCTTGTCAGCGGGCGTTTTTGCGAAAAACTCCTCGTCTGAATTTACCGATATGGTAATTTCAGAACTTGGCGCGCTTTGCCCAAAAATCGCGATGTTGTCGCCGCGTTTAACTTCACTCTTATCAACCGCAATAGTGGGCGCAATGAAAACGCCACCAATGTTCGTGGTGGCGCCGGAAGTTACGCTTACCGGAAAAGTTAAAAGAGATGAGCGAACACCCTTGTTGTCTTCGCTATAGACGGAAAAAATATAATTTCCGCCCGAAAGCCCGGAAAGAGTTACCGTAAAATTCGCGTCCGCGCCGGCAATAGTGGTTGCGGCAATTTGAGCGTCTTTAAGAAGTGTGACCGCGCTTTTAGGATACGCGCGGCCGGAGAAAATCGCGCTGGTCACGGGGGCTATTATTCCTCCGCCCCCGCCGCCTCCACCGCCACCCCCGCCGCATTGTCCACAATCAGCCGAACAAGACGAGCAGGTTTCAGAACCGTTGCAGGAACCGTCCCCGCAAGAGGACGACTGAATAACCGTTACCGTTAAGGTAGGATTTTCCGCGCTGACTTTAGAAGTTAGAAAATAAAGGGTAGAAAATAGAAGAATTATTAAGAAAATAGAAAGTAGAAAGTAGAAATTTTGAGACATTCATTATTTATTGATTGAAACTGAAATTTTAATCCTCTTTTTTAAAAATTTAATGATAAAGAAAATTATTGCGGCCGCCGCGGCAAAAGCGAGAACAAACCAAAGGGGAAAAGTAAAAAAAGATATTTCTTCGGTCGTCAGTTCATTCCCTTCGCCGTCAATTATCTTGGCTTTCGCTTTATATTGGCCAAAAAGCAGGCCTTTTGGAACCCAATCGCTGTTTATCTCGCGAACCCAGCCTGGAAGAGCAATCTGACCGGCTATGGCCGTTTCCCCAGCTTCCCTGCCGAACATATTCGTAATTTTTATGCTTCCTTTGGGCTCAAAGTGAACCGTGCCGGTGTTTTCAAATTTAAGAGAAAAATTAACAGCCGGCGTTTTTCTTTTTAAAATATCTCTGATATTTTTCGGCCCTAAAATAAATTTAGGACCTGAAAAATCTGAAATCTTCCCTTTTTGAAGATTGGGACCGGGCACGGTCGCAAAAACTAATGTCCCCACTTGAGTGCTGATTTTTAGCTGGCCAGTGTCTTTTAGACCGGTTCCCTTAAAGAAAATCGTGCCGAAATGCCCGCCCGGTTCAGCGTTCGCCGGCGCTTGTATGGTATAACTGATATCTTTTGACTTTCCTCTTTCTAAAATAAAAGAGCCGGCTGGCTCAAGAGTTATCCAATCTATGACGGTGGTGACGCCCGGCGCTCTTTCAATGAACTGAATACTGATGGTGCCGGCCATTGGAACAAAATCTCTTAAAACCGGCTCCACTTCCACTGCTTCATCGCTTTTATTAATAAGAGAAATAATTCCGGAAGCTGATTCCCCGGCGTTTAAGGTATGCTTGACCTTAATCGGCTGAATCTCAAAACCAACATCCGCCTCAACTTTTTGAAAAGAGAACAAAAATACAAAAAAGACAAGCCCGATAAAAAGCTTTAAATATTTATTTGGCATAAAATGATTTATGGGTTAGCAGTCGCGGAAATTGTAAGAGGACATCCGTAAGCGCCGTTCTGCTGGGAACTTGGAACATCAAGATAATAAAGAATGGTGCTTAAGGAATTAGTTTGAGAATAATTTGAATTTCCAATCATGCGGTATACTGAAGAGCTTGCGATTCCGGCCCATTTGGTATTTGCGTTGTCACCGTAATCGTCAACAGTTCCCCACCAAGTTGGCGCTCTGAAAGCCACTGTGCCCGAGGCGGTCATCAGCCGAAAAGCCAAGACATCTCCGGAGCTGTCAAAAGAACTTATCCTAACAGCGTTTCCGGCAGTTGAAGTA
>Ga0209542_10000286_pt1 | contig 126784 bp, 154 predicted proteins | sample RifCSPhighO2_01_FD_184028 | JGI IMG/M metagenome (GOLD analysis project Ga0209542, IMG submission 184028) | Soil microbial communities from Rifle, Colorado - Rifle CSP2_plank highO2_0.1 (SPAdes) (version 2) | ecosystem: Environmental > Terrestrial > Deep subsurface > Rock core/Sediment ... | reverse complement strand
TAGTTTCTTCGAAGAATTTCCAACCAAAGAAAATCTTTCAAAAGTAAAACACATCACATGGAGCAGCAAACTTTATTCCGACTCGGAGGTCTCGATAAACAATACCTTTCAGTTATTAAAAAATTTACTCCCACCACGGGAGAATAACCTTCCACACGTAATCCTCCAAGGAAGCTCCCTTCATCCTTGGCGCCTTCTCTTTCAGCATCGTCACCAAACGATCTTTCACCGCCCCGTTAGGATAACGCTCCCTCACCGCTCTTGCAACATATAATGCAAGCTCCCGATACTTACTTTCAGCATATGTAGAAGAAATAAGACCCATTAAGTCCAGCGCCATCGCTCTTCTCACATCAGACTCATCAAACTTTCCATCAAAATCCAGCCAATAAGCCTCGCTCCCGTTCCATAACAGGTTTTCCACATGAGCCCCGCCCATCACCACCCCGCGCTGATGAATCTCCTCCAGCGCCTCAACACCACCCATCAAGGCCCGCTCGCGGTTCTTAAGTTCGTAGATTTCCCTAAACGTTTTCCCCTTCAAATACTCTCGCATAAGAATTCCTTTTCCACACCCATAGAGTCGCGGAGCATGTTCCCCATCCAATTTCTCAAGAATCCTCGCCTCTCGCTCGAGTCCCTCTTCTCCCGCGCACCACTGGCGCACACCACCAGTGGAACGATCCCGCAGCGTGTAATATGCATACATCAAACCAGCAACCCTTCTTGACCTTTTTACAATGAAATTCCTTCCTTTATATTCAACAGGAAACACCACATTTGAAGCCCTATAATTCGGGCCACTTCTAAACTTCTCGGGATGCTCAAAAAGTTCGTTCATCGCAGCATCCACGCTTTTCATCGTTTTTCTCAACAAAACAAAAATTTATAAACTTATACTTATTCAGCTAGCCTATGGTCAGCACACTCGCATGGGTTATTATCGGTGTCGCAGCTCTCTTCATCCTTTACTTCATCTACGCCTACAACAGATTCATCACCTTGCGAAACAGAATGGACAACGCATGGTCTCAAATAGACGTGCAATTAAAACGAAGATTCGACCTCATCCCTAACTTGCTTGAAACAGTCAAGGGCTACATGAAACACGAAAAAGACACTTTGAAAGAAGTCACAGAAGCACGAACAGCATTCCTCAAATCAACAGGGCCAGCAAGCAAGGCCAAAGCGGAAGGCATGCTCGAAGGAGCACTAAAAACCATCTTCGCAGTCGCGGAAAGCTACCCAAACTTACGGGCAAGCGAAAACTTCATGCAGCTCCAAGAAGAACTCTCAGGCACAGAAAGCAAAATCGCCTACGCGCGACAACACTACAATGACAATGTTTTAGAATACGAAAACAAGCGCGAAAGCTTTCCAACAAACTTCATCGCTCGCATCTTTAACTTTGGAGAGCGCGAATTCTTCAAAACAGAAGGAAAGGAACGAGAAAACGTTCATGTCAAATTTTAAAAAGACTCTTTTCTTCACATGAGATTTTGACTAAAGGTCACGAAGAATATTCCCGCCTTCTCTGTAGAGATGGAACTGTCTACGCTCGGCCCTCATCTTACGCCTTCCCTGAAGAAACGAAAACCCTATTACGAACTCCAAAAAACCACTCTTCTGGATAAAACCACAATAATTATCTCCTATACGGGGTTGGTGCGAATATATGCTAAGATATACTGTAAAAGATCTTTCTTAGGTAAATCTTGCGAGAAAACCACCCTTTCAACAGCGCACCAAACAAACTTCAGAGTTAAGGATTAGTTTCGCACCAACCCCCCCTATACAAAAGCTTTTTAACTTTTCATATTTCTTAAAGGACCATGACAAGCTTCTACGAAGAAATCGCAAGCAACAAAAGAAAATCCTACCTCCTCATAAGCCTCTTCATCGCAGGAATCATCTTCTTCGGTTATTTATTAGGCGCATTTTTGGGAAACATTTATGCAGGCGTCCTCATCGCCTTTATTATCTCTATGATCTTCACTTTAATAGGCTATTATTCTGGAGATAGTCTCATCTTGCAAGCCTCAGGAGCACTTCCCGCAACCAAAGATAAGTACCCGCACTTAGTCAACACTGTTGAAGGACTAGCAATTGCAGCAGGACTTCCAATCCCAAAAATTTATGTTATTAACGATCAAAACCCAAACGCCTTCGCAACAGGAAGAGACGAACAACACGCATCAGTAGCAGCCACCACAGGATTATTGGATCTTATGAACAGAACAGAACTAGAGGGGGTCTTAGCGCACGAAATGAGTCACGTTAAAAACTACGACGTGCGCTTCATGACCTTTGTCAGCATCTTCGCCGGCATCCTTGTCTTGTTCAGCGACTTCTTTGTTCGAGGATTCTTCTTCAGCGGAGGAGGAAGCAGCGATGACCGCCCAGGCGCTGTTTTTTTAATAGTAGGAATCATCCTCGCAATCTTAACCCCAATCTTCGCTGAATTAATCAAACTCGCAATCTCACGAAAGAGAGAATTCCTCGCTGACGCTTCAGGAGCACACCTAACAAGACATCCGCAAGGGCTTGCAGACGCCTTGAAAAAACTACGAGACTACAAAGGACCTGGATTGAAAACTGCGAATAAGGCAACTGCGCATTTATTCATCAGCAACCCTTTTAAAAACGCAAGAAACTTCTTCTCGACCCATCCCGACCTCAATGAGAGAATTAAAAGACTCGAAACAATGTGACTTTTGCCTTCTCCCGAAAACTTTCCGGAAAATTCTTGTAAAAGTTTATGAACTGTTTTTTCTAAGATCTTCCTTGAGGTGAATCAAAATGCTAGAACAACTACTGACCAAGACAAAAATAGGGATAGCAACAGCAACCATCGCGTTAGGAACCTACGGATGCGCAACCACTCCCCGCATCCAGTCTCCTCTTGCAGAGAAAGCAAAAGCCCTCTACAAAGAAGAATGCTTCGACAAAGACAGCAACTTCCCTTGTAGAACAAGTTATCCTATTTTTCTTCTAGAATTTTAATTTTTTTCTAATTTTTTCAATCCTTGCCACCACTGGTTCGCATGCGTCCTCTCCAACGAAGAAAGAAGCTTCTTCGCGGACTCAGTCTGAACAGCATTAGAAACATTCCTAATCCAATCCTCAGCAAATTTATACCCTATTTCAACATGCTCTTTTGCTGTAATCGCCATCTCCAGCAAATCAGCATCGCGCGCAATTATTCCAGCTTTCGTTGTTCTCTTCTCATGCTGCTCCCACAAGGAGAAAATCTCTTTTCCAACCTCACCTAAACCCTCTGTCTGTTCCCTTACAGCCCGCTCTTCCTCAACTTTTATATACCTATTCGCAACCTTGTGAATGTCGCCAACCCGACACTCGCCAATATCATGAAAAACAACCATCGTCGCAACCTCATAAGGATTTTCGTACTTCTCCAACTTCGCAAGAATAAACCCTATCTGCGCAGCCCTTAACGAATGCTCACCAACACTCTCAGGATCCTTAATACCAAGAAGGCGCCACCCCTCATGCTTTACCCTCTTCAACATTCCCAACTCAAAGAAAAAATCCAAAACCTTCTCTTCCATTTCCTCTAAAAGATTTCAGATATCTTTAAAACACTTTCTAGAATAGCTTTTTCATGACGCCAATCTTCAAACAAGGAAAACTCGTCCTCTCAGGATGCCTTGTCGTTAATGAACGAGATGAAGTTCTTCTCCTTTACAAAACTGAACACAACCACTATGAGACACCTGGAGGAAAAGTTGAGGCCGAAGAGTGCGCAAATCCAAGCGAACCAACACTTGAAGACTTAGCTCACACCGCAGAACGAGAAACCCACGAAGAACTTGGGGAGGATCTTCATCTCTCCGAACTTGTTTATTTCGGAGCTGCAGAGTTCACCATACCTAGGGGACAAAGAGGAATCGCCCATAAGTTTCTTACACGAATACTTCTAGGACAACCTTCCATAAGAGAGCCTGAAAAATTTTTAAAACTCGAGTATCTTTCCCTCAAGGATTTAGAAAACTATCCTCTTTCTCCAGACTTACAACAATTAGCACCAAGACTAAGAACCCTTTCAACCCCGTAAACCTTCCGGAAAATTCTTGTAAAAGTTTATGAAGAGCGCTTCTCATTTACATTTCTGGAGGTGATTTCCCATGCTGGAAACAATCATCACAAAGACAAAACTTGGAATAGCAACACTAGCTTTAGGAGCCTATGGGTGCGCAACACCGACAACGCACTCGCCCTTGTACGGATATTTCAAGACGCAAAAAGAAATTCCATGCGCTCGGACAATACAGGCAATACTCCAATGCGAAGAACCACCAATCTACCCATTAGTAGTTGTCCATTTCAAATAAGAAGAACCATGATGGAACTCAGCCTTTGGCTCTACGGAAAACCCAACTGGGACCTCGACCTTGAGGAGAAAACCTATATCAAGCCGGAAACGCTCGAAGAACACGGTCACTTCATGAAGCACCACCTTGAAAGGACCGCGCATATCCTCAACCAACTCCAACAAGCAGGATGGACTATCCTTCCAACACGAGGATCAATCTATGCCCTTACCCTCCAAAAAGACACCACCAGAGAATCAGCGGAGCAAGAGCTCTCACTCTTAGGCGTTCCTCCAGAAGAAGTTCAACTCGCGGAAGCCATTCCGAACCTTTAAAAATATTCTCCCTTCAACACTTCCATGACTAAAAACCTTCAAGAAGGAAAGAAAAACATCCTCAGGCCATCAGAGGAACCAGAAGGATTGCTCATCAAAGGGTACGAATTTAACGATGGCGTGGACTACGAAAAAATCCTTGAAAGCTACACAACCACGGGATTCCAGGCAAGCAACCTCAGCCAAGCTATTGCTATCATTAACAAGATGAGAAAAGAACACTGCACCATCTATCTTGGATATACCTCAAATATGGTCACCTCAGGACTCAGAGATATTTTCAGGTACCTCACTGAACACAAGATGATTGATATCATCGTAACAACCGCAGGCGGCGTCGAAGAAGATATCATCAAGTGCATTAACCCTTTTATCTTAGGGAGGTTTGACGCAGACGGCAGAGAGCTCAGAGAACGAGGCATCAACAGAACAGGAAACATCTTCGTCCCAAACTCGAGATACTGCGCGTTTGAACAATTCTTACTACCACTCTTAGAAAGCTTAGCAAAAGAACAACGAGAAACAGGAACTATTCTCACACCCTCAGAATTCGTTCATCGCTTAGGAAAAGAAATCAACAACCAACAAAGCATCGCTTACTGGGCTCACAAAAACAACATTCCAATCTTCTGCCCGGCCTTAACCGACGGAAGCATCGGTGACATGCTTTATTTTTTTAGCTATAAACATCCAGAATTCAAAATAGACATCAATCGAGACATGAAAAAATTAAATGACCTTACCTTAGAAGCTAAAAAAACAGGACTTATTATCTTAGGAGCTGGTGTTGTCAAACATCATATTTTAAATGCAAACATGCTTCGCAACGGTTGCGAGTACGCTGTTTACATCAATACCTCCCAAGAGTTTGACGGCTCTGACGCGGGAGCGCGACCAGAAGAAGCAATCAGCTGGGGAAAGATCCTGCCCAACTCCAATTATGTCAAAGTCTTTGGAGACACAACAATTCTGTTTCCATTGATTGTGGCTGGGACTTTTGCGAAAAAGAACTAGAACTGCTCACTTTTTAAAGTCCACTTCAAAAAAATTCAACTTTCCTTTTACAGGAATTGGATTTTCAAAACGCAAAACGTTCTTCAACATGAATCCATACATAGGAAACTTCTCCCACTCCGCCAAATGCAGCTCGTACTCTTTTCTTAACTCTTCTTCATTCTTATACACCTTTACCCCAACAAGATCCGCCTTTCCAACAATAACGCCCTTAGGAAGCTCTTTAAAATCAAATTTTTCCATTAATCTTGGAATAACTCCCTGAGAAGCATGAATCAGAAACGTGCCACGAAACTTCGTCTTCCACGTTCTTGTTTCAATCGTTTTCTTTCCCCGCAAAATAAGCTCAGGAACAGGCTGCTTCATGGACAGCGCTTTCATCTTAATGAAACGTAGCCTCCAGGCACACCACCTTTAGAAAACACAATCTGCCACAACTGGTTCTTTCTCACCCGAAACGAGGCTGCACACGTCAATAAATAATACCTCCACATCCTGTAAAAACGTTCATCATATTTTTTCTTTAAAAATTCCCAATTCCTCTCAAAATTTCTCCACCACGCCATCAACGTCTTATCATAATCAGCGCCAAAGCTGTGCCAGTCCTCCATCACAAACAAGCCCTCCGCAGCCGCGGCAATCTGCCTCACAGAAGGAAGCATCGCGTTCGGGAAAATATACTTATCCATCCAAGGATCACAAGATTTCACAGAAACATTACCCCCTATCGTATGCAACAAAAACAACCCCTTCTCTTTTAAACAGCGAGAAACAATCTCCATATACTCCCGATAATTCTTATATCCCACGTGCTCGAACATTCCCAATGAAACAACCCTATCAAACTCTCCTTTAATGTCCCTATAATCCTGCAACCTAATCTCCACGGGAAGATTTTTACACAATCTTTTTGAAAACTCAACCTGCTCCTTCGACACAGTAACCCCAACAATTTTTACTTTATATTTTTCAGCAGCGTATTTCGCAAAACTCCCCCACCCAGAGCCAATATCCAACACCCTCATTCCTTTTTTCAACTCTAATTTTCTGCACACCAACTCTAATTTCGCTTCCTGCGCCTCGTCCAATGTTTTTGCGCTTTTCCAATACCCACACGTGTATGTCAAACTTTTATCAAGTATCGCTCCGTACAGCTCATTCCCAAGATCATAATGCCTTTCCCCAACCTCAAAAGCACGCGTTCTCCTCTGTAAATTAAGAACCCTAGATTTTACCCATATTCCAATCAGATCTCGCCTCTTCGCTCTTTTTTCCAGCCTCGCACTTAGAATCCTCGCAACACACTGATCAAGACGCTCCGCGTCCCACCAGCCATCCATATAAGACTCGCCTAACGCCAACGAGCCTCCGCTGATTACGCGCCCATAAAAACGCTCATCATGAACCTTGATATCCCAAGGACGAGAACCATTAACCTTCACCCCAGCCAACCCCAACCATTCTGCAACTTTATCCTTTACAGAAGCCATTCACCAAGACCTTCTTTTCTCTTTATAACTTTTTCTTACTCAATTACTTCATTTAATTTTGCCTTAAACACCGCCTTTGACATAAACCCAGAAAAGCGCGCCACTTCCCTTTCTCTGTGGAAAACAATAATTGTTGGAATTGACATTACATTCAACTTACCCGCAACCTCAGGCTCATCATCCACATTCAGCTTCGCAAACTTCACCTTCGTCAATTCCTTACCAACCTCCTCAAAAACAGGAGACATCACCTTGCAGGGACCGCAGTTATGAGCTAAAAAGCCATTTGCAATAAAATTATGATTCTTCTCCATCGTTATCTTTTGCACAGCATTAAGATAAATGTCCTTTATCATTTGCACCGATTCCCAAACAAGACCTTTAGGCAACCCTCTTGTGCTCTCTCTTAACCAGCGCGGGTATTTCATATAATGTTTCTTAACCGTCGGCTTTACGTCTCTCTTTGTCCACGACCAAATTTGAGAATAATTGACACCCAATCTTCTTGAAATCATTTTAGGATCATAACCTTTTTTCTTATTAAACTCCCTTGCTGCTTGATAGTTACCTAACCACTCCTTCCTTTTATATAAGATTCTCCGAATAAACTCGCTCGCATACATAGACGTTCTGTCTTTAGTATAAGAATATCTGTAACCGATATTTTTATAGATCGAAAAGGCGTTCTCGAAATTGTTCTTTAGAGCGATATGAACAATCTTGGACCTCTTACCATTCTTTTTTAGATAAGTATCCTCTTCCACGCTGATTCCACCAACTTCAACATTAAACTCCTTAAATAAGCGAGAGAGTTGATGTGCCAGTTTTAGCCCTGTATCTAGGACTTCTGGCTCTTTGTGGAATTCTATGTCATTTATTGTTAGGTTATTATACGGCTCTTTTCCCTCTCTTTTGCTTAACCCTATGATTATTTTAGGTCCATCTCCACCAAGGTACGCTGCTAAAAACTCTCTTTTTATCAAGGTGTCCTTCGTTCGCATTAGCCAGTTAGGTAGACTGTAACCGGTGGATGTCTTATCTCCTACAGGGCACCCTAATGTTTTGAGCAATAGCCATAATGAAGTCGAACAGACCTTAATACTTATCGTATTGATAGTATATTCCCTTCCGTTAACCCTTATTCTGCTTCTCCGTTTTTTTAGATGAACTTTATCAAATCCTAAATCCTCTAAATCTTCTCTTAAACAGTCAACGTCATTTTTTGTCCCTAGTGAAAAACTTACCTCTCGATAGTTGTTTTTCTTTTGTTTATAGAGATTTCCATCTGAAAATGCCGCTCCTAAGAGTCGAGCGAGAATTGTTATTTTTGGATTGTTCAACCTTAACGGTAACAGCGCTTTTTCTTTTAACTCACTCACGTACTCTTTGATCCTCATCCCCTTCTCGGCGTTCAAAATAAGATTGTCCTCAGCGACAATTACCTTTTCACTCTTATAATTCCCTATACTTTCGTAGAGCGGCATTATCGCCACACTTTCTCCTACCTTCAACCTAGCTGCCTTTTTCCAACCCTCAGGCGTAAAAAATTCATGTTCATCTGTTACCTTTATTCTTCTCTCAGTTTCTGTAATTATCTCCTTACAATGACCAAGTTTTTCTGATGTAAAAGATCTTTTAACCTTATCACCAATTAATTCTTTTCCATCATAAGTTATTAGGCGTTCTCCTTCTCCAATATCCTTTGCTTGTTTTAGCTCGTTGTTTTCTTTTAGAATCTTTGTGGTAGGGTCAACACACCATTCAGCCCAAAAATCAACAGCAACGAGATTATTCTTCTGCAAAAAATCCTTAAAATTTCCAGTTTTTAATTCTGTTACCATCCTCAAAAAATCCGAAAGGGCACACCTATATAAACTTTATTCGAAAAAGTTCAGAATTTTTTTTCCACAATAATTTTCTCTTTCAAATAGCCCTCATTCGCAGCATCTGCCAACGAATAAAAGAATACGTTAAAAAGCCGTTTCTTAACCGCACTCGCTAAACCCACAGTCAAAGCACGTTGGCTTCGAACAGCCGGACACAATCCCCACATTCGCGCTGAAACACTTCGGACAATACAACGAGCTTGCCAAATAAGCTGTATCCTCAATCGCAGCCAGCACCTCAGCCTCCTTCCTACTCTGGGGACCGACCTCAATAAAAGAGCCCTTCGAAATATGGGCACCATCAATCTGCTCCACGGAAGGCAACACCGGTTGCTGCATCTGTTGCGCTTCAGCCAGCTTCATCTGGCCATCAAAACTCGGAATCTTTCCAGTCTTAATCAGATGATCGCGCAACGCCTTCGAGAGACCATGCGGAATGGAATCCACACGCTTCGGGCCAAACCCAAACGGCTTGTCGCCCTTAATCGAATTCAAATGCTTCAACAACCTGACCGGGTTTCCACCACTCTGCAAATACTTCGAAATCATAATCCCCAAAGAGCACGCAAGACCAGAAATCTCAGTCCCAGCAGGAGACAGATTCACAAACATCTTCGTCGGACCGACCTCATCATAATTAATATGCACATGCAACGGCCCATACCCAGTCATGATCTCATAATAATCAGACTGCTCCATCGCGTTCCTCTTCCTTACTCTTATCTGCTCCATCGCGACCTGCTTCTCCTCTTTCTTCTTCTCGGACAAGTTCAGCACCTGCTCGCTCTTGCTTCCGTCACGGTAGATCGTCACGCCCTTACACCCCTTCTCATACGCAAGCATGTACACCTCACGCACTTCCTCAGCAGTCGCCTCATTCCTCAAGTTCACTGTCTTCGAAACAGCATTGTTCGTGTACTTCTGGAACGCGACCTGAGCCCTACAATGATCCAACGGAGACAAATCATGCGACGTTAAAAATATCTTTTGGATATCCACAGGAATCTCAGGAATACCAAGAACAGCCTTATGGTTTTTCTCAATCTTATCCCACAACTCCTGTTCCTTCAAGCCAAAGAAGTTATGCTCCTGCGCAACCTTCCTAAACAACGGATTAATCTCGTAAAACGTATCCTTCGCCTCTGGCTTCTCACCATTCTTCAATGCGTCAATCGCCTTCGCATTGTACCGAACATACACAATCGCAAAAAACGGCTCAATCCCAGATCCCTGCAAACCAGCAGCAATCGCGATCGTTCCAGTCGGCGCAATCGTCGTTCGCGCACAATGCCTTGGCTTGAACTCTTTACCTCTAAAATGCGGACCGTGTCTGTCAAAGATACTGCTCTTCCAATTCGGAAAGACACCGCGCTCAGCAGCCAGCCTCTCGGAAGCAGCCAACGCCTCGTTATCAATAAATTTCATCACCTCTTCAGCCTTTGACAACGCCTTTTCAGAATTATAAGGAACACGCATCATCGCCAGCGCCTCAGCCCAACCCATCACTCCAAGACCAATCCGCCTATTGCCTTTCGCCAACACCTCAATCTCGGGCAACGGATAATTATTCATATCAATCACATTATCCAAAAAATGCACACACAAATGAACACATTTTTTCAACCGCTCCCAATCCATATCAGTATTCGTACTATTCACAAATTTGGATAAGGTAATGCTGCCGAGATTGCATGGCTCATACGGGAGCAACGGTTGCTCCCCACATGGATTCGTAGACTCAATCTGACCAAGATGCGGCGTAGGATTTGAATCAGTATTGTTGATCCTATCAATCACCACAAACCCTGGATCGCCAGTTTCCCACGCAGACTGCACCATCTGATCAAACACTTCCTTCGCATTCAACCTTTTCACAACCTCATTGTTTCTTGGATTCACAAGCTCAAACTCCTCATTCTTCTTCACTTTTTCCATGAACCTCTCATCAATCGCGACAGAAATATTAAAGTTGTCCAAGAAGCCTTTTTGTTTTTTACAATGGATAAAATCCATAATATCTGGGTGGTAGACAGAGAGGATTCCCATGTTGGCACCACGCCTCATTCCACCTTGACGCACTTGCTGCGTGACACTATCAATTATTTTAAAAGGTGACAACGGACCAGACGCAACACCACTTGTACTTTTTACAAAGTCTCCCTTCGGCCTCACACGAGAAGCAGAAAATCCTGTACCACCGCCAGACTGATGAATAATTGCTGTATCCATCGCAGTCTTCATCCACCCTTCAATTGAATCCTCAATCGGCAACACATAACACGCGGACAACTGTTGCAACGGCCTGCCAGCATTCATCAATGTCGGAGAGTTCGGCAAAAACTCGAAGTTCGCCATCAAATTATAAAACTCATCCCTTGTCTTTTCATAAAGAGCAGCAACCTGAGTATTGTCCCTCACGATCAAGTGCAAATTATTCAAGAATTTTTTAAAATTCGCACTCCGCTCATTCAAACTAACAAGCCCATGATGTAACAAGAACATCTTCAACGTCTTCTTCTCGAAGACCTCTTTTTCCAGAATTTTATAAGAAACACCATTATACATCTGATGCAGCGGAACGAGCTTTGAATGAAGAACATCAGCCAAAGCGATGTTGCTTGCAACAAGATCCAGCCAAGCCTCAACACTCGGCGCATCCTTCAAATACTTATCTTTAATCACCTTTTCCTGGTTTTCAGTCAACAGAATTTTCTGCCTCTTTTTCTCCATCTTTGCGCCACCTTTTCAAGAAATTATTATAATTATTACCACACAAAGTTGATTTATAAGGATTTGTTATTTTTAGCAATAGTTTGCCAACATCTATGTTCCAGACGTGAAATTCAAACAAAGTGATAACAAATTATTACTCAAAAAAGATACGCTTATCATTTAACTGCAGAAGAATGTCTTATCTTCTTAAGACTTCACTTATCCATCTCATCTTTATCCTGCACATATCTCTCTCCACGACGAATTGCATGATCCGCTTTCGCAAGTTCCCAACCAATATAAGCCATATGCGCAGGATCATTTGGTCCATGAAGCGCAATTCTATCTCGTAATTTCCGGGGTGTTCCTGAAAACTCATCAATTTTTCCTTCTAGAGCATGATGCTCTACACGCACAATATCTCCTTCTTGAGCGAATATATAATGTCCCCTCGGATCATCAAAACAAGGATAAAACTTATGATGACCTTCTAATACTCTCTCAGCATCAACCCAATTTTTCTCATAAATCTGTGCGCTCTCACTCGTGAGCGTAAGCATCCCTGGAGGAATCTTCTCCCCTCTTACCTTAGACACTCCCTCCGCCATGAATTTTTGTAACCCTAAAAATCCAAACGCGTTCATCGGCCAACCCTCGTACATATCATGGCTTCTAAACGTTACATTTATATTTAATCTTCCGTCCTTATATAACGGATGTACTGTTACAGCACATGGACTGCTATCCCTCTTCGCAGTCAGCTCTAAAGCTGGATTCCACGTGCTTATCACTACATTCTTGCTATAGAGATCCCTAACTAAAACATCAATTGCTTCTTGAACTTGATCAATGACAACACGACGTACTCCCTCAACCTCCATAATTTTTTCCCCGTCTTTCCATCGGGTAGACTCCTCCGTAACAAGCGATTTATATGCCCGCATCTTCCCCCCATAGGCATATTTCATCTCAGGCGGTGGATTTGATGAAAGTATTTGTGTAGCAATATACTCCCGGATTGCTTCTTCATTTAAATTTAGAAATGGATACCGCTCTAGTTTCGGAGAATCCGGATCCTCTTCCAGAATAATAGCCACAAGCGAATTTAATTCCCTTACTTTTCTTCCTTCTTCTCCTTTAGGAGCCTCTTCCATCAAGGATAACCCCCCATATCTCATGATCTGATCAACTACCTGCAACCATGTTGCTCCAACAGTATCCCCCTTAACAACAATTGACCCTCCTTCAAACGGCATAATGCTCGACTTTGGCTTCGAAAGTTCTAACATCGTTATATCCCTCGACGGTCCTTCATGCGGGATATCATCGAGGAGTTGATTCGCGCGCGCAATCTGCTCGCTAAGCGATCCCTTTTCTGATAGATCATGCAACGCAACGTCCATGCTTAACATGTTCGCAAACTCAACAGGAATTCCCCCATCAATACCAAACTCCTCGTTGCCAATTATTCTCCGTTCATCATCCACTCCATTCTGAAAATATCCTCGTAAACTCCTTCCACTGTTTGATTTAGGATCTTTCTTTAATTCTGTCCCTAGACAAATAATATGTCTAATATAAGGATTAGCCGCCACGTTCACAATCATAGGGTTAAGCCCCGATCTTGCTGAATATAAATTGCTGGCAACAGACAATCGCGGATGATTCTCTTTTAGAGCATTTCCCTCCGCACCATGCGAAGCTAATATTTTTCCGGCCTGCGTCCAGAAATACACAACCCCAATATCTGCAGTTGGGTCATCTCTTACTACCCCTTCTGTTCTTAATCTCGCTCCCATCACCACAGGCCATCTTAATTCACGCACCCTCTCCGCAAGATCCTTCATTTTCATTCCTTTTTTCTTTATACAAATTTTATCCTTTTTAAATATAATTGTCCCTTAACCTATAATTTACTTCACTTTCTTAACCACACCAAAAAACCCTTCAGAATCTTGCATTTCTTTTACCATTTCAACTAAATTCCTTACTCTCACCTGACCATTTTCAGGGTCAATCATTTTTACCACCGGATACTCAAAAACTTCCAACAGATACACATGTTTCCCTACCCCAATAATACCATTGTTCGCGCGCATCTCTTCTAAGACCGTATCTCTCTCATTAAATGGCGTTTCATCATGCCAATAAAACAAATACTCAAATCCATTCAACTCTAGAAAACCTTTCATTCTCTCGTCATGCACAAGAAATCCATTTTTTGAAGGAGTTAAATCCTTAGCAATTTCACTTTGAGAAACTTTAATTCCATGCCTCTCAAGTATCGCTTGCAGTATAGAGCAGAGACAATAATCCTCTCTTTCTTGAGGCGTTAACGCATATTTAATTTTGAACTTCTCGTTGTCCCTCACTTGTCACTCTTCCTCCCTGATGCTGCCCAGCATACGCCCTCTTAATCTCACCAATCACAGGCTCAAATTCGATATTAAACATCCTCGCGCCCAACTCAAATTTAAACTCCTGATCACTCTGATTCTTTATTCCAAACGTTAATTGACCCTTATAGCCAGGATCTGTTTTAGTTGCATGAAAACTTACTCCACCTCTTTGTAAAGAACTTCTCGGCCATACTTTCGGAATTAAAAACCCTTCAGGGAATAAATCATCAAACTTTATTTTCTCAGATGGGGCATGAACAGTCTCAATCGTCGTCACAAGAAGATACTCTCCTGGCCTCATCACTATCAACTTGTTCCCCTCCTTTTCCACATCACCTATCTCTTCCACTTTCGGAGAATACCTCTCCCTACTGCTCCCGTCTGCCGCAAGAAAACTATCACCAATTATTTTATGAACAAAACCCACCCTCAAATCAATCCCGGAACCTTCTGGATTATTTAGTTCTCTTTCAGATAAATTTCCTATTAATTCATAATCTTTATTTAATTCTAAGATTTTTAGCGCTGAAATTTTCATTTTATTCTCCGTTTTTCTTGAATAGATCAGGCAATATTGATCTTAAATCCTTAAAATCCGTACTCCTCTTCTCCATATATCCCTCTTCTGGTTCCTCTAACATTCTATATACCTGGAACGTTGCTAATTTCTGACCATCTTGAATAATCAAGGGGGTATCCCTCGCCCTTATTTCAAAGACAATATGCGAAGGAACATTTTTACCCTCAGGATCATATCCATGCGAAGCATTTATCAAACCAGCATAGTGACATCTCATGTCCCCCAGCTGTGGGGCATACTCATCAATTTCTCCAGCAAGATACCGAGGCAACCTCACATGCTCTCTTGATTTCACTAAAGCAAATTCGCTAGGATGAAGCACTAAAATTCCACCTCCCTCTTCTCCTCCAAATTCTTCCCTAAAAAACCTTTCAGGAATATAATAGCCTTTTTTAGCCAAATCTAACGTTCTCTTATCCTCTCTTCCAAGATACGCCATTAACCCTCGTGGAGGAATATCCGCTCTAAACGCTAATTTCCCCGTTCTAGCCATGTTATGACGCTCTTGTTCATCATAGGCAGGTTTTCCTTTATCATCTGTCAGTATAGGATTACCTCTTAATTCTAGTTCTAATTCCGATCCTGAAAGGGGTTGTGGCTCACCTTCATAAAATCTTATTTGAGGTATTGCGGTTTTACCCGCATCAACCACTATCGGGAAAGCTGTAGCGCTCACTTCTGCAAAAATCTCTCCCTTATAACCCCCTCTAATTATATCAAATTGAGGCATTCCATCTGTCATACACCTTAATGAAACTCCAATTCTTCCCCTTCCAGACTTATTAAATACTTTCGCGCTTATACTCTCAGGCAGGTTTAATGATTCTACGAGTCCCATCGCATATTGCTGCAGATGTTCAACATAAAACCTATTACGCGTAGAACTATCATCAACAATATTTCTTGAAGCAAGAGCATCCCTCACTCCCTGCCCGGGAAGAGGAAGGAAGCTTCCAAGTAATTTCCATTGTTCAGCAGCAATTCTTAAATCTAAGCTACTAGGATTGACTAAATCCGGATCAGCGCCAATAATGACCCCTTGTTCTATTAATTTTTTAATTCTCCAATCTGGCAGAACCCCTCTCTTCATAAGAAATCAGCTTTATTTGATCTTTTAAAAATTATTGTTCTTGGATATGCACTTCGCTTACACATAATAATACTCGCCCTTACTTCTCTGCTCCTGATCCAGCTGAGAGCCGGGCTTATTAATACGTGGACGCAACGTTTCCTTATCTCTCCTATAGGTAATATCAAGATTTTTCAATACCTTATTCATTCCCTCCCTTTTCCCAAATGGAGCAAGCACAAAGCCCTGCTTTCCAGACTGACCCTCAAACACCAACATCGAATCACCGAGATAATCAACAAACTGAATATCATGATCAACAATAATCGCGCAGATCTCTCTCTTGCTGATAAACTCCTTGATCACCTCAGCAACCTTCAAACGATCCTCAACGTCAATAAACGCAGAAGGCTCGTCCATCGCAACCATCTGCACATCCTTCCTCGATAACGTTGCGGCAATATGCATCTTTTGTAATTCACCACCAGACAAATGCTTAATCTCATTGTTCAAAATCGCTCGCACATTCAACTTCTCCAAAATATTTGTCTTGTACCAGCCAGAAGAAAACTCAGCGCCAGCAATCTTTCTTAAATACTCACCGACACTACCCTCAATATCACTCTCCAAGTACTGCGGCTTGAACGCGATCGCGAGATCCCCAACAACACCCCTATCGGGCATTATCTCCTTTGCCAACATCTTCAACAACGTCGACTTTCCAAGGCCATTCGCACCCATCACCGTCAACACCTCGCCAGCATGAATCTTCCCAGCAGCAACTTTTAGTTTAAAAGAATCGAACGATTTCTCCAACTCGGGATATTCCACCAACACCAACGAGGAGATACCTTTCTCCTCAGGCGCGCTCTCAAACTTAATCGGATACTCCCTAAAACGCATATTCTCATCAGGCAAATACCCATCCAAATACTCATTAATACCCCGACGGACAGATTTCGACTGCGAAAAAATACCATAACCACCAGGCTCGCCAAACACCACCTGAATCTCATCAGACACATAATCCAATGTAGCAAGATCATGCTCAACCACAATCACAGAAACATCCTTCGCCAATTCCCGAATCACCTTCGCAACTTTGATCCTATGCATGATATCACAAAAAGACGTAGGCTCGTCGAAATAATACACCTCAGCCCTTTTCGAACAAGCAGCAACAATCGCCAGCCTTTGTAATTCCCCCCCGGACAGCTGTTCAATGCTTCTTTCCATTAAGCTGTCAATCTCCAACTCCTTACTTAAATCATCGGCAACCTTCCTCTCATCAGCCTTCTCCAATAATTCCCTTACTTTTTTCCCCTTATATAATTCAGCCAAAAACTCAACTCTTTGCGGTTTATAACTAATCTTTATCTCCTTCAACAACACCTTTCTCAAATAAGCGCCAAACCACGTCGTCGAATAGTTCAGAACAACCTCCTGTGGAGAAGGAGCACACTTATACCTTCCCAAATTAGGATCTATCTGGCCTGACAAAATTTGCAACGCAGTAGATTTCCCAATTCCATTCCTTCCAATAATTCCAACAATAGTCCTTGGCTTCACGATCGGCAACGAGAAGAGCTCAAACATATTCTGGCCATAACGATGCATCGGATGCGTCGTTAACTTCTCAGGCAGGTTAATAATCTGAATAGCGTCAAACGGACACTTCTTCGGACAAATCCCGCATCCATTACACAACTCATCCACAATCTTCGCCTTCTTGTACTCAGCCTCAACGATACACTCTTGACCCATCTTATTCACAGGACAGACTCTTATACAAAGATAGTCCCCACAAGCAATAGGATTACACTTATTTCTGTCCACAACAGCAATTCTCTGCATCTTAAAGAAGGCACACTCCAACTTTATAACACTTTTCGCTCAATGCCCTAAAAGGATGTTTCTCTTTTTAGCTTTTCATACAACTCTGTCTCTGCTATCACTCTTAGCGTTGTATAGGTAATAAGACTTCCATCCTTCTCGAGAAAGGCGGAGGCGCCAGCGTTCAAGAACGTTCCCTCATTCGAAGGACACGTACTCATCCCAATAATGGGCATGCCGTACCCACGCCTTCGCAACTCTTTCACAAAACTTGCGCCATCCATGTGCGGCATTTTGTAATCAGTAACAATCATATCCATCTTCCCAAGACTGTCTCTCTCAAGCGCTTGTCCCGGATGGTCAGCTTCATGAATATTAATATCTCTCAAGAATCTTCTCACTAATGTTCTATTCCATGGATGATCATCCACCACTAAGACATCAAGCTTTCTTCCTGATTCAGCTATCGCTTTCATCTTTTTCAAGAAAATGCCATGAATATATAAAACATGTAGTTTTCAAGCCTTCTTCCTTATAAACACAAACCCTTCCCTCCTCCTATGCACAAAAAGAGAATCCTCCAACATTTGATGTCCACAGGAACTATGAAGAGAAGCGAGGCGCGAGCACTCCTCTCTCAAGAGAACGTTACTGTTGACGGAAAGATTGTGAAGAGCGAACACTACTTCGTTCAAGACCCAACAACCATTCAGGTTCATGGAAGGAACCTCGCCCTCCCCAAAGAAAAACTCTATTTCATCTTAAATAAGCCAGCAGGCTACCACTGCCAAAAGACCATGCATCCAAACGTTTACTCCATCCTTAAAGAGCCTGTCTTTGCCGTAGGAAGACTTGACCGAGACACGGAAGGCCTGCTCTTAATGACCAACGACGGAGACTTCGCCTACAAAATTATGTCACCAGAACATCACGTTGAAAAAGAATACTACGCACAAGTTTTAAACGAACTCACCAACGAAGACCTTTCAAGACTCGAAAAAGGCGTTTCTATCAAGCTCGGAGCAACACACTATCTTACGAGACCAGCAACCGTCATACAACTCGGAGCAACACACTTTCGCATTACAATTACTGAAGGTAAAAAAAGACAAATCAGAAGAATGGTCAAGAGCCTTCGCAACAAGGTTTTAACACTCAAAAGAATCAGAATCGGAGGACTCACTCTCGGAGACTTACCCCCTGGAACTTTCAGAAAACTCACTAGGGAAGAGGCAATGCAAGCACGCTCAAGGCCATTAAATCCTTCTTAAGATTCCTCTCCACAACACTAATAAACCTTCAACCCCCTCTTCTTTTCATGGCAGAAAAATGCTCTCAGTGCGGACAAGCAATCGAACAAAGTTTTTTGGGAAAAATCCAAGGAACCTATACAAGGGAAGGAAAGAAACTCTCGCCAGTCTGCAGCAAATGCCAGAAACGGAAAGCAAACACATAAAAAGAATTCTTAAACCTCTTTATCCGTGCCTCTGTAGCTCAGCGGTAAGAAAAGAACTCGCTAAAGAGCACGAGCTTCGTAAGCTTGGGGTCGTGGGTTCAAATCCCTCCAGAGGCTCTATCTCTTTAGTAAGAATGGGCCCTGTAGAAAACTGAATGTTTTAGATTTGGTATTGATATTTTTGTTAAAGAGAATAAGACTAATTCTCCAAAGGATCCTATCTTCAAAGGTTAGGTACAAAAATAAAAAAATAACCATCAACTCCAAGGGTCAGGAAAATCTAACTCCCCAACCACGCAATAACTAAGATACCCAAGAAGTTCAACACGTAAGAAACAACCATAAACTTTTTTGTCTCAATCTTTACGAGCGCGAACAACGCAGCACCAAGCTCGTCAGGAAGCGGAGAAGCAATAATAAAACCCGCAAGCATAGGAATAGCGTAACTCCCAAACTTCGACCTCGCAAATTTTTTTACCCAATACGTTTTAATCCTATTGCTTTTTAATAACCGACCGAACTCCTTTACCAGCATATCCCGCGTAAACCTGAAAATCACATAATCACTTAACATCGCACCGAAAGCGCCAACAGCGGCAACACCAAGAGGATCCAATGTTTTACCCAAGAGAAACAACGAAGCGGTCGCAATAGGGGCGGTAATTCCGTATGTAAAAAAAAGACCAGCAACACCAGCACCAATATACCCAAACTCTCCAGAAGCCTCAATAACCTCCAACACAAATCTTGATTTCAAGACAACGTACGCAAACAACACGCTCATAAAAAACAACACAATGTTCTGATACTTGTACAACCGATGCTTAAACATCCCTTCGACCTCTCTTACCTTTCTAAAAAACGATCTTTAAATAATTTTCTACACTAATCGTTTTTTCAAACAAAGAGATTTCGCCACAAAACCTTTTAAACTAACAAACAGTCTTCCCACTCATGAAAGGCTTCATCATCTCTCCAACCTATAAAATACTAGAAAACAAGGCTTACGTCCTCCTCTACGGAAGGCTAGAAAACGGAGGAAGCTTCTTAACAATCAACCATTATGAACCTTACTTTTTTATTAAAGAAGAAGACCAAGCGATCCTAGAAAGCGTCCACAAAAACTTCACACCAACAGACTTCAAAAACAAAGACGGAAAAAGGCTCCTCAAAGCCATTCTCACACTTCCAGCAGAAGTCCCGAAACTCAGAAAAAAACTTGAAGATCAAGAAGTCGAATGCTACGAAGCAGACATCAAATTCCCCTACAGATTCATGATCGATCATGACCTTCAAGGATCAGTAGACATTGATGGAGACTATGAACTAGGAGAACGTATTGACAGAATCTACAAAGAACCAGCATTGAAACAAGCAAATTACACTCCAAAAAACTTGAAAATCCTTTCCTTTGACATCGAAAGCAGCAAGGGTACAGCAGAGGACCAATTGTACTGCATCGGATTCCTCTGCGGAACCACCCAAAGATCGTTCATCGTCTCGCCAACGCCAGTAGAAGGAGCAGTCACCTGCACAGATGAAGAAGAAGCTCTCGAAAAATTCATGGAAGAGGTAAAAACGCTTGACCCAGACATCATCACAGGATGGAATGTCATTGACTTTGACCTCAATTATCTTTCTGTAAAGTGCAAAAAATACAAAATTCCCCTTGACATTGGAAGAGAACCAGGAAAACTCAAACTCACCCTCAGAGAGAACTTCTTCATGGACAGCAAAGCAGAAACATCTGGAAGACAAATCCTAGACGCATTAAACTTGTTGAGAGTTTCTTTTATTAAAGTACAAGATTACAAACTTAACACTGTCGCACAAAAAATCGTTGGTGATACTAAACTGATTAGGACGACTGGCGAGGAGAAATATAAAGAAATCGACGACCTGTACAAACATAACAAAAAAAGATTAATAGAATACAACCTGAAAGACGCAGAATTAGTTTTGAAAATTATAGAAAAAAGCGGTATTCTTAATCTGACCATCCAACGAAGTTTGCTTACAGGAATGCCTCTGGATCGAGTGAATGCCTCTATCGCTTCCTTAGACTCTTTGTACATCAGAGAAGCACGACGAAGAAAAATCGCATTACCCTCAGGAGTTTTCGCAGAAAAACAGGAACAAACACTTGGAGGATACGTCAAAGAAGCGGAGGCAGGAATTTATGATTACTTGCTCATCTTGGATTTTAAATCACTGTATCCAAGTATAATTAGAACTTTTAATATTGACCCTTTAAGCCACGTTCCAGACTGCGAAGGAAAAAATCTGATTAAAGCCCCTAATGGAACATGCTTCAAAAACGAAGAAGGCATCTTGCCCCGTATCTTAGAAAAACTTTGGAAAGAAAGAGAACAAGCACGCAAAGAAAAAAATGAATTAGCTAGATATGCCATTAAAATCCAAATGAATTCAATGTATGGCTCACTTTCTTCGCCCGCTTGTCGCTTCTTCAACCCAGACGTAGCGAACGCCATCACCTATTTCGGACACGCCATCATCAAATTAACCTCTAAAAAAATTGAAGAAAGCGGTTACAGAGTAATCTATAATGACACGGACGCCTGCTTCGTTGTCTCCAACGCACAAAACCTCGACGAAGCCGAAGCCATCGGGAAAAAAATAGAAAAATCTATCAACACCTTCTACAAAGAATACGTCAAGAAAAATTACAGACGAGAATCTTACCTCGAATTAGCCTTTGAAAAGGTTTTCATCAAATGCCTCATGCCTAGAATAAGGAGCGGAGAAAAAGGAGCAAAAAAAAGATACGCAGGATTACTCCTCAAAGACGGAAAAGAGGAACTACAATTCGTAGGAATGGAAGCGATTCGAGGTGACTGGACAAACTTAGCAAAAAAATACCAACACGAATTGTACACGCGCATCTTCCACAACCAAGAAGTCGCAGAATTCACCAAGAAATTTATCAGAGACATTAAATCAGGAAAATATGACAACCTCTTGACTTACAGAAAAAGCATCAGAAAAGCCTTGAAAGATTACGTGAAGACCACTCCCCCCCACGTGAAAGCCGCCAGACAATTAGAGACTCTTGAATCAGACATTATTGAGTACGTCGTCACCGAACAAGGCCCAGAACCAATCCAAAAAATAAAACATAAATTTGATTATGAGCATTACATCCAAAAACAAATCAAACCACTCGCGGAAACAGTCCTCCTCTTTTTCAACAAAAAATTCGAAGACCTGCTCAATGATAGCAGCCAAACAACCCTCTTCTAACCCTTTCCATATTATTCTGCATACACCTAACAGGCCTTTCCAACTTCCCCCAACACTTAAAAACCTAGTTTCTTCCCTTCTCTTATGAAAGAAACTCCCTTCCAACAAGCCCTGCTCAATTGGTACTTCAAGAAAAAAAGAAACCTTCCTTGGAGAAAAACCACAGATCCTTACAGTATCCTCGTCTCAGAATTCATGCTCCAACAAACCCAGGTAGACAGAGTCATTCCCAAGTACAACGCTTTTTTAGAACAATTTCCCACCCTCAACACCTTAGCAACAGCAAGCACAGCAGACATTCTCAGGGCATGGCAAGGACTCGGCTTCAATAAACGAGCACTCCGCCTCCAAGCCATCGCAAAAACTCTTGTTGAAAAACACCAAGGAATCTTTCCAACCACAGAAAAAGAACTCCTCAATTTAAGGGGTATTGGAGACTACACGGCCTCAGCGATTTGCAGCTTCGCCTACAACCAGGACATCATCGCTCTTGACACAAACATCAGAAGGATCTTCCACAGGGTTTTTTTCGACAACTCACAAAAAGCAAACGAAGACTTAACAAAAGAACTCGAACTCTTAGCACAAAAGCACTTACCCACTGGAAAAAGCAGGGATTGGCACAACGCCTTAATGGACTTAGGAGCAACCATCTGCAAAGCACGCACACCAACATGCACACAATGCCCACTCAACAATCACTGCTCATTCACGAAAATTTTAGAAAAATCAAGCAAAGAAAAAAGAGAAAAACTCCTCACTTTAACAAGAATTAAAAACAAGCAAGGTACCTTCAAAGACTCAAACAGGTATTACCGCGGAAAGATCTTAGACTACTTGCGCAAAGAAGGAACAACCACACTCAAAGAACTCCAAGACCACTTTACCGATCATTATCACAAAGACGTCAGCTTCCTCTTACTCGACCTAGAAAAAGACAAACTCATCAAAATCAAAACAAATAACATTAGCCTTCCAGATTAAGCTTCTTCATAGACGCGTCATGTCTCTTAGAAAGCAAGAATAAAGAAATCGCCGCACCAACAACAGCCAAGAACATATCCCACTGCGCATCCCATATATCACCCTGCGCACCCAAATACGCCGCACCAATCTCAGGAGCGACAAACAACGTCGTCCACCACTCCACCAGCTCCCACAACGCAGCACTCGCCAACACAACACTGATCACAATAAAATAAAACCAGCCATCTCGCATTAATTTCGTCTTTCTCAATAAGACTTCCTTAATAATAAACACAGGAAAGAATCCCAACGCAAGGTGACCCACACGATCATAATGATTCCTTGACAGCTCTAAAAGATCCCTCACATAATTTCCCAACGGCGTTTCGGCATACGTATAATAACCACCATATACCAAAATCAAGCTGTGAAAGAACACGCAGCCATACACAAACTTGGACATCGGAAAACGCCTAAACGTAACAATCAACACGCCTATCCCAAGAAACGCAGGAAGCACCTCCAAGAACCAACTCAAAAACCCAGCCTTCGCGTACACCCCTGTAAAAATAAAAATCACTATCAGAACACCTAAGAGCGCAAGCGGAAACTTCGCCTCCTCAACCAACCTCTTTTTCATCAACTCTTCTTTCATTGAGGTATTTATTTAACTTTGCATTCCCAAAAAACTAGCTTCATGCGACAGAAACGACAACTTCGCTTAAAATTTATAAACCTATAAAATTTTTTATCTTTATGGATTCTAGGATTAGCGAAATAGTTGGTTTTCTTTGTGCAGAAGGATCGCATAATCTTTCTTTTAGCTCTTATTATGAGAAAACTAAAAATGGATTTAGATGGAGACAAAATAAAAGACAAGAACGAATTACTTTTTATAATAAAGATACTAATCTAATGAGACATTTTCAAAAAGTACTCTCTCAAGCTTATAATCATCCATTTAGAATTACAAAAGATAATAGGATTAATATTGCGAAGAAAACGATTGTTCGAAATCTCCTTTCTTATACAGATTTTGGATATTTTAAATGGAAAGTTCCTCAACAAATTAAAGATTCATCTCGTCCTGTAAAGATCGCATTCATTAGAGGTTATTTCGATGGGGATGGGACTGCAAAAAGTTCTATCAGATTTTTTTCAGTCAATAAACCTTCACTAAAAGAAGTTTCTAATCTCTTAAAATATCTTGGATATAAACATACCTTTCTCGGTCCATATTTTAAACACGGAAAGCTTCCATCTTATGTAATTCAAGTGAGTCGTAGTCAAAAGAAAATGTTTTTAAAGCAGGTCAAACCTCTTTCAAAAAAGCCAGGTCCCACGCGGGGGTAGCTATCAAGACTCGTCTTTTAGCCCTTTGAGCAAAGCCTGGCCAAATGCGCAGGACTCAGAGTGCGAAACTTAAGGTCAGCGCTTAAAAAAGCGCAGGATGAGAGATCCTGTGACTTAGTGTCTTCGCAGGTTCGAATCCTGCCCCCCGCACTTACTTTTCAAAAGTTACTTTCCTCAAATATTTTCTTATGCTTTACCCCATACTTTTCTTCCAATCTTTCATCTTTCTCTCTCTAAAGTTTATATACCCTTCTACTACAACTTAGAACAGTCAATATATTGAATGTTTTGGCCTTTGATTTTATTCATCCACTCAGCTTTTATAATAATCGCTTCCGCAAGTTTTTTCAAATCTATTCTTGAAAGGGCAAAATTATTCTTTTGGTCAATTAACACCAAGACTCGCACCTCAGCGGAGCCAATAGATTTAATAAATTTTTTATCTTCAGTAATAATAATCCTGCTAACTCCCAAGTCTTTCTTTTGCTCTTCGATACGTTTTACAATCTCCTCATCCTCCGTATCAATACTTAATCCAATCTCAACATCTTGCGGAAGAAATGCGCTATGTCCAACTGTTCTTAGTATATTTTGCAATGGAGTTAAATTGTGCTCAAGAAAAAAATAAAGAAGCTTCATCTTTCATATATTTTTGGGTAACGTGTGCCCATAACATTCATAAAAATCTTGCGCAACCTTCCCCCTCTCCAGCAATAGAAAAGCGTACGCCACATCAATTGATTTTTGGGCTATCACCCCACCGTACGACTTTCTCTCAAACCCTTTTCTAGGATGCAACGAGACTGTTTCCGTGATGATATCACACACAGCAATCCTCGTTCCTTTAATACAAGCGTACCCTCCCCTTCTCACAGGATCGATAGAAATAGACTCACTCACTAGCTTTTCCAAATCTCTCCTATCGGGTTTTCCTTCTGCTAAAAACAGCATCGGATTCTCACAATACTTCTCTATCATCCTCACAAGATGATTCTTAATAGTTGGTGTATTCTCTTGATCCATGCCTTTCTATAGATTGGAAATTATTTAAATCTTCCTCCTATTATCATCCAAATAAATCTTAATCTTTCACACCCGCTTCCTTTCTTTCCTGCGCCAACACTCTTGCCACAAGATTATCATTCTCAGTACACCACTCAATAGACTGTCTTATTTCTTCTATAGGTAAGTCTCTGCTTTTAGCTATATGATTAATATCTCTCCCTTCAACATTATAATCCAAACAATAAATATGATCGGCCCTAACGTTCGCACTCATCAAATAAGGAATCTCAACTCCCTCCTTGAACTCTAACTGGCCATACTTTTTTTGTGGCATTTGCATACATCTAAAGCTGACTTAAAACCTTAAACAGTTTCCGCTTAGAAGGCCCAATGGAAGGCGGTTTACTTAGGTTTGAGTTCAGCGATTTTTTGTCAAATGAATGAATTTTCATCTAAAAAATCCTTAGGCGCTTCCTGAATAAAGAGCTATTCTCCTAAAACAATTGAACTTTCTCTTGGGCCTTCTTTACGAAAATCTTTAAAAAGCCATTAAAAACCAACTCTTCACTGCGCCTCCGTAGCTCAGCGGTAGTAGCACTTCCATGGTAAGGAAGAGGTCGTGAGTTCAAATCTCACCGGAGGCTTTCAAGAATTAAAGGACAGATACTCTCCTCTCTTATAGCATCCTTCACTCTTTATTTTTATTCCACTTTCTTTCGTCACCTTTCCAATAACTTTCGCTTCAATTCCTCTGCTTTCTGCAACCTTTATCACATCTTCTGGCTCACCTGTTACAATAATCATCCCTTGTCCCATGTTCCATGTTCTGTATGCTTCCTCATCAGAAACATTTCCCAGCCTCTGACAATAAAGCATCAGCGGATTAGGCGCAAAAGCATCTTCAATAACAGCGCCTAAACTTGCAGGCTTTAAGGCTCTTCCCAACTTTTCAGGAATACCACCACCAGTAATATGCGCTATGCCATGAACCTTCGCTTTAGCCTCACCATCGTACCCACCTGTCATCTCAACAACAGCGCCAGCATAAATCTTGGAAGGACGCAAGAGCGCTTCTCCAACCCTTATGTCATGCTCAATCCACTTTCTCTGCCATTCATTCCCTAACTCTTTAGCTAAAACACGTCTCGCAAGAGAAATGCCATTTGACCTAAATCCTTCCTCCCTTAACCCCATAAGATAATCACCTTCTTGAACTTCATGTCCAGTGAGCATTCTTTCCCTTCTCGCAAACCACAACACTGCCCCACCCCAATTATAATTAAAATTACCAAAACCACACACTCTTGAACCAAGCTCAGCCGTTTCTCCATTCACCACAGCAACATTCGCTTCTCTCGCCGCATCAATATATCCTCTCGCCAGCTCTTTCACTTCTTTCATAAACGGTTGTCTATTCTCATCTTTGAGAGCATTCACATCTAAGATAGACCCGACTAAGACTGGCTCTCCGCCACGGACAACCGCGTCATCACACACCATCGCGAACAGATCATACGCAATCGTCGCATGATCTTGCATTCGCTCAGCGACTTCGATCTTCGTGCCAACGCCATCAAAATTCATATTCACTAACGTTCCTGCTGGCAAATTTGACACATCAATCGCTCTTACTCCACTAAAATCATCAAAAGGAACAATCACCTCTCCAAGCCTTCCCTTTCTATTTTTCCATGTCATTTTCGCAGCATGATAAAGAATCTTCGAAACCTCATTTCCTAAATCACGATCAACACCTGCATCAGCATACGTTAGTTGTTTTTTCATTTTTTACTCAAAATATCTCACTCCATTCTTAAAGATTTGTATTCCCGGACCTTCACTTGGAAGTTTTTCTCCTTTTCTTACGCATCTCTCTTTAAGCAACGTCCAATGCGGAAGCTGGGTAAAGAATATTGCTCGCTCTGGATGAGGCATCATCCCTAACACCCTCCCAGAACCATCTGTAATTCCCGCGATATCTTCCAAAGACCCATTAGGATTATATCCCAACCCTTCAAGATCACACATCTCTCCCTTAGCGTACCTTACTGAAACAAGATTTTGCTGTTGAAGCCGGCGAAGAATTTTAGGCTCAGCATAAAACCTCCCCTCTCCATGCGCCACTGGCAAACTTATCCTTCTTATTCCGTCTATCCAAGGGCTTATTCCTAAAAAATCTAAATCAACCCACCGGTCAGTATATCGCGCCGAATCATTATGCGTCAGAGCCACTTGCGGCTCGTAAGAATTATCTAACGCTGGCAACACTCCTAAATTCACAAGGACTTGAAAACCATTACAAATTCCAAGAACAAGATTATCCTCTCGCATAAATCTCAAAGTCTCCTCTCCTAAATTATTTCTTATCTTATTTGCCAAAGCCTTTCCAGAACCAGTATCATCACCATATGAAAACCCGCCAGGAACAACTAAGATTTGATACTCTTCCAACTTTTTATGCCTATCAATAAGATCATTAATGTGCACAACCTCCGCATGCGCTCCAGCAGTCTGAAAAGCAAAACTTGTTTCCTCTTCACAATTAATCCCATATCCAGTGAGTACTAAAACTTTAGGTTTTGCCATTAATAATCCTCAAACCTTAATCTGTAAGATTTTAGCATTTCCTCCACGTCGGTGTCTACTACCTTCTCTCCCCCTCTTCCAAACACTCTAAAATTTGTATGGGGTAATATTTGACCAATAGGGACATAGAAATTAGCCCCCATAATCCTCCCGAATCGTTGTCTGTGTCGCGGATGGACTGTAACTACCAGTCTTCCCGGAGTTTCAGAATAGAGGCTATAGTCATCCCTCTGATATTCCCCAGGAACATCACGAAGTGATACTTCCATTCCAAGTTTACCGCCCATCGCAGTCTTTGCAAGGGCAACAATCATTCCTCCCCTGTGCACGCTTTGTGCTGATGCAACGATACTCTCTTCTATACATTCAGAAAAAGCAGTATACACTTCTTTATTCTTTTCAACACTAATCTGGGCGGTTTTATTTCCAATATACCTCTTTCCTCTTGTTGCTTCTCCAACCATTGCAAAATATTCAGAACCACCCATCCATTCATAAAGGGGATTTCCAATAAGATACACAAGATCTCCAGGAGATTTAGCATCTAAAGACACAACTTTTTCTATATCATCGACAATTCCTAGAGAAGAGATAAGCAACGTCGGAGGAATTGAAATTTTTATAGGCTTACCTTCATTATCAAAACCATTGAAATCATTAAACATGCTATCTTTTCCAGAGATAAAAGGAGTACCATAAGCTACAGCATACTCATAACACCCTCGCGCAGCTTCTTTTAATTGACCTAATCTTTCAGGCTCATTCGAACTGCACCAACAAAAATTATCAAGCAAGGCTATACGCTCAAGTCTTGCTCCGACTGCAAGAGCATTTCTAATAGCAGTGTCTATGGCAGCACCAGCCATGTCTTGGGTATAAATATCGCTATAGCTAGGAAAAATTCCTTGCGAGAGCACCACTCCCTTTTTAGAATCCAAAACAGGCCGGGTAACTGTCGCGTCGCCATTAACTCTCCCTCTTCCTTGTAATGGTTTTAAGACAGAACCTCCTTGTACTTCGTGATCATACTGTTCTGAGATAAAAGCAAAAGAAGCAATATTCGGTCTGCTTAGCATTGCGTGCAAAGAACTTGTAAGGTCCTCAAGTTGTGGGATTAATGGCTTCTCATGAATAATTTCAGTATACTTAGCTTTCATTGATCTTTGAGGAAGACCCTCATGTAAAAAGTTCATATCTACATCCATAACAGTTTCTTCTTTATACTGGACAACGCATCTTTCAGAATCTGTAAACTCACCAATAATAGCAGATTCCACTCCTCGCCTTTTCATCAAATCGTGGAACTCTTTCCACTTCTCTTGAGGAACAGCAAGCGTCATCCTCTCCTGCGACTCAGAAATCCAAATCTGCCAAGGCTGCAACCCGGGATATTTTAAAGGAACTTTGTCAAGCTCAACAAGGCAGCCACCAGATTCTTTTGCCATTTCAGCGACAGAGCACGATAGCCCTCCAGCGCCGTTATCAGTAATACTAGAATACAACCCCAACGCCCTTGCCTCCTTAACAAGCGCATCGCTCATCTTCTTTTGGGTAATGGGATCACCAATCTGCACAGCAGACGCAGGACTTCCATGACTCAATGCTTCAGAAGAAAAAGTAGCGCCGTGAATTCCGTCTTGCCCAACTCTTCCACCTACCATCACAACATAATCTCCGGGCTGAGCAGCTTTCATCTGGCTTGGTCTTCCAGCACTTTCTCTTGGTATAAGACCGACAGTTCCAACAAAAACAAGAGGTTTTCCTTTGTAACGTTCATCAAAATAGACAAAACCTTGAGGGGTGGGAATTCCAGAGCAATTCCCGCCAACTTTTACACCGTCAACAACTCCCTCTAGCATTCTTCTCGGAGGGAGCATTCTCTTTTTTCTCTCCGCATCTTTGTAAATAGGCTCTAAATCATCAGGATTACCAAAACAAAAACCATATGTGTTAATAATAGGCTTCGCGCCCAACCCAAAACCAAGCGCATCCCTATTCACTCCAACAATTCCAGTAATCGCTCCACCGAAAGGGTCGAGAGCAGAAGGACTATTATGCGTCTCAACCTTATGAGTAACTAAATGTCTTTCGTCAAACATAATTGCACCAGAATTGTCTGTAAAAACAGAAACACAAAAATCATCATCTCGTCTTTGCGCTCTAATCCGCTTGGTCGCACCTTTAATGAATTTTTCATACAAGCCCTCTACAATTTCATCAAGCGGATCAGCAAAAATCGTGTGCTTACAATGCTCCGACCATGTCTGTGCGAGAGCCTCAACTTCAACATCAGTAGGATTCCTCCCTTTATCCCTAAAATGCGCTTGAATTGCTTTCATATACGTAAGATCAAGAGCGAGAGGGCCTCTTCTCGAACCATCGCTATTTGCGATTCCTTCCTTTCCTATAACTGTGAGCTCCTCATCACCTGTATTAAGAAGATCAACAAGGTCCACCTTTCTGCTTCCATGAAGTCTTACTCTAGGAATTTCAGGAAGAGGGTTCTTTACAAATTCCTCATAACTCTTTACAGTAATATTTTGAATCAACGGATTTGCCAAACTTTCACCAACCCTCACAGCATCCTCTCGTGACAAACTCCCAGAAACAAAACTAATTTGAGCAGTGTAAACTCTTTGCTCTCCACCTATTCCCACTTTAAACAAATCTTCAAGACCTTCTTTTACAGTTGCGGCAACATTGTCTGTAACACTAGGTAAGTATCCTATCTCAATCGCCCAATCAAACCTTTCCGGAGGTTGCATCGACACTTCATCTGATTTTTGGGTCACAGGATTCATGATGACTGTATGAAGCATTTCTAACTGGGAAGGCTCTTGAAAAAGTTGGCCATTCACCCCTACATCAACATCTAAACTATATACCTCCACTATCTCTAACGAATCAATCTTTCCACTAAACCCTTCCTTTTCCAACTTCTTTTTTCTTACAACAGCACGCGCATCTGGAATTTTACTTTTAACGCTAATAGCCAAACCCATCCATTATTCTTTGAGATTCACCTTTTAAAGTATTTACCTACTAGAAAATGAGCATTCGATTAAACAGTTCTCGCTGTTGCTTGTTGTCTTATTAAATATTCTTTAAAACGTTCACCTCTTTTTTATCAAAACTTTTATTTTTTTAGATCTCCACAAAAATATCCTCACCCCCAACAGCAACAGGAAACGTCCTCACCTCAGGAATCGGCATCGCAAACGAAGCCTTTCCAGTCCTCACATCAAACTGCGCAGCATGAAATGGACATGTAATACTCCTCTCTCGCAAGAAGCCCTCACTCAACCTCGCCTGATGATGCGTACACTCATCTCTCACACAATAAAAGTTATCATCCTTCATATGAATCACCACAAGATCTAATCCTCCTCTATTGACAGCCTTCATCGCTCCTCGAGTAAGATCATCCTTCCACACCCCTTCACAAGCACCATTTTTCCTAAAAAGAAGGACACTTATAAAAACTTTCCGGCCTTTCGGGCTCAGTAGGTCTTCTTCCTCTTTTGAGTTCAACCCGTTGTTTTGTTAAAAACCGTAGTTCTGCTCTGAAAAACTCTCTGAAGTTTTTTTCCAATAAAATCAATCCCTTTAAAATAATTGAACTTTCTACTGAGCCGGCCTTTCGTATTTGTTTAGCTGTTTGAGGTTTCTTTTTAAAGAAGTGTTTTCACTGCCGGTTGTTCATTAATAACTTTTGCTAAAATTTTTTAAAGGCAAAGAAGTGAGCTAAACAAATACTTCTACAGTACATTTTATTTTTTCCTCACTACCCACTCTTTTAAAAATAATAAAGTCGTTTTTTCAATGAGATTGACTAAATTTCCAAAGAAGACATTTTCGTTAGCCCTGATTTCAACATTTTTCTGACCATTCTTGATCGCATTAAATTGACGTTCATATAAATTTTTCAAAAAAGTCTTACCCACAATTTTAATACAGCCTTCTTGTTTCACAACTTTTTACATAAGCTACTAGTTCTGGAAAAGTATTGGTATAAATAAAACCTTGTGGAGAGTTAAAATTAAATTTACTTCTCAATTCACTGATAGGAATTCCTTCCACTAATTCATCTAAATGTATTATAGGAAAACCAAATTTTGATATCTTTAGTCCTTTATTAAAATCAGCATTCCCTATACCATCTTCGGGAATTTGGTTTGGGTATTCGACCATTTCCCCAACTTCAGCAATATATTTTAATTCTGAAACAGGACTGGTAACATACAGCAAAATTCTTTTAACTGGGTCTTTTGGCTTATATCTTCTAAATTCGTATGTTTTTTCCCTACTCGCAATAAGTTCAGCAAACTTTGGTCTGATGCTTAGAAAAATATCTCTTGGTTCTATAAAATTCATTCTTATTTGTTCACTCATCTCCAAACAACTCCATGAAGTAATATACCGAATAGCTTCTGAATAACTTAAATGAATCTTCTAACCAAGATGAAACTTCATCGAACATTTTTCTGACGCCTTCTTCACCAAGTTTTTCTCTAAATTTATCATAATTTACTAAATATTGAGGAAGATCTTTATAAGCATTCTGTTTCACATAAAGAGATTTTGACAGCTTTGCTCCAGACCAATCCACAACAAGTGGAGCATATACTATTGTTGGTAGTTCGTCTGCTGGTGTTCCTAAAATTGATGCTGCTTTGTAAAGTAGCTGTTCTTGATAATATCCTGCATAATCACTTCCAGTGACTCTTAACCATTCGAATGGAACATCATTACTTAAATTATCTGAAGAATATACTAATGCTCTTATCAAATTTCTGAGAGGGGTATTATGCTCAAATTTTGCTGACTCGTCATCAAAAGAAGTTTCAAACCATTCATGTTCCGGACAATAGGATTCAATACTGTCATCGTAGTATCTGTTGTTAATTCCTTTCTTATCAGTCAATCCACAATCAGAACAGGCCACCCTCATACTTAATAGTCCTCTCTGTGGATCAAGAATAGGTCCTATTATCTCTCTATTTTTAACAATTCTTCGCAATATTGGAGGTATTCCTTGTTGTGAATTAAAATCACTTTGCCTTCTTATCGTATAATCTACGCCTGTAAAGCCTTTTAGCAACTCCAATAGTTCAGAATATTCTTCAAGATGACTTTCAGCTACTTTACTATCCCTCAAACTGATTTGATAATCAATACCATTTATGGTCTTTGTTTCCGATGGTGCTGTATCTATAACTTCAAAAAATACTTCAGGCTGGATTGAATTAGAATGAGCAGACATTTTCTGCGCCAAAGCATAAGCTAAGCTAAAGACTACTAAAGTCCCAAAGTGTGGTGATGAATTTGGTTGTGCACCAATACTAATCCTCACTTTTTCTTTAGTAAGTTGTCTAACTAAATAATCAACATAATTCTTCTTGAACACATAAGATCCGCCTCCAAGAGGATGATGAACTATGCCATCATGCGTAAGTCTTCTTTCGAGCGAATCTTTTTTATCTACCATAAAGTAGTGGTAATAAGCCATTTTTATTAAACTTTTCTATAAAAAGTATTTGTTTAGCTGTTTGAGGTTTCTTTTTAAAGAAGTGTTTTCACTGCCGGTTGTTCATTAATAACTTTTGCTAAAATTTTTTAAAGGCAAAGAAGTGAGCTAAACAAATACTGCCTTTCAAACAAAAAGCTTAAATTTTCCAAGAACAATCTTCTTCTCATGACCTCAGACACGATCGCAGATATACGCAAAAAATACTTCACCCTTCAAGAAGCAAAACACCTCCTCCCAACAATCCAAACAAGCCTTAAAAAACTCATCAGCCTTAAAAACGCGCTCACGCTCCTCAGCACAGTAGAAATAGACTTCGAGGACTACAACTACGAACACAACCTGCTCAGCTTAAGGCTCAACAAAAAATTCCACAAGCTGTCTTACGACTTTTACAAACATCTCGAGAACCTCGAGCAGCATGGATGCATCGTCAAAGACTTAGACTTGGGATTGGTGGACTTCTACTCCAAACACCAAGGCAGGGACATCCTCCTCTGCTGGCGCCTCGGAGAACAACACCTTGGCCACTGGCACGAAGTCAACTCAGGATACGCGGAACGCAAACCCATCTCCCTTCTCAAAGAAAAACACTATCCTAATACATAAGGCAGGGCAAGCACCAAGAATCCAAGCACTAACGCCGCTATCGCCACCATCTTTGGGCCTTTTCTCCCTAACGCGTACACCCCCAAGATCATCCCGACAACAGCAAAAACATTGCCCATCAGCAAGGCTTGCGAAGGATCAGTTACACTTCCAGTAAGCTTAAACATTTTATACGACAAGGCTATCATCACACTTACCAAGATCGCAGCGACCACAGCGAAAAAAAGCCCAGTATACGCCCACGCCACAGCCTTCGGAATCTTCTTCATCCCAACACCCCCAACAGCAATAAGACACCTATTATCACCTGACTCAGGAGAAGCACACCCCACAACCAGCACAGAACTATATGCTCTCTCTTCAACATTATCTTTTTAACATCTATTATACTAAAAATTAACGCTGCTCCAGCCAACACCACACTCGCCACAAACCATATTATTGGGGCATCAAACCGAAACGTGGCGTTAAACGCGACAAGGCTTAAAGAACCAAGAAGCATGCTCACACTTTTTTCCCGCTTCATCCAGGCAGCAATTGTCAAGATCAACGCAGCAATACCCACAAACGCTCCCACAATATTCAACATGGACAAGTCAACATCAATACTTAGCCCAACACTTCCAACAAGCGCGAGCACCAAGGACAAGCCACCAATAGCCATCGCAGCCCTTAACAATTTTGGGCTTTCTTGTTGGACTCGCTGAGAAGCATTCATCGCAGGAGCAGGCCGCACTTGAGAAGAAACTTCTCGCTCAACTTGCTGCTCGCCAGAAATAGGAACAACATCAACAACCTGACCGCGCTTATTCATCCTCTTTCTCTTTTTTGGCATCACTTCACTTCCTGAAAAAACTCGTATATAAACCTTGCCGTTTGTTTTTTATAACATTTTAACAATAACATATTTAAACAAGGTCGCTCTTTGAATAATCCATGAGGCTCTTGCTCTTCCTCACCCTTTTCTTAACCGCCTGCACACCTATCATCGGAGGAGGATGCTAATCTCCTTAAAAAATCCTTCATACAATCCTGAGACTTCCACTCTTTAAGATACAAAATATTTTTTCTTTCTTTAAACATTTTAAATGCCTCACACCAGCCCTACACTCTCCAGATACCGCAACCACTCTTCCACAACCTCAGCCACAAACCTTAAAAGTTTACATCACTCCTCCTTTTTCTTCGCTCTATGACAGAAAAACTCGACTTCAAGGCAGAATACGAAAAATACAGAAAAAAACACAACCTTCCAGACTTCGACACGCTGCACAAAGAATTCGAGCTCGGAGACTTAGAGAAAAAGGATTTCCCACTCCGCGTTCTCAGAAGAAAAATGCGCGACAAACTCATCTTTTTCTGCAGAATCCTTGAAGGCATCCTCTACCCGACAGAACGATCACCACTCTCATCCTACGAAAGCAGCTTCTTCAACGAGGATGCGCGCACCACCCTCACTAAGATGCACAGCGCCATGATGATCTTCGACAGACAAAGCATGCTCCTCGATATCGAAGGGTCAGAAGACAAAGACGTCGAATACATCCTCAAACTCTGGAAACAATGGCCAACCTTCAAGCAAGACGTCGCCAACGTTGTGCGAACCATGGAAGAATCCTGGAAAACCACCATCAAGGAAGAAACAGAACACTACTTTGGATAGAGACCAAGGACAAACTTAAAAAACCCCAATATCAAGAACCTTTTTCATGAGACTCGTCATTCTCGGACCGCCAGGATCAGGAAAAGGAACACAAGCGAAACTCCTCAGCAAGAGACTCAACTTCAAACACATCAACACCGGAGACATTTTTAGAAGAGAATATAAGAAAAAAACAGCCTTTGGAAAAAAGGCGTTCTCTTACTGGGGCAAAGGCAATCTTGTACCAGACGAGATCACCATCCCTTTCGTCCAAAAAATTCTTCCAACAACCAATTACGTCCTTGATGGATATCCACGAACCATCAACCAAGCACAAGCACTTGAACGTTATCAATCAACCACATATATCTTTTATTTAAACACAAGCAAAAAAGAACTCATCAAGAGAATCCTCAACAGAGCAGCGATTGAAAACAGAAAAGACGACACCCTCACCATTCTCAAAAAAAGACTGGACGTTTACACAAAACAAACAAAACCCCTGCTTTCCTTTTACAAAAACAAACTCCTCAACATCAACGGCAGCCAAGATCCAGAAGCAATCTTGCAAGAGGTTCTCAAGGCCATCAAAAAGCATAAAAAGAACACCCAATCCAGCGTTTTATGAACATCGAACTTCTCAGACTTGGACACAGACTGCCACGAGACCAACGCACCACAACCCACTGCGGCTTAGCGGCCAGAGCGCTAGGAGCAACCAAGATGTGGTACACGGGAGACAGAGACCAAGAGATGGAAGAAAGCCTCAACAATCTCACAAAAAGATTCGGCGGGCCTTTCAATGTTGAAAGGATAGAAGATGAATATAGTTTTATCAAACAAAAGAAAAAAGAAGGATTCACCGTCGTCCACCTAACAATGTACGGCTTAGATTTTGAAACGACAAGAGTAACAGCAACAAAGCAACTTCTTCTTGTCGGAGGAGAAAAAGTCGCTTCAGAACTCTATCAAGCTTCAGACTACAACATCAGCGTCGGCAACCAACCACACTCAGAAGTAGCCGCACTCGCACTTTACCTGCACAAAAACTTTGGCATCAAGAAAAAATTCAAGAATACTCTCATGGAAATACAGCCCTCAGCGCGAGGAAAGATCCTGAAGAGAAAAGAATAAACCTCTCATTCATACTCTCTCAAAACCTTCTCCATACTACTCTTTTCCAGCACATAGACATTACCACAAACAGGACACTTCAACCTCACTTCCGTATCACCCTGAAAATGAGGAGCTATAGCCATGTTCATATACAACAAAAACCGGTCAGTCTCCCCTGGCACCTTCGCTGCCTCTTTTGTCAGATTCACCCCAACATCTCTTTCGCGCAGGATCTCTCTCAACTTGGAATCGCCCACAATGTCGCTTCCTGCACTATGCAGCTTGCATCCATCAGAAACTGCAATGTGGCAGTCAATGACTCTTATTGTCAAGTTCATCTTTTAAGAATATCATTTCAAACTTTTAAATGTACCGCTCAGCTCCTGTCGACCACACAACCTTTTTAAACGAGTACATCACTAAGAGTTTCTTATGAAGATCGTTCAAAGAGGTGTTTTTATCTTATTTATTCTCTTCGCAACCTTTCAGTTAGCGAACGCAGAAGAAGTACTCAACCTCACCCTCACCAGGGAAACATTCGGCACAGGACAACCCCTTGAAGGCTATGTTCTTCTCAACCTTACAGAACCAGTTCCCAAAGACGCAGTCCTCCTCTTCATCATCGACGATATCGCTTACGGAAACAAGACAGTCAGCCAGCTTACCCAGCTTCAAAACACTACAAGGCATCCAGCAGCCTACACTACCACTGGAGGCCCAGCCACAACCATGGAACTCCGCTTTGCTCGACCAGGCTCCAAGCTTGAATTAGCGGTTAATCTCAGCAAAGTAGGCATCACGCACCGCGACCTTCTCGATATTCTCGACTTTTCCGTCAGCATCCAAGGAAGCCAAGGCATCACCTCGCCGAGTATCGACATCGGCAATGACAAAGACACAGAGTGGACATATGTCGGGCCACAACGCCAAGGGGTCTTCGTTCCTATCAGCGATTCTTACCTCAGGGACAAACAACCAGACGCAGAAGTCAGCCTCACCGGAAACGCAGACGATTTGTACTGCCAAAACCTCACCCTGCCAGCCGCAACAGTCTTCAAAGTAAAAGCGCTCGGCAAGAGCCTCACCTCGACAGGGGCGCTCAAGGCAGCGATAACAGCCACAAGGCCAGCATCAACACAAGATGTTTGCCAAGGACAAGACCCAAGCTGTTGCACTTTTCCCACAAGACCAACAAGCCTTCAAGAACATGTCTGCACCATCGCCTATGACAATCCAGCGCCAAGACCAGGATTTGTCTGCGCCTACCTTGAACTTCCCCCAACAGAGGATATCAGCCAAGAACGCTATACTCTTGGCGTCGAGACAAGCAGCCCGGCCTACGGTTTCAGGGCAGGAAGAAAAGTTCCAGTCAATTACTATCTCTCAGCAGAACACCAAGACTACGAACGACAACTCAGCACCACTGTAACACCTGTTCTTGAAAACGCAGTTGAAGAACTCAAGAGCCACGCAAAAAGGCGCGGATGCGCAGACAACTGCCTTCTCGTTCCCTTTAACATCAGCAGCAAGAGCGCAGGAACACTCACTCTCAGCAACCTCCGACTTAAACTCGACACAAACTTAGGACGATTTACCCTCACAACTTTTACCCCAATATCCTACACTCCAGAAAAGATCAGCTACAACAAGAGCATCCTCAGGGAACAGCTTCACACCTACCCAGAGGTACGCGTGCCAACCATAGAAAGAGAAGGCGTTACTGTCAAAGCAGTCTTAGGAGATTTTGAATCAAACGAAGTCACCTTTGATGTTGTCAAAGGACCAACAGCGACCATCAGGTACACCGCAGACACACTCAACCTCGGACAAGCGGTCACTGTTGAAGCAGCAGTAACGCCAGTCGAAGGCAGGCCCATCAGAAACTACGCGTGGGACTTCGGAGACGGAACAACAGCCACAGGAAAAAACTCTACCCACCTTTATTCCATGCCAGGAAGCTACACCCTCACCTTAACAGCTACAGACAAAGAAGGCATCGCAGGAACCGCAACCCAAACGATCGTCGTAATAACACCAGACCTCCAAACCCAACTCAGCACCACAGAACAAGACCTCACCGCACTCAAAACAAAACTCCAACAACACAGCACACTCGCAACCACCCTTCGCCTTGGAACAATCCTTGAAGCAGCAGCAGCAAACCTCACAGTCTTCAAGGCAGAGCACGAGGCACTTGCCACGTTAACGCCTCCAGAGCGAGAAGCACGAGAGCAGGCACTCAGCCAAAAACTTTCAAGCCTCCGCACCACCACTCCCCGAGACCTTCTGGTTCACACAAGCATCACCTTTGACGCCCAAGCCACAGGCCTCCAAGATATCCCTTCTAGCATTACCAAGAACAACGCAGCAGTCCTCGCCAGTCAACAAGCAGTTCCAAGCAAAGCAACCCTCCTCAGCATCTTCTACCAAGACGGAAGAAAAGAACAACTCATCCTTGTAGAAAAAACACTTCAAGGAAGCGGAGACTATTACGAACTCTTACCCTCAAGCGTTACGTTGCACAAGGCGCTCAGTCCTCTTCACCAAGAATCACCAGGCATTTACACCTCAACAACCCCAACCATCACTTACCTCCTTCAAGCAGACACCCTTCAAGACCTGACAACAGCAACCCAAACGAAGAGCATTGTTCTTTCCTCAGACCTCCCTCCAAGAAGAGACGACCAAGGAAAACTCCCCAGCATCAACTGCGGCAATGACTCTTGCGAACCAGGAGAAGACGCAGTCATCTGCCCGGAAGACTGCAAGACTGCACCTCCACTTTATCCCTTTATCCTCTTAGGGCTTGCCCTCCTCTTCGGCATCCTCTGGATCTTTGCGTATAAAGGAAAATATTCGTTCACGTACTTTTTCAAAAAACCAATCATCAGCAGCATCTTTATGGCAGAAAAATCTCGACAAACACTCAGGACTTACATCACTCAATCCTTAACAAAAGGATTCACCCACGAACAAATCAAGCTTAGCCTCAGAAAAAAAGGATGGACAGACCAACAGATCACCGCAGCATTTGAAGACATGAAGAAAAAGAACTAGGACACTCCCTTAAAATACGTTCGCTTTCCCAATTCATGCACAATCAAAATAGGAATCACTCCACCAACAATCACCAGCCAATCACCAAGACCAAGAGGCCTTGTCCCAAACATTCCATTTAAGCCATACACTACTATCATTTGCAACACCACTGAAAAAGCAATCGCGAGCCACAACCATTTATTCTTAAACAAGCGACCACTCACCAACGAATTCTCACCTAGACTATAATTCAACGCGACACCCATCTGGCAAAGCACAAGCGTAGAAAACGCTACCGTCTGCGCAAAAGCAACATCCCCCCTTCTCAAATAAAGCCAGTACAAGCCCAACGTCACAAACATCACTAACGCTCCCTGAATAGCAATCACCACAGAATCCTTTCTCTCCACAATCCTCTCTCTCGCCGAACGCGGAGGCTTCGTCATGACATCCTTCTCCACAGGATCAACACCAAGCGCCAACGCGGGAAATCCATCTGTCAACAAGTTCACCCACAAAATCTGCAACGCAACCAACGGAATCGGCCACCCAAGCAAGAGGCCAACAAAAATCGTCAGCACCTCACCAAGGTTACACGACAACAAATAATGCACAAACTTCCTTAGGTTGTTATAAATCCCACGACCCTCATACACCGCATTCACCACAGACACGAAATTATCATCCAATAGCACCATGTCGGAGGCCTCCTTCGCGACGTCAGTCCCAGAACCAGTCGCAACCCCAATATTCGCCTTCTTCAACGCCAACGCGTCATTCACGCCATCACCAGTCATCGCCACCACAAGGCCACGATCCTGCAGACAAGAAAGAATCTTTAACTTATGCTGCGGAGAAACACGGGCATACACCGCAACGTCACGACACGTCGCCTTGAATTTTTCCTCAGGCAATCTGTCAAGATCATCACCAGTCATCGCCTTTCCCACAATGCCCACCTGCGAAGCAACAGCCTGCGCCGTCAACAAGTGATCACCAGTAATCATCACCACACGAATGCCAGCACGCTTGCACAACGCAACAGCCTCAACCATGCCCTCGCGCGGAGGATCAAGCATTCCCATGAAGCCAACAAAAATAAGCTTTTTCCCCTTCGGAGCGTACCCAAACCCCAACACGCGCAGCGCATTCCCCGCCATTGCACTTGCGGCGCTAAGCAGATTCTCACGCTCCTTCCTCGTCAATGGCACTACTTTTCCATGCACAAGAGCAGCATCACACATCTCCACAACAATCTCAGGAGCGCCCTTCACATGCGTCACTTCACCTATTCCGGTCTTGTCCACTGTCGCCATAAACTTTTTCTCAGAAGAAAATGGAATCTCCTTCAACCTCTCGACATCAACCTTCACTTTCGCTTTCTCCGCCACAACCAGCAACGCCCTCTCAGTCGGATCAGCAGGACCATCTAGCGACGCATTATTACACGCCACCCCAATCTCAAACAATTTTGAAAACTTTTTCGGATCAAGACCAACGCCCTCATGAGAAAACATTCCCTTCCCAACATCCACAAGCATCCTGTCAACATACAGCTGCAAGACAGCCATCTCATTCTTTGTCATCGTCCCAGTCTTATCAGCACAAATCACGGACGTCGCTCCCAACGTCTCCACAGCGTGCAACCTTCTAATCAGCGCTTTTCTCCTCAACATCCTTCTCGTTCCCAGCGCCAACGTGATCGTAATCACCGCAGGCAAGCCCTCAGGCACAGCAGCAACAGCCAACGCCACGGCGTTAATGAAAGAATCCAACACTAACGAAGTCCGCCACCACGAGATTCCAAAAATAATCCCGCACACCACAAAAATACTTAGCGTCAAATAATTCCCAAGATACTTCAACTGCTTCTGAAGAGGGGTCGTCTCATGCTGAATCTCCTGCAACTTCTCGGCTATTTTCCCTAGCTCTGTCTTCAATCCAGTCGACACAACCACAGCCTGGCCACGACCACGAGCAGCAACAGTCCCAGCAAACACCATATCCCTTCTTGACCCGATCTCCGTCTTTCCAGCTAAGGGAGTAATTACCTTGCTTACAGGAACGGACTCACCAGTCAACGAAGACTCGTCAATCGACAATGAAGCGATACTTATCAAGCGGGCATCAGCGGAAATAAAACTTCCCTCCTCTATCACAAGCACATCCCCAGGAACAACCTCTTTCGCGTCAATCTCACAATTCTTTCCCTCACGAATGACTCTTGCTTTTGGCGCAGACAACTTTCTCAAGGCCTCGATGGCTCGCTCAGCCTTGAACTCCTGGATAAAGCCGAGTATCGCATTCAAAAGCACAATGGCCCCAATCACCAAGCCATCCAACCTTTCCCCCACAAGGTAGGAAACAGCGCCAGCGGCAACAAGCACCATCACAATAAAACTCTGAAACTGCCTGAGGAGAAGCCTCAACGCTGAAATTCTCTTTGTCTTTTTTAAAACATTCTCACCATACTCAGACAACCTTCTCTTCGCTTCTTTCGAAGACAAACCTTCTTGAGAAGAACCAAGCTCTGACAAGACACTCTCAACAGACCTCTGATAAAACTCCATAAACCTCTCCAAGGGAAAGGTGGTTATATAAACTTTCTCAATTCAAAAAATTATTCACATCTTCTTGTTCAACACGCCTCTAAAATACTCAATCGTATAGCCAAGACCCTCCTCCAATTGTATCTTTGGCTCCCATCCCAACACCTGCTTCGCTACGGTAATATCAGGCCTCCGCTGCATAGGATCATCGGCAGGCAAATTCCTAAAGACAAGCTTCGCTTCGGAATTGGTTAACTCCACAACTTTCTGCGCTAATTCCAGGATCGTGAACTCTTCAGGATTGCCTAAATTCACCGGATCAAGAAAACCCTCCTTGTTCATCAGCTTGTACAAGCCTGCGACCAAGTCAGCAACATAACAAAAAGACCGCGTTTGCTTTCCATCGCCATACACCGTGATTTCATGGTTCTTCAACGCCTGCACAATAAAATTCGAAATCACCCGACCGTCACCCACAGCCATCCTTGTCCCATACGTGTTAAAAATTCTTGAGATTCTTACATCAACCTCCTCCTGCCTATGGTAATCCATGCACAACGTCTCAGCGACACGCTTCCCCTCATCGTAGCAAGATCTCGGCCCTATCGAATTGACGTTGCCGAAGTACGACTCAGGCTGCGGATGCACCTTCGGGTCGCCGTACACCTCAGACGTAGAAGCCTGCAGGATACGAGCGCCAGTTTGTCTCGCGACTTCCAACACATTAATCATCCCAACAGTGCTTGTCAAAATCGTCTTAATAGGATTAAACTGATAATGCACCGGAGAAGCGGGACACGCCAAATTGTAAATCTGCTCACAATGCACATGAAACTTGTGCGTGATGTCATGCCTTATCACCTCAAAATCAGGATGACCAAGCAAGTGCGCGACGTTCCTCTTCTGGCCTGTGAAAAAATTATCCATACAGATAACGCTGTGGCCTCTGCTCAGCAAGTATTCACACAGATGACTGCCAATAAAGCCAGCACCACCAGTGACAAGAATCGTCTTCGTCTCCATGAAAATGTTGGCAACTCCAGAACTTATTTAAAGGTTCTTAAAGTTGAGTTTACGAAAGTTTTATTAAGACAATTTTAAGAACCTGCCTCGTGCGCCGATAGTATAGTGGCTAGTATCGCGGCCTTCCATAACTTCAACATTTGAAGAGAGCCGCTGGCCCGGGTTCGAATCCCGGTCGGCGCATACCTACCTAGAAATCTATGCATTGCTTCGAATCATGTTAGGGAAAAATATATATGACGGGAATTCTAGAATAACAGATTATGGCAAAAAAATATGTGCGTGTAAAAAGTCATATAAGACGTACGACCTCTAAAAAGAAAAAAACAAAAAATGATCGTGATATCACAAGAGAAATATTCTTCGGACATTAATTTTCACTTTGTTTTAACAAAATAAGAACTATTTAGTTGAGGACCATCATCCACCACCTTTAAAAACCTTCTTTCAACCTCTCTTACTATGGAAAAAGAAACCATCCTTTGTATGGCGGCTCATTCTGATGATCTCGAAATTGGAATGGGCGCAACCATCGCGAAATACAGCCAAGAAGGCAAAGAAGTTATCGGTGTTATCTTCAGCAATGGCGCTGGAAGCAGTCCATGGTTAAAACAAGATCTTTTAATCGAAGACAGAAAAAAAGAAGCCAAAGAGATCGGCGCATTTATGGGATGCAAGGAAACTATTTTCATCGGCCTCAAAGATGGGGCACTCAAGGACACTATAGAGAATCCGAAGATCAAAGACATCCTCAAAAAGATCATCACTCAATTTAAACCAACCAAAATTTTCATGCACTCAAAATTTGATCCTCACCCAGATCATAGAGCAGTCCACGCCATGGTCTCTCAAGCTATAGAAGAAGCAGACAGGAAAAAAATTATCAGCGTTTACGTCTTTGAAGTGTGGAACGCCTTACCAGAAACGCACCCAACCCTTTACGTTGATATCACAGACACCTTCTCGAAAAAAATCAAAGCCATGAAAAAATTCAAGAGCCAAAAAGTGTTCATTTACGCCTTGTTAATTCCAGTGTACGCAAGAGCGCTCATCGCAGGCATCCACAACAAAACGCGATACGCGGAAAAATTCTACAAACTCCAATAACGATGTTCAAACTCACCAGCCAGGAAAAGAACGCGCGAGCGGGCGTTCTTCAAACCGCGCATGGTAGCGTAGCAACACCTTTCTTCATGCCTATCGCAACAAAAGGAACAGCAAAACAACTCAGCCCAACAGAGCTCGAGGAAACAGGAGCGCAGGCACTCATCGCCAACGCGTTTATCCTCTCCTTAAGGCCAGGCCTCGACACCTTAGCCAAACACGGAGGACTCCACACCTTCATGCAGTGGAACAAAAGCATCTTCACAGACTCAGGCGGGTTTCAGATTTTGAGCAAGAGCTTCCTCCACAAGGCAAATGACAAAGGCGTTCACTTCAAGAATCCTTACACTGGAGAAAGACACTTCTACACGCCAGAAGACATCATCGCCGTCCAAGAGCAAGTTGGAGCAGACGTCCTCATGACCTTGGATTTCGTTCCTCACTACAACACTGCACTAGACTATATCGCAGCTTGCACAAAAAAAACCCACGACTGGGCGGCACGCTGCAAAAAAGCGCACACCACAAAACAATTACTCTTTGGGATATGCCAAGGAGGAACATCCCCTGACTTACGAAAAGAAAGCGCTTCATTCATCAACAGCCTTGACTTTGACGGCATCGCCCTTGGAGGATTATGCATCGGAGAAGGAAGAGACCTCATGTTCGACATGATAAAAATCAGCACTCAAGAAATCAGCACAGAAAAACCACGCTACCTGATGGGTGTCGGAAGCCCAGAAGACTTACTCGAAGCCATCAACTTAGGAATCGACTGTTTTGACTCAAGGTTTCCTACCATGAACGCGAGACACGGAGGACTCTTCACCGCCAAGGGAAAAATCGATATTGAAAAAAGCATTTACAAACACGACGAAACACCACTCGACGAAAATTGTGACTGCTTCGTCTGCAAACACTTCAGCAAAGCATTCTTACATCACCTCTACAAAACTTATGAACCAATACGAGACAGATACGGCAACATTCACAACTTACACTTCATTCATAACCTTCTCAAAGAAACAAGAAAAGCAATCAAAAACAACGAATTTCATACCTTCAAAAAAGAATTTTATGAAACTTACAAGTTCAACAAAGACAAGAAAACAACGTTCACTTACGCGTGAACTTTCTTTTCGTAATGAGACAACCCCTCCTTATACTCAACGCTTCCAAAAAACCTTCTCTCAATATTTAACCCCGCATAAATCTTGTCCAACATCTCCAACTCTTCACTCGTCGCAAATCCGCTTTCTCTCAGCAACACCTCCGCCTGCGCTTCACACACCCTATCTCTCTCATGAAGATCTCTTCTCATCTCAACTTTCATTAAACTATCATCAAGCGCCACACTCTCTTCGACTAAGGACATCTTTAAAAAGATTACTTTTTTAAACATAACACCTTCTCTTTTTCTCAAGGGCCTGTAGCGCAGCCTGGACAGCGCAAACTCTTTTTATAATTTTTAAAGAGAGGCGCAGCGCACTCCTAATGCGTAGGTCGTGAGTTCGAATCTCACCAGGCCCGTTTTATGATCTTCACTCATGATGAGATCTTTTGATTTCTTACGCCTCATGTTTAGATTTTATGTTCGCTTCGGTTTTTTTGGACTTTGCAGTTCGAAGCATGTTCATCGCGGGTGCGAGCAAGCGTGATCTTCTCCTTTTGTTATAACTTGCTTAGGGTCCGTATTACTTAAATTGAGATGACACCTACTCTTCTTCAGCCAAGATCAATATAGTATCCTTTTGTAATGTATATTCTTTAAATTTTCCCTGTTCTTTCAAAAAACTGACAATCTCCTCATGTTTCCCCGCTTTCTTCAGTATCGTAAGAACAATATTTCCCTTATATCTTAACACGCGTTTCATCTCAAAAAACGCCTTCTTATGATCCTTAAAATTATGCATCGCAGTCACGCAAAGCACCACGTCAAAAACATGGTCCTTAAACGGCAAGGCCTCAGCATCAGCAACCAACAAGTTTCCCTTTCCCTTTTTCACCATCTCAACGGAAGCATCAACACCCACGCTTTCACATTTAAAAAAATTCGTTGAAATGCCAGTACCGCACCCAACATCAAGAAGCCTATCTCTTTCTTTAATCTTTATCTTTTTTTTAACAAACTCCAACTTTTCAACCTGCTCTTCCCTGTACAATTCATCATAACCAGAAGCAAGCACGTCGTACTCCATCAACAAGAAAAACTGTTAACCTATAAAAAACTACTTTTTTCTTGAGATGTTAAGTTAACGTCACTTAAAATCATTTAGAAAGGTCTTTATATTTGTTTCAATTGGTTATGAATATGGGTATAAAACAAACTATGAGATTTCAAGAGAAAGTGCTGTTGTTTATCCTACTAATTCTAACCGTTATTGTTAGTGGTTGCGTGTCCGAAACTCCAGAAGCTTCTGAAGATTACGCAAAACAATTAGATGCGATAAACAAAGATTTGAAAAATGCGGAACTGCTTCAAGCCGAATGGGATGTTTTGATAAATCAGTATAATAAAGGATCAGCAATTGATTTAATTGAACTAGAAAATTTTGGAAATAAGTACCTAGACAATGCTAATGTACTAAAAGCGAAAATTGAGACTTTTAAAAACTTCATAGATAAAAACGAAGTAGAACTTAGAAGCTTGGGTGTTGATGTAGTTAGTGAGAAACTAGCTCTTGATGAGCATAAAGGTAGATTAGAAACTAATACTCGAATTATACAAGAGTCAATGAACAAAATAGGTTCTGCCTCTTCAACCGCTATATCTGATCAAGGAGATTTTAAAGTCATGTATTCTCCTGTGACAAACCAAGACTACTCAGAATATGAAAGAATATTCAAAGATGCACAACTTTTTGAGAACGAGGCACAAGTCCTCAACGACGCATTGATTTTACCATACGATATTACTATAAACGTCGTAGAATGTGGAGAGGAAAATGCATTTTATGATCCTAGTACAAAACAGATAATAATGTGCTATGAACTAATGGACCACCTTGCTGAAGTATTTTACGACTATTCCGAGACTGATACTGACTTAGGAACGGCTATGCTAAGTAGTATGTATTTTGTATTCTATCATGAAGTTGGGCATATGGTAATTGATATATATGACTTACCTTCTACAGGCAACCCCGAAGACAATGCAGACCAAGTATCTACATTATTTCTTTTAAGTAGCGAAGAATCCGGCATTAATGTTCTTTTGGATGGAGCCGATTGGTTTTTTATAAAATCTGAAGAGTCAAATATTGAAGAATCGGTATTTTCAGATATTCATTCTCCGGATAGAAGAAGATATTATAATCTTCTGTGTTGGATATATGGAAGCGATACTCGAAACGGAGAATACTTAATTACAGAATGGGAATTGCCAGAGGATAGGGCTTCGGGGTGTGAGGATGAGTATATTAGAATGTTTAATGCTTGGAATAGACTACTTTCTCCATATCTCAAATAATCTTACTTTCATAAGGACGGAAAATAGACGCCAACCTTATCAAATCCAACCACCTAATTCCTCCCTGTTTAAAGAATTCTGACACTTCGCCATATAAATATTTAATAACCCCTGCCTCGAAGAAGGCTCATGTACGTCGAGGCAGAACTCAGAACATTTCTCACTTTTCGCGTTCCAAGCAACAGGCTTATAAAACTGGAAGAGCGGGAACTTCTTTACAATGAAAAAGAGGAAGAAACGAGAGGATGATCTTCTTTGGTTGATGAAGCGCGCTTATATGTGGACGAGGTATGTCGTGAAGCATCCGAAAACGCTTCTGGTGTTTCAGAACTGCGCGAAGAAAGGACAATTCTTCATCGTAGCGGCAGTCATCGTCATCATGGTCTTTTTCACCGTTGTAGCGCAATACAACACCATTAAAGTCCAAGTAGCCTTGGAAGACTTTGACGAACTCAATGAACAATACGCGTCAGAACAACCCATCGTCATCAACGAGGCGTTGTTTGGCGGAGACAGCCCAGAAGCGGAGCTCGCCAGGTTCACGGACAGGTTCATGGACTACACCTCAGAAAGACAGCCAGAATTCGGAGGATTCTACGCCGTAACCAGCCCAGACGGAAGCGTAGTAACAATAAGAAACTTTTTAGCGGGCGGACAGAGCATGGAATTAACAGCCGAAGGCGCCAGCGGTAATAGAATCCCTTTTCCTTCAGGCGACACGACAATTAGACTTATTTCTACAGCTCAACAATCAGAAGGAACACTTACACTAAATATAGGAACGTTTAGAACAGGAATAACACTCTCCGCTCCAATAACTGCGTATGGAGATGTTGGACAGACAAGTATAAGAGGCGCAGAAAGGTTGATAATCACTATACCTGGAAATCCAGAACCAATCAGAATTAGTACTCCACAAACTGGATCAAGTGGTTTTACAAGTGCTTCTTCAGGTGAAATTGTCAGAGCAAGAATATTCGAATAGTTTAGAATAACTTGGGTTTTCAAAAAGCCATCTTGAATTTTTGAATTATTCCCTCACTAAGACAGTAGTTTCTGCTCCTGACGTTTCGTCTCTAGAATTCGTACACACTGCAGTAATATTATACGTTCCAGAGTTTGCATAACTGCAAAAAAACTGTCCTCTTGGATGGCAGCCGCCAGTTCCGTTTCCACAAGTTATGCAATACATCCTCATTCCGTTCGGATCGTAACTTCCCAGGGCGACAAGATCAAGATCAAAAAACTCATACACCCTCACCTCATAAGGACCACCCACTCTACAGATCGGGTACATCGAAGCACCAGCATCCCTTTCTCCACTATCCTGAAACCCAGCGTCAGGAGTTTCTGCGTCGTAGCCAGTGTCAGAAAGTTGAGCGTCAGGATGCCTTCCGCTATCAAACTCCTCAACCATCGCGTCCAAAGAACCTGCGTCTGGGTTGTTTTTGGGAGGATCGTCAGGGTTCATTGGGTCAGTGCCGTGTTGTACCTCGTAGAGGTCGTCGAAGCCATCGTTATCAGAATCCTGTTTCAACGGGTTCGTGCCCATCTGGCGTTCCATCTCGTCAGGCATGCCGTCGCCGTCAGAATCAACAACCCCCATTCCAGGAGGAGTCTTCACAGGCTCAGAACCACAAGAAACAACCCCAGAACCGCCAAGAGCGAGCGCTAAGGCAAGCCCAGATAACCGTCTCTTTCCAACCAAGCACTCCAACATCTTCCCATTCCCTCTCTGTAACCTAAACGTAGTAAACACTATAAAAAGCTTCCGATTACAATTCCTTTTTGGAGAACAGGGGAAGATCTTATATAATTTCGACTAATATAAATCATATTCAATATATATACTACTTTTATATACGCACTAAATATTTATTATATCGGAAGGGGTGAAAAACAACACCAAAAAGGTAAACAAAACTCACCCCTGACCCTCTTATGTGTCCGCTGCCAAAAACTCCTAGAAACCCCCGCAAAACAACAAAACACAATCTGCTACATCAAAATAGAGTACACACTCATAAAGAGAAAACAAACAAAAGATTAAAAAGTCAATATTCCTGAAGTTAGAGTTCAAGAAAACTTAGGAAGGAGGAAAAAATGGGAGTAAACTACAAAACGCAAGAAGTGATTGGAGAGGCGTACGCGAGAAAATTTTTAGAAATCGCAGACGCGATAGAAAATGCCCCTTATGCAGTTAGTCGAATATTGGGCTTGTATATAGGTGGTAACTGCACTGGAAATAGCAGCCATAGCGCAAGCAGCTCAAGCTCAACCTGTTCTTGTAACGCTGCACCAATTAGTCTTGAAAAAAAACTGGAATAAAAGATGACTGGGCTCGATGAAGTGGTAAGAAGGTTAGAAGATTTGCACCTGTGCTCCGAAATTCAAGAAATGATCTTATTTACAGATGAGCCAAAATTACCAGGTTATTTTTGCGTTCCTGATGAGGGTTTTAACGTTGAGGAGAATAAGATTTTTGGGCAGGGATTGTCCACTAACAAGGATCATGCAAAAACAAAGGCGATAGCTGAGTGTGTAGAACGAATGTGCTTATTTCACCCCCGAGCAGAGTTTCATCGCGGAAAATTCGTTGATTCTCAAAAGCAAGTAGACCCTTTCTCCCTTGTACCTTTTTCCGATGAACAAGTAAATTTAAAGGATTACCAAAATCGAGTTAGAAATGCTGAGTATAAATGGGTTAAATCATTTGATCATATAAATGCTGCTGAAATTCTCGTTCCAGGACAGGTTATTTATTTATCACAAGATTTTGAAAATGAACCTGTTCTGAGAGAGCAAATAAGTACAGGGGCAGCTCTTCATTCAGACCGCGAGTCTGCCTTGGTTTCAGGTACATTAGAAATAATAGAAAGGGACGCCTACATAACCGCTTATTTAAGAAAGAAAAACCTTAAAAAAATAAAATATGAGGGTTGTGGTGGAGAGCTAGTAAAACTTACAAAGTATTTACAACGTTACGCCTTGGAACCTTCTTCTTTTGATTTAACCTCGGACTTGGGCATACCTACAGCAATGACTATAACCTTAGATAGAACAGGCATTGGTCCAGCGGTGAATATTGGGCTTAGAAGCGGATTTACTATCGAAGATGCGATCTTTGGTTCAATGTTGGAATCCATACAGTGCAGAAGAACCACGCGAATAATAAAAAGCACAAAGTATGCGGGAAGAAAAATTCGAAGTGATGAACTATCTACAATAAACAATCGTTATTTCTACTGGTACGATCTTGAAAGAATAAGTGACCTCAATTTCTGGCTCTCAAGTGACGATTACATTGAAAGAGGGGATTTAAATGATGTTCCCACCCAACACAGAAATTTTGAATACCTTAAAACGCTTATGAGGGAAAGAGGTTACAATCTTTTATCTTCAGATATAACTTGGCCGGAAATAAAAAAGGCAGGTTTCCTAGTTTATAAAGTGGTAGTGCCAGAACTCCATCCTCTCTACTTGAATGAGGCGATGAAATGTCTGTTTAGCGTCCACGGAGGGAAGATAAAAGAGGATACATCACTAAAGCCGCACCCTTTTACCTAAAATGACTGCCAAAAAGAATAATAAAAGGATAAGAGTCCACTTTTTCCTAAATAGCGCTCCCGCCAATCAATCTTCTTTTAGCTTTAAACTAAAAGCTCTGAAAGAAATTGAAGGCGTGGGATATGCGGGCTTCTTAAAAAAAGAACATGCGATCAGGGCAATAAACTTTTTTGTTTTCGGGAAAGAAACAGATCTGCAGAACTTTTATCTGAAAAAGAATAAAATAACTATGATCCTAACTAAGACCCTGAAAAAGTGTGATAAGTACGTCGCAGACTCCTTTACTGAAATATTTGTATTCCCAACTGCGAACAAGTTTGTTCTTAAAAATATGAAGGGAGTTACAGGATTCAGCGTATGGAAACATAGTATATGCTTATTCATTAACCCCCTCCAAGGATGGGAAAATTCCCTTACAGCAACAATCGCCCACGAATACTGCCATACTTTAAGCCATAAACACCATTTTTGGAGAACCATACTCGATTCGATAATCTTCGAAGGTTTAGCAGAACATTTTAGAGAACAGGTTGTTGGCGGAGAAAGATCTCCTTGGACAAAAGCAATTACGGAAAAAGAAGCAAAAAAGGTTTTAGCAGTCATTACAGACAAGCTAGATCTGGAAGACGAGGATTTAAAGCAAGAACTCTTTTACAGGGATAATAAATTCAAATTATGGGCAGGCTACACTCTAGGATATTATATTGTGAAGAAATTTCTTTCTAACACCAAAGAGAAAAACTGGAAAAGCATCCTAAAAAAAGAGCCTAAAAAGATATTAGAATTATCAGCTTTAAAGGAAGGAAAAAGATGTTAGAGGCAATTCGACAATTTTATAAATATATAAGAAACAAAGAATTAATTACATCCCTCGACGATGCGCCACCTATTACCTTAACAAAAATTTTTCACAAAAAGTATCCCAGACTAAAATCAGTTCCGCTTCCAGATGTGGAAAGAACGGAAAGTCAATTAGAGACTCTACTCGAAATAAGAAAATCAACAAGAAAATTTACGAGCGCCCAATTAAGTATGGTGGAAATTTCAAAAATATTGGGGAGTTGTAGAATTACAGACTCTAAGAGAGAACCAGAAAAAAGAACATACCCTTCAGGAGGTGCAAGATTTCCTGTAGAGTTATATCTTTTTGCTTATAGAATTGAAGGGCTATCTCGAGGGGCATATCATTATAATATTGTGGATGGTGCACTCGAAATTTTAATTGAAGAAGACTTAAGACAGAGAATAAGAGAGTTTATATCTCCATTTTTAGAAAATCCTGCAGCAACAATTGTGTTTACGTCTGTTCTTGCAAGAGCAGAAGTAAAATATGGCGCACGAGCTTATCCCTATTCGTTAATTGAAGCAGGCTATATGGGCCAGAATATCGAGCTTGCCTGCGCTGAAATCGGGGTTGGATCTTGCCCAGTTAGTGGTTTTATAGATGATTCAATAAAAGAGGTTTTAGATTTAACAGAAGATGAGATCCCTATTCATACAATAAGTATCGGAAGGGGTTAGAACTTAAATCAGGATATCAGCTTACGGAGGATGTTACGGAGAATCTCTTGTAATGAAAGACATCTACATTTTCTTAAAGGATCGGATTAAGGGAAAGCGGCTTATTCTTTTTGGTGAAATGCATGGAACTCGTGAAATTCCTTCACTTGTTTTACGGTTTTTTAAGAGATATGCCCGAACCAAACCATTTGTCTTGAAATCCCTCATGATCAGCAAGAACTCATAGATCGCTATTTTGGAGGGGGAGGTTTAAACGTTCCAGATTTTTAAGTGCTTTTTCTAATTTTTCCTTAACGATATGAATAAAGTTCATAAAAAGTGAGAAAAGAGGAATATATCAAAAATTAATTCAGCTCTCGTAGTCCAAAAAGGTGCGCGTTTGTCGCGTCTACGATGATTTCTCTTTTTTGAGTGTTAAACTGGATGAGGCTGATGTTGTTTGCTTCGAAGGCCTTTCTTAAGTTGATGGTGCCGCACCTGCTGCAGAGGCAGAATGCGCCGAACTTTCCGTCGCGTACCTGAAGGTGTTCTCCGCAGAGGCACTTCATGGTTGGAAATTCGAAGCTGGTGTGGTCTTTGCAGACAGTGATGCCTGTTTTTGTCTTTGCAAGTGCTTGTTTGTTGCAGAGCGGGCATCGGAGAATGTCTGTGGATCCGTAGCTGTGGAAACTCATCGGCCGGTTCACATTCTTACTTATATAAAAAAGATGTCAAAAACTTTGAAGTGATAACAAGGAAAACACCCTTAGCGGGTAGCGAAAGTTATAAAAAGTTAGAATGAGGTATGATTAAAATCCGGCCTGCGGAAGCAGATGATTGTTTAGGTTGTGCGAAGGTAAGTCGAATTGAAAAATCCGCAAGGAATATTCCAGTCTTCTAGTGGTTTAAAGTGTATTCTAAGGGAAAAGGAAGTTTTTGAATTTGTGAAAGAGTTGTGAGCAAAAGTAATAAAAACCATCATACTCTATCTTTATTATGGCAAACGTTCTGATTAAAACCTGGGGCTGTACCGCCAATCAGGATAATGGGGCGATTATGGCTGGTCTTCTTTTGCGGGAAGGAAATACGCTGGTAAAAGTTGAAGAGGAAGCTGATGTTGTTATTTTTAACACGTGCACGGTGAAAGGCGTGACGCAGAATAAGATTGTTGACGAGTTAAAAGTGTTGAACAAGCGTTTTCCTGAGAAGAAGATTCTTGTTTCTGGGTGTATGGCTGGAGCGCAAGAGCAGTTGTTGAAAAAAATGAATCCGAATACTTCTCTGGTGAATACGATGCATCTTACTGAAATCCCTAAAGTGGTTGATCGTTTGGTGGAGGGAGAGGTTGTGACCTTAACGCAGCAGAGGTATGAGAACAAGGCGAATTTGCCGAAGATGTATAAAGAAGAAGGTATTGCGACGATTCAGATTTCTCAGGGGTGTGCTGACTGTTGTTTTTTTTGTATTACGAGGTTGTCACAGGGTTTTGTGAAGAGTTTTCCTGTGGAGGATATTAAGGCTGAGGTGGAGCGTGCTGTTGCTTCCGGAATCAGAAAAATATATTTAACGTCGCAGGATAATGGGGCGTATGGTCTTGATCGTGGAAGGAAGTCTGAGCTTGTTTCTTTGTTGAAAGAGGTGGTGAATATTCCTAGCGGTTTTAAGGTGCGTGTCGGTATGACAAACCCTCGCCATATTGTTTCTGTGCTGGATGAGCTTGTTGAAGTTTTTAAAAATGAGAAAGTAATGAAGTTCTTGCATGTTCCCGTGCAGGCTGGCTCTGAAAAGGTGTTGAAGGAAATGAACAGGGGGCATTCTGTTGAGGATTTTAAGAAAATTGTAAAAGCTTTTAGAGAAAAGATTCCTGGAATGATTGTTTCAACAGATATTATTTGTGGGTATCCTTCTGAGACTGAGGAGGATTTTGAAGAAACGTTACGTCTTGTTAAAGAGATAAAACCCGAGGTGTTGAATATTTCGAAGTTTGCGCCGCGTCCTTGTACTGTTGCTGGAAAGATGAGGCAGTTGCCAACAGGGGCAGTAAAGGAAAGAACAAGAAGGTTGACTGAGGTGTTTAGAATGGTGAAGGAGGAGCGATTATGTCTTACAAGCTGATTTGTTTTGATATGGACGGTGTTTTGTTTCAGGATATTAATTTTTGGCTGGAGTTGCATAAGAAGTTTGGGACATTGGAACAAGGAAAAGTTTTGACTGAGAAATATTTGCATTCTGATTATGAGAGGTTAATTGAGGAGGTTGTGGTAAAATTGTGGAAAGGAAGAGACGCTACTCCTTATTTTGAGTTGGTGAATTCTTTGAAGTACGTTGAGGGTGTTCCTAAGGTGTTGGGCGCTATAAAAAGAAAAGGGTTAATAACTGCGATTATTAGCGCTTCTGCGATTGACGCTGCGCGTCGTGTTCAGCGAGATTATGGCATTGACCATATCTTTGCGAACGAGTTGGTTATTAGGAATGGAAGGGTTTCTGGCGAGTTTGTGTGGCCGATTGGTGCTGGGAAGGAAAGGCTGAGATTATTCGTGATTTGTGCAAAGATCTTGATATTTCAGCAAGTGAAGTGATTTATATTGGAGATAGTGATACGAATATAGAGGCGTTTAAGGAGGTTGGTTTATCCATTGCTTTTAATTGCGCTTCTGAAGAATTGAAAAGAGTTGCAACGCACGTTGTGGAAGGTAAGAATTTGGAAGAGGTTCTGAAGCATCTTCCTTAAAAAGTTTATTTTTTTGTGCTGTTGAGAGTTATTGGTTCATAGTTTTTCCACGAGTTGTTCACCAAGTTCTCGAGCGCTGTGGCGAAGAACGGCGTTTGAACCCAGATGCCGATGTCGTAGCTTGGGTGCACCAGATCATCATGCATGACCATGAACATGACTTGTTTGCTGTCAACGATGCAGAAGCGCGCGTTCAGGTCGGTGGTGTGTCTGATGTCTGCGATGCCTTTGATTTCTTTGACGAGGTTTTCTGCTTCTTTGCTCATGGGTGCTGCGATTCTTATCTTGACGTCTTTTTTTGCGAGCTTTTGCAGGATTGGTTTGAGGGCTTCGATTTTTCTGACAAGACCTTTGGATGTTGTTACGATGGTGACCGATTTTTCTGCTTGTTTGACCATGGTTTCAAGATGCGCGTACAGATTTTGTTTTCCTCTGATTGCTCCTGACAGGTCTGTCGCGTCGATGAATTCGATGCCTTGTTTGTGCAGGGATTCAAGTTCTTTCAGGACGTCTGTAGCGGAAAGTTCCCTGAGTTTTTGGACGTTGTTTTCTGCTTCTTGGTGGATGAGTTTTTTTACTCGTTCAACAACTTCTGTTGGCTCGACTGCGATGTACTTTATGGGTTTGCCGAGTTTCATAACGACAAATCCTTTTTTTTCTAGTGATTCAAGAACGTCGTAAGATCTTGAACGGGGAACATGGCCAATGTCTGAGAGTTCTCCTGCGGTGGAGACGCCTCGAGAAAGCAACGCGGTCCAGATGCGAACCTCGTAAAGGTTAAGATTAAAATAGCGTCGTAGTTTACTCATCAATTCTTCTCTAACGATCATTAAGAGTCCTCCTTGCACACCCCTCTTTTTTTTAAATAGGTGTCTTAACTGCTAGTAGTAATAAGCCTGTATTTAAACATTGCGGTGTTTTCCGCGTTGTTTGGTGTAGATTCTTTCTACGTCTTCAAGGGTGTTGATTTGTTTTTCGCTGCGGTCTGTTCTTATTTTGAGAAAACGAGGAAATCGCAAGGCGTATCCAGAGCTGTAGCTTGGTGATTGTTGGATTTCTTCGTACGCGACTTCGATGATGATTCGTGGTTTGACAAAGACTGTTCTTCCTGTTGTCTTGATGATAAGAGGTTTGAGTGATTTTGTGATTTCTTCGTAGGTTGTTCCTTCCTCTTCCTTTTCTTTGAGTCCTGTGCTGACTTTTCCTAGCTCTAAATAGTTGGATTTGTCGTTGTTGAGGCATGCGATGGTGTAAGAGGAGAGGGTGCCTGCTCTTTTTCCTGTGCCGTACTCTGCTTGGACGATGACAAGGTCTAACGTTTCAAGGACTGGTTTGAGCTTGATCCAGCCGCCGACGCGTCTTCCCGGTTGGTAGGGTTTCTTGAGGTTTTTGATGATGATGCCTTCGACGCCTTCCTTCAGCGCGTGTTTGTAAAATGTTTCGACGCCTTGGATGGTTGTGGCTGTTGTGGCTGTTGTGGCGATAATCCTCCCTTTTTTTTGGCTGAGTGCCTTTTCAAGGATGCTTCTTCGTTCTTCTTGGCTCTTGTTTGTTAAATCCTTTCCATCTTTGTAGAGAATGTCAAAAGCGTTGATTTCTACTGGGATTTTTTTTGCGAGAGCTTCGATGTCGTACTTGCGTTTGATGCGTTGTGAGATATGTTGAAAAGGAAGATACGTTTTTGTTTTAGGATCAAATCCGACGATTTCTGCGTCGAGAACGAAAGTTGTCGCGTTCACATGTTCTTGGATGAGAGGCAAGAGTTCTTTGAATTGGTGGGTAACGTTTTCAAGTCTTCGCGTGAACAGGATTATTTTTTTCCCGTCACTGTGAATCTGCACCCGAAAGCCATCAAGTTTGTAGTCGCAGAGTGCCGGCAGCCCTACTGCCTCTGCTGCTTCAGTGCTGTTTTCTGCTTTGATTGCGAGCATGACATTGAAGGGTCTTCCTGGTTTGAGGCTAATCTTCTTCAAACCCTTGAGTCCTTGTTCGTGTAACGTCCAGTACACTTCTGCGAAATCATTCGTCCAATCATAGGCTTGTTGGATAATGTCAAGGATTTTGGTGTAGTCTTCCCGTTTGTCTTCTGGGATAAGAATCTCCTTGGCTGCTGGGTCATAGTTGATGCTTAGTTCTTTTGAGAAGGAGGACCAGGCGATTGCGTCTCTGAGGGTGCCTTCTCCGATGCCGATGCGTAAATCTTCGAGGAGGGTTCTGATGATGAATTTTGCTTCTGGGGGTGTTGCTGCCGTCAGGAGTTTGCAGATGATGCCTATTTTTTTGGTGACAGCGCCTTCTCCTTTGATGGTTGCGATGGCTCTAAGTTCGCGGTAAACAAGTGTTGTGGTTAAGGCTGAGCTTGAGAACAACGTTTGTTGCTGTTTTTGGCTGAGCAGTTGTTCTGTGACTTTTCCTAAGTCTCCAATCTTTGCCCAGTGTTTCTCGATTTTTTCTTGGCCGGTTCCTGTTGCCTTTGCGAGCGCTTTTATGACGAGCTTTTCTGAGATGCCGATTTTTCTCTCATCCCAGGCTGGAAAGACTGCGCCTCTGATGAGGTTGATGGTTGCCTCCGCGTCTTCTGCTGTTTTGATTGTGTTGAGGATGCCTTGGAGGATGTGGGTTTTTTCAAGGCGTCTTGGGGTTTGTTCAAGGTGTTCGTAATGCTTCGTAAGGTTTAAATAATGCATGGGAAAAGAGTATTGTGGAGGAATAAAAAGCTTATGGAGTTTGGGAAGGTTCTTCGTGTGAGAAAGTCTGTGAGGAAGTTTTCTTCGAAAGGGATTTCATGGAAGGTGTTGGCGAGGATTCTTGAGGCTGGGACGTTGGCCCCTTCTTCTGGGAATGTGCAGAACTGGGTGTTTGTTGTTGTGGCTGACAGCGAGAGAAGGAAGAGGCTGGTGAATTCCTTGCCGAGTGAGCAGGGTTGGGCTGCTGACGCTCCTGTCTTGATAGTGGTTGCGAGTGATAATGAGCAGGTAAAGAAGTTGTATGGTGAGCGTGGAGAGAAGGTGTACGCGATTCAGAATTGTGCTGCTGCTGTGGAGAATATGTTGTTGTGTGCTGCTGATCTTGGGGTTGGAAGTTGTTGGATTGGCTATTTTGATGAGAAGAAGGTTGCCTTTGAGGTTGATCTTCCTGAGTTTGTGAGGCCGCAGGCCGTGATTGCTCTTGGGTATGGTGAGCTTGTTGACGAGAAAGGCCGGGAGCCCCTGCAGTCATTTGTGTTTTTTGAGAGGTATGGGAATAAGAGGCGGGATGTCGGAGTGTTGCCGTTGGTGAAGAGGGGGGTTGGAAGGAGATAATATGGATCTTGTGGTCTTGAAGTGTTTAGGAAAAAATAGAATTTTTTATTAATTAAAGAGTAGTAATTTAATGGGAAGTTTTATAAAGTAGGGGTTTATCTAAAAAAAGTATGGTGACGCGGCTTAAAGATATGGGGGGGAGAGAATTTATAAGCAAGATTTTAGCTGGAGAAAAAGATTTTTCTGGAATAAGGATAGAAAAAGGTTTTGACTTGCATGGCTATGAAATTTTTGAAGAAATGAAAAGATATCTGTGTGGGGAAAGGCTTCATATAAATCCAATAATTATAAGAGATTCTGAATTTAGATATATTAAAGCAGCAGGTTTATATTTACCTTATACTCAAGGAGTTGGAGCAAACTTTGAGGGAGCGAACCTTGGGGGAGCAGACTTTAAGGAAGCGAACCTTGGGGGAGCAGACTTTTGGAGAGCAGACCTTTGGAGAGCAGACTTTTGGAGAGCAGACCTTAAAGGGACGAACCTTGGGAGAGCAGACCTTGGGAGAGCGAACCTTGTGAATGTCAGAAATTTGGAAGGTTCAGTGAATTTAGGACGTGCGTTCTTTTTTAAAACAAGGGTTAGAGCAAGAGAAAAGGAAATTATCGAAGAAGCATTAAAGACAAGACCCTTATTTGAGATTGTTCCTTAAGCTGTTCGCTTGCTTAGCGAAGTATTTGAAATATAAATTTTATGTGTGCGTTCTTTGAGAAAAAAGAAAAGAGCTAATGTCTTGGGGAAGACATTAGCTTCAGAGGGTTGCAAAGGGCGATGACAAGGGGGTTAAGAAGAAGTCTTGCCGCATCGCCCTTGACTATGATACTACCTTCCCTGCCTCGCGTGCACCATATCAATGCCGAGCTCTTTGGACATGGTTCGTGCGCCTTCGTAGCTGGTGTTCTTGCCTAACATGCTCTTGCCGAGGACGAACGGGCTTTGGACGCCGGTGATGATGGTCATCACGCGAATTTTGCCTTTCATGCTGTCTTCGACGCGTGCTCCCCAGATGCAGTTGGAGTCTGGGTCAAGGCTTTCAGTGACGACTTCTCCCACCCTATTAACTTCGTCAAGGGTCATGTCTGGTCCGCCAGTTACATGGATGAGAGCGCCTGTTGCTCCTTTGTAGGAAACATCAAGCAAAGGGTTGGTCAGTGCGCGTTTGGTTGCTTCTTCGACTCTTCGTTCTGAGTCTCCTTCTCCGACGCCAACAACTGAGACGCCGCCGTTGGTCATGATTGCTTTGACATCAGCGTAATCCAAGTTAACTAAGGAAGGGACTGCGATGATTTCGACAATACCCTTGATCATAGTGGAAATCAGTTCGTTTGCGACTGCGAATGCCTGTTGGACTGGCAGGTTTCCCGCGATCTGGACAAGCCTATTGTTATCGATCACAATAACAGTGTCCGAGACGCCTCTGAGTTGTTGTAAACCGAATTCTGCCTTGTCGACGCGTGCGCGTTCGATCGTGAAGGGCGTTGTTACTGCTCCGATGACGATAGAGCCTTGGTCTTTTGCCGCTTGCGCGACGACTGGCGCTGCGCCTGTTCCTGTGCCGCCTCCCATACCCGCGCAGACGAAGACCATATCTGCTCCTTTGAGTGATTCTTTGAGTTCTGCGAGTTGCTCTTTTGCTGCTTCCATGCCAATGTTAGCATAGCCACCTGCGCCGAGGCCTCTGGTGAGATCTCTTCCGATGAGGACTTTTCTGTCTGCGCTCATCAGGTCAAGGTGTTGCTTGTCAGTGTTGAGACAGACGATTTCTGCTCCTTTGACGCCTTTCTTGTAGAGCCAGCTTGCTGCGTTGCATCCGCCGCCGCCTACGCCGAACACTTTGATGTTGGCATGTCCTATTTCGAAGTCTTGGTTTAGGTTGTTGGAGTTTTGTTCCAATGCGTTTTGTATGATAAATTCCATCGTTCTTGGTTCCTCATTGTGTCTTTTTTTTGGTGGAAGTAGGTGCTACACTACCATAATCTTTTTATGTAAGTTGTTGCACATACTCTCTAGAACAAGTTTTGGTTTTGCCCAAGATCGAAACTGGTTGCTCAATAAGGATATAATACACTAACCCGTGTGTTGTATGCGCCCGAAAGTTCACGATGGTTGTGGTTTTGATGCCCATTAAAACCGCACGAAATGAACTTATACCTTTATTTCAAGGAAGTAGTTTATAAATTTTTTCTTAGTTGGAAATATATATTGAAGGACATCATACTATTTTGTGCAGAACTCTATGACTAAGATGATTTTTTACAAAGGTTATGAGGAAAAAATTTAAGTAGGTGGAGAGAAGAGAATTCTTGATGGAAAAAAAGTGGTGGAATCATATTGAGTGGTTTGTGGATAAGGCGATTCCTTACCTCTTGATCGTGTTGTTAGGGATAATTGTTGTAGAGTTTTTCTTTCAGGAGCTTGCTCAAGCGTATCATAAACTAATTCAGGTCGCTGATTATGTAATCCTTGTTTTTTTTGTTGCTGATTTGGGCTTTAAGTATCATCGAGTGAGGGTGATGAAGATTTTTTTGAGAAAGTACTGGTTGGATATTGTCGCAGTGTTTCCTTTTTTCTTGGTGTTCCGGGTGTTTGAGGAGGCTGCGAGGCTGCTAGGTGAGGTGCGTGAGTTAGGGCCGCAAGCGCAAAAGATTGTTCATGTTGGCTTAGAGTTGAAAGAGGCGCGGTTGGCTGAGGAGGCTGGCAAGTTAGGTAGGGAGGCTGAGGAAGTTTCCAAGCTTTCTCGTACTGAGAGGTTTGCAAGGTTTTTGAGGCCTGTGGCGAGAGTTCCTCGTATAGTGAAAGCGATCACTTTTTATGAGGATCCAAAGCATAAGAAAGAATTAAAGAAGCATTTGAAGAAGGTTGAAAGAGAAGTTGAGGGGAGCGAACGTTTTGTTGAGAGAGAAGTAAAAAAAGGTGAAAAGGTATTTAAGGAAGTGGAAGGGGAAGTAGCTGATGAACTTAGGAGATCTCGTCGAGGTAAAAACAAAGGGAAAAACGTACAAGGGCGTGTTCGTTCCTTCAACAGATCCAAAAATGCTCGTATTAAAGCTCGAAAACGGGTATAATATTGGAATTGAAAAGGAAAAAATTGTTGCTGTGAAGGTCTTGGAAGTGTATAAAGAGCCTGTGCTTGAAAGGGGTGTTGTTCAGGATCAGGGCTTGAAGAGGGTCATGATTCTGCATACTGGTGGAACGATTGCTTCGAAGGTGAGTTATAAGACTGGCGGTGTTGTCGCGCGGTTTTCTCCTGAGGAAATCTTGGAGATGTTTCCCGAGTTGGAGCGGATTGCGAATATTGAGACGAGGCTGGTGAGGAATATGTTTTCTGAGGATATGCGTTTTGCTCATTACAATCTTCTTGGAAGGGAGATAGAGAGGGAGGTGAAGAAAGGCGTTGATGGGATTATTGTGACGCATGGGACTGACACGTTGCATTATTCGAGCGCTGCGTTGGCGTTTATGCTGGAAAATCTTCCCATTTCAGTGGTTCTTGTTGGCGCTCAGCGGAGTTCTGACAGGGCGAGTTCTGATGCTGGCCTGAATCTTCTTTGTGCTGCTCATTTTATAACGAAGGCGGGGTTTAAAGGGGTTGCCGTGTGTATGCACGAGTCTTCTGGAGATGATGCCTGTCTTGTTCTTCCATCGTGTAAGATGAGAAAGATGCACACGTCGAGGAGGGACGCGTTTAAGGTGGTGAACGGCTTGCCGCTTGCTCAGGTGTGGAAGTCTGGCGAGGTGGAGAAACTAAGCGACTTTCCCGAAACTGCTGGAAAATTCAAAGTGAGTTTGTTTAAGGAAAAGGTAAGGGTTGGTGTGTTGAAAGCTCATCCAAATATGAACGTGGAAGAGGCGAAGGCATATGAGAAGTTTGACGGTCTTGTATTGGAAGGCACTGGCCTTGGGCATCTTCCTGTGAATGGGATTGATGAGTTCACAAAGGAGCATAGTCTTATATTGAAGGAAATTGAAAAATTATCAAAGAAGATGCCTGTGGTGATGGCTTCTCAGTGCGTGTTTGGTCGTGTGAATATGGGGGTGTACGAGTCTGGAAGGAAGTTGTTGGCTGCTGGCGTTCTTGGAAACCTCTTGGATATGACACCTGAGACTGCGTTTATTAAATTGGCGTGGTTGTTGAGTAATTACAAAGGAAAGGATGTGAGGGTGTTGGTTGGAAAGAATCTCAGGGGAGAAATTTCTGAGAGGTCTGAGTTTGTGGACGAGTTTGTTTGAAAATAGATGTTTTTGAGTTAAGAAAGGGTTATAAAAGTAACTCTGTAAAGTTGTTTTTTGGATAAAAACCTCTCGCTGGGTTGTTATTTAAGCCAAATGTTTACTAAGTTGCATTATACCAAACAAACAGAGCATAGCAAGTTTTTCCAGCGCGATTAAGAACAGTAACACTTGTTCATTTTGTGTATTTTTTTATTAGCTCCGCGATTTTCTTCCCATCCGCCCTACCCCGGTAAGCTTTCATTGCTTCCCCCATTAAGGCGTTGAAGGGTGCTCCTTTATGTTGTTCAATGATTTTTTTGATGCCGTTTTCTAGGTCTTTGTCTGAAACTGTTTTGTATTTTTCTAAATTGATGGTTCCAGTTTTGATAAGTTCTAGTAACAAATCGATGGCTGCTTCTCTTGGTACTGTTTCTTTTGAAAGTAGCTCTAAGACTTGATGATAATGTTTTTCTTCTAAGATGTCTGAATTGAGATTGAAGCGTGTTTTGATCTCTTTTGGCAGTTCTAAAATAATAGTAAGGATGAATTTAGGTTGGATATTTTTGTATTTGTTAAAGTAATCTTCAAGGTTTTGCCCTTCTCGCAGCGCTTCTTTCACTTTCTCTTTGTTCAAAGAATATTTTTTGCTGATGCGTTGGATTTTATCTTCAAAAAGTTCTGGGAGCTTGAGTTTTTTGAATGTTTTTTTGTCGATAGGCAGTGGATACAGGTCTGATTCTGGGTACATTCTTCCTGCGCCAGGTAAAGGGCGTGCGAAAGAACTCGTTGCATTGACATGGTTGGGAACGCGTGTTTCTTTTGGAATTCCGATCAAGCAATACTTCGCTCGTTCCAAAACTGCTTGAATAGATTTTTTTGCTACGTCTTCTTGTTCTGAGACGATTAAAACTAAGTCTTCCGGTTTGGAGTTTATTCTTTCGCAGACATCTTTAAATTCTTCAATTAATCCGTATTTGGAAAGGTCTTCGTCGCTGTGGATCATGCCTTTTGTTCCGTGGGACATTGCGTATTCAGCGAGTTCTTTCCCAAAGGTTTTTCCTGGGCAGACTTCTTGTTTTAACAAGCCTGTAAAATGGGGTAATTTTAAAGCGTACACGTCTCCATTATTTGAAAGAGTGCTCTGTATAATTTTAGAGGAAGTTTTTGTAAAGATTTCGGTGACTTTAAGTGGTGTTTCTTTGATTTCTTTGAGTCCTCTTTTATGCAGTTCTTCTTTAATGTCTAATAATTTTTTTTGTCTCAAAACTTCATTTTCAATTAACAAAGGTAAGGTTTTCAAATCTTGCCATCCTTTGACTTCGATGCGTGTTCCTCCTCGAATGCTGATGTTAACGTCTTGTCTGATGCTTCCGATGCCTCGTTTGATAGTTGGGAAGCTTCTGAAGATCATGCCTAAGTGTTTGGCTACTTCAAGTGTGTGTTCTGGGTCTTTGATGCTTGCGTCTGTACTGACTTCCCACAAAGGGATGCCTTGTCTGGATAGAGAGTAAGTGGTTGTTCCATCTTCTCGCTTCAGAATTTTGCTCGAGTCCTCTTCGAGATTGAGTTGTGTTATTTTGACCTTGCCCTTGTTTGTTGTGATAAAAGAATCGTTGCCTTCTAGTCCGATGAGGATGGTGCGTTGGAATCCTGAGCATGCTGATCCGTCTGTGACGATTTTTCTCATGACATAAAGGGTGTCTGGAATTTCCAATTTCAGGAGTTTCGCGAGAGTAAGGGTGTTTTGAAGGTGTTCTTGGTTGGCGGGATGTGGTGGTTCTTCGTCTGCTTCCACAAGACACGCTTCGTTGTTGAATCCTTGGTACGAGAATTCTTTGTCTCTAAGCTGTTCGAATGCTGCTGCCGCGTCTGTTTTCCCAAGTTCTCCTGCTGTTGCTCTGAGTTTTCTCTTGATCTCGAAGGTTTTTTGTTGCTCTTTAAGTGCTGTGGTGCAGTTGCAGAAGAGTTTTTTATTGTTTAATTCTTGGTGAAGTTCGATCCCGCAGAGAAATCCGAGTTCTTTGTAATTCAAGACCATGCTGATGTAATTCTTGTGGAAGTATAAAAATGTTTGTGACAAGGGAAGCTCAAAAATTTTCCTTTACAGATAGAAGTTAAACCTGCCAACGTTACACATGACTCCAAGAATGATCTCTGAATTTTTACCTTTTAATGCTTTTAAAACTTGAACATCATGATAAGAGGGAATGCAGTGGTTTAAAGGATGGGAATGTAAGTCTATGAGTGTTTCTGCTGGGCAGGGTGCCGCGACGACTTTTGAAAATTCTTGAAAGTATGTTTCAGGAACAAAGACTCGGTATAAATTGTAAGTGACATTTTCTTTTGTTCCGAGGACGCAAGCTTTGAATTCTCTTCCTTCGTTTTGAATGAAAAGTTCTTTAAGTGTTTTGTAAGTTTCAAGGGTGAAAGACAGAGTTACTTCTTTCTTCTGGATTGTTAGGGAATTTTCGTCTAGGCGTGAGCTTTCAAGAAGCCCTCCGAGGATGGAGAGAGCTGCGGGATCAAGGACGAAGGCGAAAAGAAAGAGGATGAGAGTGAGAAGAGAGAGGAGAATGAGGAGTGGTTTTTTCCATGGTGAGTGTTTTTCTCCTTTTTTGAGGTCTTTGAGGATTTCTTCTTGGGTGAAGTGCATGATCTTGAAGAACGAAAAAGGTTTATATGTATATAGTTTCTGGTTGTTTTTATGGATGAGCTGGTGAAGTGGCGTCTTCTTGAGCTAGAAGCGAATGATGCTTTCACGAATATGGCGATTGATGAAGCGTTGACAATGACGGTTGGTTCTGGAAGGAGTCCTCCGACGATTCGTTTTTATCAGTGGAAGCCTGCGGGTATTTCTTTAGGGTATTATCAGGATGCGAGTGATGTGCTTCTTGAGGCGGATTGTGTGAGAAGGATTACGGGTGGCGCTGCTGTTTTTCATGACAGCGCCGATTTGACGTATAGTGTTGTTATTCCTGAGGCGATGTCTTCAAGGGAAATTTCTGAAACGTATAAGGGAATTTGCAGTTGGATGTTATCTGCGTTAAGTCTGTTGAATATTCAAGCGTCATTAGAGGGAAACGATATTCGCGTCTCTGGAAGGAAGATTTCTGGGAATGCGCAGGCGCGTGTGCATAATGCGGTGTTGCAGCATGGCACGTTGATTTATAGTTTTGATGTGGAGAAAACTGCGAGGCTGTTGAAAGTGGAGAGGGAGAAATTGATGAATGAAGTTACTTCAATTAGAGAGCATCAGCAGATTTCGTTTTCAGAATTATACGAAAGGGTGAAAGAGTCTTTTGTGGAGGGGAAAGACTGGGAGGTTGATGATTTGAGTGATGAAGAACAAATTTTAATTAAAGAGTTGTTAAAAAGTAAATATTTGAGGAAGGAGTGGAATCTTGAGAGTCCAGGAAAAAATCGTGGTCCGTGTTATGTGAAAGCTTAAAAGAGTATATTCAAATATATCTCTAGAATAAAATAAATCTTTATTAACTGAAATGAGGGGAAAGTGTTATGGGATTGGATGAAGTCGCGCAAGAAAATATGAGAGCAAGATTTGTTGAGAATCCTTGTCGTGGGATTGTTCTTGGAAAGAGTCCTTCTGGAAGAGGTGTGCAATTGTCATGGATTATGGGACGAAGTGCGAATAGTCAGAATAGGGTGTATGTGCTTAGGAGGGATGATTGGGGTGAGCCTGTTGTTTCTACAGAGGCTGCTGATCCTTCTAAAGTTAAAGACCCTTCGTTGATTATATATAATGTGATGCGTCAGTTTAAGGGCTTTCACATCGTGAGCAATGGCGCTCAGACTGATACTGTTCGTCAAACGTTTGATAGAAAGGGAATTCCTTGCCCAGTGGCGTTTGCGCGCGCGATGGAGCGTTATTCTTGTGAGCCCGATACGCCAATTTTTACGCCAAGAATTACAGGATATCATTCGCAAGATGGCGAGCTTGTTATTAGTGTTTTGAAGGCGGATCCTCTTGAAAGAGAGAGATGGGTTGGAAGTACCGATTCACAACCATTCGAGCAAGAGAAATTCCCCACGCTGATGCAAATGTTTGAGTATCCGAGTGTTGCTCCAGGGTTTGGATATTGTGTAACAACCTACAAACATGGTGACAGTAAGAATTTGCCTTCGTTTGAGGGAGAGCCGTTTGTTGTTCCGATTCAGGATTCTTTAGAAGGGGCGATGCAGCAGTTTTGGGAACAGCTGGATGATCGTTGGAGGGTTGCGTTGGCTGGAAAGAGCTTTGATGGTAAAGAGGATGAAATAAAGATTATAAATAGATTTGAGAAAGTTCAGGGTGCTTAAACATGGCTGCGGAAGGAGCTCAGAGACGGGGAACTGACGTTACGGGTTTTAAAAGGACGTACAAGACGAGGGTTGAGGATGATCTTCCTCAAGATTTGACATTGTACCTTGAGCGGGAAGCGTCTTTAAGATACGGTGAGAATCCGAATCAGCCTGCGGCGGTGTATAGGCTAGTGAGCTCTTGTTCTGGAGACCAAATTTTAAGATATAAGCGTGCAAGAAGGTCTGTGGATCTTGAAATAATAAAGAATGCGAAAGATGGATTGTCTGCGACGAATGTTATGGATACATTGCGCGCGCTTGACGTGTTGAAGTTTTTTGGAAGGCCTTCTGTTGCGGTGATGAAGCACTTGGTTCCTTCTGGTTTTGCCACGCAAGTCGGTGATAAAAACCTTGAAAGATTATATGTTGATGCGCGTGACGCTGATGCCAGGAGTGCGTTTGGTTCTGTGGTTGTGATGAATCATCCTCTTGATAGAGCGACTGCTGAGGCTGTTGTTTCTACGTTTGTGGAGGTCGTTGTTGCTCCTGAGTTTGAGGGGGGATCGCTTGATGTGTTAGAGTCAAGGAAGAACTTGCGCGCGGTAAGGTGTAAAGGATTGGAAAAATTACCTCGGTTTGTTGGTGATGATTGCGAAGGGCTGTATGATTTAAAGATGCTTCCTGCAGGAAGGGTTGTTGTGCAGGCTCCTTATGTGAGCAGTATTCGAGGAAAAGAAGATCTCGTGTTAGATCCTCTTGTGAGGCATGACGAAAGAGAGTATGTTGTTGAGCGAGATCCTACTGAGAGGGAGCTTGATGATTTGTTGACTGCGTGGTATGTGAATCTTGGAGTGAGAAGTAATGGCATTGTGTTGATGAAAGAGGGGGTAAGCGTTGCTATTGGTTCTGGGCAGCAAGAGCGGGTAGGTGCTGTGGAACAGGCTATTGTGAAGGCTTATCAGAAAGCGATGGATCGTGAAGGTATGCCTTATGATCCTTTAAAGGGGATTATTGGTCAAGAGGAATTATCCTACAATCCTTTAGCAGGTGCAGTGATGTCGTCTGATGCGTTCTTACCTTTTAGGGATTCTGTGGATATAGTTGCGCGTGTGGGTGTGACTGCGATTATTCAGCCTGGTGGTTCTGAGAGAGATTATGAGGTGATTGAAGCTGCGAATGAGCATAAGATGGCGATGCCTTTCACGCTGGAAAGGTGTTTTGGTCACTTTTAACGGAAAAGAGTTTCTGGATTTTCTAAGAATTGTTTGAAGTCATTGACAAAGCGTGCGACCTCAGCCCCATCTAGAATGCGATGGTCAAAAGTGACAGAAAGAGGTAAAATATTTCTAATTTCAATTTTTCTATTAAGTACTAGTGCTTTTTCTGTTCGTCTTCCAAGCCCTAAAATAGCGACGTCTCCAGGATTCATGATAGGTGTGAAATATGTTCCGCCGATTGAGCCAATATTTGTGATGGAGAAGCTTGATCCTTGGAGGTCTGCTAAGTCTATCTTTCTTTTTTTCGCGTGTTCTATGAGTATTTTGAGTTCTTCTGCTATCTGGATAAGTGTCTTTTGATCTGCTATTTTGAGAACGGGAACCATGAGCCCGTCTGGGGTGTCTGTAGCTATGCCAATATTATAGTATTTTTTTACGATGAGTTCTTCGCCGTTGAAAGTGGCGTTTAAATAGGGATGTTTTTTTAAGGCTAAGATTGTTGCTTTGATGATAAATGGAGCTAAGGTTAAATGTGTTTTTTTGTTTTTTGCCTGTTCTTTGAGTGTAAGTAAATGAGTAACGTCTGCCTCATCCATATGGGTAACGTGCGCTTGAGGAAAAGTTGTCGTGAGTTTATTGGCTATGGTTTTTCTGATGCCTGTTAAAGGTATTCTTTCCACGTAGCCGTACATGTCATATTTTTTGGTGACTTTTGCAGTTTTTGATTCTTCTTTGGTTGTTCCCAATGTTGCGTTTTTCACGTCTTCTGCTGTAATACTCCCTTGTGGCCCTGTTCCTTTTATTTTAGTAATATCAACATTGAGTTTTCGTGCGAGTGCTTTGACTACGAGTAAAGCCAAAGGTTTACTTTCTGTTTTTACTTTGAATGTTGTTTCTTGTCCTGCTTCTTCCAAGACACCCATGACTGTGTTTGATTTTTTTAATTGTGAATTTTTTTCTTCTGTAAAGGTTGGAATTTTTTCTCCTTTTTTTCCAATGACAAGGAGTGTTTGTCCTACCTTGACGATTTCTCCTTCTTTGAGGTAGCGTTTGAGAATGATGCCTGACTCTGGTGCGGGTAATTCTACAATGGCTTTGTCTGTTTCGACTTCAGCAACGATTTGATCTTTTTTGACTGTGTCTCCTTCTTTAACCTTCCATTTGACGATTTCTCCCTCGTGGATGCCTTCTCCGACGTCTGGAAATGTGAATGCAAATGCCATTAAGTTGTGTTTTTGACGAAACTGCTATAAAAACCTTTGGAAGAAAGAGGCTCAGTAGAAAGTAGGCCTATTAGTTCTTTGAGTTGAACGTCTTGTTTTATTAAACAATTCTATTTTCCATCTAAAAAGATGTCCTGAAGACATTTTCAAGGAAAGAGTCACTCCCCCCAAACATTTAACTTTCTACTGAGCCGAAGAAAGATAAACATAACTCATATAAATAAAACGATCCTACAAGGATGATGGGGCGTAGAGTTGATGATAAAAGTCTTTTGGCGAGGTTTGCTGTAGAATTTTCACGTGTTGTCGAGAGGTTTACCGAGTATATTATTGTTTCTGGTTTTGTGGTGATTGTTTCTGGAAGAGCGCGTGGAACTGAGGATGTGGATATGATTATTCGCCCTGTGGCCAAAGAGAAATTTGCTTCTTTGCACGAGGCGTTGTTAAAGGCGGGGTTTGTATGTTTACAGTCAGATAAGGTTGAAGAAATTTATTCTTATTTAAAAGAAAATTTAAGTGTGAGATACACCTACAAAGATATTCCGCTCCCAGAAATGGAAATGAAATTTGTTCAGGATAAGTTGGATGATTACCAATTAAAGACAAAGAAGAAATTAAGCCTCACTGGTCTAGATTTGTATTTTAGTTCTGTTGAGATGAATATTGCTTTTAAGGAGGAATATTTAAAATCAGAAAAAGATCTTGAGGATGCAAGGCATTTAAGAAGAGTCTATGTTCGAGATATTGATGAAGAAGAGATTAAGAAGATAAGGAAAATGTTGAAAGAGGTGAGGATGAAGGATGAGGGATAAGACTCACGATGAGCATATTGAACGGTGGGCTAATTTTGTTTTGCGGAATCCTCGTTGGAGAGAGTACCATACTGCTTTTATTAATGCTCAGTTTGAACAGGCTTATGCTTTTATGAAAAGGCTTTCTAAAACCAAAGATGGGCAGAAAAAGATCGTTGAAATTTACGGAATTAAGAATATTAAAGGGTATCCGAAGTTGTTGAAGGATTTGCAGTGAGTTGTGCTTTGATGAAGAGTTCTCCTGCTTTGTAGGAACTTCGTACGAATGGTCCTGCTGCCACGTGGAGGAATCCAAGTTTTTTAGCTTCTTGTTCAAGATATTTGAACTTTTCTGGGTGAACATATTCTCCTACTGGAAGGTGCCAGTCGCTTGGTCGTAAGTACTGTCCAAGTGTTAAGATGTCAACACCCGCGCTTCTCAAGTCTTTGAATGCTTGGAGAAGTTCTTCTTCTGTTTCTCCGAGGCCGAGCATGAGAGAGGATTTTGTGTAAATCTGATGGTTTATTTCTTTTACGAATTTTAAAACGTTTAAGGATTGTTCGTATCCTGCCCTCTGGTCTCTGACTCTTTGTTGGAGTCTTCGTACCGTCTCTAGGTTATGTGCGATGGCGTCTGGCTGCGCGTTAATGATTGTGATTATTTGTTCTTTGTTGCCTTTGAAGTCCGGGATTAACACTTCTACGTGTGGTTTTGATCGTAATTGTTTGAGCGCGTGGATGCATTGTGCGAAATGTGAAGAGCCTCCGTCTGGAAGATCATCCCTATCTACTGAAGTAATAACAACATAATCCAGTTTCATTGATTGTGCTGTTGTCGCTAAGTGTTCGGGTTCTTCCAAGTCTGGTTCTTTTTTTGTGTAGCCTGTTTTGACATTGCAGAACTTGCATCCTCTTGTGCAGGTGTCTCCGAGGATCATGAAGGTTGCTGTTCCTCCGCTCCAGCATTCTGCCATGTTCGGGCAATGAGATTCTTGGCAGACTGTAGGTAAATTATTTTTTCTGATGATTTCCTTGAGAACTGAAAACTGTCCTGTTGGTGGTCGTATTTTGAGCCAGTCTGGTTTGTGTTCTTGAGGCATTATTTTTTCGTGGCCCATTTGAGGAGTTTTTCGTAGGAGACTTCTCCGCAGAGTTTTTCTCCGGTTTTTTCATTGTAAAAGAATGGAACGCCGCCACAAAAGCCGTTGTCTACTTCTTTGAGGAGTTTTGCGTTTTTTGCGTTGTGCCATGTTTCGAGTCTCGTGATTTTTATTTTTGCTGCTTGTTCTACTCTTTTGATGATCGGGTTCATAGTATGGCAGTGGGTGCATTCTGTGCCGTAAAATTGTAACAGCCTTGTTTTTGTTCTTTCTTTTTTTTGCATAGGTTTTTCTATTGTTTGAAATATTTAAGGTTAGCGTTTGTGTTTTTTATTAAAGAGTTTTTTATTAAAGAGAATGTGCGCGCCTCCGACAACGAGAGCGAGGAGGAGGAGTGCTACGAGTATTTTTCTGAAAGTTGAGAGGTTTTTTCTTGGTTCTTCCGGTGTTTCGGCTGTTTCTTCTAATGTCAGGATTGGTAGTGGTGTTTCTTCTTTTATTGGTGTGCTTTTGAGCGCGATGGCGAAGGTGCTGAATCCTGGGACTATGCTCTGGAAGCGTATAATGCCCTTCTCTACGCTCAGAAGTCGCGCGGGGTATGCTTTCCATGTGGCTTCTTCTTGTCTGAGGAGGACGACATCCTCTGCTTGTGCGTTGTGTTGGCTGAGCCAGCGTTCGCTGATGAGGAAGGTGATTATTCCATTAGTTACGTCATTATCGTCGAAGTTTTTGGTGTCGACATTAAAATATTTGTAGACTGGATTTTGTGGTCTGTCACTAACTTGGTCTTCTGCTCGTGCTGTGACAACAACCTGCGCGCTTGAGAGCGTGTTCTTCGCGGTGAACGAGACTTCATGGACGCCGATGGTGCTATCAGCGACGCGAACTGTGCTTGATTCTCCCACTGTGACTGTTCCGATGATAACGGAACGAGACGCTCCTCCTCCACCGCCTCCTCCCCCGCCACTTCCTCCTCCACCGCCTCCTTCGTCTGTTCCTTGTTTTCTGAGGGCTTCAAGCGTTAGAGTTCTTGTTCCTTCATTGTTTGCTTTATCAATGGCTTTGCAGGTGAGGGTGTGGACCCCGAGTTGAGGGGTGAGGCTTGCTGAGCAACTTTTTGTGTCTCCAACTGCGCTGCAGAGGGTGTCTGTTCCTTCTTTGAGGTTCATACTGCTTGGGTTTGTTTCTGAGGTGGTGCACGTAACTGTTGTTGTTGTTCTTTCTATGAATCTTGTTCCGACTGAGCTAGTGATGCTTGTGCTTGGATTAGTCGTGTCTAAGGTGATGGTTCTTCTTTCTGTCACGTTTTGTTTTCCTTCCACGTCTGTGAACGTGACGTTGTAGGTGTATTCCATGTTGGAGTCGTTGACGGCGAAGGTGATGTTTCTGACTGCTGTGGTGTAGACAGTGCTGTTGACGAAGGATGCGTTTGCGAAGGTGAAGGTGATGTTCGCCTCGTTGCTTGGGTTTGGGATGGTCGCGGTGACATTGATGAAGATAGTTTCGCTGTTGATGAAGGTGTTGTTTGTTTGGGTGTTTCCTGAGAATTGTACTCGGGGGCTGAACGTTTGGACTGCGTAGGTTGTCCAGCTGCTGGCGTTGAAGCTGAAAGTTGTTCCTGACATGCTGGTGTTGATGCATCGTGTTGTTGCGCAGCTTGCGTAGGCGCCGTCATCTTCAGGGTCAACGATTGCGTAGTAGTTCATATTTGGCAAGCCTCTGAAAACAAGCCTTGCTGACTGATTGAGCGCTGGAAGGGTTGTTCCGTTGATGAAGCTTCTGTTCTGCTGGAGGGTGATGTTGTTGTTGCTGTTGAAAGCGAAGCTCCTCCAGGTGACGTTTTTGTATTCGATTGAGGAGATGTTCTCAAAGGTAAGGTTGGTGAATCTGAACTCGTAATCGGTGTCGAGGCTGAGGATTTGAGGTGTGACAAGGGTGATGTTCGTGAAGTTGAGGACGCTTGTTGCGTCGACGGAGTTTCCGACAAGATCGCATCCTGTTGTGGAAGTGCAACTTGTGCTGGAGCTGTTGACCCAGATATCTCTGAAGGTGTGGTTTCCGTCATTGAGAACGATGCCTCTTCCGCTTGTCGAGGTGATAAGTATTTTTTCGAAAGTAAGATTAATGTTGCCAAAGCTGAGGTTGATGCCTGTTCCAGAAGTCGCTCGTATAAGAATGTCTTTGAAGGTGGCGTTTGTTTCTGTTGCGATGTTAAGTCCAACGCCCGATGTGACATTCAGGGTGAGGTTGATGAACTTGTTGCCGAATCCGACGTTGTCCACCCCTGAGCCGAGGAGAGTGGTTCCTATTGCTTCTCCGCTTGTTGCGTTGAGGTGCATGTTTTTGAAGGTGTTGTTGTTGCTTGTGAATTCAAGGCTGAGCGCTCTGCTGTTAGAGGTGATCTTTCCATTGTCAAAGGTGTTGTTGCTTGCTGTGGAAAGGTAGAGGGAAATGCAGGGGGTGCAGGGTGCGTCAATGGTTGTGTTTTCAAAAACGTTGAAACCGGAGTTGTCGATATTAAGCGCAAAGGATCCTGTGGCTGCTGAGGGGACGGTGACGTTTGTGTGTTTGAAGGTGTTGAATTTTGAGTTTGAGTTGACGAGGAGTGCTCCAAAGACAACGTTTACGGAGCTGATCGTGGTGTTCTCGAAGGTGTTGTTGATGCCTGTTTGGAGGAGGGCTGCTGTTGTTGCTGTTGACGCGGGGTGGAGGGTGATGTTGTTGTTGTAAAAGATGCTGTTGTTGACGCGGATGAGTTGGAGGGGAGTGGTTGTGGTGAGGTTTGTGCCGACAGTGTTGTTGATGAAGGTGATGTTGTTGCTGTCTTGGAGGATAGTGACTTCCGCATAGCTGAGATTGCTGTTTTTAATAATGATATTATAGGTGAAGAATGCGTACAGCGCTCCGATTTTTTTCCCGTCGATTACTGTTAAATTTGTGCCGGGTTTAAGGTAGTAGATGCTGAGGTTGTGTGTTCCTTCTTTGTTTGATGAGTCAATGCTGTGGTTGAGCGTGTTGAAGGTTGTTCCAGTAATGGAGATGCTTGAGGATGTTCCTGTGAAGAATTTGTTTTCTCTTAAGGTGTAGTTCTGTTCATCAGCTCCGAAGATTACTGCTTGAGCGTTCGGTACTCGTATGGTGTTATTGATGAGGGCGTTTTCAAATCCAGCGTTGGTATCAAAGGTGATTCCTGCTACTCCTTCGCTGCTATTGATAAAAAAGTTTCTGAAGGTGTTGTTGTTGCTTCCGGTGGCTAAGGTAACCGGGGTAACGTCTTGTGAGGAGATTCTTCCATTGTCAAAAGTGTTGTTGCTTGTAGCACTAAGGGTGACTGGTGCGCAGAGGCTGCAAGGGGTGTCAATGGTAATATTTTCAAAGATGTTGAATCCTGATCCTGATCTGATATCCAGCCCAGTGCCTGCACTTGTGAGGGCAGTGATGTTTACATGGCGGAAGACGTTATATTTGGAGTTTTCAGTGAGAAAGATTCCTCCGGACGTTGCGGGAAACACATAAAAAGTGGTGTTCTCGAAGGTGTTGTTGACGCTTCTTGCGATGAATGCTGCGTTATGGCCTGCTCCTGAGAGGACATTTGAATGGAGGGTGATATTGTTGTTTTTGAAGAGGCTATTATTTACTGCTGTAAGGTTGAGGGTTGAACCGGCGGAATAGTTTCCTGTGATGGTGTTGTTGTTCATGGTGATATTAGCGCTTTCGAAGATGAGGACTTTGTGAACTTGTGAGAGGTTGCTGTTCTTGATGAGGTGGTTTCTGGAGTAAAAAACATAAAGCGCTCCGATGGAGGTGAGATCAATGACGCTGCCGTTGTTGCTTGGTCCTAAGTAAACAAGGCTCATATTTCTGAGGAGGATCTTGTTTGAGAGGTCAATGCTGTGGTTGTACGCGACTGGGCTTGTTCCTCTGAAGGTGAATAATTCTGAAGCTGTATCTGTAAGTTCGAATTTGTTTTCTCTGAAGGTGGTGTTTTGTTCGTTCTCGCTGAAAGTGACGACCGGCCCAGATCCCTTAAAGGTGTTGTTGATGTATTGGTTGCCGAATCCGTTGTTTGCGACGAAGGTTGTTTCGAGCGCGGTGGTGCTGGCGCTGAGATAACTGTTCTTGAACGTGTTGTTGTTGCTGTTGGTCTGAAGGTTGATAGCTGATCCTCCTGCCGCAGCGTACAAGTGGAGGTTGTCAAAGGTGTTGTTGCCTGAGGTGAGCGACACAATCGCGTTGCCTCCTCCGCTTGTGTTGTTTGCGAAGATGGTGAGGTTTTCGAAAGTGTTGAATCCGACGACAAGATCTAAATAAAGTCCTCGTGTTCCAGTGTCTGCGTCGACAAAGATGGAAACGTTGTAGAACTTGTTGAAGCGTGAGAGCCCTTGGAGGGTAACTCCATCGCTATTTTTTGCGCGGTTGGTGAAGTTGCTGTTATTAACAGTGACGTTATTGCTGTCTGCGATAAGGAGGCTATCAATTGCTACTGTTTGTAAGACGGTAATGTTGTGAAGATAAATGTTGTTGCTCGTAAAGACGTTGAACGCTCCGCTATTGGAGGCGCCTTCTCCGAAGAGGTTAAAGACGCAGTTTTGGACAGTGACATTATTTCTGTTTGCGATCTTGAGCGCGTTGTCATCTACTGTTCCTCCGTCTCCTGTGATGGTGAGGCCAGCGCAGTCGAGGAGAACATTATTTGAGGTGATGTTCAATCCTACACCGGTGCAAGTTCCACTCACGACGCTGTCGCTTGCTGTCAAGGTTCTTGTGGCGTTAACGCTGTCTGCGCATGAGCAGGTGACAGTGTCTCCGCAGAAGCTGTTGACGCCTTGCGCTTCGAGGTTTTGAGAGGTTCCAGATGGGGAAAGGACGAGGAGGAGGATGAGAAGAAAGCCTGTAAGTGTAATAAAGTGAAGGAAGTAGTTTCTTGGTTGAATTATGATCACCTTTTTATTTTTTTAAGAGAACAATGATATAAAAAGGTTTGGATAAGACTGGCTCTGTCCTAAACCTTATTTTTGTTGAATGTTCACTTTGGAAAGATCCACTTTTTCTATAGGAAAACCAGGTTTGATGGAGGTGGAATGTAACTAGTGAAAAGGACTTAGGACAGAGTCGATAAGAAGTTTATATAGTTTGAAGTCTTTCATGGTGAATGGTGCCTGCGCAAAGGGATCCTCGCCTGATTGAGCGGGATGCGAAGCTGTTGTTTTCTCAGTCTGCGAAAGTAGAGATTGAGAGGGCGGGATTGAATTTTACTGGCAGTTCTCCTCCTGAGGTGTTTGTGGGTCGTTTTAATTACCCGCGCGTCTTTGCGGGTATTCTTGCTCCTACTGCTCATGAGGAACGTGCGAATATGTTGAGCGCTCCTGAGGAGTGGTTTAGCCGGCGTTTGAGTATTGACAGGATTTTGGGTGAGCGTGGCAGGATGGTGTATGGTCGTTTTGTTTCTGAGGTGAAAAGCCAGGCGCCAAGTAGGCTGACAAGGGTGATGCAGGAGGTTTCGATGGCTTCTCAGCAGTGTGATGTGGAGTTCTTCTTGAAAAAGAAGCCGAGACTTCAGCTGGAGACAAGCGCTCTTACAAACCCCGTGGCGAATCCTGCGCCGTTGGAGCGCGCGCGTTTGGCTGAAAACCCAAAGGTTGAGAGGCGTGTTGAGCAGCTTGTCGCTGATGAGCATGTGAAAGCGAGGGATGCTGTCTTGGAGTTGTATGATCGTGGTTTTTTTGTGAGTCAGATCATGAAGGTGTTGTCTGCTGGTCTTCTCGGGATAAAAAAACAGCGGACGCTTGTGCCAAGTAGATGGAGTGTGACTGCGGTTGATGATACAGTTTCGAAGAGTGTGCTTGAGGAAATTTATCATTATCCTGTTGTGGATCAGGTGTTGGTGTTTTCTGATGAGTACTTGGGAAATCATTATGAGTTTATTTTATTTCCTCAAGAATGGTCGTTTGAGGTGATCGAGACGAAGACTGGTGTTGCTGGATTGTCTCTGTTGTTTTGGCGGGATTATGAGAATGTTCAGGGAAGGAAGGGGTATGCTGAGAGTGTGACTGGCGCGTATTACGCGAATAGGCTCGCTGTCGTTGAGTATTTGCGAAAGGTAAAAAGGCAGGCTGGTGTCTTGGTCTTAAGGGAAGTTCGTCCTGAGTATTATGCCCCTCTTGGTGTGGGGATATTGCGTGAGGTTTCGAGGAATGCGTTTCGGAAGGAGCCTGAGGTGTTTGAGAGTGTGACTGACGCGTTGAAACACGTTCAGCGGAGGTTAAAGGTGCCTGTTGCTGAGTTTGCGTCGCGGAGTATGTTGCTGAGAGAGAGAAGAACGCAAACAAAATTGTCTAAGTTTTTTTGAAGTTATTTATAGTGCTCGCGCAGCCGTTGTTGATAGCTGTGCACCTTGAGCGCGAATCTTTGTGCGTCTTTTGTTTGTCTTCGTATTTGTCTAGTATTCCATCCGTAGTTTTTTCCAAGTTTTTCGTTGATAAGCCGGGGGGTGATATAGCTAAGAGTGTTGTGCCATGTTGGGGGGGTTTGTCCTGATGCTTCTGCTGCCTCGCAGACGACGCCTTCTCCAGTGTTGTAGGCTGTGATTGCCATCATCCATTGGTCTTTATATCTTGCTTTTTTCCCGCAGTTTTTTTGAATGTATGCTAGTTTTCGTGCGAGGATAGTTGCTCCTCCGTAGGTTGCGGGATAGGGCCTTGTTCTGTTGTCATAGGAAGGGATGGCTCTTCCTTGCTTATTTGTGAGGAGGACATAACACTTCTTATTTTTAGCGAGGGAGCATTCTTTTTTAAAGTTTTCCAAGTTTGGAACTTGAATGCCCTGCCCTGATGTTGTGGTAATTTGGAAGAGACCGAGAGCGCCAGTGTCGCTGCCTGCAGAAGGATCCCCGGCTGATTCAGTTGCTGCGATTGCGTTGAGCCATGAGGCAAGGACAGTATCGTTTCGCGCGACTGCGAGGTAGCGATCTTTCCACTGGAGGCTGTTTGTGATCGCGTTAGAGCTGAGCCTGATCGGTTCTTCTTCTGAAGAATATTCTTCTGGTGATAATTGGGGTTTTGTCTGGTGTTGGAGGGGGTATAATGCTCCTTGGATGCCGAGGCTGATGGCGAAGCTGATGAGGAGTGCGCGTTTTTTTGGAGTGTTCCACACATCTTTAATGCTGTCAAGAATCTCGTCAAGTCCCATTGAATGAGGATAAGAGAAATTCTTTTAAGGTTATCTCAAAGTGGTTGCAGTCCTGACTCCTGGGGTGTTTTCTTGTCTTGGACGCATTGGTTGACGTTTGCCTGGTCTTTCCAGGTGCAGGCCCCTTGGACGCAGCCGCAGGTTGCTTGTTGGTAGCAGGCGTATTCTGGCTTGTATTCGCAGGTTGTTATAATATCAGGCGCTTGTGTTTTTGTGGTGCAAAGTTGGGAGGAGCATCCTGCTTTCATGCAGTCGTTGTCAGTGGTGCATTGTCGTGGTTGCCTTTCTTCAGGGAGAAGCGTGCACGCTGTTAAAAAAAGAAGGAGGAAGGGAATGAGGTGTTTCATCTTGAGATTGTCTTGTTTTGAAAGAATAAAAGGTTTATCGTTTGAGCTGGACGTAGATGTTTCTTACAGCGAGATGGTTGACATGGAGAAAGTGGAAGGTTTTAACGAGTTGATTGATGAGAAATTGTTTGAGGAGCCCTGTTGTGAGGTATCTTCGTGAGCTGGTGACGACTGGCTCTTTAAGGAGGAAAAGGGCCGTGTGTTTTTTTATTCTTTTGCAGAGTTCGAGGTCTTCGAAGATGCTGATGTTAGGGTATCCTCTTACGTTATCGAAGAGGTCTTTTGTAATAAGAAGCCCATGATCCCCGAAGGCGATGCCTCTTCTTAGTCGGATGTTGTTTGCGTACCATGCGGCTGTTTTCAGGAACCAGTGGTCGTAGTCGAACATGATGAAGAACGCTGCTGCCTGTGTTTTTTTAGGAATTTTTTTTAGGGATTTTTTTGGGAGGATCGTGTCTGCATGGAGGAAGAGGAGCGTGTCTCCTGTTGCTCTTGCCGCGCCCGCGTTCATGAGCGTAGATCTCCAGGATTTTTCTTTGATTGTTAAGACGTGTGCGTATTTTTTTGAGATTTCTGCTGTGTTATCCTTGCTGTTTCCGTTGACGACGATAATTTCGTAAGGGCGTTCTTCCTTGATTCTTTTCAGGGTTGTTGGAAGGTTTTGCCCTTCGTTGACTGCGGGAATGATGACAGAAATCTTCACGGGCTTAATTTTTCAAGTGGATGTTATTTAAGGCTAATCTTTAATTTGGATGTTATTTAAGGCTAATCTTTAATTCTCAGAGGAAGACTTTTAAATATTCGTGATCTCAGAGAGTGATGGAAAGAAAGGCCGTGGTGAAGTTTGCGCTTCTTCTTGCGTTGATGGCATTTTTTGTGTATATGCTTAGGTTTTCTGATGTTGCTTCGCGTATTTCTCCAGGAGCGATTAGGGAAGTCGTTTTGAGTTTTGGTTTTTTTGGGTATGGTGTGTTTATTCTGGGGTATGGTGTTGCTACCATGCTTGCTGTTCCGGGAACGCTGTTGTCGTTTTCTGGTGCGATTTTGTTTGGCACAGCTCTTGGTACTGTCATGAATGTTCTTGGTGCGACGTTAGGTGAGACGCTGGCTTTTTTCGCTGCGAAGTTTTTAGGAAGGGATTTCGTGCAGGGATTTTTAGAGGGTCGTTTAGATAGATTTCAGTCGATGGTTGAGAAAAATGGGTTTACGGTGATGTTGTTGTTGCGTCTTGTTCCAATTTTTCCGTTTGTAGTTGTTAATTATGCGGCAGGTCTTTCAAAAATGAGATTTAGGGATTATTTTTTTGCGAGCATGATTGGAATTATTCCTGGAACGTTTGTGTATACGTATTTATTTGCAACGTTGGGTGAGAGGGTGCTTACTTCCGGTTTTGAGATGAAGGATCTGTTGACGGTGGATGTGCTTGCGCCGGTAATGTTGTTTGTGCTGTTGTTAGTAAGTACCCTAATTTATAAAAAGAAGTTGGAGAAGAAGCATGGGCATAAAGTATGATCTTGTTGTAATAGGAGGAGGTTCTGGAGGATTGTCTGCTGCAGCGGGAGCTGCGCGTTTTGGTGCAAAGGTTGCGCTGGTTGAAAAGCATAAGCTCGGCGGCGAGTGTTTGTGGACTGGTTGTGTTCCGAGCAAGGCGCTGATTAAGAGTGCGAAAGTTGCGCATCTTATTAATAATGCTGAGGCTTTTGGTCTTGAGAAGCAAAAGGTTGTGGTGAAGCTTGAGAAAGTGATGGCTCATGTCGAGAATGTTATTAAGAAAATTGAGCCTCATGACAGCCCTGGGCGTTTTAAGAGTCTCGGTGTTGACGTGTTTTTTGGCAGTCCTTCGTTTAAGGATAAAAACACCTTGATGGTAAATGGTCAGGAGTTGAGGGCGAAGAGTTTTATTATTGCTACTGGTTCTCAGCCGTTTAGGCTTCCTGTTCCCGGATTAGAGGAGGTGGGGTATTTAACGAATGAAACTTTGTTTGAGAAGAGGGCGTTGCCGAAAACGTTGTTAGTGATTGGTGGTGGTCCTATTGGGGTGGAGATGGCGCAGGCCTTTAGGCGTTTAGGGTCTGAGGTTGTTATTTTTGAGCGTGGCTCTCATCTTCTTGGAAAGGAGGATGCTGATGTCGCTCTTGTTCTTGAGGGAGTGTTTGAGCGTGAGGGGATAAAAATTTTGAAGGATCTCGAGCTTGTGAAGGTGGAGAAGAAAGAAAGGAAAAAGATTGTTCATATAACTCAGAAAGGTAAAAAAATGAGTGTTGGTGGTGATGAGATTCTTCTTGCTGTTGGAAGAACGCCGAACGTTGAGGGGTTGAATCTTGACGTGATTGGCGTGAAGTATGATAAGCGAAAGATTTTTGTGAATGATCGTTTGCAAACGTCTGTGTCGAATATTTATGCTGTTGGCGATGTCAAAGGAAAGTTTTTGTTTACGCACATGGCTGGCTACGAGGCTGGTGTCGCGTTGACGAACATCCTGTTTAAGCTCCCCGTGAAAGCAGATTACGGTGTTGTTCCATGGACGACGTTTACTGATCCTGAGATTGCTCGTGTTGGTTTTTCTGAGCAAGAGTTGAAGGAGCGGAACGTTTCTTGTTCTGTGTTGAAGTATCCGTTGGAGGATGTTGACAGGGCGCAGACTGATATGGAGGCGGTTGGTTTTGTGAAGCTACTTGTTGATAAGAGTGCGAGGATTCTTGGCGCTCACATTGTGGGTGCGAATGCTGGTGAGATGCTTCCTGAGTTTGTGTTGGCGATGAAGAAGAAGTTGAAGGTGACTGATATTTTCAGGACGATTCATGTGTATCCTACGTTGGGAATGGCGAATCAGCTTGTTGCTGGGAAGTTTTATGAAAAGAAATTGACTGAACGGGTGAAGAGGCTGTTGCAGGTTGTTTTTGGTTTTGGGTCGAAGTGAATCTCCTGTTGTATTAAAGGATCATTTAAAATTCCTAAATTCTCAACCTTTAGGTACTATTTTTATGCAAAATAAAAGATTATTAAATTCTTCTATAATAAAGGTTCTTAATTTTTAATAATTAATGGTCTTTAAAAAACATTTAAATTGAGAATTAGCCTGTTTTGAGAAATAAAAATATAAAAACTTAGGTATTCTACTATAATTTATTCCATTCGACTTAATAATTCTCACCTGTTGTTGCGGCAAAGAGGAATAAGCAAAGATTTAAAAGTTATAACCTAACTATTATTAATGTGCTAAACACAAAACAATTATCTCATTCTTTTGTAGTTAAAGGTAAACGGTTTGATATACTTAAAGATATTAATATTACTGCTAAAAAAGGAGAATTTGTTTGTATTTTAGGTCCAAGCGGCTGCGGAAAAACAATTTTATTATATTTAATTGCTGGATTCTTAGAACCTACTTCTGGGAATATTGCCTTAGATAATAAGCGAATAACGAAACCAGGCCAAGATAGAACAATGATTTTTCAAGATTATGTTTTATTTCCATGGAAGACTGTTTACGAAAACATCATATACGCCTTAGATAATTCAAATGTAAGCATGGAAGAGAAAGATAAATTAGTAAGACATTATTTGAGATTAATAGATTTGGAATATTTCAAGGATTGGTATCCTTGCAAACTTTCTGGAGGTATGCAACAAAGAGTTGCTATTGCCCGGGCATTAATTGTTAATCCTGAAGTTTTATTAATGGATGAACCATTTTCTGCATTAGACGCTCAATATAGAAGATTTTTAAGAAATGCGTTAGAAAAAGTTTATTTAGAAACAAAGAAAACAATAGTCTTTGTAACACATAGCATTAATGAATCAATATATTTGGCAGATAAAATATACTTGCTATCTGCAAGACCAGCAACAATTAAAAAGGTTTATAATGTAAATCTTCCAAGACCGAGAACGAGCGATAATCCAAGATTTATAAAATTAAGCAAAGAAATAGAAAATGATTTGGCAAAAGAATTTGATAAAGTAATAAATGACCCTTCAATGGAAGAATCATTTGTAAAGATATTAAAATTAAGTGGGGGGAGGGGAATATTATGAAAAAGAGAATTTTTGTTGTTATAAGTGTTATGGTTTTATTTGTGTTAACATTGGCAATTTTTAAAATAGTAACACAAAAAGAGGATGCAATTTTGAATGTAGGGTATAGTATAGAAAGTTTAGATCATGCGCCAATTATGATTATAGCCGATATAAATCTTTCTGATAAATATGGGATTAAAGTAAACCTTATTCCTTTAAAAGGCGGTAAAGAAGTGCGCGAGGCATTAGCTTTGGGTAAAATAGATTTTGGTTTGGGCGGGGTAGGACATTTTTTAATACCCATAGCAAAAGGTGCACCTGTAAAAATAATAAGCTTTTTAACAGAATCACCTACACAGATATTTGTCAGACCTGATAAAACAGTTACTAAATTTTCTGATATTAGCGGTAAAAATGTTGCTTCCCGTATAGGTGGTAGTTCTAACTTGATTTTTAGATTTATTTTGAAGAAAGAGGGTATAGATACAAACACAATTAATTTTTTAGATATAGATAAAACTATTACTCCAATTGCATTAATGAATAAAAAGATTGTTGATCTAGCCCTAGCTGGTGATGGAGAAGAACCTTTATATTATAAAGCTGGCGCAGTACTTTTTGAAGATTGGGTGAATAAAGGTTATGCAAACGAGCCATTTCCTAAATCTGTTATTGCAGTTAATACTGATTTTTCTGAAAAGAACGTAGACGATGTGAGTAATTTTATTTTGGCAATTATTGATGCTGAAAAATACATTAAAGAACATCCAAATGATGCTGCGGAAATTATTGCCAAGCATATAAAGAAGGGTAGTGCTGGCGCAGTAGATTATTCTCCGGAAGATATAATTAATTCTTGGAGAGTAACAAAATATGTCCTTTGGAAAGATCCCAATGTTTTAGTAGAATTTTCAAAACTCTCAAAAGAGTTAGGCAATACGCCAAAAGAACTAAGCAAAGAACAAATATTTGATTTACGTTTTGAGGAGGTTTTAAAAAATGGACAAGCAGAGATTTATCAATCCAACAATTAAAAAAATATTATTAGGATCAATTCCATTTTTATTAATACTTTTAGTCTGGGCATTATACCCTCTCTTTAATTCTGATATTGACTGGCTAATACCCTCCCCATTAAGTACAGCATCAACATTTCTTAATTTAGTGCAAGATGGAACAATAGTGAATTTAGTATTAATCAGCTTATTAAACTTGATACCTCCTTTTATTTTTGCATTATTTTTTGCGATTATATTTGGGGCTTTGATGGGAATAAGTAGGATAATAGATAAAATATTTTATCCTCTTTTATCAGTGATATATCCTGTACCATCATTAGCATGGATTCCATTTGTGATTTTACTTTTTGGATTTACCAGAGAAACAATATGGTTTGTAATATTTATTTCAAGTTTTTTGAAAATTGTATATACTGTCCGAGGCGGAGTTAAAAACGTCAACCTTCAATATGTATTAGTTGCAAGGAATTTGGGATTTAGCAAATCTAAAATAATTTTGGAGGTAGTTCTTCCCTCTGCATTCCCGCAAATTATTACTGGAATTAGAATAGGATTTGGTTCTGCATGGCGCTCTTTAATTGGTGCAGAGATGTTAGTAGTAACTTTGGGTGGATTAGGCAAATTTATCTGGATGGCACAATGGTATTTTGATTTTGATAAAGTAATTGCAGGCATTATGATAATTGCAATAATAAGCATATGCGCAGAAAAAGTGATATTTAGAAGGATAGAAAAACATACACTCATTAAATGGGGGGTAGTTCATGAAGATTTTGGAATATAATGCTATAAAGTACACCGATTTTCTCTTCAGAAAATTATGAAAGTTTTATCTATCGCGATTCTGAATTCTTTGTTTAGACCAACGTTAAAAAAAAGGTAGGTCTTAAGCTACTAAAATTGACAAAAGATTATCTGAGAAAAGGGGTTGCACCAACCAAAAAGGAAAAGCTTTATAAAAAAAGCGGTCTTCCTGTTTGAAAGAAAAAAGAATGGAAGAATATGATGTAATTATTGTTGGTGGCGGCTGCGCTGGCTTGGCTGCTGCGATGTATTCTGGAAGGTTTGGGTTGAAGACGTTGGTGTTGGCTGAGGTTCCTGGGGGCACGATTATTTTGACTGATGTTGTGGAAAATTATCCCGGCTTTAAGCGTTTGACTGGGTTGGAGTTGGCGCAGAAGTTGCAGGAGCATGCTGAGGAGTATCCTTCTGTGAAGATTAAGAATGAGCGTGTTATGGACTTGAAGAAAAGGGAGAAAGTGTTTGAGCTGAAGACTGATGAGAGTTCTTATCTTGGGAAGACAGTGATTTACGCGACTGGGACGAAGTGGAAAAAGCTTGGTGTTCCTGGTGAGGAGGCATTTACGAATAAGGGTGTGCATTATTGCGCCTTATGCGACGGCGCCTTCTATAAAGACAAAGTGGTGGCAGTTGTTGGTGGTGGCGATTCTGCTGCGAAGGAAGCGTTGTTGTTGACGCAGTGGGCGTCGAAAGTGTATATTATTTATCGCGGGGAGGAGATTCATCCTGAGCCGATTAATTATGGGCGCGTGAAGAAGAATAAGAAGATTGAGATTATTCGCAAGGCGAATATTATTGAGATTAAAGGGGATCAGAAAGTGAGCAGGGTGGTTCTTGACAGGGAATATAAGAATAATAAAGAGTTGAAGTTGGATGCTGTGTTTGTGGAGATTGGGCATAGTGCGCTTTCTGAGTTGGCGCAGAAGGTTGGCGTAAAAGTGAATAAGAAAGGTGAGATCATTATTGATCGTTTAGCCAGAACAAATGTCGAGGGGTTTTATGCTGCTGGTGATGTTGCGGATTTGGAGTTTAAGCAGGCGATTACTGGTGTGGGCGAGGCTGTTGCCGCGTCGTATTCTGCGTATAAGTATCTTACTGGCGAAGAATTATGATTAAGATAATCTTGTAAGATAGATCTTTCTTAAGCGAAATCTTTTAAAGATGCGCGATGATCTTTTTTCCCATCAGCGTGCACCTCGTTTTGTCTCTTTTTTCTGAACTTTAAGATCTTTTCTCAGTGTCCACTTTTAGGGGTGCACTCCACCGATTATTTAAGATTTTTAAAATCTCACTCGTATTCAGAACTGTAACTTTGTTTTGTCTTTTCAATTTCTTATCGTCAGACCATAAAATACTACTTTCAAAAGCTAATGCACATGCAATAAACATCACGTCTTCAGGAGAATGGTCTTTAACTAGTTCCCACGCTTCATTTCTATAAGGAAGAATTTGCTCATTGGGAATAATTCTTACACAATTTAATAAAAGTCTTAAAATTTCTTCAAAGTCATCTTCAGTAAGTTTAGACTTTGGTACCAAGTCGTGTTTATATCTTCTTATAGCATCTAGAACTACTTCCGGCATCACTAAAATTGTATTTAGTTGATAAATCATGCTTCTTACTGTAGAATTTTTAATTAGGGCAGCAAAGAGAATGTTAGAATCTAAGACAATGATCATAGTTGCATAAACTTCTTTGTAGCCTCTTGCTTAATTTTCTTTCCAAAATCTTCTACGTCTTTCTGAGTCAATTTACTTTTAGAAGCTAACTTTTCTAACATTTCTAAGTCTTTTAATTTGTTTTCAATTGCTTTTCTTGCTATTTCTGTCCACTTTATTTCAGAAAAATGCTTCATTTTGCTATGAATTTCTTCTGGCAATGCTAAGGTCATGTTTACCATTATTTTTCCTCCAAACTTCTTTAACTTAAATAAGGTAAATAAGTATATAAATCTTCCTAATGCTCGTCTCAAAAAAATTATTACTGCTAGCAACATTCATCCTAGTCCTAGCTCTCCTAACCACAAATCAAGTCCATGCAACCAGTCATACAAATTCTACAGTGTCTTGTGGATTGACTGATTTGGGTGATTGTTTGCCTCAGAAGATAGCTGAATACTCATTAGCTTTTTTGAATGCTCCTTTGCAGCCAATGTTAACCTTTATTCAAAGCTTAATGATAGAGTCAGTTAATATTCAGATTTTTGAGAGGATGCATGCGATTATGAAGTATATTTTGAGTTTCTTTTATGGATTTCGCTAAAGAGACAACTATTTTAAACGATGAGAATAGCGGGTTTTCCAGGCATTGCTTGGCTTGCTTTTTTTTCTGTGCTTTCTTCTGCTTTTAGGATCGTAATTTCTGTTTCGAATGCCGCTTTGAGGTAGGAGAGGTTTTCTCTGAGGATGCGTTCTTCCATCTCTTCGTCGAGAACGACTGAAGGGAGTTTTTCCGGGTTTTTGATCAGCGTTGACGCAAGGCTTGCTGTTTCTTTTTCGTGTCCCGGGATGATGCATGTCTTGATGAGTTCTGTTTGGTTTCTTGTTTTCTCAAGGTTTTTTTTGAGAGTCTTGATAAAGGTGTATTTCCACGGCGCTGACACGAAGAGGGTGATTTTTTCTGGTTGTTCTATCTTGCTAAGGTTGAGCACCGAGGTGATATCTTCAACAGCGGTGGTGATGAACTCTTCAGTGTAGTTGAGCTCTTGATTGATCTTGGTTTCTTCTGGTGTTGGCCATGCTTCTGTGCTGATGAAGGTGTCTTTTCCGAGCTTGTTCCAGAGTTCTTCGCAGAGGTGGGGCGCGAATGGAGCGAGGAGTGACAATTGTGTTTCGATCGCTTTTTGTAGAGTTTTTTTATGGGGATTGTTCTTTGTTCTCTTGAGGTAGTGTTTGAGCACGTTCTGAAAGGTGAAAAATCCATGTTGGAGTGCTGTTCTGAATAGGGTTTGTTCCATTGCCGTGGTTGTTTCCTTGATAAGGGTGTGAATCTGCGCTTCGAGCCATAAATCGATGGTGCGTTGTTCTTCTGGTCCTTTGAAGGCGTACCATTCTTCGACGAAGGAGGAAAATTGGTTGAGCCTTGTGATGACTGCTTCTATGGTTTCATAGTCCCAGTTTGCGTCGTCGAGGCCTTCTCCTCCTGTCATTCTCGTGATTCTTGCGGGATCTGCGCCGAGTTTTAAGGCGTCTCGTAAGAGGAGGAAGTTCCCTAAGGATTTTGCCATTTTTTGTCCGTTGACGGTGCCCCATCCGTTGACGCTGATGCCTCGTGGCCAGTATTTTTCTGGAAAGAGCGCGACATGGTTGAATAGGTAGAAGGTGAGGTGGTTTTGGACCAGGTCTTTTCCAGAATTTCTAAGATCTACGGGATACCAGTATTCGAATTCGTCGCGCATCGCGTCGATGTTTGGGACCGTTGGTTTTTTTCCGCGGGAAAGAAACACGTAATCAAAGAGGTTGTCGTTGACGTCTTCGAGTGGTACATCTTTGATCCAGTGGCTGATGGTGTAGTAGGCCATGTAAAGGGTGGAATCTGATAGGGATTCAATGAGCCACTTGGCGTCCCAGGGAAGTCTTGTTCCTGTGCCTTCTTCTCTGGTGCATGCCCAGGGCTTTAGCCAGTCAATGGTGTGTTCGAATTGTTGGCGGACTTTTTCCGGATACAGGGTGAGGCGTTTGAGCGCTTCATGCGCTTGTTTTTTCCAGTGGTGGTTTCCGTAATCGATGAACCATTGGTCTGTGACGATTTTGACCGTTCCGGCGGTGAGGCATCTGCAGATGACTCTTCCCGTGAGGTCGTAAAAAGTTTCTGCGTGTCCTTGGCTGGTGAGTTCTTGGATGATGAGGTCGCGTGCTCGTTCTACTGGCATGTTTGCGTACTTGCCGCAGTGATTGTTCATGATGCCGAGGTAGTAGCCTTTTTTGTAGACGATATGTTTTGCTTCTTCGAGTTTTTCCCGGTCGTGTTGGTTTCTGACGCCGAGGATTTTGCAGACGTGTTCTGCTGGGAGTTCCCCGAGGTCTTGGGAGGTGATGATAGGAACGGGTTTTAGCTCGAGGATTTCTTTGTAGTCAAGGGTGTATTTTTTTGCCAAGCTGTCGTCTTTTTGCAGATCGTAGAGCCCTATCCAGTCGTCTGGAGCGTCTGAGGGCACCGAGGTGACGATGCCTGTTCCTTTGTCTGGGTCGCAGAAGCTTGACGGTAAGATGAGGAGTTGTTTGTTGATGAAGGGTGCGATGGCGTATTTTCCTAAGAGGCTTGTTCCTGGGAGGGTTGTGAGGATATTTATGTTTCGTTCTTGTTCCTTGAGTTTGAGCGCTGCTGCTTCTGAGAGGATCCAGGTTTCGTTGTTGACGCCTGCTTTGACATAGGTAACATCGGGATTAACCCAGAGGTTGGTTTGTCCGAAGATGGTTTCTGGTCTTAAAGTGGCTGCTACTAAATAGTCTGGTCCTGTTTTGAATTTGAGGAGGGTGAATTCTTGGGTTGTTTCTCCTTCCCCTTCGATTCTAGAATGATCTTGCAGTGGCGTGTTATCCTTGGGGCACCATACGACTGGAAATTTTCCTTGGATGATGTATCCTAATTCTTTCAATCTTCTGAATTGCCATTGGATGAACTTGTCATAGTAAGGGTTGATGTTGGTGGTGATGAATTCCCTTCTGAAGTCGATGCTCATGCCTGCTTCTTGGAAGTCTTTTTTCCATTCTCTTGGGAAGAATTCTATCCAATGGGTTGGTTCTGAGAATTTTTTTGTTTCTTCTTCTGTGAAGCCCATGTCTTTCATGATCTGGAGTTGTTTTGGTTCTTGTTCTTTGATTCTTTGTGCCGCCGCGAGGATGGGGCTTCCCGTGCAGTGCCATGCTTGGGGGAATAATACGTTAAAGCCGCGCATGCGTTTGTATCGCGCTAAAATCTCTACGCGCATTGCTGAGTAAAAATGTCCAATGTGGCTGTACCCATTCATGTAGGGGTAGGGAAAAGTCACAAAGAATTTTGGTTTGGTTTGGTCAACTTCTGCCTCGAAGAGTCTCGCTTCCTGCCAGTTTTTCTGCCATTTTTTTTCTACGGCTTTGAAATCAATCATAGAGAGGAATGACAAGAATGCTGGCTTATAAATCTTGTTTTTAGCTTTTTTTCTTTAATAGCTGATTTTGATGTGGATATTTGAGGCGAGGAATGGATAAAAAGTTTGAGGAAGAGCCCCTTTTATCTGCTTGAAGGTCTTCGGCGACAAAGAGGCTCTTGGTTTTCTTTACGCTTTGGAAATGAATTGCGTCTGCGATGAAGGTAGTGTCGCTCTTAATTATTTTTAAGTTTTCGAGATTCTATCGCTATTTCTTTAGTGAGCGGTATTATTTTGCTTTGAATAAAATCGACAAAGGATTTAAGGACGCGTTGTTCTCTTGCGCGTTTGTATGTTGTTTGTTGTGTCGCGCATGAGTCTTGTGGTGAGCATGAAGAGGAGCATGAGAACCGCTGTGGTGAGGAAGACTGCCTTGAAGTTGGTGTAGAGTAAGACTGAAGAAAGGAGTAATGGTCCGACCAAGTGTCCAACATCAAACCCGGTCATGTACACTGGATAAAATCTTGCGCTGTCTTGTTTTCTGAGGGTTTTGAACAAGTATGCTTCTCTGAGGGGTTCGACAAAAGCCGCGCCGAAGCATCCGAGGACGAAGAGTGCGATGATGATGATCGGGTTTTCTGTGAAGAAAGTGATTATTCCGAAGAGGAAGAGGATGAAAAATCCTAGGGTAAAAAAGTTTTTGATGCCGTACTTGTCTGCGAGTTTTCCAGTGAAAAACTCGAGGAGGATGAGCGGGATTGCAACCAGGAAGAGTGTTGTTCCGATGACGCTCTTGCTGATGCCTTCTTCTGTGAGGAATAAAGGCAAGAAGGTGTAGATGGTGATCCACCAGACTGCGAGGCCTGCTGAAAAAATGTAAAGCAGGGTGAGGTTTTTATGTTTGAAGTAGTCTTTGACGTTGGCGAGGAGATCATGATGGTCATGGTCTTGCTCTTCATGATTTTTGATAGTGGTGAGGCTGACGATTCCTGCGATGAGTGCGAAGAAGCTTGCGATAGCGAAAACAAAATTGAAGCTAAAGGTTTCTGCGAGGCTTCCGCCGACTAATGGCCCTAGGAGCCAGGCGAGGTTGAGGAAAGTGAAATAGAAGCCTTCTGTTTTTCCAAGGTTGTCTTTCTTTTTGACGCTGTCTCTGACATACAATCCTAAGGTGATAAAGCTGAGGATAACCGCTGAGGTCCTGAAAAACAGGAGAATTAAGAGGTGGGAGAGGGTTGTGATGATCATGAAGAGGTAGTAGGATGCGGTGATAATGAGAATTGAGACCAGAAGAAGGGTAAATCTCTTGATCTTTTTGAGAAGAAAGACTGAGAAGAGTGCTGAGAGAAGGAGGACTGCGCCGATAAACGAGGTGAGGTAGCCGACCTGGGCGTTGTTAGTGACAAATTCTTTCAAGTAAAGGGGAAAGATTGGTGAGATGATTGTTCCTGAGAGAGAGAGAAGAAAGTTGATGAGGATGAAACAGAACGCTCCTTTGAAGGGGTAGGGAAGTGCTTGCTTGAAGTGCATGCTTTTTCTTGGAGGGAGGTTTGTTATAAGATTTGCGGATAGGGGGATTTCCTTGGAAAGCGCGAGGCGATGATGAACAATTAAGTTTTTATAGGATCTCTTAATAAGGTTTCTTCATGGGCCTGTAGCGCAGCCTGGATAGCGCATACTTGTTTGGATGCGTTCCAATCAGGGCACAACTGCCTTCTATCAACCAGGAAGCAAGCAGGGGGTCGAGGGTTCAAATCCCTCCAGGCCCGTTTAGTTTTCTGAATTTTCGAGATTGTGTTTTCTTGTTTTAGATTTTCTAAAGCGCTTTTATTTTTTTATGCTTTTTAGTTTTACTGAACAATTTTGTTTAGGTCAGTTTTGGGCTTGAGCCTTGACTGGGGGCCTTCCATTGAGAACGACAGGCTTGGGGTGCGTCTCGTGAAAATTTTTTCATAGGAAATTTTAACTAGTATATATTTAACGAGGCCATAAAGCTTACAAAATGTATGTTAGCCTAGCTAAAATATATATAAAGTATACAAAATAGTGAGGTTAATGTACGAAAAATATATTTTCCTTACTTTTTTATTAAATATTTAGAATTTCAACAACCCTCTTTATTTCTTCGGGACTATGATTTAATTGTATGCTTGCCTTCTCATAATCTTCATTTGTAATGTTTTTTATAATTTGCTTAATTTTATTAATTGAGATGAATTGTCTTACTTCTTCTGCTAAATTTCTTGGAAGTCTATTAGGAATTCTTTCTGGAATTCTAGCACCCATCCTCCTAGGTATTCTGCTTGAGATTTCTCCAGAATACCACAGCAATGCGAAAATGTCACAAATATCCTTTATTTTCTTGTGTTCTTTGTCTCTTAAATTTAAGGCATTGATTTTAGTTGCTAATAATAATTCAGCTTTCGGCAGCCATAATCTTTTATCAAATTCTTCCAATTCTATTCTATGTTTATGATCTGTGAATGCAAATCCTAGTAATGGTTCATCTGCTGGTTGAAACTTGAATACTTTCTTAAAATCTTTAGGTATAAAATCAACTAAAGGATCAATATACATTGGAAATACAAAATGACTAGGGATTATTTGTCTTTCAGTTATTTCTTCTTCTGTTTCTGTATGTATTTCTTTTAGTAATCTAAATGATATTGATTTAAACTTTAGTTTATTTTGTAATATATCTAAAGATTTAGATAAGGCACTATTCTTCATTTGTTCTATAGTCGAGTTTTTATCTAGGTGAAATCCTAAGTCTATGTCTCTGCTTCCTAAGTAAGGTCTTCCTTGTGTTTTTTGAAAATTCTTATTAACATGAAAGAATACTGCCCATCCTCCCATTATACATATTGGTTCTTGTAGTGCTTTTATTACTTCTTGTAGGTATTTGTAAGAAGTTTTTGTTTCAAATTCAAGATACATCTTTCTTTAGCTTTTGTAAAAGAATTTCTGCTGCTTCTTCACAAGGTCCACCTTCTAGCTTTAAATCTAAGATTAATTGTGGTAAATTTACTATGGTTAGTTCTTGTATTTTTTGCGATTTGAATAATCCTGAGCTATCTATTAGTATTCTCACATTTCCTTTTCCGTACAGTCCTTTGCTTGTTAACATTTTATGCCATTTCTCTAAATCTTCTTCTTTAATGTAAACATCTAGTCTTGAAGGGAATAAAAATCTTTGTAAGACATTTTCAGCATAGTAAGTTGTTACAGCGTAATCTAAATTTATACCTTTTAGAATTTCTAAAGGATTTTGTATCATGTATTCTCTATGTTTTGGTTTCTTATGACTTTTAATCCAATAACTAAATAGCCCTTCTATGTTTGATACTTTTGTATCTTTGATTAACTTTAACTTTTCTAAATTTTTCAAAAATTCGTGTGTCCATCCAAATGAAGCGCTAGCTAGTTTAGAGACTTTATACTTACTAAGGTTTTTCTCTATTAATAATACCTTTATTATTCGTTCCTTTACGCTTTCTTTCATACTATATCGGAAATAAAACTAATATATAAAGCTTACAGATATATTGGAAATAATCACTCATTTAGAGAACTTCCGATAATAGTGTCATCACTTATAAGGAATAATAAATAGTAAACTTTATAAATCTTTGCACTTTTTCAACAGTAATATTATAACAAAACTATGGAAGAGCAATATATTATAACAAAGCGAATAGCGAAACAGGGAAAGCACAACATCATAATTATTCCAAGCTATCTTCAAAATAATCTGAAATCCAAGACTTTAGTTAAGGTAACTATTGATATTCTAAAAGGAGACGAAAATGACTAATTTAACCTATGAAGAGCTGAAGCTACCGAATTATGTAAATTCCAGTGCTGCAGTAACCTTGAAAGTAAAAGATGGTGAAGTAGTAAAAGATTTACCTCTAACTCTCTGCGATGTTGTGGTTGCCGCCGAGTTGGCAGGATTAAATATACTCTTTGTGTCAGATACTGGCAGAGGCAAAACTCAGTTAGTTTCTGATGTGGTATGGAGCCACTTTGGGGGCCACGATGATGGTGGAAAAGCTAACTGGGCAGATGGCAGGCCAAATTTTGAAATACAAGAACTATTTGAAAGGACGAAAATAGATAGAACTGCGGCAGTTTATGACAGTGATGAAGCGACCCAATTAAAACAAGAAAGAACTTCAAGGCTTTTGGTTGTAGTGGATGAGATTAATCGTGCTCCAAAAGTAAGGCAAAATGAATATTTTGATCTAGCTGAAGGCAAGTATACGTTTAGAGGAAGGCGTTTAAAATTAGGAAAAGATGGATATACCCTTTTCTTAGCTACAGCAAATTTGAATAAATCCAATGGAGATTTTCAAGGAACTTTTGAGTTAGACAGGGCATTGTTAAATAGGGCGCACTTAACAATTGATCTAGACCACAGAGCGTTTAGACCAACTCCAGAAGACAAGATTGCAATAAGCGAAAGAGAGGCGGATCCAAGGCTAAAGGTGGCGGATCCAAGAGATATAAGCGATAAAATTATAGGTGAACATAAGGAGATAATGGCCAAGACAAGGACTTCTGATCCTTACATGCTTGCTTTTAGTTTTATGATTGATGATGGATTGAATTTTTGTGACAAAGATACATTCAAGGAGAAAACAACTACATTTCCAATGCTTTGCGGGGACTGTGCTTATTCAGGCAAGGAAATGTGTTCTTTAGTGAAATCTTCTTCAGATAGGACAACTAAAGCTGTAAAGGCGTTGGCTTATGGTTTAGCGAGAGTGGCAGAATTAAAATTAGGAAGAGCTATAGAAGTAGATGCGCTGGATGCTGCTTTGCAAGCATACAAATTCACTACATACCATGGTAATCTAAATGATGTAGTGGCGCAAGCTGACTTTGGCTCAAGAAAACAAGAACTTATGGAGCAAGTAGCAGGTAAACTTGGAGAGCGTATTGATTTGCTAAGAGCATACTTGCCTATTATAGATGAAGGAAGAGAACCGATAGTGGTTGTATATAATAATAATGGGAAAGAAAGAAGAGTTGAAAGAAGCAATAAGGTTATAGATGCTTTAAGAAGAAAGGGTGTAAGCTATCAAGAGAAAGATCTTAGAAATGAATTAAAAGAAAATGGAATTGGGACAGAATGGGTTGATGCTTATGCTAGAAGGTTTAAAAAATGAGTATTCTAAAACCAATAATTGAAGGGAAGCTTACAAGAGAAGCGGAAGCTTTAGCTGACTTGGAAAAGTTAGCTGATGCAGCTAGTCCTCCACCTCCTCCAACTAGAAAGCCTTCTGCTGTTGCCAATCTAAACAATGGATTTTATCAGATAGACAAGCCAAGAATATTAGCTGCAACAAGTGCATCTTACAGACAGTTTCTAAGAGAATCTGGTTATGGAGATTTGGATTCATGTTCAAGAATAGAAATTGCTAAAGGTGTTTTAAAATATGATCAAAATGTGAGAGATGCAGCAGCAAGAGCTAGTTTAAATTTGACTGAAGCTGACGGACAATATGTAGTTAATATAAATCATCCAAATGCAAGAAGTTTAGTTGAAGCGTTAGGATACAAAGTTCCTACTGTTGGTTTAATGTACAGAGTATTTATTCCTTACATAAAAGACTTAGTTCAGCAGAATAATGCGGAAGCTCAAGTAACTCTAAATGAAATGACTGATACATCAGTTGGAAAAGCAGAATGGCTTGAAGATTTGATCTTAGATAAAACAAGATTAAAAATAGGAACTAAGGAACAGAGATTATCTCTTCCAGATAAAGATGGAAGATTTGACAGAGCAGGTATTAATGGATTTGGCTATCCAATTAGTGTAAAAAGTAGTGGAGAATTTTATCATTGGCATGTAATCGGAGATGAAAGGGCGGCTTTCCGTGTCAGGGGCTCCGGGTTGGGCTTGAGCCTTAACGGGGGGTCTTCCGTTGAGAACGGCAGGCTTGGGGTACGTCTCGTGAAAATTTTTTCATAGGAAATAAAAACTAAAAATGGAACTTGAAAAACAAACAAATGCAATAAAGGAAAGAGAAATTTCAGCTTTTGGATATAGAGGGAAGTTTAGAATTAGAGAAAGTTCTGGTGAGCCCTGTTTCAAAGGAAGAATGAGCTTATTAACAACAGGAGACGCAGAAGTAAGTTATAATCCAGATTACAGGGCAAACTCTACTGGCCTTGAAAGTGTAGTTAAAGGGGACCCATTCGATAAAGCGGTTACTGCGGTAATAAGGCATGAATTGAACCACAGGGGCGGAGGAACTTTTAAAGGCTGTCCTAGAAATTTAGATTTGCATGCGGAAGAAATTCTTGAGCCAGTTGCAGAGACATTGCAAGGACTAGGTTTTCCAAATGTTCCAGTCTCGCAAGACCAAACGTTATATGCTTATTTTGCTAATTTAGTTGAAGATTTTATTGAAAATTCAGAGTTAGGAAATAAAACAGATCATATAGGAATGGCCTTATGCTATAAAGATGATGCTACACATAGTGAAAAAGGAAAATTTCCAGCATTGTTTGATGCTTTTGTAGAGGTTCAAGAACGTTTTTATGGCGGAAGAAGAAGCGATAAATTGCTTGAGCCACATCGTTCTAGAGAGCAAAGAGTTACTGATGCGGTAGGTAACTTTCTTGAAAGAAGCGGTTTAAGCGAGTTCAAAAGAGAAGTAACTAACAGAAAAGGTAAAAAGAAAAAAGTATTTAATAGAAAATCTGCAGTTAATTATATTCTTAACGAAGGAAATTGGAGAGACATCTCTGTTAAATTAACAGAAGAACTTGCTAAATTAATAAACCGTGCTCAATTAGGAAACCCAATGTATGTAAGCCAGAATTTTATTCCTCTAAGCCTTTCAGATGGTTTTAATGATGAAATGAAAAATCCTGAAGCCAGGATGAAGTTTGCGGTTAAAAAATACGAAAAAGCAAGAGCAAGCAAATCGCAGTTTAGTCCTCCAGCGTATATGGATAGTTTTGAAGCTTTAGATCTAGTCTACCAAAGATTGGCAAGAGATCTTGAAATAAAAACAAGGCCTTCAACAGCATCCACAAAAATGCCTTTAGTTGGCTATGGCAGAAGACAATTTGACCCTGAAAGAGATAAAGTTTCTAAAGTAAAAGCAAGAGTAACAGGTTCAGGGGATCTTGAGCTGACTGTCAAAGCACATTATGAATACGAAGATGTTGAATACACAGAAAGAATGCCAAATCCTCCAACAATAAAATTTGTTAAACTAGATACTTCTGGTTCAATGCAAGAAACTGTTGGTAATGAATCAGGCGGGATAGTAATGAATCCATGGACAGAAAGTGGAAGGCAATGGACAGACGTAAGCAGGTATCACCATTCTCTGCTTGCGTTCTATGGGTTAATAGAGCTAGCAAGAAGGCAGGGAACTCTGAAGCATAATAATGTAATGCTTGCTAATTATTCAACAGCGACAAGGACAGCAGATAATTTAATTGATGCAAAAAAACTCGCGCTATCTCCGCAGTTTGGCTCAACAAGCATGGATATGGATAAAATTAGGGATATGTTTGGCAAAGGGCAGTTAGTAATCTCCACCTCAGACGGGGGAATAGGAAATTGGGGCGGTATAAAAGATGAATATATAAGAAGAGCAAGAGATAATCAGTATTTCCACATTCAGATGGGAGATTTCACAAGAGATGATAAAGGAGAAGTTGTAACTAAGCCGCAAATGTGCGAGGATCTAGAAAATGCTGGACTGCGTGTTTATTATGAAGATGGAAAAAATCTTGGAAAACTTGTTTTGGATATCACAAGACCCTATTTATCAAGGAGAAAGGTGAATGGCGGGTAGAAAATGAGTACTCTAAAGCCAATAATTGAAGGGAAGCTTGTAAGGGAAGCGGAAGCTTTAGCTGACTTGGAAAAGTTAGCTGATGCGGGTAGTCCTCCACCTAGAACACTTAGAACACCTAGAAAACTTAGAACGCCTCCAACTATACAGCCTCCTGCTGTTGCCAATCTACATAATGGATTTTATCAAATAGACAAGTCAAGAATAGTAGCCGCGACAAGCGCGCCTTACAGAAAATTCTTAAGAGAATCTGGCTATGGAGATTTGGATTCATGTTCAAGAATAGAAATTGCTAAAGGAATCTTGAAATATGATCAGAGTGTAAGACAAGCAGCAGCAAGAGCTGGTTTAAATTTGACTGGAGCTGACGGACAATATGTGGTTAATATAAATCATCCAAATGCAAGAAACTTAGTTGAAGCGTTAGGCGGAAAACTGTTAACTACAGCTTTAATGTACAGAGTATTCATTCCTTACATAAAAGAGTTAGTACAGCAAGGTAATCCAGAAGCTCAAGTAACTCTAAATGAAATGACTGATACATCGGTTGGAAAAGCAGAATGGCTTGAAGATTTGATCTTAGATAAAACAAGATTAAAAATAGGAACTAAGGAAAAGAGATTATCTCTTCCAGATAAAGATGGAAGATTTGACAGGCAAGATATTAATGAATGTGGCTATCCAAATAATGTAAAAGCCCAAGGAGAGTTTTATCATTGGCATGCAAACAGAGACGAAAGGGCGGCTATCTGTAGCGGGGGCCCTGTGTTGGGCTTGGATCTTGACTGGGGGCCTTCCGTTGGGGGCGACTGGCTTGGGGTACGCCTCGCGAAAATTTTTTGAGATGAAAAAATGAAAATTCAAATAATTCAAAACATTTTAAGAATTTCAGAGGTAGTAAAAACTTTAACGAATTCATTTTTCAATTTTTTATCATTAGACCAAAATGAACATTTTAACTTTAATGCCAATGCAATATATTCAATATCGTTAGGATCAGGGCATATTTTAGAGGCTTCAGAAATAAACTCCCTGAATTCAATGAATGGGATAAATTCAATATTTGAAGAAGCCAATATTAATAATATATCCAAATCTTCATTAGAAATCTTGGATTTTTCTAAAATCTCAAGTTTATGTTTTTTAACTTCTTCTAATAGGTATTCAGGGGCGTATAATTTAAATTTGTCTGAAAAAAATAATTCACAAGTCTTGCCGGAAGGTGAAACTAAAATAGATATGATGACATTAGCGTCAACAACTAATTCCATTCAATATTCACCAGGATTTTCCTTTATGAATCTCTCATGTAGTGATTTATTTATCTTTCTGCCCAATTTCAAAGCGTCTTTCTCAGAGAGTTTAGACTTTGAAGAAATTACTTTCAATAATCTTAATTGTGAAATTTTTCCTTTAATAGCTTCTCTAGCTACAGCAGACCAATTAATATCCTCAAATGTGTCCATCTCTACTTTCAGTTCTTCAGGGACTGATAATGTTATTGTTGACATGTTTTCCTCCTTAATGTTTAATATATTTAATATACATAATACACATAAAATATTTAAAGGTTTCGGTGATTAAAATGAGTATTCTAAAGCCAATAATTGAAGGGAAGCTTGTAAGGGAAGCGGAGGCTTTAGCTGACTTAGAAAAGTTAGCTGATGCAGCTAGTCCTCCACCTAGAACACCTAGAACGACACAGCCTCCTGCTGTTGCCAATCTACATAATGGATTTTATCAGATAGACAAAGCGAGAATAGTAGCTGCAACAACCCCAGCTTACAGGCAATTCTTGAGAGAATCTGGTTATGGGGATTTGGATTCATGTTCAGGTTTAGGTGTTGCTAAAAGGGTTTTAAAGTATGATCAAAGTGTGAGAGATGCAGGAACAAGAGCTGGTTTAAATTTGACTGGAGTTGACGGACAATATGTAGTCAATATAAATCATTCAAATGCGAGAAAACTAGCTGAGGCTTTAGGATACAAAGTCCCTACTGTTGGATTAATGTACAGATTATTTATTCCTTACATAAAAGAGCTAGTACAGCAAGGCAATGCAGAAGCTCAAGCAACTCTGAATGAAATGACTGATTCATCAGTTGGAAAAGCTGAGTGGCTTGAAGATTTAGTAAAAGGCAAGAAGAAAGTTTGCATAGGAACTAAGGAAAAGAGATTATCTCTTCCAGATAAAGATGGAAGATTTGACAGGCAAGATATTAATGAATGTGGCTATCCAACTAGTGTAAAAGCTGCTGGAGAGTTTTATTATTGGCATGTTAGTGGGGATGAGAGGGCGGCTTTCCGTGGCTGGAGCCCTGAGTTGTGCTTGAGTCTTGACGGGAGGCCTTCCTTTGAGGGCGACGGGCTTGGGGTACGTCTCGCGAAAATTTTTTGAGATAAAATTTAATTTATTGTTAGTAATGACTTCTTGCGCCTATGGGCGAAAACAAGAGGAAACAGAATCACTTGGCAAGTTTATTATTTAGGGGTATTTGTGCTATTCCCTGCTTCAGGGCTGAAGAGCTTGTTTTTTAGCGCTAAGAAAAAGTTGAGGACGCGGGTGAGGAAAGATTCTTTTTTGAGGCCTTCTTGAGGGACGCAGGCTCCGTTTTCACACGTACAAGGAATTGTTGTTGCTTGGATAGTTTTTTCTTTGCAGGTTTTTTCTTCAAGCTGGTTTTCTGAGAGGCATTCGTCTGTGAAAATCTTGGTTTGATCTTCTTCTTTGAGGATGGTTGTGCCACGAATCTCAGTATTGTTTCCATCAGAGTCTGTGCAGGAGTTTTCAGGAAGGGAAATTTCCTCTTGAGGTTCTTCTTCTTGTTTTGGGAGTGTTGAGGGCAAGAAGAGGATGCTCCCTCCCGCGCCTTCGAGCGGGCAGAGGTTGTTTGTTGATGAGGGGTTTCTGAGGACTTCTGACAGCTGGATGACGCTGTAGCTTGAGCTTCCGTACGCTTCTTGGTCTGGACATCCTCTGCAAAGGTTCATGATGGCATCCTTGATGGTTGAGTTTCCGATAAACACGAGTTTTTTGCCGTCAAGCGCTGCGTCGTAAATGTCTCTTGCGTGATTTTTGATGGTTGGCGTTTTTGGAATTTTCACTTCTGTGATGGTTGTAATGTTAAGGCGGATAGTATTTTGTCCGAGGGTGCCGACGCTTCCGCTTGGTTCTCCGATGCGGAGTTTTAAGCCAGGTGTTGTGGAAAGTTGGGTGTCAACGCTCCATAAATATCTTAGAGTGTAATCTTCTGGGAAGAGGTTCTTTGTCTTGAGGGTTGCGGTGCAGCGTGCCTCTGCGCAGGTGGTGTCGCTGCTGCTAAGCGCGATTTCATTGTCTTTGGTGTAAATTTTGAAGGAGCCTCTTGGGTTGATGCCGCCGCTGACTGTGAAGGTTGCGTCTTGTCCTCGGGGGATGAGTGTTCTTGAGCCTGATATTTGTGCTTGTTGGTTGTTTGTGAGGAGTGTTGGTTCCCAGGTTGCTGCGTGCTCTTCTGCTTCTGTGAAAGTCGGTTGTTCTTTGAAGTTGATGATCGTGAGGAAGAGCTTGATGTTTGGTTCTTCTTCAAAGAGATGAATATTAAAGGTCTTGCTTTTTCCTTTTTTGAGGCTTTTTGGCTCATAGGTCTTTTCTTTGCCGTTCTTAAGTTTTGTTGTTGGCGTGATAATGACTTGATTGCCGTCTATGGAAAAGTGGAAGGTGATTTCTTTGATGTCTGTATATTTTAAGAGGGGAAAGTTGCCTTGGTCGAGGCTGAGGGTTTGTTCGTTTTCAACGCTTGTCGTGAGAATGAAGTCTTGCGCTTCTTGGAGGATGGTGTTGTGGCTCGCGTTCCACTTAATATGATAATACCAGAGGGTGAGCGCTTGATGTTCTCCCCCTCTTGGTGGAATGAGGATGAGGCTGTCTGCTTCTGAGGCGTCGAGGCTTGGTTCTCCGAGGCTGAGGGGCGAGCAGTCTTGTGCTGTTGCTGTGTTTGTGAGGAAAAGGAGGAGGCTGAGAAGGAGAAGGTTCTTTTTGAGATGCATGTCTTTTTCTGACTAAGCCTGTTAATATATGTTTCTGAGTTGAAGAAAATTATTTAAATGATGAAACCTATAAGGGGAGTATGAATCAAAACAACGCGTTGTTGAAAGGTGCTGGAAGTCTCGATACAATGGTGGCTGCGATGATTGCTACTCTAGAAGAGGCGTCGAGTTGGTTGCTGAACGACCAGCTGTTGAAAGAAAAGGAGTTGATTCTATTAATTATAAACTAGCGGCAGGATTGTTAGCAGATGGTTTAGCTTGTGGTGGTCCAGAAGTACACCATCATTATTATGGGCCGAATGGAGAAGTGATTGAAGGTTCCGGTGATTGCGGTAATTCGCCGTTAATTGGACAACATTTATGGGAAATCAATAATTGTAGATCTGGTCTATATTTTGCGGAAAATTGCGCCATAGGGATAAGTCTAGGAGAAGGTTACGATTATAGCGACAATGCTATTATCGATGGGCTAGAAGTAATTGCTCCAGATAACAACCCTCGGTTCTTTAATCCCGATCTACGATTTGATCCAGCAGCCTTAGGAAAAAGAGCCGTACAACTCAATAGAAAACTGGATCAGTACCATGGTCTTGTTTTAGTAGGTGAAGGCTGCAGCGAGATAAGGTTCGATGACTGCGTGTTTGCTCCTACCAGTAGGACGTTTACTGGCTGGCAAGACTGTAAAGCTTCTCCATTTTATGCTAGATGGTTGGATTAAGAGAGATATTCCCGTTTAGGCTCCTTGCCGCAAATATTTTTAGAAAGCTTTATATATCAGTTATGGATAATATTATCCTAATATGGATAATAAATTAAAAATTATTAGTTATTTAGGAAAGCACCTTCAGGAAAGTTATACTATGCATGAATTAAGTAAATTGTTGAATATACCATATGCTTCTTTTTACAGAACAATTCAACAGATGAAAGATATTTTAATCATAAAAGAGATTGGAAAGTCAAAAACTATAACCCTTAATCTACATAATCCGGTAATCAAATCACATTTAGTAGTTGCTTCAGATGAAGAAAATAAGGAATTCTTAAAAAAGCAATCAACAATCAAGAAAATAAGTGAGGAATTAGAAACTCAAAATATTGTTCTTGTTTTTGGAAGTTATGCCAAAGGTAATGAGACAGAGAAAAGTGATGTCGATATTTTGGTAATTAACAAAGATGGGAAAAAAGATTTATCTTTCTCAAAGTATGAGCTCCTATTCAAGAAAAAAATTAATCCAATATTTATTAATGTTAAAGAATTTAAAAATATGTTAAAAGATAAAGAAGAAAATGTGGGAAAGCAAGCAGTGAAGGACCATATAATACTTAAGAATCCAGAACAATTTTGGGGGTGTGTTTTAGATGTCTTTTGATAAGAAGATATATGGGCGGTTATTTAGAGAATATTTAATTGAGAGAAGAATAAAGAAATCTCAAGAATCCTTTAAGATCAAATTGTTTTTACAAAAAGGAGAAAACAGTCTTCTTATAGCCAAAGGAATGAAAGAGAAAAAACCAAACAAAGATGAGCCGGCAAAAATTTATTGGAATTACTGGGCAATTACAATTTCTTATTATTCAATGTTATACTCTGCAAAAGCAGCTATTCTTTCAAAAGGTTATGAAGTTTCTGATCACGATGCAGCACAAATAGCTTTAGGATACTTGTTAGTTCCAAATGAATTAGAAAAAGAAGATCTGGAAATTCTTAATCAGTCACATAAGATATTTGAAGACGAGTATGTGCATTACTTCGAAGACGCAAAAAGAGAAAGTCATATTGCAAGATATTCAGCGATTAAGACTTATACAGAAAGAAGATTGGAAGAAATTTTTGAAAATGCAAGAAAATTCGTAGCTAAAATAACGTTAATGTTGCAGGAAAAGTAAGTTTTTATAGCCTTTAATGCGTAGATAAATTGATAAAGCCATTAATATAGGAAGTAGTAATCGTTCCGTGTTGGAAAAAAGCCTTCAGAGAGTTTTTCAGAGCAGAACTACGGTTTTTAACAAAACACTGGGTTGAACTCAAAAGAGGAACAAGACCTACGTTCTACTGGGCCTAGAAAACTATTTAAATAATTAAACCTATAAGGGTAGTATGAATCAAAACAACGCTTTGTTGAAAGGTGCTGGAAGTCTCGCTACAATGGTGGCTGCGATGGTTGCAACCTCTAGAAGAGGCGTCGAGTTGGTTGCTGAACAACCAGCTGTTGAAAGAGAAGGTATGAAGTCAATAAATTATAAAATAGCGGCGGGATTAGTAGCTGCTGGCCTGGGTTGTGGAGGCTCGGAAGTACACCATCATTATTATGGCCCTAATGGGGAAGAAATTATTTCTTCTGGAAATTGCGATTTTAAGGGTAAGTATCTTTTTACTAGCGAATGTAACCTGGTAATGGCTCAGCCAGTCGGCGATGATTGCCGAATGGAACTAATTGGCAATCAGGGCAATGCGAATTATAAAGTTCCAGGTATTCTGGAGGGGCGAGTCTTTCATTTTATAAGTGTTAAAGAAGGCAGAGATAAAGGCAAAGCTAAAAGCGTTACTTTCTTAAGACCAGGAGAATTTGATATTAATGATGTTGATGTTTCTGCTTATGTTCCTGAAAGCCAAATGAAAATGGGCGAAGAGTTCATGTGCTATTTTCGAAATGATCCAACTTTCCTAGCGGCGCGTTATAATCAAGATTCAATAAAAGCAAGCATCGAAAACATTTGGGGACTTTCCGATAAACCATCCGGAAGAGATTGTGTGCCTATACAGCTCAGACCGTGGTTTAGGTCTTGCTGTTAATAATTTCAGAGCAAAAGATTTATTAAATGGGTGCCTCTCTCAGGTAGTAAAATGATTAAAACAAAAATTAAACAGGCTAATTTAACCAAAATTTTAGCGACAATGATCGCTACTTCGGCCTGTGGCACGGAAATTAACAACAATTTTTACGGCCCTAATGGTGAGGAAATTTATCAAAGCGCAGATTTTGACAATTCCTGCCAATCGCCTCTGTATGGAGCTCATCTGTGGAATATTCTTAAGTGTGAATCAGGCGCTTTTATGGCTGAGGATTGTTCGATACGGCCAGAAGGAAGAGTTCGTTCCGGTGATCCAGACCCACCAGATGTAACCTATCGTAGATTGGATATTCTGATTTCTGGAGAACCTGTTTTAAGGTTTAATCCCAGCCTGCGCTTTGTTTATTCTGCTGGCCCGACTGCCCGCAATGTAAATCGACTGTTAGACCAATATCGCGGCAGGGGTTTTGTATTAGAATATATTGATCGCAGCGGCTTGAGCAATGGCGATGGCTGCCATTCTGGACACGTGGATGACTGTGTATTTATGCGTGAAGAGACGCCTATTAACGAGAGTCTTTGCGTTGAAAAATATCCTCTAGACCGATATTGAAACCATGGCTTGTGAAAATTTCTTCAAATTTAAATTCTTTTTTCACTAAAATAGTAATAAGCATATTTCTTTTAAAGCTCTAATATATACTGTAAAAAAGGTTGTTAGTTCAAAAGTCTTTGCGAATAATTTATTTTTTTCATAAAAAGAAGGATGTTTACCCTTTCTTCTCTCGATAGGCATTCGCCTGATCGCACAGTTGTGATGGGAAAAGAAACATTTTTAAACGTCGATAAGAACTTTTTTTGTAAGCGGACGTCCCCTAGCGGCTATGGGCATTGCCTGCAGTGAAGTTGCTATGCTGATGCCTGAAAAGGCAGATGATTTTTATGTGGACAGCAATTGTTCCCAGGTTCGAGTCCTGGCGTCCGCTTTCTTTTCTTAAAAGTAAAGTATAAGAAGGAGAAGGGTGAGAAAGCAGCCTAAGAAAGAAGTTTGAAGAAGAAAAAACTTTGGAGGGATAAATGGGTTTGTGGGATTGGTTGCGTTCGCTGTTTGGTGCGAAAGAGGATGTTTCAGTGATGATGGAGCGCGCGGCGGCGCCTGTGTTAAGGAAGTTCGCGGAGGAAACAGGGTGTGCGGTGAAGGTTGTCGAGGTTCATCCAACACGTGTTGTTTTTTTATTTACTGTTGCTAGAGGTCGTTTTGTGCAGGCGACGCTTATTGCCGCGGATATGAGGAAGGGCGCGTTTGTGTTGGGGATGATTCCTAGTCAAGAGGCTGCCCCTTCTGTTAAAGAGACGCAGGCTGTAAGGATGTTGTGGTTTAAAAAAGTGAGAAGCGAGCCTGAACTTGTCACTGCGATAGAGAATCAGGAGAAGAAAATAAAAGCTGCATTAATTAATGCGCAGATGAATGTGGATGCGCTTGAGGAGATGCGGGAGATGAAAGATCTGGTTAGAAGGGGAAGAAAGAACGATAAGGGCAAGAAATAGGTTTAGAATCGGTGAAGGAGTTGTTTGAAGTTAACAATTTTATTAGCTCTAACTTTAATGTTTTCTTCTGATAATTTTCTTTTCTTTATTTTAATTTTTTTAGGATCTCTTCCACAATAGCCTCCGAGTGAGCCATCGCTTTTTACGACTTTAAAGCAAGGAGTGTTTATTGGATCAGGATTGTTCCTCAGCGCGTTTCCTACTGCCCTGCAAGCTTTTGGATTTTTTAAAGCTTTAGCGATTTCAGAATAAGTGCTGATCTTTCCTTTTGGAATTTTTTTAGTAAGTTCCCACACTTTTTCGTTGAAGCTCATCGCAGGCTGTTCAAGTAGTCTTGTTTGAGTTTAAATCCTTTTTTCTTCGCGAGTTTTTCTATTGCTGTGTGGAATCCTGATCCGTATTGCATTGCTTTTTTTGGTCTGAATGCGAATTCTTTTTCTAATCCTAAGTGTACTGCGGTTTCAAGTAAAATTATTTTTTTAGTCGTCTCGTTGATTTTGAGTTCTGGTGCTATTTGCATAGCGAATTTTACAACTTCTTTGTCCAAGAAGGGGCATTGCATATTGATGTTGAAATGATTAATAACTGCAAGATCCCGTGTTAAGTCGTTGTCCCAGATTTTTTTGAGTCCATCCCAGCATTCTTCGTGGACTCTGTTGTCTTTGAATGCTTGTTTGTGTCTTCCGTATCCTGCGAAGAGTTCTTCTGGTCCGAGGCCGCCGAGCAGAACGTCTACGTTGTCTTTTTTCACCATGTCGAGAACGACGTATTCTGGGGCTGCGATGCCTGTTTTTACAACTGTTGGTTCTGGGATGATTTTTAGTGTTTTTTCAATGATATCTTCTGCTTCTTCAAGTGTGCATACTCTTTGTTTTAAGGGCCAGTTGTAAAATTGTGCTATTCTTGTTGCCCAGCAGATGTCTGGCGCTCCTGCGATGCCTGTGTTGTAGAGGGTGAATTTTTTATTAAGTTTAGTGCAGAGAAATGCGAGGAGGGTGGAATCTACTCCTCCAGAGAAGGCGATGCCGATATTTTGATGATGGGTTCTTTTGTCTACTGCGTTGAGAAGGAGTTGTGCGAGGCGTTGGATAATCTCTTGTTTGTCGTTTAAGGGGGGTTTATCTTTGAGTTCTTGTTCAAGCAAGAGGACTTCTTCTGTGATGTTTAAAAGATTCATGAAAAGAGAAAAAGGACGTAATTGATAAAAGCTTTTATTTTATTTCTAAATCTTCGGGAACAGCTATGTAAGTTTTTCCATCAACTCTAACTGCCTTTCCTGGATGTAATATTTCTACGGTGTGCTCTAAAGTTGGAGTATCATTTTTTTGCGCGACCTGCGCCACCCCAACCAGACGACCATTAGCATTGCCAAGATCGCCGTTGCCATTAGCATTGGCTCTGTTGCCAACAGAGCCAACGCCCAACAGCCGCAATCCTTTGCTTCTAGGCAAATGAATACCTATAACTTGTGTAAATGGTCGCTTTAAGGTCGTAGTAATATCATTTTGATAATCTGTTTTTAAGGAAGTGTCTCCTTCAGATGCGAACTCCCAAAAGGCTTCTCTTACATTCGGAATTGTATGTATATTGTCACGAAGTGCGTTAGCGTTATCTGCATTGAATTCAAAGCCTTCTTGAGCTTCATAATGATCTTTATCAATTGGTAAATTATAATCCACAAGTTTTGATTCAGGGCTTAACCCATAAACAAGAGGATCGTTAGGAACAACTTTAACTGCATCACTTTCAGGATCAGGCAATACTGCAAAACGAGTATCAACATACACTCCTCTTAAATAAGTTTTATCTCCTTCAGTACCAATCTTTCCAAGACGAGCTTCCATAAGCATTTTAGGAGTAATAGGCTGTCTTGGAACATCAACTTGAGCGCCAGTTTTAGAATCTTTCCCAGTAAGAAGATCTTGCATTCTCTGATGATTCGCTCCTTCAAAAAGCTTAAACCTTCTTACAGGCAATACAAATTGAACAGTTTCAAACTGCGGATTGGTCATGGGTTAAAGGGGTCCTACCTATCCTTAGGTTTAATAGTTTTTCCCTCGTCGTGCAATACGTACGATGAGGAAGATAATCAGCAAGACGAGAACTGCGTCCGCAAGGATCCAGAAGCTTGCTGGTACTCCTCTGCTTAATTGGTCGAGGAATCCTTTTTGGGTGAAGATGACATCTCCTGTGGGTGTTTGAGTGTCTTGTCTTGGTTGTTCAGGTTGTTGTGTTGGTGGTTGCGCGACTGTTGTTTCTTGTTTGCAGTCGACAACGTTGAGGGTTTGTTCTGCGCTGTTGCTGACGCCGTTGAAGTTCACGAGAGCGATGATCTTGTAAGCCTTTTCATCAGCGTTTTTAGGGATTTTTAAAGCGAAGGATAAGACACGTTCATAGGTGCCTCTGCCAAACCTGTCAAGGGTGAAGCTCGGGCTTGTTTCTGTTAAAGCGAGTTCTTGGTTTCTGATGGTGACTGTTGCTGTTGCCCTGTTTGATCCTCTGTTGACAAGCCTGAGGCTTCCTGAGACATCTTCCCCGCAGGTTGCGCTTGTTGGTGAGAGAGAGAAGCTTTCTACTTGGACGAAATCTTTGAGTTCTTGGACTTGGATGTCTATGTTTTCTCTATCGTTGCAGTTAACGTCTTCGTCTCCGCGTTCGTATGCTTTCACGTAAATGGTGTAATCATCGTCTTCTTGCGCCCCAGAGTCTAGTTCGAGGGTGAATTCATAAACCGCGTCTTCGTCTCTGTCTATGCTCTTGCTTTCTGTGGTGTGCCTGTCTACAATCCTATCTTCATCTTCGTTGTAGAGGACTGCTTGGACCACGATGCGCGCGTCTGGCCCGTTGTTTTCAACAGTGACTTGGACCGGGATTTGGTCTCCTGCCCTGAACTCGTCGTTGTCTTCTGGCTCGTTGATTTCTACGTCAAGTCTTCCCTTGTTTCCTGCGACGCACGCGATAGGTTTGACGCCGAGGTTAAGGCGTGTTTCTGCGGGAGTGCTAAGTTGGTCTGCTGCTACTCTAAAGAGGCCCTCGAATGATTTTTGTTGGAAGCCGCTTTCGATGTCTGCTTTGATGGTGACTGTTTGTGTCGCTCCTGAAGCGAGGCTTGCGATGCGGCTTGGGTTGAAAGTGAGCTCGATTTTGTTTTCGTCGTCGTCTTCAAGGGTGCCGAGTGTGTGGCTTAAGACGAGGTTGGTAAGCGCGATATTTCCTATATTTTGAATTGTTACAGTCGTTTCTGCTTCGTCTCCCGGTTCTCCGAAGAAGCTGATGGAGGCGGGGTTGAAGATGATTCCTGCCGCGCTCGTTACGGTGAGAGTGTACGCTTGGGAGTCAAAGTTTGCGGTGTTTCCTTGTTCTTCACCTCTGAGTGTTCCAGTGTAGGCGCCCGCTGGCGTTCCTGCTGGGACGGTAAAGCCGAAAGTGATTGATTGAGGCGTTCCTGCCGCGAGGGTGGTTACGGATCTGATCATTGTTGGTGCGGCGATGACTCTGCCTCCAGGGCCGGTAAGTTCTGTGCTTTGGAAGGTAACAGCGGGAATGGTTGTTCCTGCTTGGGTGTTTTGAACGTTGACGGTAAAGCTTGCGAGCGCGCCTGGGTTTGCGGGTGCGGTTGTAATGCTAGTAATATCAACTTGGCCGATGGCGGTGACTGTGAATGCTAAGAGTAAGATGCTTAATGCGATGGTAAGTATGGTCTTTTTCATAGTGTTTGAACCCCCAATCACCTTTTGTTATTATTGAGAAGTTAGGACAAGTTTATAAAGTTTTTGGAGGGTGGTTTTGGAGGAAGGTTCTGTCTTTGTTTCCTTTTCTTTATCTGATCCATCCGTATCTGTATTTAAAATTGAGGTCCTTCTTTTTTAGGTCGAGATTACTGTTAAGTAAGGTTGAAAATGAGAGTTGGGTGTTTAGGAGTTGAAGGTTTTAAGCCTTAAACTCTTTTAATAAGTAGTTCCTTACTATACCCCACCATTGTCCACAAATAGATGACCATATTAAGAAAAGTGGACAACACTACACCCCTCCTAGTCTTACTAACCAACGACCAAACTCAACAAACAGTTACGGTGCCAATATCTTCAGGTGCGGTGGCAAAAAACTTGCTCCGCTGCGCACCCCCGCATGAAGCGGAGGGAAGTTAACATCATGATAAGTAATTTTTTATTTGCCTCGTCTGCGACAACTTTCTTCGCTCTTTTCCTTTCCTATACAAAGCCCAAGTAAACACCGAGAAGAAGGTTACAGGATCGTAAATTTAGTAGTAAAATTGTTCTTTGGTATACAAATCTAAAAGTTTATAAAAACTGCAATATTTTATTAATCGATGAGAACCAAGCGCCACATATTATCCTATTTCATATTGATAACCATAATAACATTTTTTCTAGGCATGGTCTTTATTTTTCCAAACTTACAAAAGTTTGCTTCTCCGGATTTTATTCGCATGTTTGTATTAGGCTTTGGTTTCTTTGCTTTTATCGCTTATGTTTTATTAGTTACATTGGTTGTGCCATTTAATATTCCCAGTACTCCGGTTATATTAGCGGGAGGTTACATCTTTGGAACAATTAATGGATTTCTATTATCTCTTTTAGGAATGCTTATTGGCTCAACATTTGCTTTTTACATCACCCGGTGGGGTGGTAAACCCTTACTAAAAAGATGGGCTGATCCTCGCCAAATAAAGCACTTTGATACTATCTTCAAGAAAAGAGGTCCCACCGCAGCATTAATCTCATATGCAATTCCAATTTTTCCTACAGATGCTGTGAGTTTATTTTTAGGTTTAACAAACTTGAAGTATAAATTGTTCTTTTTTCTCGTTCTCTTAGGGCACATTCCTCGTTTGTTAATCATTATTTTATTGGGTTCAGACCTTTATACTGGATTTTCTATGCGAACATTAATTGTTCTAGTAACTGCAACCATATTTATTTTAATTGCTATTTTCAGAGAAAAAATAAAGAAAATATTCTTTGCTGAGCTTCGTGTCTTTCAAAAAGAGGTAGGAGTTATAGGATCCTGGATAGAATTTAAGAGATAAAACATAAGCAACAATATGCTTGTTTAAATTACCTACTTGATTGAGTTGTCAGAACGCCCTCTTTCTCAACTTGCTCACTTCGTTCGAGCCCAGCTGCGCTTTCGCCTTCGGCTTTGGGGAAATTAATAAGGATTAAGTGAAATTGCCTTACTCCCTCCTCAAAATTTATATAGTCTTATTATAATCCTTAATATTATGAACAAAAGAAATGTCCAAAATCTTTACGCTCTTGGTCATGCACAATGGTATGATCCTTTCAAAAAAATATGGAACAGACTTGTTTCTATTAAAGCTGAAAAAGAACTGGCTACTTTTTTAGAGAAAAATGTGAGTAATAATGCTAGTATTTTAGAGCTTGGTTGCGGCACCGCGCTTAATCTTGAAAAAATTTTTGCGCTTGATCTAAACTTTAAAAAATATTTGGGCTTAGACTTTTCTACAGACATGCTTGAAATTGCAAAAAATAAATTTGCAAATTTGCCCCATGTAAAATTTCAACAAAAAGATATTACCAGCCTAAATGACATCGAAGAAAAGTTTGACATTGTAATATGTACATGGGTTTTGTCCCATCTGCAATCTCCATCACAAGTAGTTAACCAAATGCAAAAATTAATATCTCCACGAGGAAAAGCTTTTTTAATCTTTTTCAGCAGACAGAAATGGTTTATTAATGTATGGCTATATCCTCTCGCGAAATATTTATTCAAAGCAAAACCAGTGTCAAAAGAGGAGATCAGCAAATTCAATAATGTAAAAACTGAACATAAATTCGCGGCGGGTATAACGACAACTATTGAAATTCATAAGTAAATCTGCGGGTTTCGGGTAACTCTCTTCGCTCCTTCAGGGCACATAACACTCTTATGTTCAATTTTTGAGTCGGCCTAATTTTTGAATTGGGCAAATTATTATTGTCTTTTCCCATAATAATTTCCTCTTGGGAAGGCAGGCGGAATTTTATAACAAAAAGTTTATATGCTGCTGGATAGTTATAACCATTATGGCAGAAGAACAATACTCAAGAAAAGATATTTTGAAATGGGGCGTTGCGGGATTAGTTGGCGCAACAGGATTAGGTTTTCTTGTTAATGCTTTATATAAAATGGATAGAGTCTCCGCTGAACTCGGAGAAGAAATCTTAACTTCTACCGGGAAAGTTGCTAATAAAAAATTTATTGAGGGAGGACGCCTTAATCCAATGAATGATCTTAATCCACTGTCAGATCATGATCCAAAGAAGCAAGCCACAAAATCTGATGATGAATATAGAGTTACCATTCAATATGAATATCGTGCAGTTACTATTGATAATAAAGACTTATATGAACAAGTTGAAAAAGGCGCTGAAGTTATTGTTCAATTTAGAGAGGCATTTGAGACTAGGAGAACGTATAAAGGTGAATTATTAGAAAGAAAACTAAAAGAGTATAAAGTAGAAAAAATATTACTAAATCAAAATTCCACCCCTTAATTACCTTAACTAATGTGCCGTTGCACTCAGCAATACGAACTTATGCTCAACTCTTCCTTCGGAACTTAAACCTCGTACGTCCCCATTCGTAGTCGGTAGGAGTTAATCGAAGAGGAACTTGTTTCAGCCTCAGTTTAATGCAACTAAACAATTATGGGTTGAATGTATACCCTCAGTTGAGGATGGCGTTCAGCGGCTAATCAGTTACGCTTCTTACAAAATCTTAAAACAAGACTGGAAATAAAATAACCCAAGAGCGCTCCTCCAGCGACATCGCTGGGATGATGAACCCCAAGGTACACCCTGCTGACAAGGACAAGGAGAGCGAAGACGATCCAGAGGATGTTGAGTTTTGAAAAGGTTTTGCTAAAAAAAGGAAGGGACGTGAATGCCGCGCTTGCGTGCCCTGAGGGAAAGGAGCTGCTGGTTGTTTTGTACAGCGACTCTACTGCTGGTCTCGCCCTTTCAAGGGTCGTCTTGAGAGCGTAGACGAGGATGCCGGTAAGGAGAAAAGCGAGGATGTAATGTTTGGTTGTGGTGAAGTTTTTTGTGATGAGGAAAACGAGAACACCGATGAAGAGGAGAGTGAAGTATCCTGAAAGATGACTGACGCCTCGGAAGAGAAAAGTTAAGAAAGGTGTTCTGAAACTAGTGAGAAGTTGAAGAAGTTGTTGATCAAAAAAAAGTGTTATGAGGAAAATTCCAAGTCCTGCTATAATCTTGAAGTTAGAAGTGAGGCGCATTGGCTCTCCTTTTGAAATGAAGATAAAGATACGCCGCAAGGATGAAAACAATCAAAATGACAAAGAGAACGTCGATGAAGGTTGAATAGGCGCGCACGAGCTCCCAGTTGGTGTTGAGGATAATGCCAAGATAAGCGAGGAACGAGTTCCAGAGCGCTGCTCCAAGAAACGTGTAAAGAAGGAAGGGAGTGAGCTTCATGTTGCCAACACCTGCTGGGATGGAGATGAAGTGTCTTACTATAGGTAAGAATCTGCTGATGAAGATGGTTTTTTGTCCGTGCTTGTTAAACCATACCTCTGTCCATGAGAGGTGTTCTTCGTTCAGAAAAAGATATTTTCCGTAACGTTTAAGGAGAGGAACGCCTCCTTTTTTTCCTAAGTAATAGGAAACGAGTGATCCTGTGACTGAGCCGAGACTGCTTGCGAGTGCTACGCCGAGAAAGGTGAATCTTCCTTCGTTGATGAGAAAGCCAGCGAAGGGCATGACTGTTTCTGAGGGAATGGGGAAAACCGTGCTTTCTAAAGCCATGAGGATGAAAATGCCAGAATATCCTATGGTGGTGATGATGCTTGTCGCGAAAGTGGTGAGCGCTTCAAGGATCATGCCTGTTTGATGGGGGAGGAGTTGTTTAAAAGCGTAACGAAAGGGTTATATTGCTGGTTTTTTTACAAGGCTGATGCGCTATCTTCCTGGCTTGTTTCTTCGGGTTGGCTTGTGCTTTGTTCCGTTCAGCGTGTTTTATCTTGTCTTCTTGCCTTTAACCCTGTATGGGAGTGCCGCGTCGTTGTGGGTGTACGCTCCGAAAATGATCAATGATTCGTTGATGATTGGCGGGAAGGAGTTTGTGTTTGCCAGGTCGTGTGTTGCTTCTGCTGCGTATTGGTTGTTGTGGGCGTTGGCGATGTTGGTGAAGGATGTTTCGTTAGGAACGAGAGTGAAAGTGATTCTTACATCATTTGCTTTGTTTTTTGGGATGAATATTTTGAGGATTGTTGTGTTGATCTTGTTGGCTGTGGAAGTAAGTCCGTCTGCGTTTGACCTGGTGCATGTGGTGATGTGGAAGGTTGTTTCTGGGGTGTATGTTGCGTTTGTGTGGATTCTTGTGGTAAAGGTGTACGGGATTGATGCTGTTCCGTTAATTGATGATGCGAGATATTTGTGGAGAAAGAGCTTGTTCACTCGTCGGTTCCTTGGTAAATAAGAAGGTCTTCCGTGGTGAGTTTTTTCTTGGTCTTTATTTTTTCTTCCACGCGTTGCGCCTTGTTCTTGATGAGTTCTTTTTGTTTTAGTGCATGGCATGCTCTTGAAAGTTCCTTGTCCTTGTCAAGAGATTGTTTAATGATAGTGAGCGTTTCCAATTTTGGTCTTAATTCTTGTTGCGCTTGTAGGTATTCATTCTTGTGTTTTATGAAGGTTTGGAACGCTTCTTCTTGGGTTTTTTTGAGCGTGTCGAGGTCTTGGGTGAGTTGGAAGAATTTTGCGTAGTTGTTGTCCCTGGTTATGGTTTGTATTTGTTGATGGAAGTCGTTTGCCTTTTTTCTTGAGGCCTTGATTTCTTTGTCCAGGGCTTTGGTCTGTTCGAGGAGTTTGAAGGCTTCTGTTGATTCCTCGTAGCTTTTTTTGAGTTTTTTAATCTCCTCCATGAGTTTTTTTTCTTTGTCGAAGGAGATTTCTATTTCTACTTTTTTCTCTAGGATATTGATCTTTTCTAGGAGTTTTGAGGGTTCTATTCTTATGTTGTATTGTTCGAACGCTTTTTCTTTTTCCTTGTGGAGTTTTTTTATTTTTTTTATGAGGTCTTTGACTTCTGAGTTGTATTTTTTTCTCTGGTCTTTTAATTCTCTGATTGTCGTGGATTTGGTGTGCATCTGATCTTTGAGTTGTCTGATATGTTTGACGAGATCATTGATGTTTTTTTTTAGGGATTCTTTTTTTTCAAACCAGTGTTCTTTTTGTTTGCTGATCTCTTGGATTTTTGTTTTGAGGTCGAGAATTCCTTTGTTGAGGGATTTGTATTCTTCTAGGGTGTTTTTTTGATGTTCATCCAAGGTAAGAGCGTTCTCTTGCGGAGGGTTTTAAATCTTTTGGTGGGGTGCTGGTTCGGTAAATTGGTTTTTGGAGGATAAAAATACTTATATAGCTGGCGAGGATGGAAGGTTGATGGAAAAAAGATGGGATCTTTCAGGTCTTGTTCCTCCTGCAAAGACAAGGGAGTTTGATCGTTTTCTTGAAAAATTGGATGATGATGTGAAAATGGTCGAGGCCGCGAGGTCGAGGCTTGAAGACTTTTCTGGGAAGGAGTTTTTGGAAATAATAAAAGTAAAGGAGAGGATTGCAGAATCTTCAAATAGGTTGTCTGCTTACGCGTATTTGTGGTTTTCTGAGGATACGTCTAATTCTAAGGCGCGTGCTTTTTTGTCGCGGGTTGAGGATCTGTCTGTAGGGTATGCGAACAGGATAGTGTTTTTTAATTTGTGGTTCAAGGGTTTGGAAGAAAAAAAGGCCAGAAAGTTGGTTAAGGCTGCTCCAGGGTATGGCTATTTTTTGACAAGAATCCGCGAGTTGAAGCAGTACAGCTTGAAGGAGGAGGAGGAAAAGATAATTAATTTGAAGGATCTTTCTGGAAATAATACGTTAACAAAGGTGTATGATATGATTACTGCCGGTTTTACATTTCCTTTGATCGTGAACGGGGAAAAGAAAATGCTTTCTCAGGAGGAGTTGAAGAAGTATTTTAGGCATCATGATGGGAAGATGCGTGCTGCTGCGTATCGTTCAGTGTATAGGGTATTTGGCGAGCAGGGTCAGGTGTTGGGTGAGATCTATCGTTCTTTGGTGAACGATTGGAAAAATGAGCAGCTTGTTTTAAGGAGGTATAAGAGTCCTGTTGCTGTGAGGAATATTGCGAATGATGTTCCGGAAGAGGCGTATCATGCGTTGTTGAATGTGGTAAGAAAGAATGTTGGGTTTTTTCAGTCGTATTTTGATTTGAAATTTAAGGTGTGCGGTGTGAAAGAAAAATCAAGGTATCATATTTATGCGCCGTATCAGGCTGCGGAGAAGAGGATGTCGTATGAGAGCGCTGTTAAGTTGGTGCTGGAGAATTTTAGGAAAGTTTCTCCGAGAATGGCTGATCTTGCTGAGAATGTGGTTAAACAGAATCATGTGGATGTTGAGATTAAGAAAGGAAAAAGATCTGGCGCGTTTTGTTATTCTATTACTCCGAAGATAACGCCGTATGTGTTGTTGAATTATGATGGTACGGTTCGTGATGTGTTTACGCTTGCTCATGAGTTGGGGCATGCCGTGCATGGTCAGTTGGCTTCAAAGCATTCTGTGTTGACGTTCCATGCGCCTATTCCTCTTGCTGAGACTGCTTCTATCTTTAGCGAGATGATGCTGTTTGAGAAGCTGACGAATGAAGAGAAAAGTGGTGAATTGAGGAAGGGGATGTTGATTCAGAAGTTGGACGATGTGTATGGTTCTATTGGCCGTCAGGCGTATTTTACGTTCTTTGAGGAGAATGCGCACAGGATGGTTGCTGAGGGTGCGGGTGTTGACGAATTAAAAGCGGAATATTTGAAAGAGTTGAGGGAGCAGTTTGGTTCAATTAACGTTCCTGAGGAGTTCCAGTGGGAGTGGACGTACATTCCTCATATTTATCATTCTCCGTTTTATTGTTATGGGTATTCATTTGGTAATTTGTTGACATTGACGTTGTACGAACGGTATAAGGAAGAAGGTGCTTCATTTGTTCCTGAATATTTGAAAATTTTAGAGGCTGGTGGAAGTGAGAGGCCGCAGAAGGTTCTTGAAAGGGCAGGTATGGATATTTGTTCTGAGAAGTTCTGGCAGTCAGGATTTAATGTTATTGAAAAAATGGTAAATGATTTGAAAAAGATGAAGTAGGGAGCGGAATGGGCTATAATATTTTAGAGGAAAATGCGGAGTCTCTAAATTGTTTGGAAAGTAATCTTATTGATAAGGGGAGGGGTATTCTAGACTTAAAGGGTAAGGAATGGACGAAATTAAGAAATCTCTTATCTTGTTTAGAGAATATAAAAGAAAGAGAGAAAGATAATCCCTTTTTTGCAGATATTCTTCCGAAGATGGATGTGGCTATTGGGGTTTTAGGGAAATTAATTAAGCTTCATGGGTTATATAAAAATAAACCAGGTTTGTTAGGGGGTATAGATGAAAGTGTAGTTGAAACGTTGAGTAGAATTATTTTTGAAGTCGTAGAAACAATAGAAGTATGGTTAAAAAAAGTGCAGAGAAAGATGGATGGTGTTGCGAAGGGGAATAAACATCTTCGCGATCTTCCGATTCATGAGAGGATGACTCGTTTTTATGCAAAAGTTAGCGAGTTTAATGCTGAAGCGACGTTAGTGCTGCGTCATCCATTAAATGAGGTGCAGAAAAAGCGTGTGCGTAGCGCGAAAGATGAAGATTTAATGAGATATAATCTGAAAGATCCTATTATGGGGAGAAGGGAATTTCGGGAAGATGACGATTTTAGGTTTCCAGGATCAAGAATTATATTGACACAAGGAACGCATCGAACTTATGAATTGTATAGAAGATATTTGCAGGAGAGAATTAACGGAAATATGCTTGTAGAGTTTGTGATTGATATGAAGGATTATTAGATTATTTTATTTTTCTGAGAGGGGTTGGAAAGACAAAAATTCAGGATCGTTAAAACCCTCTTTTGGGAAAGTTTCGCTAAAATTGTCGCCAGCGTAAGCGATGCCAAATTCTTTAAATGCTCCTGCTACATGAGCGAAGGAAGAGGGATCGGGATAGTATCCATTTGAGCGGTTATTTACATATTCTACTTTCCATCTTTGCTCATTAGTGAAGATAATTTCTCCTGCGGCAAGGACTTTTTTTCCACGCGCGACATCAACATGTTCTCCAATAAGTCCTCCGATCCACATTCCTCTTTGGTCTACGACGTAAGTTTGAGGTCGGTCAAGGCCGTATTCTTCCATTTGTGGAAAGGCTTTGTCAAAAATTTCAGAGGAACCTAAAAAAATTCTTCCTTCTCTAGAGAGGGCATTTTTCCACATTTCATCTGATCCTGCGAAAGTGTAAGAAAAATCAGAATTGTTTCTGCAAGAGCGGTGGGCTTTTTTTACAAGCTCTGCAAAATGATTGGAATCTTGAAGGTGTTCTTCTAAGAATGCGGTTGCTCTCGGATCTTGAGAAGCATCTAAAGCCATCATAATCCTTTCGCGTTCGTGATGGTCTGCTCTGTGATTAAAGTAATTAATTAGGGGAAAAGTGAATCTGCTATTTTTTGTTTGTCCCATTGCGAGGATTGCGTCGCAGCGGACATATTCATCTGGATCTTCAAGAAAACGCGACAAAAGAGGATAGGCTGCTCTGTCATCTGGAAAATGGGCTAATGCGAGTGCTACAGCTGATCTGAGGTAAGCCAAATCTTCTTCTATAAGTGTGGCTACATCTTCTAATTTTAAGTTTCTTGAAGATGCTTCTCTTAAGAGAAGACTGCCTCTGGTCTGAGGATCTACGTTTTTGTCGAGGATTTGTTTAAGTGTGCTCATAGTATGTTTTTATCCGATAAATACTTAAAGATTTTTGTTGCAGAAAAGTGGTTCTATAAATAAAAAAAGAAAGTTCAGCCGAAGAGTCCGGCTAAACCTGCTGATGCTTCTTCTTCTGTTTTCTTTTCTTCTTTCTTCTTTTCAGGTGCTGGTGCGTGTCCGCCCGCTGCCGGTGCTGCGGTTGGCGCTGTCATGATTGGCGTCGCCGCTTCTGCGATTGCTGCTTTGATGTCAACACCTTCAAGTGCTGAGACTAAAGCCTTGACTCGTGCTTCTTCTACCTTTGCTCCTGCCGCTTCGAGGACTTTTTTAAGATTAGCTTCGTTTATTTCTTTTCCCAATGCGTGTAAAATTAGCCCCGCGTAAATGTATTCCATATTTTTTCCTCCGTTGTCTTTTTCAGTCCCTTAGAGAGCCCATCGTGGTTTATTAATTTTTTTGTCCTGGAGTTTTTTCAGGACGTCTTGGGCGACGCGCTCTTCTTCCTTGAATTTTTTGTCTGCCTGCTCTGGGGATTGATCGTGATTTTCCTTGCTTTTTGCTTGTTCGAGGAGTTGTTGCGCTGAGACGTTCTCTTGGCGTTGCTGTTCATTGGGTTGTCGTGTTTCTTGTTGTTGAGGTGATTCTTTTTGGGGTTGTTCTTCTTTTTTCTCAGGTGCTTCGAACGATTGTGGTTCTTGCGCCTCGTATCCTTGAAGTGCGTGAGCGAGTGTTTTTGCTTCTCGCTCTGCTTTTGTGAGTTGTTTTCCTGCGGTTTTTGAGGTGAGGATGTTTCTAGAGTTGGCGAGGCTGTCTGCGTTGAGTGCTGCTTTACTAAGTAAGAGTTTAATGGCTTGTTTGGTTGGGTAGGCGATGGCGAGGGTGAGATTGAAGCTGCGCCGCGCCGCGAGTTTGAGGTTGTTGAGATAGACTGTTTCGTCTATTGATAAAATAGATTTAGAATAGATGGTTCCTTTTTCAAGTGTTGCGAGTAAGTTAATTCCTATTTCCATGGGCTCAATGCTGAGCTTGGTGAGCATGGTGGCCAAGCCAGCGCTGATTTCTTCTCCTTCTTTCGCTGCGAGAGTATCTTCTTTGATGGTGACCTTTCCTTCTTGGATGGTTGCCTTGATGCCGAGGCTACCGAGTTCTCCGATGACTGGTCCTGGGCTGAAGGGTGTTGGTCCTGCTGGAACAAAAATATCATAGGGCGCAAGTTGGCCTGGTTTTGCTGGCGCCGTGCTCTTGTTTTTGTTGAGGATTTTCGCGAGTTTGAAAGGGTTGTCGTTGGTGAGAACAAGGGCGGGCATGCCATGAAGGTGTTTTTTGAGTTCTTCGATGCCTGGAATTTTTCCTGTGAGATTGTCGATGGCGAGGGTGAGAAGTCTTGTCTTGGTCATGGAAATTTTAACAGAATCTTTCAGGGTTGATCTGAGTTTTTGGAGTTGTGGTGAGGGCATGCTGGTCATGTCTGCGATGCCGATGATATTGAAGTGTTGTAACTCCTGTTGGAGGCGTTTAACTTCCTCTTTCTTCCATGGCGCTGCTTTGGTTGCTTGTTTCATTTCTTTGCCTCTGTTTTTTTCGCTGCTTCCAGGGGGAGGGGTTGGCTCATGGTGAATTTGATGAGGCTGTTTCTGATGTTGTTTTTTTCTTGTGGGAGTTTTGTGAGGAGGGTGTTGTACGCTGCGAGGATGTTGTCGCAAAGCTGTTCATCAGTCATGGCTTCTGTTCCCAAGGGGAGTTTAATGGTGAGGTCGTTTTTTGTTTGGATTCTTGCGAGAGTGCTGAGTCGTGTCGCTAAGGGTTCTAGGGGCGCTGTTGTTGGGATGACGCAGCCTGCTTTTGGGTTGGGCATTTTTCCTTTTGGTCCGAGGACTTTTCCAAAAGTCGCTGCGATGCTTGTCATAAGGTCTGCTTGAGCGAGGAAGTAGTCGTGTTCTTCTGCGAGTTTTTTTTGCTCTTTGGTTTTGTTTGTCCACTTTGGGAATTCTTCTTTGCTGATGGTGGTGTCGAAGATTTTTCTTGTTTGGCTTGCGAGTGCCGCATCAACAAGGGCGCAGATGTTGGTTTTTTTTCCTTTAGCGTGAGGCAGGTTGAAATAGAAGTCGAGTTTTTGGTCTGGTTTTTTTATGTCAATGCCTTGAAGGTTGAAGATGATGTCGAGTGTTTGCGAGAAGTTTCTTTTTTTGAGGCTAGTTCGAAGTTGTTTGAGAACGGTGAGAACGTGTTGTTTTTCCATAAGTTCCTCCTACCTTGAGGGTAGTGTGTGCGGAATGGCTGGGGTGAGAGCGGGCTTGTTTATAAAGTTTTAGCTTGTGCAGCGAGGAATGACGTCATATTCATTTTTTTTAATGGACCGGATGTTGTTCCTTTCATGAAGAAAAGGTAGTGCTCTCAGAATTAATAAAGTTAGTTGTAGCGTTCAAAGTGGATGTTTTTTCTTGGGAATCCCATGGTTTCTAATAAACTCAAGGTTTCGAGGATCATGTCTTTCATGCCGCAGAGGTAGAAGTCTGTGCTCTTGCTGTGATTAATAAAATGCTTTTTTAGTAAGTCTTGCACTCTTCCTCGTTCTCCGTTCCAGTTTTCTTGTGGTTTTGAGAGGATTGGTAAGAAATGGAAGTTTTGACGTGTTCTTGCTAGAGTTTCAAACAAGTCTTTGTAGACGATTTCGTCTTCTGTTCTGTTTCCGAAGAGTAGGTAGATGTTGTTTTTTGCTTTTTTTGTGAGGAGGAGGTCTTGGATCATGGCTTTTAAGGGTGCGATGCCTGATCCTGTCGCGATCAGAATAATATCCGCCTCTGTTGGGTATTTTAGGATGAATTGGCCGAAGGGCCCGTTGAGGGTAATGCTTGTTCCTGATTGGAGGGTGTGGAGGATTTTTGTCCCTTGTCCTTGAGGGTTGAGTTTGATGCAGAATTCGATGTTTGTTTTTTCTTTGTCTGGGGAGGCGATGGACATTGGTCTCCTGATTGGCGTTGTTCCGTTTGGGATGTCGAGCATGAGCCATTGGCCTGTTTTAAAGTCTAAGGATTCATTGTTGTCGAGTTTGAAGTGGAGCGCTTTGACTGTTGGCGTTAATTGCTCTGTTTTTGTTAAGGTTGCGTTATAGGTTTTAACCATAAAAACATAATTATGTTAGTGTTTTTATAGTTTGTTTTTTAGAAGGTCTAATGGGCTTTTTGCGTTTGAAAGTTTTGGTGCTGCTAAGTGAGCGTAGATCATGGTTGTTTCTGGTCTCGTGTGTCCAAGGAGTGTTTGCACCGTGAGCAGGTCTGATCCTTGTTCTAGAAGGTGGGTTGCGAAGCTGTGCCTGAGGGTGTGTGGATAGATCTTCTTTTTTATGCCTGCTTGTTTGGCTACTTTTTTGAGAATGTGTTTTATCATGTTCAAATTTATGTAGTGCTAGTCAAAAGAAATGTGTTGGAACGACTTCTTATCAAACATGTGGTAATTATGATTCAGATAGTTGTTTAGAATGGAGTGGAAGTTTAAGCTATCCGTTTGGGGTTAACCCCACAGCTCTGCTGTGAAGTTCGCCCATCAGGCGAACGATGGGATAGCCGCGGAACTCAATTTACCATTATGTTGTTTATGGGTTGCTTATTGCCCAAAATTGGAGAAATCAGGATATTTACACACCAACAGGTTATTTTTCAATAGATGGTGTTCATACATATTGCATTAAAGCGGCATATTACAATCTATATAAAATATTTTTAAAAAAATTATGAAATTTAGAAATTTCCTAATTAAACACCTATCATTTTTCAAAACCACAATATTTATATATAAGATAATCTTATTAGTAAGATATACTTATTAAGGAGGTATCAAAATGGAAAAACTAGAAATAACAAGCATGAGTTCAAGAGGGCAAGTAGTTATACCTTTTGGCATCAGAGAACAGCTTGGGTTAAAGGAAGGAGAAAAATTTGTTGTTGTTGGAGAAGAAGATATGGTTATATTAAAAAAAGTAACTATGCCTTCCTTCAAAAACTTTGATAAGTTGCTTCAAAAAACCCAGCAATTTGCCAAAGAGAAAAGGATAACTAAAGCTGATGTGGAAAGTGCCATTAAGAGAGCCAGAAGATGAAAGTAGTTATAGACACAAATATCTTTATTTCTGGCATCTTTTGGAAAGGTGCCTCTAATAAAGTTATAATCAATTGGAAAGAGGGAAAATTCATATTAGTAACTTCATTGGAAGCAGTTTAAGAAATAATAAAAGTTCTCAAAGATTTCAAAATCAGGCTTTCAGATGATATGATTAGAAAGTGGATTGATTTAATTGTGAGAAATTCCATAATTGTAGAGCCAAAAGAAAGAATCAACATAGTTAAAGACGACCAAAAAGACAATATCTTCATTGAAACTGCTGTTGCTGGAAATGTGGATTATATAATCTCACAAGATAACCATTTATTAAAGTTAAAAGAATTCAGAGGAATTAAAATAATCACTCCTGAAGAATTTAATAAAATATATGACTAAGTTTTCTCGCCCCCTAATGTTTTACGATAAACGGTTTTCTCGCCTCGATCGTTGTTCTTGATGGATCGCTTTGCTCCTTTGATAGAACTTAGCCAAAAAAATTACTCTCCTCGCCATCGGCTTATGCCTCGGAGAACATAACCACATTAAGTCTAATTTTTGTTGGCTCTAATGACGATGAACTTTGATCTCACAACTTTTACGGCGGAGTGTACGATGATGAACTAAACAGGTTCTCTGACGGGGGCACGCTCTAAACTTATGTTACTACTGTTAAAAGACTATTTAAGCGAAAGCTTTATAAAGTATACTCGTTTACAGCTTAGTATGTCTAAAAAAAGTTTACAGGAAGTCGTTAGGGAGATGGAACTAGCAGAATTTCCAGAGTTTTCAGAGGGTGAAATTATTACACCTGAAAACTCAGAAATGTATTTTTCCCCAAGTCACCATGTTAATAAAGGACTAATCGATGAAGAAGTAATAAGAGATTTAAGAGATAATGAAAAATTCGCCCTGACTTTAGGTTGTGGTGGTGCATATTTTGAACAACTATTGGTTAAAAGATTTGGAGTTTTACCTGCACAGATTGAATTAGTTGATATAAATGCGCGAAACATACCAACTAGATTTAGATTCTATTCTTTTGACATTACCGAAAAATGGCCTCGCTTGGATAAAACTTATGATTATGTACTTATCCCTGAGAGTTTTACTTGTTTAAACAAATATAAAAGAGAGGGATATGGAGATTCTCAAGAAATAGCTGCTTGTTATGATTTATTGGTTCGTTCATTATCCGTTCTAAATATTAATGGACAGATTAGAGGAGATGGTCATTGTTATGCACTTGAAGAATTGGAAGCTTTAAAAAATAGAATGCAAAATTGTCCTCTTCCTAATTCGTTTCAAGGTACCCCTAAATTATTAACAGTAAAAAAAACCCTCTCTTAGTTCAAAACAAGTTATAATTCTAAATTGGCGTGCTCCCTACTGAACACTCCGCCTATCTCTGCACGAGCCAACAAAAACTCTGCGTTGCTCGACTGCGGTCTGCGCTACTCGGGGCGACTACACTCCCTCACTATTTGATATTGTTTCTCCTTACAGCGAAAGACGAGATTTACTTTCGGTCGCTAAAGTCCCCCAGACTTAACATCATTATATTCAATTATTACTCCTTCGCTTCGCTCAGTCCGTCATAACTCTTCGCATCTTCGATGCTCGTCCTTGTTCATTTATTGGAAAGCTGAGGTAAAATATACTAAAGCAGGATTTGAGCCTCTTACTGAAACAATTATTAGAAATGACAAAATAGGAATTATTGTGTGGACAGATAAACCGCTTGGTGTAATTATCCATCAAAAAGAAGCAGCGGAATCTTATGACAAATTCTTCCAGCTAATGTGGAAAACAGTGGACTTCCTAAATTATTATCATAAGATTGCTCTTGCTTCCTCTGGTCTGATTATTTGTATTCCTCTATACTCTTTAAGATTCAGTAAGTGTTTATCATAAGTGATGATATATTCGCTCTCAGATTCAAGAGCACATTCAATAATTACATCATCGTCGGGATCATCTTTTACTACATTTACCTTAGTTTTTGGATTTACCAGAGTTACAAATACGAGAACTTTCTCCATAATTTCAGATATTTCTTTATCAGAGAAGTCAAAATCCCTTTTCAAAATTTCTTGATATTCTGAAAGAATCTCAGTAGTTGAATAAATCTTAATCTCTTGTCTAATCAGATCAAACAACAATTTCTGTGCGACACTTCCATCCCACAACGTAGCAGAGAGCAATACATTTGTATCAAAAGTAACGGCCATTATTATTTCGCATACAAGTCTTTTTCCGTAATCCCTTTACTTTGAAGTTTCATCTTCGCTTTCTTGGCGAAGAACCCTAACTCTTTAATAAGCTCTTCTTTGCTAGGCGTAGTAATTTTTTTTAAGATTATCGTGTCTTTAGTTCCAACAACTGCAAAGATAGTTCCTTCATCCACGTGAACCTCCTCGCGTATATCCTGAGGAATTACAACTTGTCCTTTTGATGACATTCTTACTGTTTCAACATTCATTTTAGCTACCTCCATATATCTTACTTTCTTATTATAAGCATAGCTTATTTAAATACTTTTCTATCAAAAACGACGATCCACTAGACGAAAACCGAACTTTACTCTTGTAGGAAATTGCCCTTGTCCTCCTGATTTACTCGCCTCCGCCCGCCTTAATGTTCTAATTGACTTGAAGATTTCGATACCTTTAAATAACAATTATCATTAATAATAAAATTATGAGAAACAAACTTATCATCTTATTCGCTTTTGTATTAGTGTTTTCTGTATTTCCTCAAGCAGTGTCAGCAGATTTAATAATTTTGGGAACAAAATCTGTTAATTGGTCAGACCGTCCCACAATTCACAAAATATAAATACTTCTTCTCGTCTATAAAATAAAACTTTCTCGTCTATAAAAAAGAGGTGCAACATGGCATACATCAATTCTTACAAAAACCAAAATTGGCTTAT
>Ga0209542_10000283_pt1 | contig 127349 bp, 119 predicted proteins | sample RifCSPhighO2_01_FD_184028 | JGI IMG/M metagenome (GOLD analysis project Ga0209542, IMG submission 184028) | Soil microbial communities from Rifle, Colorado - Rifle CSP2_plank highO2_0.1 (SPAdes) (version 2) | ecosystem: Environmental > Terrestrial > Deep subsurface > Rock core/Sediment ... | reverse complement strand
AGGAACGGAAAGATAAGATTGTTTTTGCCTTATGTTATACTCCACATCTCTGCCCGTTTTACCCACCTGCTCAATCACCCCTTCTTGCTGCAACTCTTCTAAATACCGAAAAGCCGTAACCTTTGAAATATCCAACAAATCAGCCACCTCGCCAGCCCGCACCCGCCTCGCCTTTTCCAATTCCAAAACAATCTTATCTTTCCGTTCCTTTTTCACCCGAGCCATTTTTTCATTATACTCATCAAACCCGCCAAACATTTCTCTTTCTTTTTCCGCCTCTTTTTGCGTCCGCTTAACTTCCCCCTCCACCTCCTTCATTTTTCTTTTATACCAACCCCACGCCACCAAAAATCCCGCCACAACCCCCACAATAAAAATTATAATTCCTTGAACCATAGCATTATTTTAGCACAATATTTTTACCATTTATTTTTTAATCTAAAATAGTAAGTCTTCAGGATCAACTTCTTCAACTTGATTATCCTGCTCCACAAAGGAAATCTCATCGTAATTAATATCATCTTCGAGACCAGGAGACTCTTCAGATAATTCTTCTAGACCAACCGATTTAATTTCTTTTCCTATAATCTTAATACTCTTGTTTAATGCTTGACTTGCTTTCTCTTTTTGAGGATCAAAATCAACCCTTACTACAATAGGGCGTTCACTTTTTACAGCTTTTCCATGAGCAAGAAATTCGCGAGGTCTTAGATTTGGAATGACTTGAACGTGTTCTGAGTTATATACTCCATTTAAATAATCCAAACTTGTTTTGTCGACTAAACTATGCGTCAAATAAGTATTGCACTGAGATAATATCGTTTTACTTACTAAGGCGGTACGTTGGGAGACAAGAAGTAATCCCACTCCGTACTTTCGACCCTGGAGTGCAATTTGTCCGATACGACCGACTACCCACTGTGTGTCATTGTCAAAGCCAGAACCATAGGCTTCCGGAATAATCGTGTGAGCTTCTTCGAGAACAATCAATATTTGCTGTGCCTTACGATTATTTCTAGCCCAATCCATAATTGCCGATAAATACATTTCCGTCGTTCTAAGTGTAGCCTTAGTATTTGTAATCTCTGCAAACTCAAAAATACCGAGGCGCTTTAAGTCATCTGCTATAAAGAGCTCAACCTGATCTTTAACTCCAGGTTTTATCTCATCAAGAAATTTTTGTAAAACTACCCTTTCCTCTTTTGCTCCATAAGTTCCTGTCTCTACTGCAAACAACGCCTTTTCCATTTTTTCTACTTGAACAACTGATAGACCTATAAGTTCTGGCATGCTTGCGGAGAGACGAAACCTATATTCACCAGTAAAGTCTACACAAAACACTTTTGTTCCTCTCTTAAGGGCATTTTTAATTATATCAAATACAAGCTCTGTTTTTCCGGTACCCGTAATTCCCAATACGGCAGAATGGTACTCGATAAGATCATCTAAGATAACCGAAACTCCAAAATTTGTACCAGGTACCTTTCCGATTACAAATTCATTTTCTTTGAGAACTTGTTCTGGCACATAATTCTCTGACATGAGAAATAATAGCTGGTTCATAGAAGGCAACCAAGGGAACTTTTCAAAACCCTTCCCAGAATCATATGAGCCCAATTGTGCTGCTGAGACTATATGTATGCCAAGGGGATTTTCTTTGAAACTTTCTTCATCTGTTTTAGCATCAAGAATTTGATAGTAAATTTTCTTCCCCCTAACATTTGCAAATATAACCTTCCCCTCTTCGAGCTCCGCACCCGCAATAACTTGGAACTTTATATTACCAATTACTGAATGCTCAACTATAAGTCCTATTATTTCAGAATCTCCACTCACACCGCTTAATTTTTCAATTAAAGCTACGGCCAATCCATTGCCTTCATACTCATAAATATAACCTGGATTCGTTTTGAATGGTGGCGCTTCAGACACCACTGAAAAAAAGCCGGTTCCGATAATTTTCTCTCCCTGTAACTGAATAAATAATGGAAGAACGTGGGCATATTCGTTATTTGGAAGATGTATTATATGCACTTTATGTTTTTCCCATGTAACTGCATTATTAGTTAATATAATTCTAATAATATTTGGATCATCAATTCTAAAAATATGTCCAACCGTTCTCAATACTTTCTGTTGCCCGGACTTTAATTCCTGGAAATAAATAACTAATTTAGCAATAATTTCCACCGGCTTTACCACAACCATTAAAACCCAAAATCCAGAAATAAGTAGTGCCCAGTAAATACTTTCTTGATTAAAACCTAGTGCACTTATTAAAATAACTGGTGTGAATAATATCTCTCCCCTTCCAAGCCGATTACTTAATTGATAGCTTATTTTCCCAACTAAATCATCTTCGCTAGCTGATTGTTTAAAAATCGCAATCAAAGCAAGAATTACAATAACCAAAGAAAGTATAATAGTTACAATATCAATTGACTGGAGCAGTAACCTAAATTGTAAAACCTTAGAAAAATCAATAGGGACAAGAAGTAAAACAACCGATATAGCAGTTGCTAAAGAATCCTTTGGAGGTGTAAAAAAGGGCGTTGTTATTAATACTAAGAGCCAATAGGCCATAGCTGCGAGCAACCATATCCCCGCACCAGTACTAAAGGGCGACCATCCTCCATTAGCAACAAAAAATACGAGCCATGCCAATAAAACATTTGCAATAAAAACCAGTATGCGAGGTTTCTGTGGAAGCTCAATCATTATTTTACTGTTTATCTTATTCAGCATGTTGCATTATTCTATTCTTAACTTTTCCATAAATTGACCTATTTCTTAGAAATGTAATCAATGTAATCTATGATTTTATCCCGATCTAAGTTATTTTGGATGCAAAAAAAGATCAACAACACCTTTTACCATCTTATTAGCGTTTCATAAAAGAATGATTTGTTTTGGTATAGGAAAATCACTATTATTTTTCTCAACCACATCCATCGTCTTTAAATCCGGTTTATTATTTAACATAGCGATTAAACACCTTCCCATATGATAACCAAGATTAGTGGGCACAGCATTCCCTATCTGCTTATACTGCGAGGATACGGAACCTACGAACTCCCAGTCATCAGGAAATGTCTGTATTCTGGCGTATTCCCTTACAGTTAAGGGTCTTGTTTCCTCGGGATGACACCTTTCCGTCTGTTTTTGTGCTGGCGCACAAGTAAGGGTTAAACTTGGCTCGTCCCAAGATAAGCGCCTGGCCATGCCAGTCTTACCGCCTTCCATGTAAAAACTAGCTTTCATATATTCTTTCCGTAAATCTAAAGGTAAATCCCGCCAATAACCTCCAGGGGGGATTTTCTCTAAAATTTCTCTTTTCCTCTGCGGATAAATTTGCCCAGGAGACTTTGGGCAATTTTCAAGAGCTTCTTTTAATGAAATAGTATAATCCTGCTCTTTGGGAAATAAAAATGGTAAATCTAAATCTTCTCTAATAGCAAGAATTACCAGTCTCTCTCTTTTTTGTGGGACATCTAAATATTGTGCCCTTAATACTTTGTAAGCAACTTTATAACCTAAATTTTTTAAAACATCAACTATAATATTTAATGTTTTTCCATTGTCATGTTTTAACAGTCCTTTAACATTTTCACCCATCGCAATTTTAGGTTTTATTTCCTTTATAGCCCTGGCAAATTCAAAGAACATAGTCCCCCTTACATCTTCAAAACCCAACTTTTTGCCCGCAGCACTGAAAGCCTGACAAGGGAAACCCGCCTCAACAATATCAGCGGCAATACCACTGAAATCAATTTTCGTTACGTCATCATGAACAACATTCCAGGCAGGGTTATTCTTTTTAAGGGTATCAGTTGCATTTTTATCCCAATCAGTAAGTAGAGCATGCTTTAAACCAGCATTATGGAAACCGAGAGCAGTACCACCAGCTCCAGCAAAAAGCTCAACAACGCTATATTTACTTTTTTTCTTAGCTTTTAGTATTTTATAATTATTACCTTTATGGTTGCCCGATATTTTTGATTGTATCCTTTGCAGCTCAACAATATTAAAGAGGCGGTGATTTAGAGTAGACCTTGTTGCCTTAACAAGACCTTTTTTATCCCATCTCCTTATAGTATCAGGAGAAACTCCAATTATTTTTGAGGCTTCTAAAACATTTAATAGGGTGTCCATACTCTAATTATAAGAATAACCACTGCCTTATGCAATGGTTACTTATACACAGATTTTGAGTTTAGTATATCCTATTAAATAATTCTTCAAACGAAGCATCTCCCTCAACTATTTTATATTCCCGTTTCAATATATCACCTATGACTTTGGGCAATATAGCATAAATTTTCTTTAAAGCATCTTTATCACCAGTCGCCAGAGCATAAAAACTTTTACCATCAATCACTCTAATATTCTCATTTTTTGGTCTTTGGAAGTGAGTTTTATTATCGGAAGGAGTAAATGGTTTGTCATAAACTTTTTTGTTTTTTGGTATTATTTCCACATAATATGCCTTGTACCCGCCATATCCCGTATCCAATTGCTCCTTGAGGTCATCATAAATTACTATCTTATGATTGCCCTTTGTAGTATTATGTTTATTTTTTATTTCAGCTATAATCTTTTTACCATCATTTTTTACATCAAAAACCTTCCCCTTTCCGAGGCTTTCCCAATTTTTAAAGGATCCTATGATTTCTTGATGGAAATCTCCGAGATAATTTTGCAAAGTTTTTTGGTTTTGTCTGGATTTTTCTTGTTTCAACCATTTTGTTAAACTAATGTTTTGCCACAGAGCATCAAAAAGCGCTGAGAATGGGTCAACCGAATTTCCATAGAATTGCTTTTCATTTTTCTTCAAAGCGTCTCTTGCCGAATCTATTACTATCTTTACCCGAACGTACAACTTTTCATTATCCATAAATGGCAATAATGGATCTGTCGGTATCGTAAATTTTTTATTATATTGTCTTTTCATGATTACTAAATCCACTTTACTCCCATTTTAGATGGTTTTCAATACAAACAAACGCTTCAGACATAGTCTGAAGCGTTTGTTTTAAGCTATTATTAGTTCTTCAGTTAATTCAAAACGAATCCTGGGTTTTTGACAGCTTCTTGGATAACTTTTTTGGAGCAGCAGTTAAACTACTATTTTTGGTTTTTTGGGAACAATCAAAATGGCCAAGAGATAAGCTATGATTCCCGGAATAAATCCGGTAAAAACTAAAACAAACAACTATAAGACCCTTAAAATGACTGGGTCAATGTCAAAATATTCCTCGATTCCGCCGATTACGCCCGCAAAAACCTTGTTCGTATCGCTTTTATAAAGTTTTTTCATATATTTTATCTTTGAATTGATATCATTAACTACGACCTGAAAATTTCTAGAAACGTTTTTGATGGGGGTCTTATTTTTCAACACCTATTTTCCAAACACCTTTTTCGCGAAAAGCGGATATAGTCTGGCGCTTTGCTTTATTCAAAAGCACCGAAGGTTTTTCCTTAGTTATCTTTGCGTATTCAGACAATCGTATGGCACGCTGGCCTTTTAAGTAGGCAATTCTTTTATGGAAAGACTCAATGAGCGCTAATGACAAAACTTTTTCCATCAAGTTGCTTTTTTTCTTTCTACTATCACGATATTCTTTAAAAGAATCGTAATAGGCGTCCTTTTCTTTATCACGAATAATAATGATTGGAAATCCGAGTTGCATTAACTGATAATTTATTATCACACGCCCGATACGGCCATTACCATCATTAAATGGATGGACATTTTCAAATTCTAAATGAAACCTGCTAATCTTCTCAAGAAAATACAAATTATGGACACTTGAATATTCCAGCAAAAGGGCTTGAATCATTGCTTCGATGTGTTCTGACGCCGGAGCAATATGGCTGCCAACACGCACGTATTCATGTTGCTTCCTGAATCGTCCCGCAATATCATCTTTGATGTCCGTTAAAAGCATTTTATGCAAAAGTAGCATCCATTCCTTATCAATACTTCTTGCACTTATATTGTTTTTTATATACTCAAAAACCTTGGCAAGATTTTTTGCTTCAAACACTTCTCTGACCGAAACCTTCCTGGCAACTTCCAGCTCCATTAAGATCTTTTCTGTTTCGGCAATGCTTAACGTAGAACCCTCAATGGCATTTGAATTTGAGACCGATTCAGAAAGTTCAGCTTCAAAAAGAATATTTAAAAGCGATTCTTTATCTTTCTTTAAAGAATCATATTCGCACTTAAGCACATCAATTTTTTGTTTTATGTCTTGTGATAGTACCATATATACGCCTATTATATTAAATTCACGGTAAAAAGTCAATATGGCGTGAATTTTGTCTAAAAAAGGCAAAATTCACGCCAAAATCCCTAAAATACCTATTATGACCTAAATATCTCCAAAAACTTCTTTGACGAGATGTTTTATATTAATCCAAGTTACTTCATTTATTTGCTAAAATCAACCTATTTTCATAGTTCAAAAAAGCGCCTTTGGGCGCTTTTTTGAATTTACTATATCTTTGCCTTGACCTGAGCTTTTCGAAAGATTTCTCTTTGGTCCTCATTGGCTCTTCTTGCCGCCTCATTTAGAATTTTTTTCTTTTTCTCATCGGATGCATGCAAAAAGAATCCAGAAAATATACTCTGCTCCTTTTGGGTGTAATTTTTTGTAAAGAAATTGAGGAATTTCATATCAGTTTTTCAAGTTCTTCTTGAGTATAATACTTTCCTAATTGAGAGTCAATATTAGCTTCATGTAAGTCAATTTTGACAACATTTTCAGTGTTTTTTTCAAAATCTTTTTGTACAAAGAAAATGTTAATTTTATCCTTAAAATTATGAGAAATCCTATTAATTGTTTCTCGAGACCCAATAAATTCCTCTATAAAAGCTGACTTAGGAATGTTTCTTCCTTCAATTAACTCTCTGGCCTGGGTAAGTCTCCATGCTACGTCTGGTTTTTGGAACACATAGAATATAACAACTTCTCTCTTTTTTCCTAGAGATCTTTCTATATTATATTCCGCTTTTTCGTACTTTGAGAAAGTACCATCAAGGATAAAGTTTTGATTATTATGCAATACAAAGTCATGTATCTTTTCTACAATAAGAGAAACTGATCCCTGAAATAAATAAGAATTACTGCCCGTGTAACTGGGGATCATTGATCTTATTTCATCTCCATCGATCCGAACAACACGACATTCTTTATTCCCTTCTAATATTTTAATCAAGTTTTTAGAATATTCTGTTTTGCCTGCACCAGGAGAGCCTGCCATAAAAACAGATACTGGAGTAATATCTGGAACATATATCAAAGGATTTACAAATTCTCTTGCAATACGAATCTTATTCCTTTTTGCAAATTCAATTGCCTGTAATCTAATTTCTTCGCCTGTCATATGTACTATTAAATATTGTTATCTATGACCTAAATATCTCCAAAAACGTCTTTGACGGAATATTGACGCTTCCCTTTTCTTTCATCAGTTTCTTGCCTTTCTTTTGTTTTTCTAACAATTTTTTCTTTCGGCTTTTGTCGCCGCCATAAAGATAGCCGGTAACATCTTTGCGTCGGGCCGAAATAGTTTCTCTTGCTATCACTTTTCCGCCTATTACGGCTTGAATAGCAACGGTAAACTGCTGTTGAGGCAGGGCTTCTTTTAATTTTTCCACCAGTTTTTTGCCTTGTTCGTAGGCGTCATGCTCTTCCACAATCCTGCTAAATGCTTCTTCTGCTTTGCCGGCAATCCAAATTTCCATTTTCACCAACACGGCCGGCCGGTAGCCAAGCATCGTGTAGTTAAGCGAAGCATACCCCTGGCTGGTGCTTTTTATTTTGTCGTACAAATTTGCCACAATGGCTCGAAGCGGCGCCTCGTATTTTATAATCGCACGCTCGGCCGAAAGATAATTAGTTTCTAAATAATTTCCCCGTACATCTTTTAACGTATCCATAAGCTTTCCTAAATAACCCGACGGGGCGATAATTTCCAAAAGTACCCATGGCTCTTGCATGGTTTCAATACCGGAAGGGTCTGGCCAATCGGAAGCCGAATATACTACACGTTCTTGCCCCCGTTTATCAAAAATGTTATAAATTACCGACGGCGTTGAAATAACCAAGCCCAGATTAAATTCCCGCTCAAGCCGTTCTGAAATAATTTCAACGTGGAGCGTACCTAAAAATCCGCAACGAAATCCCCGGCCCAGTGCTTCTTTCATTTCGGGCTCATAGATTAATGCGGGGTCTTGTAACTTTAATTTTGATAATGCCACTTTAAGCACATCAAATTCATCGGGGTCTTCGGGATAAAAGCTGGCAAAGACCATGGGGTTGGGCTCAGAATAACCGGGCAAGGGCATTGGTAATTGGGAATTAGGGCTTGGCAATTTCACTATGGTGTCGCCCACCCGAACTTTGCCAGGCTCTTTAATGCCCGTGGCAATATAGCCGATTTCACCGGTGAAAATTTCTTGCTGGGGTAAAATTACCGGAGTCAGATATCCAAGCTCTTTTACCTCCGCCTGTGTTTTGGTAGCTAGTAACTCAATTTTTTCGCGGTCTTTGATACTGCCATCAATTACTCTAACTAAAGCTAAAACTCCTTTAAAAGAATCATAGGTGGAGTCAAAAATCAATGCGCGAAATGGCCTGTCCTCCGAAGCCTTGGCGTAGGAGGATTGCCCATCCTTTGCTAAAGCTTCGGAGGGCGCCACAACACTACCGTGTGGTGGCGGAATTTTTTGAACCACCGCCTGCAATACCTGTTCAACATTAAGCCCATTTTTAGCTGAAATTTTTATTACGTCTTCTGGCATAATGCCAAGTACGTTAGCCAATTCCTGGCAGGACTCTTCAATACGCGCAGCCGGCATATCAATTTTATTTACCACCGGAATAATTACCAAATGTTGTTTTTTTGCTAATTCAATATTGGCTAATGTTTGCGCTTGAATTCCCTGCGTAGCGTCCACCAACAATACCGCGCCTTCAACTGCGGCCAAAGACCGCGAAACTTCATAAGCAAAATCAACGTGACCCGGAGTGTCCACCAAATTTAAAATATATTCTTTACTATCTTGAGTGTAGTGCATCCGAACCGGTTTTAATTTAATGGTAATCCCCTTTTCTTTTTCCAATTCCATGCTGTCCAAAAACTGGGGTGTGATTTTATTGGTTACAATGGTTTTTGTCATATCCAAAAGCCTATCCGCCAAGGTGGACTTGCCGTGATCCACATGCGCTATAATAACGAAATTTCTTATATTATTCATTTTATACTTCCTTTTAATTTTCTTTTTTCCACATTTCTCACATTCTTTTCCATGTCACCTCTTCTTTTCTTGTGCTTAATATACGGATCAATTAAACTAATAAAATGCAACAAACTATTTGCCTCATTCACGTTTAGCCTCCAGACATCTTTTTTGAAATTATAATTACCATATTTTACATAATCCCCCTTTTTAGCAACACGAAAAAATTTATTCAAAATATTATTTCTATCCAACCACTGATGAATCTGGAAAATTATTTCTTTATCATAGGCGTCCATTTTAAATCTCGCGCGCTTTTGATATATTCCAAAAGTTCCTTCTGCATCAATGTATCCTGCCGCAAAAGAGCGAAAATATTGCTCACTATTAATAATCCATTCTTCTACTAAATCACGTTTTGGTAGTAAAAATTCAAAACTTCTATTTAGATAGGCATTAACATTGGTAGATAGATTTTTCGATGATTTATATGAAATAACTTTTCCGTATTTTTTAAATAATTTTTTAAATAAATCAATTTGTACATCGTGAGTGGTGTGAAGGCGCACCAAAACTGTTTCTGCGCTTGGACTTGTTTTAGAAACCGCTAAATCCCCAAGCCTAAAACCAATTAAATATGATTTTTCTATAAGATCATCAGAAAAATCATATTTCTTGTATTTCATTCGAGCAAAAGAAGGAGTTTTTAGTGGAATGCCATATTCTTTCAAACGATTGGTTACCGTTTTAAAACTGCACCCAAGTAACACCCCGATCGCATCAGGCGACTTATTTTTTACATGATAAAGCGTATATAATTTCTTTTTTGATAACTCAATTTTTATTCTTCCCATAATCTATTTATACCATTTATGGGAAATAATGCAAATCTACTTATTTCAAATTAATACAAAGATTTCAGATATGTTCTTGTGACATTTTTATTTATTAGACCTGTTGCGAAATAAGAATCTACTGCAAATTCCATATTTTGGTTGAAAATGTGCAATTTGCAGTAAAAGCTTATTTTGCAAGAGGTCCATATAAGCCCAGCTCTATTCTTTGTCGAATAATATCACTGTAACTAGATAACGCATGGTGAATGAAACTTCTAACGTCATCTTTACTAAGACCATCCCTCCCCAATATCGGCTTTACTTTACTAAGCGCAAATGCCCAGGCATTCCTTTCTCTTTTTAAAACTTCTTCTAAGTTTTTTTTTGTTGGATTTTGGTCATTTGCTCTATTCATTGCTTTGTATGAATTAATAAAATATTCTTTGTCTTTTTTTTCTTCGATTTGCTCATAGTCTATGCTGTGCCCAATTTCATGCAAAAGATTCAAAATAATTTTTGGCCTTGCTAAACTCCCCCAAATATAAATAGTCTTATATTCCACATCCGCATTTCCACCAAAAATTGTTTTATCTTTTGGTATAAAAATTATTTTATAGCCAATTGGTAAATCTTCCAATACATTGATTGTTTTACTATCGTCTTTTTTTCCAATACTTACATCATCTAAAAGTCGTAGTTGGCTTGCATCTATTTGCCTTTCTTGTAAAAAGTCCTGATTTAAACCAGAGACATCTTCGGGTTTGGGTGACCGGTAAGAAAAAGAAATTACTAAATTATCTTTTTCCAAAGAAATATCACCCTTATCTTTATAATCAACCCCGTCCAGCGATTCAGATAACTTTTTGTGTGATTCATAGGTTCTTATTTGATCCTCTGGGGATAATTCTTTTTTTTCTAAATGACTTTCGAGGTATCCCCCTCTTTCAACTGACATATACGTAAAAATTAATAGTATTGACTGGCTTTTTTGAATAATCACTTTGAGTTACAAAAGTATTTCTAATTCAAGGTTCTTAAAAATCTTTTAAAAAATGATTCTCCAATCATATGGATTTCCGGTGATTTTAAGATAAGGGCGGTGGCGACGTAAGCTACTAATCCAAGCCCGCCGGATACGGCCAGTTGCAAAAACACCCCCCAAAATGCCTGTAACTGTACGATATTAAACTGTACCAATAGTTGGCGGGCCGAAAGAAGCACCACCGCCATCACCATACCGGAAATAAACATTTTTCCCACCGATACCAATACTTGCCTAATATTAAAAATGCCTAACTTTTTATGGATAAAAAATACCAGCAACAGAGCTTCGCAAATGGCCGTAATGGTAAAAGCCAACGACAAACCTACAATACTGATATTTTGTATTGATTGCAATTTTATGATAGCATGTAAAAAACTTGAAAATCCATTAGTAAAACCCAGTAGCCAGACAAACGTTATGCTCATAGTAATATTACATAGAACCGTGGCGACGCTTATAATTGCGGGAATTTTTGTATTATGAGCCGCATAAAATGTTTTTGAGAGCAAAAAAATCAACCCTTGGGCACACAGTCCCAAACTGAAAATTCCAAGGCAGGCAGCGGTCAGGCGCGTGTCCATCCAGGTAAACTTGCCCGTTCCCAAAATAACTCTCACGATTTGTGCCCGCAACAAAAAAATACCAATACTCACGGGTATGCTTAAAAAAAGTATTTGTAAAAATCCAGCCGAAAATTTTCTTTCAAAACTTTTTTTATATTCCCTCGCTTCTTTGGAACTTTTGGCGGAGGCGAAATTGGAATATGCCGATGATAGGGCAGGAAAAATCGCCGTTGAGAGTGAAATAGAAATGGCATTTATTAAAATAGAAGAGAGCGTATTTGCCAAATTAAAAATGGCGATGCTTCCGGTTGCCAAGGTTGAAGCAATGGCGGTAATAACAATGGCATTAAATTGGCCGGCTCCAAGACCCAAAGACCTTGGCACCATCAGGATAAAAGTTTTTTTAACTCCCGGATGCCCAAAATCAATTTTGGGCTGATAGGTAAATCCTGAGTATAAAAATGCGGGGATTTGGATAAGTAAATGCAATACCGCTCCAAGCACCACGCCAAAAGCCAATCCCTTCAATCCGAATATCGGCACAAAAAATATAATACCCGTAATAATGCCAAGGTTATACATAATGGGAGCCAATGCCGTTACCAAAAACCTATGAAACACCTGTAAAATTCCGCTGATAATGCTTGAAACCCCTAAAATAATAGGGCTTAAAAACATGATGCGCATGAGCATCACGGTCGTTTCTTTTTTTTCCGGAGAAAATCCAGGAGCAATGATATTGATTAAAAAAGGGGCAGCTATGATTAAAATAACAGAAACAATAATTAAAAACGTCAAAAAGGTAGTTAAAAGAATCGACAGATAGCGCCAAGCTTCCTGTTTTGAATGGATTACATATGAATTGAATATGGGGATGATGGCGGCTGAAATTGCCCCAAACACTAAAATCAAGGCGATAAAATCCGGCACTGTAAAAGCAGAATAATACATATCCAATTCATTGCCCGCCCCGAAACGGCCGGCCAAAAGACGGTCACGTAAAAGACCCAACAGGGCAGATAACAAATAAGACCCCGCCAAAATGAGCGAGGCAAAACTAACACTTTTTGTCTGGATGGCAAGAAGTTTTTTTATCAAGAATTTATAAGACTGTGAATTATATAGGATTTAACATTTGATCATAAAAATTTGTTCCCCCTTTCGTAAGTCCCATTATAGCTTTTTTTCAAAGCAATAATAGGCGTTATTGTGGTAACTGCCGGTATGGTCAAGCATGATAAAACCTTTTTTAAGATAAAAACCCGCCATATTGTATTCGTTAAAAGAATAAGCATGTAAGGTGTCAAATCCTTTTTCTTTGGTAAATTGCATAGCAAACTCTATAAATTGGGTGCCAAATCCTTTGGACTGGAATTCTTTTTTTACCGCCAAGGTTTCTATATTAATTTTATTGGCTCTTTGGCGCAAACTCATAATTCCTATAACCGTTCCGTAATCTTCTCCCAAAAAATATTCCTTATTTTTAATTTGCTCTTCTACAAAGCTTTCGTTATTCCAGATGAAATAAGGGATGGGCAAATAAAGAAGATTTGCAACATCCATAATTTCTTTTTTGTCTTTTAATTCTGCTTGTCTTAATATCATATATAAAGTGGCTGTATGCTATAAAAATTTGGTAAAATTATCGTATGTATATTGTAGTATGTATCATCGCATTTTACAATAATTTGACAAGGAATTTAAATAATGCTATTGTTATATTGTCTTAGCAAGATGAGTGATTGCTCTTTTCGATTTATCGAAAGGAGAGGAAAGTCCGAACACCCACTCTCCAAAAGGAGGTTAAAATAATAGCGTCCCGATAAAAATTCATCAGAATTTTTATACGAGGATCCGCGATTTCTGCATAATTCATATATAGAAATCGGAAGCTAACAGCCGCCTGCAGTAATGCACGAGGTGCGAACAGAAACGCCGAGGCCGAAAGGCCAAGGCGCCCGTCAGGGCGAATTTAGCAGAAATGCTAAAATGAAACGGCTAAATCCTTATTGGGCGCAAGAACAAACCCTTCGACGAGCTCAGGGTAAAGCCTGAAAAATTCATCTATGAATTTTAAATTCAGAGAAGGAGCAAAGTAGTTCGCAAGAGTCAGGCGCAGCATTGTGCCTGACCAGAGGCAAACAGCAATGTTTGTCCCAGATAGATAATCACAGCCTTGTGCGTGGCACAAGAGATTTAAGAACATTGATTTATGATTTAAGAATAGAAACGACACGTCGTCGGCGAATTCATAATTCATAAATTTTAAATCTTGATTCTCTCGCACCGCGCGCGAGGTGACAGAATTCGGCTTACAGTCTTGCTAAGACAATAAAAAAATCGTCCTGAATTTTTATCGAAGGACGATTTTTTTGTTTAGAAATTCTTACAGACGAGGCCTTAAAACAACTTTTGGCTTGAGGCTTCTGCGTCCAAGGCTTGATTTACCAAGGCGTCCGCTTCCTTGTTTTTTTCCCGCGGGATGGCTTTGAATTTCACTTCTTTAAAATCAATTTTTAAATTCCAGATTTCCATAAAAAACTTTTGGATTTTTTCGTTTTCCACTTTATATTTTCCATTCATTTGCTTTACCAGCAATTCCGAATCGCTGCGTATTTCCACTTGGCTATGCTCGGCCATCGCCTTGCCAAACAGAGCTTTGAATTTTTTTAAAGCAAAAATCACTGCGGCATATTCGGCATCATTGTTGGTTAAATGATCACCAAGGTATTCGCCAAACTTTTTTATCACCTCGCCTTTTTCATTGCAAAACACCACACCAATAGCCGCTTTGCCCGGATTACCCCGCGACCCCCCGTCGGTATATATAACAATTTCTTTCATAAAAATTACGTAAGGTTTTTAAAATATTCGTTAAGAGAATTTTTAAATCTCTCCAAATTTTCGTTTTTGATGCGAAAGCCCGATGCCTGGGGATGGCCCCCATAGGTAATTAAAAAATCTCTGCAGGTTTTCATGGCTTCGACCGAATTTAATTCTTTGGTGCTTCTTACCGAGCCCGCCGATTCACTATCCCCTTTTTTAAAAATGAATGTCGGTTTTTGATATTTGTTATATAGAATTGAGGCAACAGGACCGGCCAGCACCAGGCGCCAAGCGGGGTCACCTTCAAAAATAATCAGCTCATCTTTTTTTTGCGCAATTCTCCGCTCCACTTCCTCGGTAATCTCCTTTATTTTTATTTGTTTGTAATTGGTTTTGGAGATTAAATCCTGCGCCAGTTCCATACATCTATTAGGCGAAGCACTAGTAAGCAAATCGTATGATTCATTTTTAAAATCTATGGATTCGGCCGCATTTAAGGCAGAAATAACTTTATAGTATTCGCCCGATAACACCTCCCCTTCCCCTAAAATATCTAAAAAAGCACGCAAGCCCGGGCGGAAAGTGTGTTTTAATGATCGCAACCCTTCTTCAATGAACATTTTATTATCCCCGATTTGCGGCACCATATCGGATATTGTCGCCAACGCTGTCAGTTCCAAAAAGCTGTTTTTTAAATTTACCGAAAATTCGCGGCCTAAAATTTCTTCTGCAAGCTTAAACGTCAAACCCACATTGGCCAGATATTTATATTCTGACGTGTCGTCTTTTTGCTGGGGATCTACCACAATTTGGGCGTTGGGGATTGATTGGAGTACCTGGTGATGATCAACCACAATAACTTCAAACCCATATTCATTTAATACTTCAATTTCTTTTACGTTGCTGATGCCCAAATCTAAAGTAATAAAAAGTGCCGGCGCTTTATTTTCTAAAAATTTCAAAGCCCGTGCGTTAATCCCGTATCCGTCATCTTCCCGATTAGGAAACAACACCATATCAACTTTCCCGCCTTTACCCTGAGCCGTGTCGAAGGGCAAATTCTGTATGGTTTCCTGCAAAATAACGGTTGACGTAATGCCATCACAATCGGAATCTCCGTAAATAATAATTTTTTCGTTATTTTTTACGGCGGTTTTTATTCTTTCTGCGGCTTCTTTTAAATTTTTTATCTTTTTTTGCATAAAAATTAATCTTCTAATGCCTTTAATCCTGGCAATTCTTCTCCTGAAAGAAATTCCAGCATCGCACCACCTCCGGTGGAAACATGGCTGAACTTATCCAGCATACCTTCTTGGCGTAAAAATTCAATGGTTTCGTTTTTTGGCTCTACGGGAGCTTGGTAAATAATGCTCTTTCGATGGATTTTCTAAAAATTCCACGGCTAGAAATTCGATAGTATTTTTTATGTACCCCTGCGGTACATAAAAAATGATGGCGGATTTGTAGCTGGAATTTTTAGAAAAGACGCGAATACGGCATTATTCACCAAGCTCCTACAAAACTATTGACAAACACCTTAATTCTGCTATACTTAACTTACTTTTGGGGTAACCCACCGATCCGGGGCTTCGGCTCCGGTGATGATTACAGCTCAAGCAATACCTTGAGTTTTTCTTTTACACGGATGAAATCAGTCTCATCGAGAGCCGCAAAACGATGCTGAAACCTATTGGTGCTAAACATGCGAATTTGATATAAAAGGGCGTAGCGTTTTTCTCCATGTATAGTGATATCAATAAACCATGAACCGGTTTTTTCTTTGGTGGAAAGAGGTACACCGACGAAGCTTTCAGAAGACAATTTTTTCAGTATGAGCACGGGTCTTTGGTAATTTTCGCCTTTCCCACAAGACTCGGTTCGTATATTTAATCCTACCGAGCACCACCAAATATCTCCTTGTTTAAAAAGAAACTTATCTTTGACCTCTTCAAGTTTTTTCTTTTTTATGTTCCAATGGTCAAAATCTTTTTTCATGAATTTTTCTATTCTAAAGCTTTTAGTCCTGGCATTTTTCCGCCGCTTAGAAATTCCAGCATTGCGCCTCCGCCCGTGGAAACATGGCTGAATTTGTCCAGCATACCTTCTTTACGCAAAAACTCAATAGTTTCGCCTCCGCCAACTACCGAAAACGCCTTGCTTTCAACGATAGCTTTGGCAATTTCTAAGGTGCCTTTTTTAAAATTTTCATCTTCAAACTTTCCAAACGGGCCGTTCCACACCACCGTTTTGGCCGTTAATATTTTTTCTCTAAAAATAGCAATCATATCATCGCCAATATCTGATGCATCTAAATTATCTTTTGGCCCCACTATTTTTTCCGGATAAGTAAAATGTATCTTTTCTGACAGGATTTCTTTTTTAATCAATCCGCCAACCAGCACCGTATCGGCCAGTGTCGAAATTTTTTCAATAAAGGCCGCTTTTGTTTCCACTTTTTTCCCGCCAACCAACACCACCATGGGCTTTTTTGGGTACTGTAAAATTTTTTGTAAATTAGTTATTTCGTTTTCCAAAAGCAGGCCCGCACCGTGAGGCAAAAATTGGACAATACCCGCTATGGAAGCGTGAGTGCGATGGCAATCGCCGAACGCATCGTTAATATACATATCGCCCAATTCTGAAAGTTCTTTGGCAAATACAGGGTCGTTGTCAGTTTCTTCTTTATGGAATCTGAGATTTTCAAGTAAAATAATCTGCCTATTTTCCATAGCCAATACTTTATTGGCAACTTCGGGGCCAATGCAATCAGATAATTTTTCAACAGGGAGTTTTAATAATTCTTCCAGTTTTTCTTTTACATTGTCTAACTTCAAGTTTTCTACAACACTTCCACCGGGCTCACCTAAGTGGCTCATTAAAATTATTTTTGCGTCATGTAAAAGTAAATATTGTATAGTAGGCAATGTCTTTATCATCCTAAAATCATCCAAAATAGTACCACTATCATCAATGGGCACGTTAAAATCACAGCGGACTAACACTCTTTTACCCAACACGTCAAAATCTTTAATTTGTTTCATTATTTTGAAGTAATCTAAAATATACAAATATTTTTATATTTGTGATTACTCCAATTTAAAATTTTATTTTTTGGCCGGGCTGGATAATTCCCTTGTCTTGGGTAGAATCGGAAACAGGATTTGGCACTTCAGGTTTTTTTTCTTGGGGCACCAACGAATGCTCTAAATTATTTTCTATCGGTTTTTCTTTATGTTCCAATGAATCTTCCAGCGCTTTTTTAAGTTCGGACAAATTAATCTCTTTTCTTTTAGGCTTGCCCAAAGACCCGCTAAAGCTTTTTGATTCAACTGGCCGGCCGCTATTTTCTTTTTTGGGCCTTTGCAAACTAAACGAAATCTTTTCTATTTTTTCTTGAGCTAACACATTTTCATCTTTTTGCGTATTGGCAAAAGGCTTATTATCCGGCGATTTACTTTGAAATTGTGCCTGGGATTGGACGCTGTTTTGCAAAGAAGCAGCCCCCGAATTTTTTATTTTTTTAAGACAGGATTTACAATACACTGGCCGGCCTTTTTCTGGCTGAAAAATGGTCTTAGTCGGTTTGCCGCAAACAGAACAAATTGCGTCGTACAGGGTAGGCTGGTCTGGGTTATTATTTGCCACGGGGGCTTGCGGCGCATCAAAAACCTTTTTAGCGCCACTTTGGGTTGGCAAAGGTTTTCCCTGGTTATCCCCCGTCCATGCGATGATTTTTTCTTCAACGATTTCTCTTTTTACCCCGTAACGGTCGCGGGAAGCTTGGATGATTTTATTACGATTTGATTGTTCCAGCGGCTTTGGCGGAGGCAAGGTATGGGCAGAAAAAGGATGGGATGCTACTCCATCAATCATCAGTTTTAGGTAGATATTATATTTGGAAAGATTCACCAAATCTTCTGCGGTAAACTCCGGAGAAAATTCTTTTTCTAAAAATTCGGCGTCTTCCGCCCCAACACGAAAAACCGCCAAGGTTCCCACGTTGCCAAACATTGCATCCCTTACAATTTCATCCATTTGGGTAATGTATTGGTGTCCCACGATAAGATTTAACCGATATTTTCTGGCTTCAGATAATATGTTGGCAAAAGACTCGGTGGCAAAATTTTGGAATTCATCAACGTATAAATAAAAATCTTCCCTTTCTGGTTCGGGAATATCAACGCGGCTCATGGCGGCCAGTTGAATTTTGGTAATCAACAACGCCCCCAACAGCCTCGAGTTGTCTTCGCCAATCCTCCCCTTTGATAAATCTAAAATCAATATTTTACCCTCATCCATGATTTTTCGCATATTGATGGTAGACTTGGTCTGCCCGATAATATTTCTTATTAAGGCATTGGAAACGAACTGCCCCACTTTGTTTTGAATAGCGGCCGTGGCTTCTATTTCATAGCGCTGAGTGTATCGGGCATACTCGGTAACCCAAAAAGATCTTACAATGGGGTCGGTAATCTTACTTACCACCTCTTTGCGGTATTCAGGGTCAGCCAGCATCCGGTTAACTCCCAATAATGTTGAATCCGGATATTCCAAAAGCGCCAAAATAGCGTTGCTTAAAATATATTCCATTCGGGCGCTCCACACATCTGGCCACACTTTTTTAAAAACCCCCATCAAGCCTCCCGCAACCAAATGCCGGTATTTAAAATCCACCTTTTCCATAACATTAAAAGCAATCGGAAAATCCAGGTCGGCCGGATTTAAAAAAATAACGTCTTTAATCCTTTCCGGGGGCACAAAATCAAGGAGTTTTTCAGCTCCTTCTCCGTGGGGATCAACATAGGCTATGCCATGGCCGTTTTGAATATCCTGGATGGCCATGTTTTCCATCAAATTTGATTTTCCCATGCCGGTTTTACCGATGGTATAAAAGTGTCTCCGGCGGTCGTCTTGTTTTATTCCGAATTTCTTTTTTTGGTTTCGAAAAGAAGTTAATCCGAAAAATGTTGTTGGCTTGTTATCCATAACTTCATGAAACATACAACATGGAACATAGAACAAACGACGTCGTTTTTTGTTATGTGTTCCATGTTATGTGTTATGTGATTTTACTCTGTCGGTAAATTAGGTGGCGGGCCTCCTTTTTTGGATTCAACTCGTGCCATCGTAGGCGCCACCAAACCGGTAATTTTCAATGGGAAGTGATACAAGGTTGCCATTTCTTCCGTATTCAAAATAGGGCACTCCCCTCTCCTGTTTGGAAATAAGGGTGGAAATCTTAAAATATAATTTCTAAATTGCCTTCTGGTTCTTATAAAAGGTATACTGGTTCTGAAAAAATAATGGGTTTTTGGCCTTGTTGTAGTAGAAAATCTAAGAAAGTTTAGGTTATTTGTCTGAAAATGCGCAAAATATGACCTGGTAAGCGTCCGATGGGCGGAATTGTAATTTTCCCGCTTGGCAACATATACCCCCCGTATATTAGTTCTGAAAATCGGCCTTTTAACCTTGCCTTCTACTTCAGTAAGAATTTCCCGCTCGCCGGGACTCAGTAATAATTCCTTATCTTCACCTGCTTCGGTTTTTGTTGATTCAGTCCATTTATAGGTTGCCTTCTCGCCCGATCCTTCTTTTTTAGGACCCATTACTAAGTGATACATCATTTCATTTAACTCTTCAGCAAATGTTTTTGTATGCTTTATGGGACGCTTCGTTAATTTTGAAATTTCTTTATTGGCCTCACGGTAAAAATTCGGCTCGTCATTTTCCGCTACCGACATCGTGGTAAATTGCAACCAAAACTGTTCCCCGGGCCCCAGCTTTGACATTAATTCCAATAAGGAAGAGAGCGGATCTATTCTTTTTTCTTCAGCGGAAATTCTTTCACCCTGGGGCTCAAAAAATTTTTCGTAGGTTCTTATGGGATACACCTCTGGCTTTCTGCCTAAAACAAAATCTTCGCCATACACGTCCCATTCTTTGTTGGGAATATTTTGGGGTACATTTTTTGTATAATCCGGCACTTCGGTAATTTCCAATTCAGGATAGTGACTATAAAGAGATGTTTCTAAAGATGTTTTTGCTTGAGCTAAAACCCTTATGTAAAAATGCAATTTGCCTTCAATGCTAGCTATCTCCCAAGACGTCCAGCCCGGGGCGTCCGGCAAATCTCCCTCGCACCATTGCTCTCTCCAGTTGGCTTGATTAAAGTTAACTCCCCACATAACGGTATAAACATCTTCCATGGCTTTTAAGGGAACCAATACCTCTTTTGGGGGCACCACTTCCAGTACCACCCATTTTTTCTTACCATAAGAAAAATCCCATCGTATCCACCAAAGATACAATTTCTTTAATTCTACCGACAAAAATAAGGGGAAAAAAACCCACCACCACACTCTTAAAAAGGGTATAAATAAAATAACAATCATTAAAAAAACCCACCAAAAAGAGGCGAATAGAATTTTGTTAATAGGTCCGGCCCACCAAAAATAATTTGCCATGAGTTTATATAGACTAACTAGTTACCTTAAATTACGAAATGACCATGATAAAAACTTTTTCGGGCTCTTTATGGGGAATTTCGCCGGTAATCTGCGTAAAAATGTTTAAACGTAAGCGTCTGCCTGTGCGTTCACGCAGACAGGTGGCTACGTTTAAACATTTTTCCACAGCTACCGCCAAAATTCCCTCATAAATAACTCCGAATCATTTCGTAATTTAAGGTAGTTAGCTTTACGATGTCGGGCAAATACTGCAAAAGGATTACAAGAAAAGAAACTAAAAAGAATCCCGTGATGAAAAATTCAAACGTATACAAAAGCGGCACGACGATAAATGTAGCTTTTTTTTCATGCCAATAGTATACCAAGGAAAAAAGGACGGCATAAAAAAGCGCCGTTGCTACCAGTAATACAATGTTTGCCCAAAAAATTGGTGAAGCTGGAATAGCGATTACCATATTACTTCATTATAATTCCAAATTAAGAAGAAGTAAATACGCCGCATATGCAATTAAAAATCCCGCAGAAGCGGGATTTTCAATGCTTGCAACACTTCTCACTTTACGCAATTTGAGTTTCTACCAAAAAATACTTTCCCTGTGCGTCTTTTTGGAAATACTTTTTATTATTTAATTTAATTAAAATGGTATTTTTTTCAACAAATCTTTGGCTAAGCACCTCTTTTACAATTTCTTCTTTGCTTGCTAATTGGGGTTTCTCTTTCAAGATGTTAGCAATAATATCCTTGATAGTTCCGGGCACATAGCCCCATTCACCCAATGCATACATTCCCCTGCCCACAAGGACAAATCTTGCATCTTTAATTAATTCATTGTGCACCGTTTGAGGGTGGGTTTTTTTATTGGCTTGATTAAACTCAAGCTGGTCTATTAATGAAGTGATTTCCCTGAAGTGCAAAGGTTTTTGGTGTTTCTTAAATACTAAAAATGCCTTGTCTTTGACACTTCTTGGCTTTATTTCGGGCCAGTCAATTAGCCCAAGTTTATTTTCTTTATTGGCTTGTATCCGCTTTGAAACTTCAAGATAGGAATCCAATGCTTGGCTGTGCAAATCATACTTGGAAGCAAACTTGGCAAATAACTCCCCTTTTATCAAAGGGGCGCCATGGCTTTGCAGATCCAAGGCTAAGGCGTTTAATGTATCTTTGACTTTCTTTTCGGGGTCTTGCATGGTTGACCAAAAATAATAATAATCCCTCTTTTCGCATACCCTTGAAAATTGATCCCCCAGCATCAAAAAAAATAACACATGGGGTTTGTGCTTTGCGCCACCCAAATCGGCTAATACCGTTTCCTCTTTCGCAAAACCGCCTTTTTGCTGGAAGTAATTTTCAAATTCCAAAAACACCTTTTGCAAGGTTTCTTTATGGTTTTTTCTAACAAAACTAAAACCGACTTCTTCGATTTGACGAACCCTTTCACGGGTTATGCCAAAGCTCTTGCCGATGGATTCTAGGGTTTCTATGCTTCCGGTTTTTACCCCAAAACGCCGGTCAAAAATATCCTTGGTTTTTGGCGAAAGGCCTTTGGTTAATTTTGCGTAAATTTGAGAGTAATTAATACTGTTCATAGTTATACGTTATTAATATCTACGTTATTATCAAAGTCTAACATACCAATAAAGATATGTCAAGCGTTCCACGGCCAAGGTTCCTATTTCCCCCTTTTTTGCAATCTCCTATCGCTCCACTTTTGTCCCGATTACATCGCGGATCCTCGATGGTTTTTCCATCGGGACCAACTGACAAGCAAGGGACTGGCAATAAAAATAGAAGAATACGCTCCGCTTGCCACCCCAATCATCAAGGCCAATGAAAAGTATTTAAGAGTTTGCCCCCCAAAAAAGAACAACGAAGCCATAACTAATAATACCGTACATACCGTACTGATAGATCTTCCAATAGTTTGATTTAAGCTCAAGTCAACCGTCTCACTAAATTGCGCCATTCCCCTTCTTAAAATATTTTCGCGAATCCTATCAAAAATAACAATGGTATCGTGAACGGAAAAGCCCAAAATGGTCAACAGCGCCGCAATAATAGGAATGGTAATTTCTGCATTATAAAATTTCCCCAGTAAAGAAAAAACTCCCAAGGGAATTAAAATATCATGAAACAAGGCGATCAACGAAGTGGTCCCATATTTCCACGAAGCTACCGGTCTTGAAACTTTTCGAAATGCAAACGCAATATATAACGTAATCGACGCCAATGCCAGCACAATGGCAATTTCTGTTTTATTTTTTAAATCCTGTCCTACAGAAGGTCCTATGTATTGAAAACTTTTCTCCTCTAATGGTGCAAGCTCATGTAATTTTGCAAGCACTTTTTGATGAGCCGCTTCATCAATTCCCTTAAATTGCAACACGGCCCCTTTGTCCCCGGTTGGCTGGATGACAATTTCGCCCAAGTCAAATTCAGACAGAGACTTTGAAATTTCCTCATTGGACGGCCGCTGATCGGTAAAACCGACTTCCATATTACTGCCGCCAGTAAACTCAATACCGAATTTCAAACCAAACACTATCAAAGACGCAATTGAAGCGATGATCAATATACCTGAAACCAGATAATATAATTTTGAATATTTTGTGAAAGGAAAATTCATATAATTCAAAGTATAATTATAATAGCCATTTAACTTTCTCTGCCCATGTACCGATAACCACCATTAATAAAATCCTGGTGATAAAAATAGCCGAAAACAAACTAACTAAGACACCCAACGCCAAAGTCAGTGCGAAGCCTTTAATAAAAGAAGTGGAAAATATAAATAAAATGACGCACACTAGCAAAGAGTTAATATTGCTATCTCTAATTGATGGCCAAGCCCGGCTAAACCCTTCGGAAATTGCCAATGGCAATGCTTTGCCCTGTCGGATTTCTTCTTTCATTCTGGCAAAAATCAAAATATTGGCATCCACCGCCATTCCAATGGACAAAATAAATCCTCCGATGCCGGCCAAGGTTAATGTGACAGGAACCAGTTTGAATATGGAAAGCGTAATGGCAACATATATCATTAAAGCTATGGAAGCCAACAGACCCGGTAACCGGTAAAAAACTATCATAAATAATACCACTGCTAAAAGACCGTACACTCCCGCCCACAAAGATTTTTGCAAAGAAGCCGATCCTAACATTGGCCCTACGGTTTCCTGCAAAATCGGGCTGCCTATTTTTACCGGCAAAGCTCCGGAGTTTAATCTTCTGGCAATATCGTTGGCGGTTTGAGCAGACATATCTCCGGAAATTACCGCTGTGCCGCCGGTTATTTTATCTTGAATCATCGGAGCATATAAATCATTGCCATCAATCTTTCCGTCGCCACTGGTGTCAATAATAGAAGCCCCGTCTAATAAAATTGCCAATGGTTTTTTAATGTTTCGCTCGGTAATTTGTTCAAATAATTTTGCCCCTTCGGTATTAAATGCGAGCTGAATTTGGGGCTTGTAGGTAGTTTGATCAAAAACAACCGTGGCTTTGGTTAAGTATTTTCCCGTAAGTTCGGTGGGTTTAATATAAGGATTTTGCAATGCCAGCTCCCAGTCTTTTATTTTTGTAATGTCCTGCTGTTTTTCTTGGGCTGCTTGGACTTCTTTTATTTTTTCCAAAATTTGCTGGCTTTCTTTTTCATCCCTTAGCTCGTCAAATTCCAAATATGGAGTTTGGCCTATCATCTCTATGGCCTGGGCTACATCTTTTACCCCGGGCAATTGAACCACCAATTTATCCGTGCCCTGAATTTGCACCACCGGCTCCGATACGCCAAATAAATTCACCCTCCTTTCTATCACATCGCGAAGCCCCGACATGGCACCGGATTTATCTAAAACCGTACTTAAATCCGCCTGATAGGTTAAGTTCACTCCACCTTGCAAATCCAAACCAAGCACATAGGGTTTTTGCCAAAAATGGGGCAACTTCCAGGAAAATTGGTGATTTAAAGCGTCAACTCCTTTATTAAAATAATCAGGGTAAGCAAAATTTCCCGCCAACACCGCCAGTATCATAACCCCGATGAAAATAAAATATTTTTGAGACATTTTTAAATACCTTAAATTACGAAATGATTCGGAGCGCTTTATGAGGGAATTTCGTAATTTGAGGTAAAATATAAAACGATTTTTTATTATAACCAACTTGCAAAATTAATCAAGGCTTTATATCATTTCTAAAATCTTTAACTGCAACTTATCACTTTCAGTATCATAAATGGCAAAACAAGATTTATATCGCTGGCCAGCTAATTCCCCCGGATTTACCAATCTGCAACTTGCCCTGAGCGAAGTCGAAGGGTTTCCTATTTTTTCTTCCCAAGGCTTATGGGTATGGCCATAAAATACCAAATCGTATTTTCCGGATTCCGCTGCTTGTTTGGCAATATCCGGATAGTGATTAAAAAATATTTTTCTTGCCCTGAGCCCTGCCGAAGGGTTGCCGCCTAATTCTATTTCCATGGTTTCTGGGATATCAAGCAGGTCAAAATCCCCGTTTCCACGGACAAAATATATCTGGCCTTTAAATTTTTTTACCGCCTCATCTATGGTTTGCTGATTACAAATATCTCCGCAGTGCAACATCGTCGTAATTTTTTGCGAGTTCAAAAAATCAATGGCTTTATTAAAATTAGCCATGTTGTCGTGCGTATCTGAAACGATTGCAAATTTCATATTAGTTTTTGCCTTTTTCCCACAAAGTTTCTTTTATTAACGGTGCGTAAATATCATTATCTTTATCCATAATTAAAGGATCCTTTATCGTATAATCAATGGAATTAAAAACTATATTCTCAAGATCCTCAGCAATAGCAATAGGAGTTTGTTCTTTGCCCTCTCCCATAACCAATACCGCTGCCACCGCTACCGAATCAGCAATATTTGTCTGTGACATTTTCAGCGTCCGCTTAAATATGTCTTTTTTGCCTCGATAATCCCTTAGCGGGTGGAAACCATGGTATCCGATGGCAATTCCCATAACACCGTTTTTTAAGGGCGTACAATGGCTATCTGAAATAATGACTCCGAATTTTTTGAGTTTATAAGTTTTTTTAATAAATTGGTAAATATGCTTTGCCGCTACCATGGATTTTTCTGGCCATAAAATATAGTATCCATTGGCATTACTTTCATCGATGCCTGAAGTCGGAATCAAAATATTATTTTTAATAGTTAAGATTACGTAACCCTTGGGAACTTTATCACGGTCAATATAAAAATCCGCCTCTTTTTTTATTAGCTCATCTTTATTTTTTACTGAATCCATTTTTATGCACCTTCCCTGCCAGATGGCCACGATTTTAGAGGTAATTACAATAATTGATTTTTCTTTTAATGTTAAACTAGAAAAACTTTCTTTAATAAAAGAAAGTAAATCATCTTTTGGCGGCAAAAACACCCTAGTTTTAATCGGATATACTTTCATGTTCTTGTAATGTATGTTTTATAATAGCGTTTTGCTGGTCAAATAAAAATTCACCTTTGAATTTTTTATTTTCCAAAAATAATGAAAACCAATACTTGTCATCCGGCCACATATTTTCAAATGGAATATCTTTTTCCAAAAACCATGCTGGTTTCATTTCTTCGGTTTCTTGGGGTTGGCCAGAAAAGTCTGTGGCCTTAAAAATATTCACTTCTAAAACATCACTGGGTTTATCTTTCCAGGAAAAATCCAACACTCCGATTTTTTGCATTTCATTTGCGCTTATGCCGGCCTCTTCCAGTAATTCTCTTTTGGCGGCGTCTTCAATGCTTTCACCGTTATCCACCTTACCGCCAAAACCATTCCATTTTCCCATGCCAAACCCGCGCTTTTTCATTCCAAGCAATACCTTGTTATCTTGATGGATTATTAAAAGGGTCAATACTTTCTTATTCATAAAACTTTTTAATATATCAACTTAATATATCAACCTAATACTCTCACATTCTCGAGAATGTGAGAATATGAAACTATAACTTTTTGAAATCTAAAATGAATTTTACGAAAATTTTCCCGTAAGGCGATATTGAATGTAAAATATATCTTCCGTGATAGTTTTTATCAACCAGTCCTGCGTTTACTAATTTTAATGTATGACCAGAAACCGTTTTTAAATTACAATCCAATGTTTTCGCAATATCATCTAAGGCAATCCCCCTGCTTTGGAAAATCAAAAGCAGAATATCAATTCTTCTATGGTTCGCAATTCCTTTAACATGTTTTTCAATTTGTTTTGAATTTTTCATACCCCACTACATTCCTATATGCTCACATTCTCGAGAATGTGAGCATGTAGTTATTGTATCACAAAATAGTATACTAAGATTCGTCTAAAATAACCTTATCCCTGAAAGCACCTTTTTGGTCCCGTTTCTTTTTTTGAACCTCAATAACTTTTTTAAGATCCCATTTTTTATTTTCTAAAATAGCGGTAATTACTTCAAATACATCTGCCATTTCTTCAATACTTTCAGCTTCCAAAAATTCATCAACTTCCTCGCCCAGTTTTTCTTTTAATTTCTGCCAATATTCTTTTTCATCAGCAATATGAAAAATCACTTTCTTTCCTTTATTTTTAATATATTCAGGAATCTTATCCCTGACTAATTTGTTGTATTTCATGAATATTATTAACGGTTATCCACGAGGCCATAGCTCCAAACCCCTTTTTATCAATTTGAAATGGTTTTATTTTTTGTGCTTTGGCCAGAAAAATTAAAATACCGTATTTTTTATCGCGGAATTTTCTCGAAAATTCCGCGATATCATTTTTTTCAATCCCGATATCTTTTCCGTAAGCATTTAAAATCTCTTTTCCCTTTTTGGGAGACAAATCAGAAAATTGCATGATCTTTTTAACCTGGGTTTTTATTAAGACTGGCTCACCCGAATTCTTAAAATACACTGCATCCCCCTTTTTAATTGCGTCCCATGGCTTATATTTGTTTTTATACCAACGCGATTCAATGGTTTTTTGTCCGGTTAAGATTTTTTCCAAAAACCCCCATTCTTTTTTCATGATGGCTATATGAATCATTGGCCTGCCACGCATTGGTTAAAAATGTTAATTTGATTATTGTATTGCAAAATAAGATTTTTGGTATTTTGAGCTAATTGATTATACTCATTTACTAAAGCATTATATTGGTCTACTAATGCGTTGTATTTTGGGGATTTTGGATTGGTATTATTAATTTCGGACCGCTTGGTATCAATTTGCGCCGAGAGTTGGTCTAATTTTATCTTATTGTCATCAATTTCGGTTTTTAATGTGAAGCTAGGGCTCTGGCATAAAGAAAGTGGCAGGCCAAATTCCTGCACGCCAACCCAAACCGATTGCCCTTTATACGTTCCTTTTACCATTGCCACCCCTATGTCAATAAATCGGTCATTTAAAATATTGGCTCGATGCCCCGGACTGTCCATCCAATTTTGCACCACTTCCTGTTCACTAGAAAAATTGCCAAGAATTAAATTTTCCCCCGACACAATATATTCATATCCGTAGGTTTTGACCAACGTGCCAGGGTCAATGCCACTTTGCGAAATATGTTCAAAATATTGGTTTTTTAAAATATCCTGGGCCTTTGCCAGTGCCGCCGCGTTAAGGCTGGCATTTTCAACCAGCGGCGGCAGCGCGCCATTATCATATCTTTGAATATTGGTTTGCGCGATTATTTTCGCTTTAACCAGTACTACGCTATTTGAATTCCCGCCAATATTTAACGGACCAGGGGTTATGATTTTTTTTGCAACTGATTGTATAGTATTTCCCAAATCGGTTTTCTGAAAATTCTCCACATTTTTACCAAAATTATCATATGTTTTTAAAACAGTATCTTTAAGATAAAATCCTGCCCCAAAACCCAGTACTATTAATAATAAAATTACTACATAATATATTTTTTTCATAATGTTAAAATTCTAATCTTTGTTTTTCAAATCCAAATAATTGTTCGTGGATTAATTCAATTTTTTGGGGCGTCAATTGATACCAAGCATCTTCATTTAACACATCATCGGTTTCTTTTGGTTCCGGTTTATTTCTTTTTGCATAATGCTTTTTGACAAGATCAAACCTTGGCCCTTCAATTTTTTTTGCGATACCGCAAAATTGTATCCCCAAGTTATGGTCTTTTGGACCATTTACCGTGATAGTCCCTGCAATATTTGGGTTTTTTATAACCGCATTTGAATGCCTTGTTTTTGGGTGTGACATCCAATACACATTTAGCCGATCATCGTGAACGTAAATAACGTCACAAACCCAAACCCCTCCATCGTCTTGCGTCCCCAAACTCATCAAGTACCCTTTTTCCAAAACTTCTAATATAAGTTTCCCTATGTTATTATTCATATTTTTTTACCAATGATTTGCATCCAATTACTTTTTCTTGCAGTCCTGCTCGGCGGCATCACATTTTCATACACCATTTGCAACCCCACATTTTTAAAATACGTTTTAAAATCTTGTAATGAAAAATAACTAAAGAATCGCTTGTATTCATATCCGTAATCGTTGTCTATTTTGATTTGTTCATCAACACCCCCCTCAATTTTTTCTTTCACGGCAATATACACATATCCCCCAGTATATAACTTTTGGACCGCCGTCTTTAATATATTTTCAACTTCTTTTTTAGGAATGTGTAGCAATACCGCTTGCATAAAAATTCCACCGAAATGTTCTTGCAATGCATTTATATGATTAATATCCATGATTAAAAATCTTCCCTGTGGCACCTTTTTTATAGCAATTTCAATAAGGTTTTCTGAAAAATCTATACCCAATACTTTTAAACCCTTGCTGATAAGGTATTTAGCTTTTGTACCACCACCACAGCCAATATCCAATACAATGTCTCCCTTTTTTAAATAAGAAATAAATGTATCAGTTCCTTCAATCCACCAATCGTCACTTTGATGGTCTTTATGCCAGCTTTTTGCAATTTTATTATAGGTATCTTTTAAATTCATTCATTTCCCTTTTTTAAGAACACATATAGATCTCTTAAAATATCTTTGTTGTCATCGGTAAGCATTGGTTCACTTAAAGCTTCTTTCTCTGAAAAAAATTTACCGTATTCACCTTCCATTATTTTAACTTCCTTTTCAAAATTATCATTAACTTCTAAAAAGTATACATTCGATGACCAATCAATAAAATCATATTTACTCAAAAATTCACATCCTTTTGGAACGAAACACATTTCTTCTTGAATTTCCCGTTCCAAGGCTTGTGCTGGAGTTTCTCTTTCTTCTATTTTACCACCAAAAAATCCGAAGTGATCGGGCAACACCTTCCTATTTTTTTCCCGTTTTTGCAAATATACAAAAACTTGTTTATTTTGAATCCTGCAAGGTATTAACACTGAAACATTTCTTTTCTTTTCCATATTTTTATAATCCCTTCTTTCTATATTCTTTTTTTATGCGATAATAATTACTCGCACTTTTTACGTCGTGTTTTTTATTTTTCACTAAGCTAACCGGATACTTTTTCTCGACATGCAAAAGTTTATCATAAATTACTTTTTTGGTATCCATGCCCAATAATACCGACATTTCAATAGCATAGATTAAAACATCGGCAAGTTCCCCTTTTATTTCTTCTAACTTCTCCTTGTTGGATTTTACTTTTGCAAGCGAAAAGTTTTCCCACTGGAATAATTCCAAAAGTTCAGCTCCTTCGATCATTATTGATTTTGCCAAATCTGAAGGCCGCAGATTATCCCAATCACGATCTTTTAAATACTGATAAATTTTGCTTTCTAATTCTTTCATGTTATTTTTTAGTTAAGGGCTCACCCATTAATAACTTGCGCATTTTCATCCAATCTGCGCCGCCATCTGCGTCCCAAAAAATAGTATGCGTAGCCTTACTACGCCTCCTATTTTTTTGAACGCATCTGGCACGCATCTTGGCGAAACTCCATCAAATTATTAATGGGTGAGCCCTAAATTCTCCTGGTGTTCTTGCGAATTTAACATCCCGCATTTTTTCCATTTTTTACCCGAATCGCACGGGCACAAATCATTTCTGCCAACTTCGCCGATATTGTTTATAATCGGAGGAGCCGGTTGATGGTGGTGAATATGCACCCCCGCCTTTAAAATATTGTTTGCAATCGTTGCATCAATTTCTTCTAATAATTGCATAAATAATTTGCGGCCCTCGTTTTTATATTCCACCAAAGGATCGTGCCCCCCATATGCCCGCAGTTTTACCGAGTCTCGCATATGCTCCATATTTGACAAGTGATCCTGCCAAAGGGTATCTATGACTTTTAAGCTCACAAATTTTATAATCTGCGCCATTTGGTCTTTGCCAACTTCTGCTTCTTTTTTATCAAAATCGGCTCGAGTAAGTCCGTATTTCTCCAATCTTGCAAGGTCTGACCCCGCAAGACTTTGCAAGGTCTGACCCTGCAAGACTTCCAAGCGTTTTTTATATATAATTTCCCGGTGCTTATTCATCACATCGTCATATTCTAAAACATGGTGGCGAGCGTCAAAGTTAAACCCTTCAATTTTTTGCTGGGCTGATTCTAAGGCTCCTGAAATCATGCCTGCCTGAATAGGTTCATCATCGGGCACTTTTAACGCCGTCATGATTGATTTTATCCTGTCTCCTCCAAAAATTCTCATTAAATCGTCTTCCAAAGAAACAAAAAACTGGGAAGCGCCCGGGTCCCCCTGCCTGCCCGCCCGGCCCCGCAGCTGGTCATCAATTCTTCTGGCATCGTGGCGTTCGGTTCCGAGCACATACAAACCTCCCAAATCGCGCACCTTTTTGGCATCCTCAAAACTGGGCGGATTTCCCCCTAAAATAATATCAACTCCGCGGCCGGCCATATTAGTGGCAATGGTAACTGACCCATGCTTTCCGGCCTGGGCGATGATTTCCCCTTCCCGTTGGTGGTTTTTAGCATTTAAAATTTGGTGAGGAATGCCTTCTATTTGCAAGATTTTTCCCAAGTATTCATTTCTTTCCACGGACCTGGTACCTACCAGCACCGGCTGGCCTTTTTGGTGCAATTCCTTAATTTCTTTTACCACGGCTTTAAATTTTCCCTCTTCTGTTTTAAAAATTTTATCTGAAAAATCTGTCCTTACCATGGGCTTATTGGTTGGAATCACTGCCACGTCCAAACCATATACTTTATCAAACTCTTCAGCTGAAGTTAATGCGGTTCCGGTCATGCCGGATATTTTTTTATAAAGCCTAAAATAATTTTGAAACGTAATCGTTGCCAAGGTGACAGACTCGGGCTGTATTGCAACCCCTTCTTTTGCTTCCACGGCTTGATGCAAACCGGCTGACCACCGGCGGCCCGGCAACATTCTGCCGGTAAATTCGTCAATAATCATAATCTCGCCTCCGCCAGATGAGACAGAGGCGACCACATAATCCCGGTCTTTTAAAAATAATGTTTTGGCTTTTAGTGCAGATTCTAACTGATGAGTAACCACCACATCATTATCCTGCCAAGGATCAAAGCCCAAATGCAAAACCACCTTATTTTGCCCTTCTTCGGTAAAATTAACTGCTTTTAATTTTTCATCTAATATATAATCTGCGTCTTTTTGCAAAGGAGATATGATACTTGCAAATTGATAATATTTTTGGCTCGCATCTTCAGCCTGGCCAGAAATAATCAACGGCACGCGGGCTTCGTCAATTAAAATTGAGTCTGCTTCGTCAATAATAATATAGTGATTGCCCCTCTGCACTTTTTGGACCAAGTCCACCACCATGTTATCACGCAAATAATCAAACCCGAATTCGTTATTAGTGCCATAGGTAATGTCGGCATCATAAGCTTGTTTTTTCGATACCGGTTTTAAAAAATCTTCAACAACTTTAAAACCGCCCACCAAATCCCTTTCTTTATCTACCGGGTCATCTTTTGTACTTTGGATGGTTTGATTTGAGATTTGTTTAGGATTTTTATGATCAGGATCGTATACATACCCCGATTCATGCGTGACGCATCCGGTACCCAGTCCCAAGGCGCCAAAAATCTGGCCCATCCAAACCATATCCCTTTTAGCCAAATAGTCGTTTACTGTTACTATATGCACCCCCTTGCCCTCCAGAGCATTAAGATAAGCAGGCAATGTGGCTGATAACGTTTTGCCTTCACCTGTGCGCATTTGGGCAATACCTCCTTGATGCAAGAAAATTCCACCAATTAGCTGGGCATCAAAATGGCGCTGGTTTAACGTGCGCCTTGCGGCTTCGCGAACCAGGGCAAAAGCTTCGGGCAATATATCGTCCAACGTTGTTCCTTGTTGCAGTCTTGCTTTTAATTCTTTTGTCTTGTCTTTTAACTCTTCGCCCGAGAGCGCCTGTAAAGCTGGTTCAAAAGAATTAATTTTTTCAACAATCGGCAGGATATTTTTTATCTTTTTTTCATTGGCATCGCCAAAGATTTTAGTAAAAATACTCATATTTTTCTGTTCTTGTTCTAATATTCTATCGCTTTGCTCGTTCAAAACGTTCACATTGAACAATTAGAACGACTTGAACCATTTGAACATTCTTAATCAACTCTACCTAAAAAACACCTTTTTGTAAAACCAAAAACCAGCAAATGCTGGTTTTTGGTTTAAAATATTTCTTTTCTGGACTTTTTAGCTTTCCGCCTTGGCAATTCTATTTTTTTTAATTTATATTTGCGTATTTCCCGTTTTAACTCATCGCGAACTTGAGTGACCGCTTTTCCTAAATCTTCCCCATGCGCCTTTGCCACCAGGCTTCTGCCTGGCAAATGAATTGTGGCTTCCACGGTAAAAATATCCCCTTTTTTATGGCGGCTGGTTTCTTTTTTAATATCCAAAAAAACTTCGGATAGTGTTTTTCCTTTTAGCAGAGGCACCGTATCGTCGTGTAAAATAGTAATGAATTTTTTTAACCCATCCACTCTTTTATTAACATATGCTCTTAGCGATTCGGTAAGCTCTATGTTTTTTGTTTTTATAATAATGTTCATATAATCAGCGAATGTACGAATCAATTTCGAATTTGCGAATACTATGTACTCGTTAACTCGTCTTTATTCGTAAATTCGCAATAAATTCGCTTATTCGTTGATTACTTTAAAAATTGCACCTCTTGTTCTAAAACGATGCCGTACTTTTTTTTAATTTGCTTTTTTACCAAAGCAATAAGTTTTAAAACATCTGTTGCTTTGGCGCCGCCCAAATTTATGATGTAGTTTGAATGTTTTTTAGAAACCTCTGCCCGGCCGATTTTTTTACCGGTTAAACCGGCTCCGATAATAAACCATGCCGCCGGCACAATTTCAAAGGGATCTTTTTTTACTTTATCCAAAAAAACAGTTTGAAACCGGGCGGGGATTTTTTTAAAGTCGACATTTTTAAAAACACTGCCCGCACTCGGATATTCTAAGGGATGTTTTTGCTTGCGGTATGCTATGTGCGAAGCCGCCAGGCGACCTAATTCTTTTTTATCTCCCTTTTTTAATTGTAATTTTGCCGATAACACAATCCATTTTTTTTCCTTAAAAACTGAATTCCGGTAGGAAAACTGGCAGCGCTTATTATTAAGCTTTTTTACTTGTAAATGTTCATCCAACGCTTCCACCTCTAAAATTGAATCCTGGGTCTCGCCCCCAAAGGCTCCCGCATTTCCCCGTATGGCTCCGCCAAACGTCCCGGGTAACCCGCCTGCCCACTCCAGTCCCTGCAGTGATTTTTCCACGGAAAAAGACACTAGCGATTTCATTAAAACTCCGGCACCGGCTTCAATGCAAGAGTTATTTTTTTGTGCGATGGGATGATGATTTTCAATTTTTACAACCAAGCCTTTCACGCCCTTGTCAGACACCAAAAGATTAGTCCCGCCCCCCAAAACAAAAACCGGTATCTGTATTTTTTTGGCCAAGGCGATTGCTTTGATAATGGTATTTTTATTATGGGTCACTAAAAAATATTCTGCGGGGCCGCCAATCTTAAAGCTAGTGTAATTCTTTAGTAAAATATTTTTTTGGAGTCCGGGCAATGCCTTTTGCAATAAGGTAAATGTAGCGTCCATTATGTTTGCAAGAGCTGGTTAATTTTTTGACGGGTAAACACTCCGACATATCCGGTGCCGGACAACAAACCGACGGGGCTTAAAATTTCTTCTTTATATTTTTCCTGAAAGCGTACCACTGCGGCTTTTGTCAGTATTCCGAAATTCCCGGTGACCAGGGCTTCGGGGTAAATACCACTTCCTTGCGATGCCAAAAATTGCTGCAGGCATTTTATCCCAACAACATCACCATAGCCTGCATAAAGATTATTGGGAAATGATGTACAACCGGTAACCGGGGGCACGTTAGTATTATTTTGAATCGCAGCGATTTTCTTCTTTAAATCAGCAATTTGATTTAAAAGATTTTGTATGGTAACTGGATCGCCGCCGGGAATGTCCCCGGCAATAGAAACGGTAAATGTATACGGGTAGGTCAATTCAAGTCCGTCAAATCCGGCGGTTTTTGTCTGCAGTGAAGGATTGATAATCAAATATTTATAATTGGTTCCAAAATCTTTAATGGTAATTTCTCCTTTTTGCTGGCTGTCAAGTTGTAAAAATGCAATCGTATAGTTATTCTTTTTGTCATATAAAATGTAAGGAACTTTAAAGTCCAGGCCGGCTAAACTTGCAAACTCCAAGGTTAAATCACCATTACCCCCGATAACTTTCTGCCAATTGCCCGCCCAATTTTTAGTAACGTTAGTGACCGATAAAGAACTGTTTCCCGTTAAAGGTAAAAAATTGAGGGTTGGATTTATCTTGATATTATTCAGGTTTTCGTTGAAATAACAATATTTTGAATTTAAAAAACAATCATTTATTACTACCGATACGGTCCAATCAGTAAAAATTTGCCCAAAATCCTCTTGATATCCGTTTTTTAAAAGAATTTCATTGATGCTTTCAATGCCAACTGATTTTAGTTTCAAAGAATCAGCCAAAATATTTATCCCATAATGGTCAACCAAATAATGCATAAATAAACTTTCCGACGCATAATCGTATTTGGTATTTTGCCATTCGGTTAAAGAATCACTAGGACGCTCTAAAAAGTCACGAACCCTTCTTTGTAAATTACTGCCTTCGTAATTGTTATCATATCCCAAAATAGTTGAAGCATAATCCGCTCTTGCCTCGTTTAACCATATTTCTTCTTGCACATTTTGGAGCCTGTCTTTCTGATTGAACGTGATGAGGTGTACAAACTCATGAGCTAAAAATCCCTTTAACTGGGGGTCTTCAATTTTAGCAATAGGCAAATAGAGCATTTCTCTTTCATTGGAATCAGGCGCCTGTAATTTTATATATCCATCGGTTGAACGAAAATATCCACCAAGGTTTTCTTTTATTGATTGGAATAAAATAGTGATTCTAGTATCGCCATCAACGCCCGGATTCCATTCAGAACCAAACACTGAAGTGAGGGTTGGATAAATATTGTTTTTAAATTCCGAAGATACATTATCCAGGTCATTTAAAATTTCATTTTTTTTAGCGAGAGGTTGCACCTCCCACCAAGCAGTTTCAACATAAAAATAAAGGGAGGGGGTGGTTTTAACTAACGTTGCCTGTATTTTTGATCTTGCGATTGCATCATAATTTTGATCTACGTTAAAATTAAGATAATCGCCGGAGTTGGCCGCTTTAGCGCCTGCCATAAAATACATCATTAAAAAGAAGGCTACTGCAAAAACACCCAGGACTTGCGCCAGGTTCTTTTTTTGACGGTAGAGAATATTTTCTACGTTTATTGCAAAGTTCATATCAATAGAGTCAGGGTTCGGCGATAATATTTTTTAAAGCCTCAATAATAGCAGGCGTACTATCCTTATATATCATATTTTCCAAATCGTCCATTTTTTTAGTTATGGAAGAAAAATCAACTTCGGGCATTTTTGCCATAAAAATTTTTTGATTGCGAGTGCTTGTAATTCCCTCTTGCGCAGTTAACATTTCTTCAAATAATTTTTCCCCGGGCCGTATTCCGGTAAATACAATAGCAATATCCTTATTGGGTTCAAATCCGGACAACCGTATCATTTCCTTTGCCAAATCCAGGATTTTTATGGGCTTGCCCATATCCAGCACAAAAACTTCCCCGCCCTGGCCCATGGCCCCCGCTTGCATTACCAATAAACAAGCTTCCGAAGTTAACATAAAATACCGCTTCATTTCGGGGTGAGTAACCTCTACAGGCCCCCCTCTTTTTATTTGTTCTTTAAAAATGGGTATCACACTCCCCCTGCTATTTAATACGTTACCAAAACGCACCGAAATGAATTTGGTACTGTTTTTTTGCCCCCCATCCGCAAAGGAGGCTTGGTCTTGTGACCGAGAATTATACGCCCGACAAAGCATTTCCCCCATCCTTTTAGTGCTTCCCATAACCGACGTAGGGTTTACCGCTTTATCGGTGGAAATGAAAATAAATTTTTTAACATTATTTTGCAAACAGGCGTCAAGTAGTATATTGGTGCCTAAAATATTATTTTTTATGGCCTCATCGGGTTGCGCCTCCATTAAAGGAACGTGCTTGTAAGCGGCGGCATGAAACACTATTTGAGGTTTGTAAGCTGTAAAGAGCGATTGTATTTTTTCTTTATCCTGGATGTCTGCCACCAAAGGCTTAATAACCAAATCGTCAAATTTATTTTTTAACGTTTCCAAGATATTAAATATTCCCGTTTCATCCTGGTCCAGCAACACCATGAGCGAAGGCTTGAATTTTGCCACCTGCAAGCAAAGTTCACTGCCAATGGATCCGGCCGCTCCGGTAATCAATACCGTGTTATTTTTTATGAAATCTTCTATTTGCTTTTTATCCAAACTGACCGGGTCCCTGCCCAGTAAATCTTCCACACCGACGTCTTTTAAATTTTTCAAAGAAATTTCCCCTTTTATAATTTCTATCAATGGCGGCGCTATTTTTATTTTACGCAAACCGGCGCTTTTGCCCAACTCTACCGCCATTCTAATAGTGCTATTGTTGGCTGAGGGAAGCGCAATGATTAATTGCTTGATGTTATGACTTTGCACCAGGTTTGGAATATCTGAAATTTTCCCCAGCACGTTAAGGCCATGGATTTTAACACCCCTTTTAATCGGGTTATCATCGACAAACCCAACCAGGGAATACGGACTGGCATGCAAAGACAATATATTCCGTAAAATTTGTTCGCCCGCATCGCCCGCGCCCACAATTAACGTCCTTTCCTTTTCATTGATCCTTCTTAGCCTTGTCATATTCAAATAAAGCCTTTTGGAAATACGCAAGGCTCCGCAAAACGTAAAAACCAGGATAAAACTTATAATAATCGTAGACCTTGGAAAATTAATAAAATGCGGGAAATAATGCGAAACAAAAATAGCAATAGTTAAAAACACAAAAGCAACGGCAGTTGCTCGAAAAAGCGAAATTATTTCATTGGTAGAAACATATGACCAGGAAAAAGAATACAGCTTTTCAAAATAAAAAACCGGAATTAAAAAAATAACCGCTAAAATAATCATTCTAATAATGAAAGGATAATATTGCTCGGGGATACTGCCGTCAAATCTTAACAAAAAAGCCAGCCACACCGAAAGGGCTATAAAAAAAATATCAGCAGCAACAAAAAACATGACCCTGGTTATGGTTGTTTTTTTAAATAGGTTAAACATTCTTTTAAACTGTTAACCACGCGATCAACTTCATCTTCTTTTAAATCATTAAAAAATGGCAATGCCAGCGTCCTTTGACTGACATGTTCGGCCACCGGATAATCGCCTTTTTTATATCCAAATAACTCTTTATAAAACGGCTGCAAATGGATGACTTGGAAGTAATTACTGCATTGAATGCCACGTTTTTCCATTTCTTTAATAATGGTATTACGTTTTTTGCCGGCCAATTTCTCTGATAATTTTACCACATACACAAACCAGCTCATGGAGCTTTCCGGGCCAGTATAAGGAATTTGAACGTCTTTAATATCTTTTAATTTTTCTTGATATAATTTTGCCACCATAGCCCTTTTGCCAAGCAACTCATTGATTCTTTTCATTTGCACTACTCCCAAAGCGGCGCTCATTTCATCAAGCCGGTAGTTATAGCCGAGCCTCACGTGTTCCAGCCAAGCGCCGTCTTTTATTTTTCTTCCCTGGTTTGACATGCTTTTGCAAAGTTCTGCGATTTTTTTATTATTAGTTAAAATCATACCGCCCTCGCCGGTAGTCATTTGCTTGTTGGGATAAAATGCAAACACCGCCGCATCACCAAAACTACCGCATTTTTTATTTTTATATAAAGATCCCAGCGCCTCGGCCGAATCCTCAATTAAAAAAAGATGGTGTTTTTTTGCGAGGCGTTTTAACGCATCCCAATCGGCCGGCTGTGAAAAAACATCCACCGCCAAAATAGCTTTGGTTTTTTTGGTAATCTTTTTTTCAATTTTTGTAACATCAATATTTAGAGTCTTCTGGTCAATGTCCACAAAAACCGGCTTGGCGCCTTCATATAAAATACAATTAGCCGAAGCGATAAAAGAAAACGGCGTAGTGATTACCTCATCTCCTTTTTTAATACCCAATGATTTTACAATCAAATGCAAGCCGCTGGTACCGCTATTTACGGCTATGGCGTATTTTACACCAACAAAATCAGCCATGAGTTTTTCAAATTCTTGCAATTTCGGGCCCAACGCCAATTTAGGGCTATTTAATACTTCTAAAACAGCCGTTTTTTCCAAGTCCGTAATATCTTGTTTTGAAAGTGGAATATTATACATAAATATATTGTTATCTAAATACTATCAGATTCCCAACTTAAATCAATAAAAAAGCTGCACCTTTGAGCAAAGATGCAGCTGTGAAACGAATTTCACTTGGGCATTAAAACAATTGCAGTCGCCTCGGGCCAGCCTTTGGCCTGAATGTGAGGCTGATTGTCCCTTCCATCCCGTAATTTGACAAGAGCATCGAGGCCGCCACGATTGAAGGCGTCAGCCACTTCCTGATGATTTTCCGGACGAAAATCTCGCCAGAGCAAGCCGTCAGTTAGCAGTAAAATCCATTTCACTTTTGACGGATTAATGCATTTTACCGTCCAGCAAGATTGCACTGCAGGATTGCCATTGACCATGCCGTGGCCGCCATTGCGCCCGGGGATATGATAACCGTCGCAGTCTTCAGTGTGCCGGTTGGCACGATAAAACTGCTTGGCATCGAAAAACGGCCGATACAGCCCCCAAGGCTGTGCGCCAACCATGGCAGCATAGTGCTTGCAGGCTTCAAAAAATTCATTTCCCGCTTCTTCAAGAACATGGGCCGCCGTATTGAAGTTGGTGAGAAAATGGGATCCTTCCTGGTCTTTCCACAAAACACCGGCATCCCCAACCACAACGAATGTGGCTTCGTGCTCACTTATTTGACAAGCAGCCACACAAGCGCCGGCGACAGCTTGTCTAGCGGGATCTCTCCCCATCGATGCATGCTGGTGAAAAACTGCCGTATTTGCTTCGAGCAGAAGTTCGAGGAGATCACAGGGAGTTTTAGCACCAGAAACTGCATTACAGATGATAGTGCTGACCACGGTACCTCCGCTTCGTCCCAATCCGTAATCGCACGGTTTGCCGACATAGGGCTCTGAGACCCCATCAGTCACCACCACGATGCCTGCCTTCTCATCGATGAAGTGCCCATCTTCACGACAAGCCGACTCATTTGAGGGCGGCCGATAGAATGGCACTGCGGAAAATTTCATAAGAAAACCTCGCTTTAGAATGTGCTGCGCTTGGATGTGCCCCAAGCTGGCAACTCAACAGGTTGTTGAGATTAAAATAAATACTATCACATAATTTAAAATAGTCAATAAAATTAAAAATTCAGGAAATTCTCCAGGCAAGATATTCTTTCCAGTCTTCCAAAGAAGCCACATCTCCTTTTTGCTGGTATTCTTGGATTTTTTTCATTTCTAATGCAAAATCTTCGGTGCCATTCACAGAAAAAGAATCTCCGTTAGGATTTATTAACGGCATGGGAGTCATGGGAATTTGTATTCCCGATTTTTTTAAAGCTTTAAGAAGCGTTAAAACACAGCGGGGCAAGTGATATGCCGCCGTAGTTACGACAATATGTTTTATGTGCGGATTTTGTTTTAGCAAAGAAACGCACCAATTCATTTGGTCGGGAGTAAATCTTGCAAATCCCCCACAAACTATATCCGTAGAATCTTTTCCTGTCACCGCAATGATATCTTCTTTAGAATATGTCGGATCTCCACGAGTGCCTGCCACCCAAAGATATTTTCCCGCATTGGGCCAAAGCTTTACACCTTCCGTAATTCTATATTCTTGATGCACTCCAGGCAATAAAAAAATGGCCGTTTCCTCCGGCTTTCCTTTTTTCCAATGTGGACCATCTATGAGAATTTGCAAAAATATCCGGAAAATTTCTAATTCGCTTATTGAAGACATGTATTATTTGTAAATTAATATTCCTATTAAAACCATCACTATTTGCAAACCATAACAAATGACAAGGGTTTTTTTAGTGGAAAATCCTTTATATTTATAGTGTATTTATTTGCTTAACTACTTTTGCCGGAATTCCGAATGCCACCACATTATCGGGAATATCTTTATTTACAAAACTAAATGCTCCAATAATGGAATTTTTACCAACCGTTACTCCTGGCATCACTACTGAATGAGTACCTATTCTACAATTTTCTTTTAAAATAACTTTATCTTCTTTATTATCTATCGTAGAAACAGAGTATATTGAGCAATGAGAACCTATCTGTACGTTATCTTCAATCATTACTCCATATTTAGCATTAATATATGTAAAAGCACCAATATCTGTTTTATAGCCCAATGTTAAGTTTTTAACATTTTGGACTACCCAATTATATTTAGTCGGCTTTCCCTCTTTTATTATTGGCTTTTTCCAGTTTTGAAATCTTTTTTCCATAATTATATAAAAGGGTCGTTTATCCCATTATTGCCATAAACTCCCTCTTGTTTAATGAATATTAAATAAAAAGTTTTAAAGATAATTTTAATATCCAACCACAAAGACCAATGTTCAACATACCATACATCATACGCTATTCTTTCTTTCCAAGAAAGTGAATTTCTGCCATGGATTAAAGCCCAACCGGCAAGTCCAGGTTTTACTAATAATCTTTTTTTTTCAAACTCGTTGTATTTTTCAACCTGATATCGCAAGGTGGGCCTTGGTCCTACTAAACTCATTTCTCCTTTCAACACATTTATCAGTTGTGGAAATTCGTCAATGCCCCATTTTCTTAAAAACTTTCCCGTCTTTGTAATCCTTTCATCGTTATTCGAAACAGTATACCCCAATCCTTTACTTACTGCGCCTTCTACCATCGTCCTAAATTTAAAGGGGTAAAAAGGATTACCATCTTTTCCTATCCTTTCTTGTTTAAAAAAAACGGACCCAACGGAATCTATTTTAATTAACATAGCGACAATAAAAAATATGGGCGCTAATATTACCAAACCAATAACAGCCCCAAAAACATCAAATACCCTTTTTAGAATCAATTGAAATTTCATGTTATTAATTCTTTTATCCCCTCCTCCATCTTGTGTAAAAGGATATTTTTATCAAAATCTTGTTCGGCTTTTTTTCTGCCGGCTTCGCCCATTTTTTTTGCAATTTCTGGATTTAATAAAAGATATATAATGGCTTCTCCCAATTTTTGAGAGTTTTTTGGCGGTATTAAAATGCCCGTGATATTTGGCTCAATGGCGTTGCGGCATCCCCGCACATCCGTAGTAATAACTGGCCGAGCTGTTGCCGAAGCCTCCATAACACTGTGCGGAAACCCCTCCCTATACGATGGCAACACAAATATATCCATAACAGAATATAATTCATCAACATCGGTTCTTTCCCCTAAAAATATAATATTTTTTTGCTTGATACTATTAATGTTAATACTATCTTTTTTTTGCGCATCAGCCGGGCCCACCACTAAAAGTAAGGCATCGGGAAGTTGTATCAAAACATTTTTGAAGGCCTCAAATAGTTCCACATACCCCTTTTCTTTTACCAATCTTGCCACAATGCCAATAACGGGAACCTCAAAATTAATTCCCAATGTTTTCTTTTTTCCGTTGATAAATTCTTCTGAAAATCTGGTGGGGTTAAACTTTGCAATATCAATGCCGTCTCCGATATATCTTGCTTGGCCTGGCTTGATAATGTTTTCTCTTCTTGCCGTTTCAAAATCTTCTTTATTTCTAAAAAATATAAAATCTGAACAACTGGCCGCAATTTTTTCAATAAAAATGAAAATACTTTTCTTTACCTGTGGCGTATTCTCGTGAAAATAATAACCAAAAATAGTATTTATAATAATCGGCACACCTGCCATTTTAGCTGCTAATTGGCCTAAAAGCCCTGGCTTTGGGGTAAAGGTAAGCACCACATCAAACTTTTCTTTTTTAAAATAAAAAAATAATTTGACGAGCGAAACTAAATCTGAAATCGGACTGAATATGTCTCTTCTAATAGTAATTTCTTTAACTTCCACCCCCTCTTGCTTAATACTTTCAAGCCATTTTCCCGGAGAGCAGACCACAAAAACTTCATATCCCTTGTTTTTAAAAAATCGCAACTCCAAAAGCAATATAAACTTTAAGGTCATATCAACCGCCACCACAAAACAAATACTAATTTTCCTCATTTTTTTTATACCACTCAATTGTTTTTAATAACCCCTCTTTAATATCCGTCTTAGGCTGCCATCCAAATGCTTTTTTCATTTTTTTAATATCCAGTGCGCTCCTTTGGGTTTCTTGAATATTGGAATTTTTATATATCGGCTTAATTTTTGCGCCAAGTAATTCCCTTGTTAATTCAAACAATGTGTTTAAACTGATTTCTTTACTGCTTCCCACATTATAAATTTCGTTATCACCCCTTTTTGCCAGTACAATCAGCGCCTCGACCACATCATCAATATAGATAAAATCCCTAGTTTGATTTCCCGTACCATAAAGAATGGGGTTTTCTTTTTTTAATATTTTTAAGATAATGGCCGGAATAAAGCCACTTTCCCACTGGCCGGATCCGTACGCATTAGAAAGACGCGCAACGACAAAGTGCAAGTTATTATTTTGACAATGTAGTTGCAAATATTTTTCGATAGCCAGATTTGCCAAGCCATACAAAGAAGTTGGATGCGCCAAATAAGTTTCTTTGGTTGGAACACTAACGGCATCTTGGTAAATTGCCCCCCCACTGGAAACAAAAATTACTTTTTTGATATTATTTTTTTGGCAAATATCTAAAATAACTTTAGTTCTTGATAAAAAATCGATATCGTTTACAAAAAGTGGGTCGGTTATTTGCCTTCTTAAATTTATTGCACCAGCTAAATGAAAAACAAAATCGGGTTTTTCTTTTCTAAAAACACCGCCAATTTTTTTGGCGTCATCAACATCTATCTTATATGCCTTGATTCCAGGGAATGCAAAAACTGAGGCATCTACAACAACTACTTTATTTTTCTGCTTTAAAAGCGCTTCTGACAAATGGGATCCGATGAACCCAGCTCCTCCAATGATAAGGTACTTTTTCATAATAATTTTCTATACCACTATTAAAACTTATAAACATTACACAAATAAAACAAATAAAAACTGGGATACGAATTCTGGCAATAATTCCGTAGTTATTGATAAAAAGTGAAAGAGCACCCAATGCCAAAATACCAAATACTAATAAAGGAAAGCTGAACTTATAAAATGCCAAAAACTCTAACATCCCTTTTTTCTTAATAAATCTAATGGAACCATATACGGAAATAATTATCAATACATACCACGGAATGGTTTCTGCTAAACCCACCATTTGCCTTTGACTATTAAATTGCCATGGAAATGGTCCCAACAAAGCATGGAAAAAAGATTGAAAAGAATTTCCTAAAAATGCGATGACCCCCTCATTAAATCCGGTTTTCACTACAAATGTTGAATTATCTTCTTTTGGTTCTTCCTGTAGAATATTTGGTTGGATAGTAATTAGTTTTGTGTTGTCTGGCTGAGCAACAACTAGTTGGGGGTCAAGCAGTTTTTCTTGTGGATCATTTGGTTGGATGGTAATTAGTTTTGTGTTGTCTGGCTGAGCAACAACTAGTTGGGGGTCAAGCAGTTTTTCTTGTGGATCATTTGGTTGGATGGTAATTAGTTTTGTGTTGTCTGGCTGAGCAACAACTAGTTGGGGGTCAAGCAGTTTTTCTTGTGGATCATTTGGTTGGATGGTAATTAGTTTTGTGTTGTCTAATTGAGCAACAACTGGTTGAGGGTCAACCGATTTTGGATTTGATGATGGGTTGTTGCTATATAAAACCTCCCTGTAATAGGTGATTTTTTCGGGGTTAAGCAATTTATGAAAACTATCAAATCCATAATAACCATTACCCGTATAGCCATTACCTAAAATTTGAGGAGAAAATCCTAAAAGAAAAATAATTGCCGCCCAATATATCATTTTTTTCTTGAGGTCAAATTCAGATAATAGCGGCCACGAAAAAATAAAACTGAACATAAGAGCATACCCAATATAAAAACGAAGGTTAATCAAGCAAGTTAACAAGATAAAAAATAGTGCAAATTTTACCCACGAAAAACGTTTTACCATTTTCAAAATAAGAAATACTCCTAAAAGTACCAGCGGTATGACTACGGTATCCTTTAACAAAACACTGCCAAAATATAAATAACTGGGGTAAAAGCTTATTACAAGACTCGCCAAAAAAGCTACTTTTTTTGTTCCCCCTATTTCTATAATCACCACGTATACCAATAAAATAGAAATTACAGCAAGCCAAACGGTAAAAAACTGGCCGACAATCATGCTGGGCAATACAAATATATATAAAATACCAATTAAAATAGGGAAAAAATGATCCGTATATAAGCCAGCTAACGAAAAATTTCCCTGGCTAAACCTATTAGCTATCTCTATAGCTGTTTGATTATAACCTTCAAAATCTGCGCCTCCCCCAAATGGCCTAAAATGGCCGTAATAAATAAATAGCATAGCTCCAAGATGAATTAATAGGGCTATAAAAAAAACCGTGTACAACTTTTTATCTTTTATACCGGTCTTGCGTATTATAAAAATCGTTGCAATAACTAAAAACAAAAGAAATAAAAGTCCGACAGCCAGAGCTTTGTCAAAAAAACTTATCACGCAAAACAAAACCGCTAAAACCATGATAGAGTAAAATGTTGGTCTATTTGCCTCTTTTTTTATTATGCTTAATAAAAATTTTAAAATATCAGCCATATATTAATTTTTGAAAAGTGTCTTCATATTCTTCTAAGCTCTTTTTAACAGAAAAGAACTCTGCTCTTTTCCTTCCTTCAAATGAAAACTTTTCTGCTAAATGGGGGTCATTTAAAATTCTTAAAATTGCATTTGCTAATGAAATTTGATCTTGTGGCGGAACCAGTAAACCGTTAATGCCATCTTGAATAATTTCACTGGGGCCAGACTTGCAATCGGTTGCCACCACAGGAGTTCCGCATGCCATTGCCTCAACTATCACATTGCCAAAGCCTTCCTGCAAAGAAGATAGAACAAAAACCGACGCTTTTTTCATATATTTATAGGGATTATCTTGAAATCCTAAAAACAAAATATTCTTGGATAGATTGAGCTTGTCGGCTAATTTTTTTAATTTATGTTCTTCTGTGCCACTGCCCACAATAACAAGGCGAGCCGGTTGTTTTTCAACAATAAGGCTTAAGGCCTTAAAAAGAGTTGGTTGATCCTTGGTTTTTGACAAGCGCCCCACCATAAGAATAATTGGAATATAAGGGTTACGGAACCATTCGTGGTCAACCTTTTTTTCCGCCATTTTCAGAATCTTGTCGTCGGTTACCGGATTATAAATTACCTTAATTTTATCCCAGTGTCCAGTCATGGTAAAAATTTCATCAGCTATTCCCTTTGAAACGCACACTATTGCATCTGCGGTAGGGTAAAAAATCTTTATAAAATAAGGAAATAAAAAACGTGCGATAAATCTGTGGCTTACTGTTTTTGCATTTTTCGAAAGAAGAAAGAAACTGAGATGCTCTGTTATGATAATTTTACTTTTACCGCCAGAAAACTTTTTAGCAAGCAGTACGACCGCATTAAAACGCGGGAATGCAGAAACAAAAATATCTGTTTTTTCTTCTTTAAAATATGCCATCAAACTAAAAAATATTTTAAAAAGCGAGTGAGCGTTAAAACTAAAAATAGGGACCTCTTTGGGCACATCTTTTATAAAATCCCCTTTTTTTTCTGCCAAAAGAAGTGAAACCACATAGTTTTTCTTATCTAAATCCGAAAGAAGATTAACTGTATTTCTTTCAGTACCACCGCATTCAAGCGAGGGAAGAAAAAAGGTGATTCTCACTTTATTATTACTATCCATAACTATTTCTTGCTCTAAATCTTGTAATTAAGGCAAAATTATTGTATTATCCATAATATAATTTATAGTAAAATAAATCAATAAAATGGATTTAAGTCCTTCAAAAATCAAGACGATCATCCTTTGCGGAGGCACAGGGACCCGCCTAAGGGAAGAAACCGAATTTAAGCCAAAACCGATGGTGGAAATTGGGGGTAAACCGATTTTATGGCACATTATGAAAATATATAGCCACTATAATTACTGTGATTTTGTTTTGGCCCTTGGCTATAAGGGGAATGTGATTAAAGACCACTTTCTTAGACAAAAACATTACACCAGCGATATCGCCATTACTACAAAAGATGGAAAAGTGGCAACATTTGAAAATGACACACCAGATAATCCAGCTGACGATTTTAATATTATTTTTTCTGATACTGGTCTAGATACTCCTCACGGAGAAAGAGTTTTAAAACTTAAAAAATACATTACTGAAGATTTATTTATGGTAACCTATGGAGATGGTGTAGCAGATATTAATATTAGCAAGTTAGTGGAATTCCACAAAAGTCATGGAAAAATAGCAACCATTACAGGCGTTCATCCAATATCAAGATGGGGATTGTTAAATATTGACGAAAATAATCTCGTCACCGAATTCGCCCAAAAACCAATGCTTTTTGATTATGTCAACGGAGGATTTATGGTTTTTAATAAAGAATTTTTAAATTATTTACAGCCAGGAGACATAATAGAAGACTCTTTGTCGAGATTAATACCAAAAAAACAATTAGCTCTCTATAAACACGAAGGTTTTTGGTACGGGATGGATACTTATAGGGATTTTTTATTTTTAAATGAGCTTTGGGAAAAAGACCCAAAATGGAAAATATGGCAAGACTAAAAAGCGACACCAATCTACAGATGACACACGAATTTACTAATAAAAAAGTGCTAGTGACGGGCGGAGCAGGATTTATCGGCTCTCATTTAGTTTCGAATTTAATTGCGTTAAAAAATAAGATAGTGGTTATTGATAATTTATCTTCCGGGAAAAAAGAAAGCATACACCCAGAGGCGGTATTTTACAAAACCGATGTCAGGGATTATAAAAAAGTTTCTGCCATTTTTAAAAAAGAAAATCCTCAAATTGTTTTTCATTTAGCCGCCCAACCCTTGGTGCAACAAGCTAATAACAACCCCTTGCCGGCCATAGAAACTAATGTTATGGGTACCGTAAATGTCTTAGAAATTTGCCGGCAGAAAAAAAATATAGAATCAATCGTTATGATTTCTTCCGACAAAGCTTATGGTAAATCAGAAAACCTGCCCTACAAAGAAACACATCCGTTGCAAGGCAATCACCCGTATGACGCTTCAAAATCAGCAGCTGATTTGCTGGCCTCAACTTATGCCAACACTTATGGTATACCCATTGTTATTGCCCGTTTTTCCAATGTATACGGCCCGGGAGATTGGAATTTTTCAAGACTAATTCCCGGTGTCATACAATCAATCATAAAAAATGAAGAATTTTTAATACGTAGCAATGGAAACATGGTGCGCGAATATACGTACGTAAAAGACATAACCGACGGCTGTATCAAGCTTGCCCAAAACACCAGCCGATTTACAGGGGAAGCATTTAATTTTGGATCAAAAAATATATTCAGCGTTACCGAGGGAGTTTTAAAAATACAAGAAATATTGGACAAGAAAATTAATTACAAAATATTAAATATCGCTAAAAACGAAATCCCGACCCAGTATTTAGATTGGTCAAAAGCCAAAGAAAAACTCGGCTGGCAACCCAAAACCAGCTTTGAACAAGGGATAAAAGAAACATTCAACTGGTATAAAAATTTTCATTTTAAAATATTGAATCTGCCCTAATAAAAAATCGCTAATTATTGATTAAAAATCCGTGATTAAAAAATTACTTTGGATGTACACCACAACTAAAAGGTATTTGTTCAAAGATACCAAGTACTTTTTTTTGTCTATCTACCGATATTTACAAAATAACTATCACAACAACTGTAAATTTTATACCGAAAGGGAGCTAACTGATTTAATTAAAGCAGGTAAATCGATTTTAAGAATAGGAGACGGAGAAATAGGCTTGTTGCATTTTTGCAACGCAGTTTACCAAATATACAGCGACGCCATACGGAATGATTTTTTAAAGATTATTAAAAATTATAATAATAATTCCCCATACGTACTTGGCATTACCGAATTTGTAAACTACACTAATACAGAACTGAAAAACTTTGTAAATATTGAAGGGAAAAAAATAAACCGTTTTCCGGTTTGGCGGCAGCTAAAAATTACCTATGAAATGATATTTAACAAAAATATCAAATACTTTGACGCACTGGCTTTTTATAAACCCGGCGGGTTTGAGCGTCTTATAATGCCCTGCATACAAACCAAAAAAGTTATAATCGTAACTAATAAAGGAAATCAAGAAATAATTGAGGCTTCCCCGCTATCAAGGGGTGATTATTTTTATATAACGTGCGCCGATGAAAATAGCTATGAAGACAGATTAAAAATACAGCAAGATATCATTGATCTGATTCATAAAAGCGGGCTACCAAAAAACGACTTTGTGGTACTTTTTGCCGGAGGATTGGCAAAAACGTTTATCTATGACATGGCAAATATGGGGTACCAAATTCTTGATATCGGCTGGGGAATGAAAAGTTACTACACCGGAAAAAGCATCGAACACCAAATTTAACCTTAAATTGCATTTATAACTCACTTATTATATTATCTATACATTACACTTAAAAAAATGAACTGTAGAAATTGCAAAACACAAATAACAGAATTTTTTTCCTTGGGACAAATGCCCCTGATTAATTCTTTCTTAAAAAAAGAAGATATTGCCAAAGAAAAAAAATATAATTTGAGTGTCGGATTTTGCCCTACATGCTATTTGGTTCAGCTCATTGACATCATGCCACCGGAAGATATTTTTAAAAATTATATTTACTTTTCATCTACATCTCAATATTTTTTAGAGCATTGCAAAGAAGTGGCAGATACATTAATGAAAAAATTACATCTTACCAAAGAAAGTTTGGTGCTGGAAATTGCCAGCAATGATGGTGCCCAATTACAATCTTTTAAAACCTTGGGAATACCGGTGCTGGGCGTTGATCCCGCAAAAAACATTGCCAAAGTTGCTAATGAAAAAGGGATTAAAACAATCACGGAATTTTTCAATTATGATTTTGCCAAAAAATTGAGGAAAGAAAGAAATTTGCAAGCCGATTTGGTTTTTGGGGCCAATGTTTTAGCTCATGTTCCTGAAATTGTGAATTTTACAAAGGGGGTAAAAGAAATTTTAAAACCAAAAGGAACAGCTGTCTTTGAATTCCCATACGTTAAGGGTTTAATGGAAAATAAATTTGATACTATTTATCATGAGCATGTCTTTTACTACTCGCTTATTGCGCTGATAAATTTATTCAAGAATTCGGAGTTGGAAATCTATGACGTGCAAATGACTCCAATGCAGGGAGGTTCTTTAATGATATTTATCTCCAATCCCGGAGTTTTCCCCATAAACGAAAACATTAAAAACCTTACGGCAAAGGAAATTAAAAACGGGTTTGATAAATTAGAAACTTATCAAAAAATCAATGACAATATTTTAAAATTAAAAAAGGGATTAATCAGTGTATTGGAAAAAATTAAAGGTGAAGGTAAAAAAATAGCCGCCTATTCGGCTCCAGCCAAAGGAAATATTTTACTGAATTATTTTGGTATCAATGAAAATTACCTGGATTTTATTGTTGATAAGTCCCCGTTAAAACAGGGCCTGTATACCCCGGGCACCCACATGCTGGTATGCCCATTAGAAAAAATTTATGAAAAAAACCCTGGTTACCTGTTAGTGCTGTGTTGGAATATTGCCAATGAAGTAATGGATATGCAAGAACTGGAAGCCTATCGTAAAAACGGTGGCAAATTCATTGTCCCCATTCCGAACATAACGATTTTACCCCATGAATAAAGCTACCAACCCCAAAAAAATACTAGTCTGTGGCGGCACGGGTTTTATTGGCAGAAAATTAGTTGACCGGCTCCAACAACAAGGCAGGGTTGTTAATCTGTTAGTCCACGACAAAATATCCAAACCTTTTAAAAAAAATAGCGTCGTTATTTTTAAGGGGGACCTTTTAGATAAAAAAACCCTAATAAAAGCGGTAGAAAATTCAAATATTATCCTAAACTTGGTCAGCACGTTTGATGATGATGCTTGTTACCTTTTTAATATAGCAAGTTCTGCCAACCTTTTGGCCGCATGCAAAGATAATAAAAATATAGAGAAAATCATTTTTATTTCTTCAGGGGCGGTGTATGGAAACTATAAAAGTAAACCCTACAAAGAAACAGATTCTCTAAAACCCGTAACAACATATGGGCTTTCAAAATACCTTGCTGAAGAAACGCATAAGTTTTATTCAAAAAAATATAACATTCCGGTTATTATTCTGCGATTGGCAAATACTTACGGTCCAGAGCAAGAAATTGGCGTAATCAGCGAATTTTTAAGTTTTGCCTTCAAAAATCAGCCGATAAAAATGCATAAAAATGGAAAACAGGCACGAGATTTTTTATATGTTGACGATGCGGTCAGCGGAATCATAAAAAGCATAGATTACAGATCAAAAGGGTTTGATGTTTTTAATATCTCTGGCAAAAAAGCTTATTCCTTATTGGAAACTATCGCGTTGATTGAAAAAAACATAGGCAGAAAAATAAAAATAGAGTTTATGCCAGCTAAAAAATACGATATGAAGTATATGTGCGCAAGTTATAGAAAGGCAAAATTTGCTATGGGGTATGAACCGAAAGTTAGTTTAAATCAGGGTATTGCAAGGACGATTGCTTATTTGATAGAAACAACTAATAATTTCTCAGATAATCTCTAATAACATTATTTTTAAATTTTTATAAAATATGAACCAAAAACCTTTGATAAGCATCTGCATACCCACCTACAACCGATCTCATTACCTTAAAGAATGTTTAGATACTATTGTTTTGCAGTTTGACAATGAAACCGTAAAAAATTCAGTCCAAGTGATTATTTCAGATGATGCCAGCTCTGACAATACCAAGGAGTTAGCGGAAAGTTATCAAGCCCGTTTTAATAATATAACGTATTTTAAAAATAAGGAAAATCTTGGAATGGACGGAAATATCGCTAATTCCGTTTTAAAAGCAAATGGGAAATACTGCTGGCATATTGGAGACGACGATATAATCCAAAATGGAGCGCTTGATTTAATAATTAAAATTTTAACTAAAAAAGAAGTTGCCCTGCTTACCGTCAATTTCTATCCGTTTATTGATATTAAAAAAGCTTCAGAGAGAAAAGTTTTTGGCAACGATTACGCTGTAGAGTACATATACTCGGCAGAAGAATTTTGCGACAAGTGTTATTCTCAAGGATTCTTAGGCATTTTTATATTTAATAAAGAACTTTGGCTTAACATAGACAAAAAAAATTATGAAAAATTCTGGTCTTGGCTTGAATTTATCTTTAAAATGATTGGAACGACCCGCCTGCCATTAGCCCACCTAAAAACCCCCGTACTTTTTATTGGACAAGACTATAGGTGGAACGAAAACGGCGGCGCATTATTTTGCACCATACATATTAAAAGGGTTTTTGATAAGTTGCAGGAATTTGGCTACAGTAAAAACTTTGTCAATAACAATATAAATATTTTATCAAAGAGTTTGCCAAGAGCATTGCTTACCGCCAAAAGTTACGATTTAAAATGGTCTTTTGATAATCTGTTTTTTATATACAAAGAATTTTACCGCTATCCAATACAGCTTTTTCTAACCACATTGATTTTTTTTATCCCCAACTATTTTTTAAAAATTGCTAAAAAGATTAAAAAAATCTGATTATGTATATCGGCTTTTACACCAATACCAAACAATTCAATCAAAATAAACTCTTTGCTGATTCTTCTCATCTGCCCATCGGGGACGATTTACTGTACCCATTTTTTTATATATCAGAACAATTAAAAAAAATGGGTCACAGGGTAAGCACTATTGACATGGATGACCTTGAAAAATTTGACGCCGTGGTATTTTTAGATTTTCCCGGCACCGGCAACCCCTATTTTAAAACCCTGGTTTCACGGGGCCATAAAAATTTGTATCTTATCGTTTACGAATCCCCCATTATAAAACCGGACAATTTCCAAAAAGAAAACTATGCCTATTTTAAAAAAGTATTTACCTGGCAGGACGAAATCGTCGATAACAAGCAATTCTTTAAAATTCAATACAGCCACAAAATCCCAGAACAATTGGATTTTACCCTGGCGCAAAACCCTTCGACCAGCTCAGGACAAGCGAAAAAACTCTGCACTATCATATCTTCCAATAAATCCATGGCGCACCCAAAAGAACTTTACACTGAAAGAATAAAAGCAATCCGCTGGTTTGAGCAAAATCACCCGGAAAATTTTGACTTATATGGAAATGGCTGGGATCGATACCATTTTGAAGGAACATTTTTTGGATTTAAAATCGCTAGACTCAATAGGTTGAAATTTTTAACCAAGCTCTTACGGCCTTACTACCCTTCTTGGAAAGGACTCGTTCCGTCAAAAAGGAAAACCTACCAAAAATACCGGTTTTCTATTTGTTATGAGAATTGCAAAGGTTTTAATGGTTACATTACTGAAAAAATATTTGACTGTTTACTGGCAGGATGCGTGCCAATTTATTTGGGAGCCCCAAATATCTCAGACCACATTCCAAAAGATACTTTTATTGATAAAAGGAATTTTGCCACCTACCAAGAGCTTTATGCATATATTAAAAATATGCCCGGCCAAAAATACCAAAGTTATTTAGACGCAATCAATCACTTCTTAAAAAGTGATAAAGCTCGTCCATTTTCAGCCAAGTACTTTGCCGATACTATTATTCAACAAATCATTCAATGAAGACACCCCTGGTAACCATTTTTTTTCTTGCTCATAACTACGAAAAGAACTTGGAAAAGGCGGTAAAGCCTATCTTAGAACAAAGCTATCCAAATATTGAAATTATTATTTCTGATAACCAATCCACCGATAACACCCAAAAAGCAATCAGGCAAATACAAAGCAAGCACCCGAAGGTAATTTCCAGAAAGAATATTCCGGGTATAAACACTGACCAGTTCCATGACGTAGATACTAAGGACACCTCCACAAAAGTCTATGACGCCTGTTTAAACCACTGCAATGGTTGTATTAATTCTGGGTTAGCAAAAGGAGAATTTATCATATTTTGCCACCAGGATGATATTTACCAAAAAAATATCATTAAAAAAGAGGTGGAATTTTTAATGGCGCATCCAAAAGTTGCCGGAGTGTTTACTCTTGCAAATATTATTAATAAAGATGATAAGGTTGTTGGAAAGTGGAATTTGCCAAAAGAATTACGAGGGAAAAGCACCTATCATTTTAGTGAGATATTTAAAGCCGTTTTGCACCATGGTAATACTTTTTTACTGCCACCCACATTTATGGCAAGAAAAGAAATCTTTGCCAATATGGGGTTGTTTGATGACCATGGCTCCTTTGGATGCTCTGCTGATCTGGAAATGTGGCTTAGAATATTGGAAAAATATCAAATAGGTATTTTACAAGAAAATCTCATCCATTATAGGGATGGCGGACGAGGCGCAAAATACAACCAATTGCGAACCCAAACATCTGACTTTTTTAAAGTCATGGATTATTATTTAATAGATAAAGGATATATTGCCAGCACAGACAAAAAGAGTTTAAGGCAATACGAATATCAAAAAGACTTTGATAATACATTGCGAGCAATGAACTTTTTAATGCAAGGGCAAATACAAGAAGCAAAAAAAATAATCAATGCCTCTTTTTCATGGGAATATTTTAGGGCGCTGTTTGAAAATATAAAAATTGTAAGGATAAAAGTATTGATCTTAAAAGTTACATTATTTATAGGATTAAACCTCGGCCTTGGAGAATATCTAAGAAAAATGTTTTTAGCGCTAAGAGTGTAACAAAAAATCGTCCCAACAGGACGATTTTTTTTCTAAATATTTTAATGGACTTGAGTGCTACTTAGTTTAGATAAGTTGGCAATAATCCCGACATACTTATTTTCAAACTTAAAGATATAGTATTCTTTTATTTTCTTTTCTTGGACATAATCATGAAAATGGGAGTTATCTTGTATATCGTCAAAAATAATTACTGTACCGGCATGAAATAGACTTCCCAGCTGTTTTAATGCAAAAACCCTGCCGCTATAACTTTTATCAGAATCATAGTGAAATATATCAATACTGCTCACTTCTTTTTTAATATTGATAATGTTAATCTTGTCCCCCTCCGTAAAAAGCTTCCAATTTTTCTTAAGTTCGTTCTCGACTAAAAAACCGATATATTGTTCGGGATCCTTTAACCTAAAATACGCCAAATCACTGCTATACAACATTCCCTGTCCGTTTTCTTGGATTGCTTTCAAAAACATCTGGCTGGAAAATCCGGCCGCCACACCGGTTTCGACGATATACTTAGGTTTTTTGAACTTGGTTAAAAAATATAATATCGGATAAATCCCCCCTCCCCCAAGATTATAATTAATTTTTGATAAAGCGCCCTCGGCTTTCAATTTAAATACCCCCGTATATTGCAAAGATTCTTCCCAAAGATTGGCATCTATGTTTTTAAAAAATTCAATATAATCACGGCAATTGCTTTTTATCCAATCCCTATTTTCTTTTTCGGAAAGATTACCTTTTATATCAAAAAACCTTTCAACGGCTTTTTCAACTAAAATTTTAAAGTTCTGGGGGGATTTAAACCCAAATTGAAGGATATTGAATATATTATTTTTTTGTATGAGATTGGACATTTTGATTTAAGATTTACGATTTAATAATTATAAATTTACTTGGCTGTTAATCCATTGATAGGTTTTACTAAGTCCCTCTTCTAAAGAAACTTTTGGCTCCCAATTAAGGATGCCCTTACACGATGTATTATCAGAATTCCTGCCACGCACCCCTTGTGGCTTGGTTGCATCGTATGATTTCCCTATTTTTTTGCCTGCAATGCCGGCAATGATGTCTATCATATTATTAATGGCAATTAGCCGGTCAGAACCGATATTTAGTACTTCCGTAATTTCTGAATTCATGAGCTTGACCGTACCTTCTATACAATCATCAACGTAGCAAAATGACCTTGTTTGCCTGCCATCACCCCACACCTCAATAGCTTCTCCATCTTTTGCCTCTGCGACTTTATGTGAAAGCTGAGCGGGAGCTTTTGCCCGCTCTCCTTTGTAAGTCCCCTCTGGACCGAAAATATTGTGGTATCTGGCAATCCTTACCTGATAAAATTGATCATAGCTTTTATATAATCTTTCCGAAAATAACTTTTCCCAGCCGTATTCTGAATCAGGCATGGCTGGATAAGCATCGCTTTCTTTAAGAGCCGTTACATTTATTGTTTCTTGTTTAAAGCCCGGATATACGCAGGCTGAAGAAGCAAAAAATACTTTTTTTACCTTATTTTGCTTGGCAGCTTCGGCCGTATTAGCGTTAATGCATACATTGTTGTATAAAATATCAGATGTGTGGTAAGTAATAAACATCATGCCACCCATATCGGCCGCCAAAGCATAGACCTCATCTGCGCCCTCAGTGGCTTTTAAGCAATTTTCATAATAGCGTAAATCAAGTAATAAAAATTCGTCGGCTTCATCTTTAGAAGAATATTCGGGCTCCTTAATATCAACACCTCTCACCCAATACCCCCGCTTCTTTAAATATCTTACCAAGTGGTGACCAATAAATCCGCCAGCGCCCGTAACTAAAATTTTCTGTTGCCCTACCGAAGCCTTTAGCAAAGGCGAGTTTTGGTTTTCCATACTTTTGACCAATTTAATGTGTTAATAATAACAAATCCATCATTTTTTTCAACCAAAAAAATATCTATCCCTTGTTTTTCTGGTTACATTTCCATCAATCTTCCCCAATACTCTTTTAAAAATTTCCCTTGGATGGGGTGCAAATTTTCTTCCGGCAGTAATGCAAAGTATTCAATTTCATGGGCCTGCTCACTGCCTTTTATATCCCCCTCTTCAAGCGTTGTTAAAAATGCAATACTGACACTATGCACCAGAGTATTATTTTCATTTATTTCATCGGGCATTTGCATATAACCTATTAACTTTTTCATTTTTGGCTTTAGCCCAAGTTCACTTTTTAGTATTCTTTCTGCGGCCTCGTCAAAACTTTCTTTATAGCGAACCATTCCGCCGGGCAAATGCCAATATCCTTTATACGGGGCAATATCTCTTTTTGATAAAAGTACTTTATCGTCTTTGACAATAATAAAATCCAAACACAGGCGCGGCACCCGCTCATAAATAAACTTGTATTCTTCATCGGTTAAACGTTTTTCCGGATCTGCCATAAAATTTTTAAAATATATTTACTTTGATTATAGTATAAAATATGCCGACACGAAATATTGACTTATGAAAATTCTTATGATATATTAATAACCGACTAAGAATTCTCTTAGCCTTTGCGGTTTTACTGCGAAAACCTGCACCTTGAAAGGAATACCATGCAAGCCAATGTCTTGAGCAAGACCCCGATTGCCTTTGCGCCGACTGCCACCGGCTTGGAAAAGTTTTTCAAGTTGGAACACTGGCGCGTCAAAGTTGACGACCGCGAAGATGACCGAATCATTTGGCGGCGGGGAGATTTCGTTTTGATCGTAGCCATCACGAAAGACGCACAGGTAGTACTCATCCTTGAATACAAGCAAGCCGTCGAAAAGGTGCTCTTATGCATTCCCGCAGGCGCTGTGAAAAAAGATGAAAAGCCGGAAGTGGCGGCTTTGCGTGAACTTCGCAAAGAGACCGGCTTTACCGGCGCAGAAAAGGAGTGCCGTGTTCTGGGTCCATTTTACAACTCGCCCGATAAATCCACCGAACGGCATTTCGTGGTCGTGGTAACCGATGCCATACGCCAAGGCGAAGCCACACCCGAAGAATGTGAAACAATCCTGGGTGTCCAGCTTTGTCCACTTATCGGAGCTAAAGACAAACTGGAAGTCGGCCTTCATTACATGGCAGTAGCTATGGTTACCGAACTTACCGGGCAGTAACAATTACCCATACTCTTTGTTGAGAGAGTATGGGGTTTTTATTATAAAATGTTACTTTTTAGGATTATTTTTATACCACTCAATGGTTTTTTTAAGGCCATCGTCTAAAGAAGTTTCCGGTTCCCAACCAACCAGGTTTTTTATTTTCGTAATATCAGCTAATCGCCTTTTCACGCTTCCTGCGGGAGAAGATTGGATATCCAGTTTTTTTGGCTCCCACCCAATAATGTTAAATAGTTTTTTTAGTAAATCAAGCATCAAAATTTCATCAGTAGCGCCAATGTGCACCGTTTCAATTGGTTGATTATTGGTCTTTTCTGAATCCATAAGCATTTGCATACCCCTCACCGCATCAGGCAAATAGCAAAAAGTCCTGGTATCATCTGACCCAAAAACCGGAAACGGATCTATCTTTTTAAAAATACGGTCAATAAATTCTGGGATTACGTGGTCATACCCTGACCGTGGCCCGTAAAAATTATGCGGCCGTACAATAACCGCCGGGAAATTATAGGCCTTAGCGTAGTGAATGACAAATAATTCACCAATTAATTTTGTAGAAGCATATGACCAGCGGGCGTTATAAGTATCAGAAATTACTAATGGTACATTTTCGGGCGTAGGGATTTGTAATTGATTAAACGAGGCCAAGGCGCCGGCATAGGCTTCGTTAGAAGAGGTAAAACAAAGTTTTGGCTTTTTGACCAGGCCCCGTATCCATTCAAGAATATATATTAATGTTAATGTGTTTACGCGCAGCACTTCTTGTGGCATCTGATAAAAAAGCTTTGTACCATTTACCGCTGCCAAGTGGTACACTTGGTCAAAATCATTATCCAGGGTTTTATAAAATTCAGGTTCGGTTAAATCGGCTTCAATAAATTTAACACGTCCATTTTTTAGCAATTCAGAAAAATCATTATCAATTTTCCCGCGCTGTAAATTATCAACCAATACCAACTGGTTTTCTGAATCAGTTAACAAATGCCTGCTTAAATGACATCCGATTGCCCCCACAGCTCCCGTAATTAATATTTTTTTCATAATTTAAGATATTTAAAAAATGGGATTTTTATCTAACTCCGGATATGTATCTTTATGAATTTTATTTGACTTCATTACCGCTGGAAGCGATAGAATTTCCGGATACTCAAAACTATAGGCCTTAATGTCTTTAGGCAGGCAATGCCCGCCAAAAGCATTCCCCCATCTTAGATATTTTTCTTTTCTAAAGAAAAAATCTATAACTTTCTGCTTATTAATATCCTCTTTTATGAGGTTATCCCCGAATTCATTGACAAAAGCGATGCGCAAGGCATTCCAGATATTATGCAGATACTTTATATGGCTGGCCTCTTTTGGCGTGCAGTAGTAAACCGAAAAATGATCTTCGAAGGGAAACTTTTTTCCGTCTTTACGGCCGACAACAATTATCCCGGGATTCATAAAATCATCAATTGCGTTCCTCTCAAGAAGAAATTCTGGCCAATAAAAATCAACATTATTGTTTGAAAAAAAGCCGGGCAGTACGGTAGTCCTTAAAATGGTGACCCCTTTACCGTGCAAACTATTTATTACTTCAATCACATGGCTTATTTCCTGCTTTCCATCATCAAGCGTTTTGTCCGCAATGCAGATAATATTGATGCCTTCTCCTGGAAGAATGTTCCCAATCTTTAAATCAATTTTTTTAAATTCTTGTGCATTATAAATATTTTCTTTTTGGGAAATATCATAGGCCGTTACTTGATAACCCAATTTCGTTAATCCTATGGCAGTAGCTTGCCCTACAAAACCATAACCGATAATATTGATTTTTTGTTCCATGGTATTTCTTATATTATTATTTTTTTAATTTTGAAATCTTTTATCGTCTCTTCTAACTTTTGGCTTATAAAGTTTGGGATTTCCTCTGGCAAGTTAACATTAATATTTTTTGATTTAAGAATCATAAAAATTTCTTCTTCTATTTTAGCCGTTATTTCTGAATTTTTTTCCCAGTAATCAGTGGCGCCAAATTTTTTGACATTTTCCGGATTCCTGAATACTGCTTGCGCAAGTCTTTCTCTAAAAGGCATAATATTGCTTCCACTTGTTATGTTGTCAATATAGAGCTGTAGTCTTTCCAAAAAAGTTGTCTCGCCTTTTAAAAATTTTTCAATAAATTCGGGTTTAGTTGCTCCTAAAAGATTTGTATCAGGATTGACTTTCTTTAGTAAATCAAGTGCTTTTTCTTTTTCGTCCTCAATAAAATCTGTGGGGCGCTTCTCCATTCTTTTATCCCAATCATGGCAAAAAGAGGCCTTAATCAACTCCTCCCTATCATGTTCGTCTAAATCCAATATTTCTGATAATCCATCGGCCACAGCTGCCTCTACCAAGCAATGTTCCACTACATTTCTCCATTTTTCTTTTTTCCATAATTTCCCCCCTTTAAATAAAAGTCGCATTTCCGGTAAATTATCTAAGGCTAATTTACGAAAAAATTTTATCTTTTTTTCTTTGTAATCCTTGTCTTCTATTATTTCATTTATATTTTCCCTTGAAATTTTTTCATTCATATTTTAATTTAAAGCCTTTTGGTAGGAATTAGTAAAATTAATTATCCTATTTCTCCATTCAAGTTTTTTGATTTGCTGTTTGCTGTTTTCAATGTTTTCCGCCCTTAATGCTTCGTCAGTAATCATTTGATACATTTTATCAGCCATTTGGGCGGTGTTATGGGGATCAAAAATAAATCTTTGGTCTCCAATCTGCTCCGGCAAAGAAGTAACATTAGAGCAAATTACCGGCGCTCCGTGAATCATGGCCTCCATAAGAGGATAGCTTCCGGCTTCATAAAGGGTGGGAATTACAACCAACTTGGCCTTCTTAAGCAATATTTGCAGTTCTTCTTCTGACACAAAACCGGTAAACGTTATATATTCTTCTAATCCCAATTTCTCTATTTCCAGCCTGATTTTTGAATAAAAATCGCTTTTAGCGCCGGTGCAAACTAAATGTATTTTTTTATTATATGTATTATGCAACAATTTTAACGCCCTAATCAAACCGATATGATTTTTATGCTTCCACGTAAGAGCGGAATAAAATAAATACTCTTGTGGAATATTATATTTTTTAAGAATCTGTGGGAATTTCCCAGTATCCGCACCCGGCCTTGCATCATATCCCAAATTGCAAACATCTATTTTTCCGGGAGATATTCCGTAAAAATGTACGATATCTTTTTTAACATGTTCAAAAGATACAATGACTCTGGAGGCAAGCTCGGCTGATTTTTTAAAATGAATATCTCTTTCTTGAATTTCATCTTTAGTGAAAAATTCCGGAAAGTATTTTTGCTGGAGGTCGTGCAGGGTAATTAATGTCGGGATATTAAAATCGTACCTGTCTAAAACCTGATAGGGAAAATGAATTACGTCAACTTTTTTTTCAATCATATGTTTATAGTCGCCCAGCCAATCCATAATTCTTGAAGAATACCGATTATAAAATATCTTTTTTGCCAATTCTGAAAAAAAAGGGCTTTTACGGATGTACCGGTTATTAGTAAGCGCCCTAAGATATTTACATCTTTTTGGCAATACTACTATTGATACCTTATTGGTGGCATATTGCAAGAAAAGCTCTTTATTTTGGGGGGCGCAAAATACCACCACTTCAAGGTCAGAATACTTTCCAAGGGCAAAAGTCAGTTGCTCTGCGTATCGCTGTACCCCCCCTGATTTTCCGATAGGTATGAAATAAACGAATATTCCTACTTTCATCTTATATTTAAACGCCCTACTAATTCATCTTTCTTATCAGATTTAGAAAATGTAAAATTAAGGGAACGATACATTTTTTGGGCTACTATATTATCCTCATATACTTTAAGCATCATTTTCCCAATCTTTAACCTTTCACATATTTTTATTGCCACTATTGTTACCTGTTTGCCTATCCCCCTATTCATATAATCTGGATGCACCACAATTGCAAATGAAGGCACAGAATAGCCTTCGTCAAAACCCCTTAACATAAAATACCCCGCTATTTGTTCATTTTTATCCAAAACTAAGTAATACAAATCACTTTTGTCTGACTCTGAAATTTCGATAATTTTTTTTGCTGTTTTAAGATTAAAAGGATGCGGGTGAAAAAAGTTATGTAAGTTGTGTTTTTTTATAACTTTAAAAAAAGATGCCAACTTTTTTTCGTCACCAGAGTCCACGCTTTTAATAATATATTCTGCGCCTTGCTTATTTTTAATAATATCTTTTTTCAATCTTACTAACTGGTGAGCTATATATTTTATCTGATCCTCGCCAAGATTATAAAATGTTGGCAAATTAATTCCCTTTCTTGAAATTTCTTTTGAAACATCCAAACCATAATGATGCAAAGATTGATAAGCTGGCATGGTGTGAATAGGGTAAAAAAACGGGCGCGTTTGAATACCTTGTTTTTCCAAAAGACCCATTAATCGATCCCGGTCCACCCCGTATTCTTTTTCTATCAGAATGCAATACATCCAATAAGAATGAAACGTATAATCTTTCTCTGTGGGAAGAGTGATTCCTTCTATATTTTTAAGGTAATGGCTATACATTTTTGCAATCTGGCGGCGCTTGGCAATAAATTTTTTGACATTTTCAAGCTGAGCAAGCCCGATTGCCGACTGAACATTAGTGAGACGGTAGTTATATCCTAAAACTGGATGCCAATATCTTTTGTTGGTATCCATGCCTTGATTTTTTAATAATGCTACTTTTTTTGCGAATTCGTCATTATTGGTGACTACCATTCCTCCCTCTCCCGAAGTTATAACTTTATTACCAAAAAAACTGAATGTCGCAATATCACCAAAGGAGCCGCACATTTTTTCTTTACCTTGCCTATCGGCAGGCAGGTACTTTGAGCCAAGCGCCTCTGCACTGTCTTCTATGATATACAGGCCATGCCTTTTGGCTATTTTAATAATAGCCTCCATATCGCAAGCGTTTCCATAAAGATGAACGACTATTATTGCTTTCGTTTTTTTAGTAATTTTTCCCTCAATCTTATCAGGGTCTATATTCCATGTATCCTGCTGGCAATCTACAAAAATGGGTTTAGCTCCTACATACAAAATGCTGTTGGCAGTAGCTATATAGGTAAGAGTGGGGCACATTACCTCGTCCCCGTTTTTAATATCAAGAGCCAGTAAGGCAAGGTGCAAAGCTACGGTTCCGTTACTACAGGTTATGGCATGTTTTACTCCAATATATTCCGAAAATTTTCTTTCAAAAAGATTAACATATTTGCCAGTTGAAGAAATCCAATTGGTTTTTAAGCAATCCAAAACGTACTTTTTTTCGTTGCCGATAAGAGCGGGGCTGGCAACGGGAATAAATTTTTTCGCTTCCATTTTTATCGCCATAAAATATAATTTTATGTTTTTCATTATGGCACAATATGTACGGAAAATCAATGCGTTAAATCGGTAAAATTCCACGCATTTACACATATGTTAAAGTAAAAAAATTGATTTTTGCTTAAACTAATGATAAAATTTCAGTAATAAATACTATGTTAATTGCTCAAATAAAAAAACTAGTTCACAAACTGCCTCGTCCGATGTTAATTTTTGTAGGCAAAACATCCAATAAAACTTTTGATGTTTATAACTATATTCATTCCAGGACATACAACATACCGCTAATTCATGTGATAGGAGATAGTCACTCCACTGTTTTTTATAACAAAAAACAGTTTATTGCGCACTTTTTGGGAGCTGCAACCATGCACAACCTCAATAAAAAAGTCAGCTTGACAAAATCAAATGAAAAATTATTTAAGATTTTAAGAAAACTCAACACTAAAAGAGATATTGTCATGCTCTCTTTTGGAGAAATAGACTGCAGAATCCACATGAGTTATCAGTATGAAAAACAACAAAAAAAAATAACCATTCCAAAACTTATTGACCAAACTATTTTTAATTACGGCTGCGTGTTAAAAGAAATAAGACAGATGGGCATTACATTATACGTATATGGAATGCCGGGCGCCAGAGAGATAAAATATCTTGATAAATCTCTTTTCTATGGCACAGACAGCATGCGAAGCGATATATACGGGGAATTCAATGATAGATTGAAAAAATTCTGCGAAAACAACGGGTATCCATATATAAACATATATCCAAAAGTTTCTGATAAAAACGGGTTTTTATTAAAAGAATATGTGGCAGATGAAATTCATTTAAATGGCAAAATTGCCGATTTTGTAAGGCAAGAGATAAATAAAAATGGGCGTAATTGATTTTTACTGGATGATTCTTTTATAGAAATCTATATGTTTTGAAACAAAATTCTCAACACTAAATTTTTCTAAAAACTTTTCAATATTAAAATTTTCTGGGAATTTTAAATCTTGGGTCATTTTTATCTTTTCTGCTAAATCATTTGCATCGCCCTCCTGAAAAATTAAACTTTTAGGATAACCCTCCAAAACTTCGGGTATCGCCCCTGACGAAGATCCGACAACCGGAATATGACAAGCCATTGCCTCAACTAAAACTCTGCCGTATTGCTCTTTCCAATCAGTAGTGGTTTTTGATGCCAAAACAAAAACATCAAGGCAATTATAATAATCTACTAATTCTTGGTTTTTTACGCTATCATAAAAATAAACTCTTTCCGTTATATTTAAAGAACCTGTCATTTTTTTTAGTTCTTCTTTAAAATCTCCATCGCCGACAAACATCACATGGCAATCCTTTATTTTACTTGCGGCAATAGCTATCTCCCCTACCCCTTTTTCTTGGACTAATTTTCCAAAATAACCGACTAATTTTATATTCTTTGGAATGCTCAGCTTTTCCCTGCATAGATTTTTATCTTTTTGAAAAAAGATATTAAAATCAATTCCCCAAAAAATTCTCTTTTGCGGGCCAGAAAATCCACTGTTTTTAATGTTTGAAATTGCTTCAAAATTGGATGTGGTTACACCATTTAGCGCTTTTTTATTGTAAAAAAATATAAAAAAGTATAAAACCCTATAAGCAATGCGCTTAAAAAATCTTAAAGATATTTTAAATATAAGAGGCGGAGTTTTAAATGCAATATTCTGAAAAGTGTAAGATAGTACCGGAATTTTTTTGCCAAACAGCAAATACCTGCATAACATTGTTTGAAACAGATAAAAGCTGGAGTATTCATCAAAGACGTGTATTAAATCCGGTTTTATTTTTTTAATTGCAAAAAACAATTGAAAAAATTTAAATCCTTCTCCGTAGCTGTCTGGCTTTCGCAGTTTGACGGGGAAAAAACGATACGTTTTTTCGTTGTCATTTTTACTATAGGAAGAATAACCCGATGAAGAATACATTGAACCAGCCGCAATTTTAGACGGTACAATTACTGTTAAATCAACGCCTTGGGCGGCATATTCTCGGAAAATAGATTTAGCGCAGGACATTAATCCGCCATGGTAAATGATTAAAAGTTTCATCTTCTTATTTTATTAAATCTGCAAAAATATTACCGTCGACTGACCTATCAGGACCAGGCCTGAATTCTTTAGGTATTAATTTTGAAATACTTTCGTCCCTATTATTAAATATTACTTTTGAATAGCCGACCATCAATGCTAGCTCTTGAAGGGTGTTGGGCGTTAATACATTCTTATGGAGATGATTATCCCATTCTCCAAAATAAACTCCCAAAAATCCCTTGGAAAAGTCTGAATGATCCCTCATTGAAGATAAAAGATTCGGGGTATTGATCCTATGGACTCCTCCCCTTTTTAAAACTCTCAATGTTTCTGCAAGAAAAGATATTTGATTTCTTTGTTCTATATGCTCAATAAAATCTTCGTGAAAAATTACATCAATTGAATTATTGCCAAACGGCAGTTTTTCTTTTGTCACATCCATTGGATAAAAATCGAATCTTGTGCCGCGAATTTCTTTTGAATAGTATTTTTCTCCAAAAGATTTTAAATAATTCTCATAAGGATGATAATGCAGATCTATATTTATCCATCCCGCAAGAGTTCTGGCACCGCAACCCACATGAAGTTTAATAATGCTTTTACCTTTGATTAATTTTTGTAAATTTTTATTGGCCTCTGCTTTTCTTTTACTTCTGAATGGATATTCTATTAATATTAAAGCAATACTTTTAAAATATCTGGCAACATTTTTTAAGGTATGATTCATATGATGTATTATTTTAATAGTTTGATCCAATGTTATTTGAGTAAACCTACAGTTTCTTTTACAAGCAAAAATGCCTTATCATTAAAAATTTTATCAGAAATGAGTGTCAAGAAAAAATAAATTAAAATTCCAGCTAAAACAGTCGTTAAAAAGCCCAAAATTCCGTCTGGGAAATATCCTTTTAAGAAATAAACAGAAACAGCCATAATTAAGGCATTTATAAAAGAAAAAATAACATTGTTTATAAATTGTATAAAACCGCATTTTATAGCTTTAATAGCTTCAAAAGCCAGTCCGAAAGTTGCAACCAAAGAACTTGCCAAAACTACGATTGAAGCCCCCGTAATGTCGTATTTTATAATAAATGGATACAGAAAAATAAGCAATATTAGAAGCTTTATCGATGTCCACCTTGTTGTTACGTTTGGCCTTCCTATTGCCAAAAACATATAATTTGAAACTACAGCCACCATCCACATTGAAACAGATAAAGAAAGTATTCTCATTGGCCAAAGTGACGGCAGCCATTTTTCTCCTAAAAATAATGTTATAAAATCAGCAGCTATGACAAAAATTCCCCCAGCCATCGGCATTAAAATAATAAAAGAAATCTTTGTAATCTTTAAGTATGCGTCCCTTAATTTTGATATATCGTCTTGAATTTTAGCGTATGCCGGAAACGCAGCGGCGGTTAATATTTCCATGTTCAGAATACTTGGTACTTTGTAGGATATCTGGTAAAAGCCGAGTCCAACCACTCCAATTAATTTTTGGACAAAAAAACTATCAATTTGGGTCACAAAAAAACTAATAATATTTGAGCCGAAAATCCACTTACCGTAACCAAAAAGTTCTTTTGCTTTTGCAAAATCAAAAATTAAGCGAGGTTTATAAAAATATACCACATAAGAAACAAAGCATCTTAAAATAGTTCCGGCTAAAAATCCTATAACCAGCGCCCATACGTTGCGGAAAATAAGAGCCAAAATAACAGAAATAAAAAACTTTGCAAACGTTCCGCTTATTTGGTAAATAAAATATTTTTTAAATTCCAGCTCTTTTTGCAGATAAATCGTAGCAATATTTTCCAATCCTTGTATAAAAATTGCAAAACCAATTATTCTTAAAATTGGCACTGCTGCCTCTACCTTAAAAAATATTGCTATATATGGGGCAGACACAAATATTGTTAATGCAATTAAAAATCCCCTTACGGCCTGTATAATAAAGCTGGTATCAAGGTATGGCCTTATATCTCCCTTTTTATGAACCAACGCAGGCTGGAAACCTGTTTGAGAAAAAGTATCCAAAAAGGAAACTGCCAAAAGTGTTATACCAAAAAGACCGAAGTCCGAAGGCGCTAATAACCTTGCCAATATTATTGTCCCAATAAGCCCGAAGGATTGATCAAGTATCCTAAAAACCAATAACCAAAAACTGCCCTTGGCGGTTTTTTTAAACAAAGACTCTGATGAATTGGCAATAAAAAAAAATTTAATTGAATTAAGCATTAATGTTTTGAAAATATACATCAATCAAGAGTAGCGACATATTTATCAATAGACCTGTTGCGAAATAAGAATCGCAACAGGTCTATTGGATAAAAATCGAATCTTGTGCCGCGAATTTCTTTGGGATAGTATTATGAGATGGTTGCAAAACTCCATATTTGGTCTAAACTTCTGTTTTTCAACTAAAAATTTGCTATAATTTCTCAACTTATGGCAAGCATAAACCTAGGTCGGGGGTTTCTTTGCGAAGAAAACCCTCGCAACCCTGCCAAATTCTACCTGTCTGCTTTCGTACAGGCAGATCAAATTTTAATTTCTGAAAAACAGAAGTTTATCCTCAAAAGAGAGTTTTGCAACCGTCTCTATCTGTTTTTGTCTCTGAACGCATAAATAATTGAATTATTAGCGCCCGTTACCCTGCAGTAAAACCCTCTCCCCTCTAAAATATTCAAAAATTTTGTTATGTCGGAGTTTTTCTCTGAAAAGGCATGGTACTCTATATAAATTTGTTTTACCATAGATAATTTACTTTTTTCAACAATATCTGCCAACACTTTTTGTTCATAACCCTCTATGTCAATTTTTAATAAATCCACTTCCTGATTTATGAAATCGGACAAAAGCACAGAAGCAACATTTTTTACAATAATCCTATTCTCCGAAATAACGCCCTTTATAGCAGTATTAAGGTATGGGTTTACGGGATCTGAATAAAGAGTTATCTCTCCTTTTTTATCTGACAATGCCAAATTTTTAATTTCAACATCAGGAAGATTATTCAGCTCTGCGTTTTTTTTAAGAAAAGCGAAATTTTTATCATCCGGTTCAAAAGCAATAATTTTAGATTTAGGATAAAGAAATTTAAAAAATAATACCGAAATTCCTATATTTGCTCCGCAATCAATTATAAGTGGATCTACTTTTTCTGATTTAAAAAAATATTCTTCCTGTATAAAAATTTCTGAGAATAAAAACCTAAAAACATTATAACTAGGAAAAACAATATGGTATTCCAAAAAATTTTCTTGGTTTATGGATTTTTTCAAAATTTTAACAAAAATGTAATCTTTAAGGGTAAATTTCAAATAAAGGAAAAATATTTTTACTCTTTTTAAAATACCGACAGATTTGCCCTCTTTTAAAAAGTGCGATGCCTTTAAAAAATCACCAATTAAATTTGATGTTATTTCGAAAAATCTTTTCATGGTTGTCTATTAAAATAACTGTTATTTGAATACCATTCTATAGCGTAATATAAGCCATCTTTAATATCATAAATCGGTTTATAGCCAAAACATCTCCGTGCTTTGGAAATGTCGGCAACATATTTTACAACTTCCCCCTGCCGGTTCTTTCCTATTAAAATTTGACTTCTACTCTTTAAACTTTTCTTAATAATCTTAGCCACATCAACAAGATTTGTTCCTTTCCCAGAGGCGATATTAAAAACATTATTTTTTACATTATCAAATTCTTCTATACACTTAATAACTCCTCCTGCGCAATCATCAATATAGGTAAAATCTAATACCTTATCTTTTCCAAAAATTTCTACGTCTCTATTTTTTTTTAACTTTCTAATCATAAGCGGAATAAATCTCTCGCTTTCATCATACATACCATACACATTAGAAAACCTGCAAACGATGTAATCTATGCCATAGCATTTTGAAAAAGAATATACTAATGCTTCATCTGAAACCTTACTTGCCGCATAAGGACTTTCACACAATTGAATATTAACATCTGTTTCTTTAGAAACAATTTCTTTTTTATTTCCATATACTTCTCTGCTTGAAGAAAAAATAACTCTTTTTATACCATTCCTTCTGATAAAATCTAAAACATTATATGTAGTAACTATATTTTCTAAAGCCAAACTCGGTATTAGCACCAAATCGTATACCCGTGCGTTGGCCGCAAAATGAACAACCATATCAATACCTGCCGGAATTTTTTCTATATCTTCTTTTTTTAATAAATCTCCTATTATAGTAAGCTTGTTTAAACTACTGTTCCACTTGTTATGATTCCTGTCAAAACCAATTACATCGTAGCCTAAAGCTAAAAGCTCTTCGAAAAGCCGTGTGCCAATGGTGCCACTGGAACCAGTGATAAGAATTTTTTTAATTTTACCTTTCATATTTTTATACCAATAGACAGACTATTAATCTTCTAAACGCTTTATCCATAAGTACGATTTATCGGTTTTTACCATTCCTAATGATTTCAAATATTCTTCGCCGTTAAATCCTAATTCAAAATGAAATGGAACCCCCTCATGTATGGTGGGATCTAATTCTGTTATCATTAGTTGTCCGTTATTATGCAAGTGGTCAACAAAATCTTTTAATAATTCTTTGGGGCAAATAACGTGCTCTATCACATCTATACAAAAAATCGTATCATACTTTTGGGAGATTTTATCCAAAGACAAATCAATCATTAAAATATTATAACCCTTTTTTTTAAACAACCATTTTGCAAAATTAAAAGTTCTGCCAGGTAAATCGGCATAATCTACTTCTAATTTTTTGTCAGCCGCCATCATACACATATCTCCTACCGCTCCGCCGTAATCTAAAACCTTACCTTTTGCCAATCCGATAATTTCAGAACGTAATACTCTTTGCTCTCTTGTGGCATGCCAAAATATAAGATTAAATACATAGAAAGGGGTTTCTTGATAAAAACTTTTAATTTCTTCGGTTGTTTTCGGATTTAGAGCGTACCATAAATCAGCGCTCAATAGTCCCCCAGATTTTAACAGACGCATCGTTACTTTCCTATTGATGGAAAAATATTCCATCAAATACCTTATTAGGTCTTCCTCTAATTTAATATTCCACTGGTGCCAAATCCACCTAAAAGGTTTTTTGATAAATTCCGGTATCTTTCTTCTTATGCGTAGCGTATTTATTTTCATAATTTGAATATTATTTTTTATTTTTCCCTATTGAATGATAATCAAATCCCAAATCAGCCATTTTTCTTAGAGGAAAAATATTTCTTCCGTCAAAAATTCTAGGAAATTTCATTAGTTTTTTGATTTCTTCCGGCTTTATTTTTTTAAAATGCCCCCACTCTGTCAAAACAACCAAGGCGACAGAATCTCTTAAAGCTTCTTTGGCATCCTTGCAATACATAATTTCATCTTTAAAAATTTCCTTGGATTTTTTTATTGCCACCGGGTCAAATGCCTTAACAATAGCCCCTTGCGCAATAAGACCGTTTATAATATCAACAGAGGGAGCTTCTCTCATATCGTCTGTATCAGGCTTAAAAGAAAGTCCCCACACTGCTATGTTTTTGCCTTTTATATCTGGCACATGTCTGATAATGTTATCCAAAAAAATCTCCCGCTGTTTTTTATTTATTTTTTTAACTTCCTTTAACAAGTTAAATTCATAACCGCTTTTTTTAGCAACATTGATAAAAGCGTCCACATCTTTTGGGAAACAACTTCCCCCAAAACCAATCCCTGCTTTCAAAAAATCCGACCCGATTCTTTTATCCAGCCCCATTGCCATTGCCACTTCCTCAACGTTGGCGCTATTTTTTTCACAGATATTGGCAATGGCATTAATAAAAGAAATTTTTGTTGCTAAAAATGCATTACAAGCATGCTTGATGATTTCCGATGATTCTATAGAGGTAAAAATAATGGGAGACTTGATTGGTTTATAAATCCCCCTCATAATTTTCTCTGCTTTTTTACTTTCAACTCCAATTACAATCCTGTCTGGTTCTAAAAAATCCTTTATGGCCGTGCCCTCTTTCAAAAACTCAGGATTGCTGACAATATCAAATGCAAGACCCTTAGGACAGTATTTTGTAATTATTTCTTTTATTTTTTGACCGGTATTGACCGGCATTGTGCTCTTACTTACTAAAACCTTATACTTATCCATCGCTCTTGCCACTTCCCTTGAAACATCTTCCACATATTGTAAATTAGTTTCGCCGTTTTCTTTTGTGGGAGTATGAACAGCAATAAAAATAATATTAGATTCTCCAACGCCTTGGGCTATGCTTGTAGCAAAAGATAACCTGCCCTCTCTTTTGTTTTTTGATATCATCTTTTCCAATCCAGGCTCATAGATGGGTAAAATGCCTTTTTCCAAGTTTTCTATTTTCTCTTTATTATTATCAACGCAAACAACCCTGTGTCCAATCTGGGCAAAACAAGTTCCAGAAACTAATCCCACATAACCTGCACCAATAACACAAATCTTTTCTTTTTTAAAACTCATTTTTCTTAGGAATTTTTATATAATAATTATTCAGAAAAAACATTTTAACTTTTACTAATAACGGGTAAAATCTCTGTAAAAAGGGCAAAAAAGAATAAAAATAACTAATCCAGCAAGACAAAATGGCTTTTTTGTATCCGGGATAATAATTTTTGTATCTTTTTTTTAATGCGATGCTTATATCTAATTTTTCTTTTCTGTTATTTTTTTTATCAAGATAACCAAGATTATTTTTTTGATGTCCTGAATATGTCGTAAAGTATTCCTGAAAGTTATAAAGTTTGCCAAACTTTCCTAGTTTCAGCCATAAATCCCAATCTTCAAATCCATTTAAATTTTCATCATAACCACCTGATTCCTCAAAAACACTTTTTCTAAAAAGGACTGTTACGTGGGCAAACACACCATCTATCAATATTTTTTCCCTGATATCTTCATCATGTTCCGGCAACAGATATCTTAGGATTTGCTTTCCCTCCTTGTTTATTTTAACAGCACCTCCACCGACCAAGGCATATTCTTTATTTTTTTCTAAAAAGTCTACTTGTTTCTCTAGTTTTTTTATGTTACACCAAAAATCATCGTCATCTAATCTGGCAATATATTCACCGTGAGAAAATTGTATAGCCTTATTTAAAGTTATTGCCAAACCTAAATTTGTTTCATTTCTTAAAATGAACATCCTTGCATCTTTCTTACTTAATTCACGGATAACTTCGAATGTATCATCATCGGAAGCATCATCAATAACTATTATTTCAATATTTTTATACGTTTGCTCAAAAACACTATTAACTGCCCGTGCAACTAACTCTTTTCTGTTATAGGTGGGGATAATTACTGAAACTAATGGACTTTCTATGTTAAAATTTGTTTTTATTATTTCCATTATATAGACTTGCTGATTAAAAATTTTCTATTGTCTCTGCCACAAGACCCAGCTTATTCGGGCAATTTCCATGTTTTGGCCATGGTTTTACAAGGGTTTCTCAAAACTTTTCTAAATCCATGGAGACAGTAATTTATTTATCCTTAGGGTCTTGTAGCAAGCAAAAAGAACCAAAAAGTAAGAAATCATGCCAATAATTATTACCAATATAAAATTAAGATTATAAATTTTAGGCATACTAATTAAAAAAAACATTACTAGTCCGGAAAAGATAACAGCTACAAAGGTTTTTAACATTTCTGCATTAAATGGACGGATAGGGGTATAAATTCTTGTAGCTATAATTGCTAATAATAGAACTATCACAGAACTTATCAATACAGATGTAGCCGCCCCATAAAGAGTATATCTGGGAATTAAAAAGATATTTAAAATAATACTTATGATTAATCCTATGATTATCAAGCCAAAATTTCTTTTTTCATGATTAAAAATTATTAACGCTGAAGCATAGGGATAATAAAGAAAATCAACCCCAGAAACAAAAACTAACAACTGAAAAGCGAAAATTGACGGATAATAACTTGAATCATAGAAAAAAGAAATTATTTTCGGAGCCAAGACTATTCCTCCTATTATTATCGGAAAGGCAAAAATTATCATTAACTCTTTTTGATAATTCCAAACTTTTTTTATCTTTTCTTTTGATTCTATAGAAAACTTGCTCAAAACTGGAAAAAAGCTCCTTGAAATTAAGACTGCGGAAATAGCGATAGCGCCAATGATTTTATAAGCGGCATTATACCAACCGTTTTCTATATTATAGCCAAAATATCCAAGCATTATAGAGCTAACCGAAACGTATATCCAACTAATGATAAGCCCTCCTGCGAGGGGCCAAGAAGATTTTAAATATTTTTTCCAAACTTTTTTATCGTAACTAATCCTTAGCGGACTTACAAATCTATTAAAAAAGAACAGGATAAGAATTAAAACTGCTAAATTAGTGATTAAGTAAGCATAACTCAAATTTTTTATTGATGGCGCCAATAAAAGAACCAAAAAACCAAAACTGGTCAAAATTATGTATTGAATTATTTTAGATATTGCCTCGTACTCCATTTTCTGACGAGCGCGGAAAAAGGCATATAGTATGTTTAAGAAACTGGTGATCAAAATAAAGTACGACAGAAGCCAGATGGAAGACCTGATAACCGGGTCTGAAGTAATAAAAAAAGAAACTATATAAATCAACAACATCATCGCTATGCTTAAAAAAACTTTCAGAGAGATAATTGACGAGTATTCTTTTTCCAAATTTTGGTTCCGTGATAACTCTCTGGTAATAATATCAGGCAGGCCCAATTCAGAAAAAATAACAGCTATTGCCACGAAGGATAAAGCGAAAGAAAACTTTCCATATTCTATGGCACCCAAAATTCTGGCCGTATAAATAATTAAAACCAGCTTTAAAATCTGGGTTATAACTTCGGCCACTGTTAACCAAAAAGTATTTTTAACAATTGTTTGCCGAACCCCAATATTTTTTAGAAATAATATCCTGGGATTTACAAAAATGATTTTTATATTCTCAAACATTTTCAATCTTAATTTGACCTAATAATCCAGAGGAACTTTGCACCTTGTTCCCACCCACGCCATTGACTACTTTAATGTTAAACTTTTTGCACACCTTTTTTTCCTCTTCCGGGATATTATCCGCATTTCTGTCGCCACCCTTGGCAAAATAGAATTCTCCTTTATACTGACCAGCAATGACTACCAAACTTCTTGCAATGCTTTTATCCTCGTCTATGGATAAAAAAACAGCATCTACATGCTTAATATCTTTTACTATCTCAATCCTTTCTTTTTCATTCATAAATGGAATACTTCCCTTTATCTTTACTTGTTGGTCATTATTTACAATGACTAACAAAAAATCGCCAAGTTTTTTAGCTTCTCTCATTAAATTCACGTGTCCAATATGCAGGGGGTTGAAGTAACCAGAAGTAATAACTATTTTTTTCATATAAAAGGTGATACCCTATGTCTATATATTAGACCTGTTGCGAAATAAGAATCGCAACGAAAATTTCAGATTTTTAGCCGAAAATTTGATAGAATTTTGAGATTTAGCTTCGCTAAATTGAGAAATTATTGCAAATTTTGGGCAAAAATGTGGAATTTGCAGTAGATTCTTATTTCGCAACAGGTCTATTACCCAGAGATGCGCGGCGAATCGGCAAAGCCGATTCGCCGCATCTGGAGCATCGGTTGTGAGCAAACATACCGCATGTGTTCACTTATAGCACTATCCTGGGCAGTAAAAGTTTGCCTTTTTAATATTTTACTTATATCATGAAATAAGATGAAAAACAATACCACATATTCAAATCAAAAAATGTCAAATTGGCTTTTCTGGGTCATTTGCTTTGTTTTATTTTTACCTATAATAGTCATTCCCCCGAACTTTCAACCTTCCGATTGGACCAGGTCAATGTTATTTAAGACTGTTCTGACCACACTGGTTTCCTTCATTCTTTTCAGGTTTTTTTATAAAAAAAACCTGCTCATTTTTCTTCCCAAATGGAAAACTTCTTTTTATTTGCCTTTTTTAATTTTTGTAGCTTTTTTTATCACTTTAATTTTAGCGACCATATTTTCAGAAGATATTACATTTAGTATCTTTGGCTCACCCACAAGAACTGGCGGTATATTAAATTTGCTATTTTTCTTTATATTTTCTATTATATTAGCCCTTTTTATTAATAAAAATCAATGGGAAAAGTTATTTACTATATTATTTATTACAGGAGGCATAGCATCATTACTCGCTATTGTTCAATACTTTAATCTTTTAAAAAATGTCTTTATTTCTCACGAAGGAGGCTCAACCCCATCTTTTTTAGGAAACTCCACCATATTGGCGATATATATGCTTTTTTTATCTTTTTTGTCTTTTGTCCTTTTTGTCCAAAAAAAAACTAAAAAAGAAAAAATAACATATGGGATATTATTTCTTCTATTTATTTTCACTATTTTCATTACCGGTTCAAGGGGAACGTATCTTGGTTTAGTAATTGGATTTTTATATTTCTTTTTATTCTACCCCTACCCAAAAAAATATAAAATCCTTAAAATAGCCGCTGTCTTAATGTTATTACTTTCCGTAATTATTATTGCTCTTTTTAATTTTTTCCCGCAATTAGGAGAAAAAAATAAAATCTTTAAAATAATCACTAACCGCGTCTCTATAGAAAGAATCATCGTAGATATTACCGGAACAAGACTTTCTGTATGGAAAATAACATTAAAAGAAATTCAAGATAAGCCGATTCTTGGCTGGGGCCCTGAAAATTTTAATATTGGATTTGAAAAATATTATGACCCAATCCCGTTTAGCACTCCAATATTATTATGGGACAGGCCTCATAATATATTTTTAGATATTGCCGTAAGTTCTGGCATATTTTCTTTATTGCTATATATATGTTTTTGGATCACTCTTTTTTGGAAGTTGCAAAACGCAAAAAACATCCAGAAAAAAAATGATTATTACACTGACAATACTATAAAAATCCACGGGGTTCAAACGATGTTTATTGGGTATTTAATCGTGCTTTTTTTCAATTTTGACAACTTTTCAACATACTTAATTTCGTTTTTCTTTATCGGATACTCTTTTTATCTGATTTTTTTACAAAGCGAAACATTCAAACTATCCCCTCTAAAAAAACATTTTTTTGGAAAAACACCACTTGCCTTGGCATATCTTGGCATGGTAATTTTATTTTTATGGTTCTGGAATATAAAACCGCTATACCTCAATGAAAAAATCGCCCATGCTAAAAATTTATCGAAAGAAAGGCGGTGTAAAGAGGCCTTTGCCATATCAAATAATGAAAATTGGGCTAAATCCGGTATTATAAAATCATACTCTATTTTATTATATTCTGACATTGTAAAAAATTGCGCTTTTATAGAACCGGAAAAAGAAGTAGAATACTCTAAAAAAATGGTCTCTTTACTTGAAATAGCTACGGATGCAGAGCCAAAATTCTCAAGAACCTGGCTTTTTATGGCTAGTTTCACCAATGTATTGGCGGCAAGAGAAAAAGATGCAGATAATAAAAATAATTTATTATTACAAGCACGCGGTTATTTGCAAAAAGCACTGGAATTGAGTCCAAAAAGGCAGGAAATATTTGCGGAGATGGAAAAAAATTATCTAATAGCGCAAGACTACCAGGCAATGAAGAAAATAGGCAAAGATTGCATAAAAATAGACCCGCGCTTTAGTGAATGTTATTGGCACTTGGGTATTGCGCAAATATTTTTAAGTGAACAAGAAGAGGGCAAAAAAAATATAGAGTTGGCAGAAAAAAATGGCTATAATTATAATGCCGCCTATAAACAACTAGCCGTTGCCTATATGAACCAAAAAAATTGGCCAGATGCGCTTTTAGCCTACCAAAAACTTCTTATACCCGACGAAACACTGGCCACCGCCGCTGCTGCCAGTCATTATGCCACACTTGCTTTTTTATACGAAAAAGATGGCAAATACACGGAAGCAGGTAAGGCAGCTTTAAATGTCTTCAGACTGCAACCTGAAAACCCAGAAACCCTGCAGTTTATTAAATTATTGCTCGGTAAACGACCCAATGACCCAATTTTAAACTCATCATTAGCTTTTATTTACTTGCAACCAGGTCCGTATCAAGAAACTTCTAAGGCCAAGGCCATTTATCTTCAATTAGCGGATAACTACCCCAAAAATACTAACTATCTGCAAGAATTGATTCTAATTTATTACCAGTTAAAAGAGTACGACAATGCCTATAATAGATCACTTTTATTGATAAAATTAGACCCAAAATTTAATGAAGAAACAGAAAAATTTATAAAAACTTTGCCTCCTGGATACTGGGAAAGATATATACAAAACGACAAAAAAGGTTTTTAAAAAAATCACTAGACTTGTCCCTAAATAAAAAATTTAGCTTCAAATGGAAAAGTAAATTGAGCCTATTTTCCTTATTTAGGGACAAGTCTAGTAGACCTGTCCCTAAATAACTTTTGTGCAAATGGCATCACTGAAAATGTTTCAATTATGCCGTTTGAGCAAGATGGAAGTTATGAAGTCCAATGGAAACTTCAGTTAAGAGATCATCCAGATTAGCAATTTTGTTCCGGTAAGTATCAGAAGCGGCTTTGAATTTCTTAAAACCGGCGATGGCGTGCTCAGAAACAATCCGAATGCCGGAAATGACGCTGTTTTCTTCTTTTTGTTGCAGCGTTAAAGGACGGTTTTTAGTAGCTTTGGCAGGCATAATCGTATTTTCATGTTGTTGTCGGACTCCGGTAAAACCCGTGTCAGTCCAAGCGGTCACGTCGGGCGGAATACCTGCAAATATATTTTCCTTGTCAGCAATACGTTTATCATGCCTCCTGCCGGATTTGGTTTTGGACATGTAATGGACGTACTTTTTATCATCGGAAACGATAACAATCTTGCGCATCGTAGCTTTCTTTTTACCAGAATACAAACGGTTTCTTTTTTTGAGGTTTTTGGGTTTTTGGACTTTACGCTCAGTACCATCGATAAAAATATCTTTAAGTTCAAGATGTTTTTGAAATATTTCCTCCAGACTATTACCATGGCCTTTGTAGCGCTTGGGCAGAGCGAACTTTCTTCCCAAGGTTTTTTCCAGAACTGGTAATAACAGTAAAACCGAATCGCCGCACTTACTCCGATAATGGTTAGTCAATACGGCTAATGCGTCGTAGGTGGGATACAGTTTCAAATATAACAAAATATATACTAGCTTGTCTTCATTGGTGGGCAAATCTCCCTTTCTACCGCCTCCGGGAATACGCTGACGATCAGGATAAAGCTGGATGCGGCGCTCTTTGAGGCATTGGCCGAACACGGACAGTAGACTTGTCCCTAAATAAAAAATTTAGCTTCAAATGGAAAAGTAAATTGAGCCTATTTTCCTTATTTAGGGACAAGTCTAATAATTGGTTAAACTCATCAATGCTGATTCCCAACGCCGCCTGAGTGACACGAGGTTGAGAAAATATTTGTTTTGTGGTTATCATACGGTAATTATACCACGCACAGAGGGAGTCGGAAGTTATTTAGGGACAGGTCTAGTGTAAATCCGTAAAACCAAAAACCGCTCAACTTGAGCGGTTTTTGGTTTTCCCTTTAACTCATTTGCAACTAGGCCTTCTACCGAAACTTCGGCCACAAGGCAATCTAGGAAAAGAGCAAGGGTTTCAATCCAGATATTACTGCATTGACCAAACTTCAGAAGTCAATGAATCTTTTAGAAGATAGCTATTGGTCCAGTCGCCCGTGCCGGCTGTCGTTGAAGCCGAGTGAGCCACTGCTGAACTATCTGACCATATCAAGTTTGCGTCATCCGCTGAAGCATCAGCTGCGGCAGCGCTATACAACTTCAAGATACCAGTCAAAGATGTGCCAACATTGATAAAGCCAACGAAGTCAACCGTAGTACTGCCGAATGATACATCGGCTGCATCTGTGGTGAAGGTTAGAGCAACACTGTCTTTTCCTATTGTAGTAGATGCAAATTCTTGCGGCGTACCCCTAATGGTGTATGTAGTTGAATCTCCGGCTGAAATTGTGTCTTCAGTAGTGCCGTCCCAAGTTACTACAATTTGACTATTAAGTTCACTTGCTCCACTGGTGCTCTCTAAGGTTGCTCCAGAATCTTCGTCCACAATACTTACAGAAGCAGTGATATCAACTCCATCTTTCAAAAGCTTAATTGACTCTATTTCAAGAGCTTGGTCATTAACATCAGACCAGGATAAGGCAAGCTTGAACTGTTTAACATTAACATCTCCTTGTGTAGGAGCTGCAACCTTAAACCTATACAAGTCAACAACTTGACCATTGAAAATAGCACTGTTAGTCAAGTCAACTTGTGAAATAGTTGGAACTGCCTTAAAGACATATGTGCTGTTTCCTTCATAGAGATCGCCTGTTGAGTCTGTAACTGTTGAAACTGTTCCCTGATTATTCATGTACTCAACAAAAGTCAATGCTGGAATTATTCTTAACCCTGAGTTGCCATTAGTAGCTGATGGAGTAGATAGGGTTGCTTTAGCAATCAAAGTTTTTGTAGTGCTTGCGGGAACCAGAACATTCAAACCGGTGAAGTAGTAACCTCCGGTAGAACCACTGGTATCAATGTTATTGAAACTTTGTGCTGTGCCAATCTGGGTAGTGCCATCCCAAAGCGTTAAGCTTGAGATTGCATCTTCAGCATTATCGCTTGTGCCCGGGGAAGTATTCTTATCAGGGTCAATCTTAATTTCCGTTAAGGTAAATTCATTGTAAGAAGAAATGAATTTCCATCTTCCAATTTCAACTTGCTGACTGCCCGAAACCACCTGGCTTTGAGGCGTGCTGGCAAATTCTGTCGTAAGGGTGCCTGAAGTGTATGTCAGAGCCTGGCCAGTAACAGCTGCAGAATTAGCTGCAACAGCTGAAGAAACAGTAGTGCTGTCAACATCCAATACAACTGTTCCTGTGCCAACGTTCATACCGCTTGCAACATCCATATACACCTCTACAGGAATGGTTTCTCCTTTCGCAAGTGTGTAATTAATTGACCATGCATTTGTTGCAGCAACCGTAGGCTTTACTGATGTCATCAGTGTGCCGTACTTTACGTACAAATTTGTAGCATATGTGCTTACCTCATCAACGGCAACATTAATAGTTGAAATATTAACTGCCTCTGATGTGCTGGCTACCAAATTGTAATCAGCCACTTTGTAAGCAAACAAAGGAGCAACAACTGAATGAGCCGAGTAAGCAGGGTCTAGTGACAATGACAATGTGCCTTGGGCAACTGTCAAAGTGTTACCGCTTACATCAGCCGAAGGAATATCAAGCGTGGTTGAAGAAACTAAACCAGTACCGTTGTTATTGGTGCTGGCGCCTTCAATGGTAACTTGAATAGTGCTACCAGAAACAATGTCGTTGGTAGAATCTGAAGTACCAGTGTCATAAATGTCACCTCTAACTTCCAATATTACAGGGCTTCCTGGTTCAACTATTAAAGATGAACCCAAGTTAAATGTCGTGTAGTCAAAGCTTGAATCTGCTGGGTCATAAAGAGTGGTGGTACTTCCAATTTGAATTCCGTTAGCGTAAATTGCGCCATTTCTTAATCCGCTAACAGCTGCTGTATTAACGTTTGCAGAAATGTAAAGAGTTTCAATCTTTACTTTCTCTCCAGCGGCTTTGAATTCAAACTTTGCCAATAAAGCGTTGGATGCGGCGTCAACAATATCTCCTGATGGAGAACTTGTTAATTTTGTGATAGTAAGCGTCCCGGAGTTGATAGTCTGTTCGCCAGTTGAACGCTTGGTAAATGTTGCATCTGAAATTAAGTCACTCAATATATTCGCACCATACTGGGTATCAACAACCGTAACATCAGCAACATTCCACAAGTGCATCGTGAAGGTCAAACTTGACCCTCCAATGATATCGGCCAAAACTTTAACAACCCTTGTTCCCGCCTCCAACCTTTTTGGAGCTCCGGTTAAGTCAAAAGTTACATAGCTTTGGTCTAAGCTGTCGGCAGCCAATTGCTGTGTTGAGCCAACTTGTACTCCGTCAACATACAGTTTGAAGTTTTGCAAATCTGTATTAGAAATGCTTCCGGTTTTCCTGAAGCTAATTCTTGTCATATCAACAGCTCTTGTCGTAACGATTACGCTGTTTTGGAAAACCGTGTAACCGTCTTGAGGGTCAACCTCAGCTGCTAAAGGGGTTATTGTGGCGTTCCACTCAACTCCTGCCAGTGTTCCTGTTGCCAATGTCATCAAGTTACCAGTAATAGGATATGTTCCTTTTATGGAACTTGCGTTGCTTGAAACATCAGATGAGGAAACAATTTGCATTCCTACGGTTTCTCCGGATGTTCCATTAACATCAGCTAATACCCAAACCGTCATAGAACTCATAGAAGGAACGGTGAACAATCCTGAAGTATTGTTAAAGTTAACCATGGAAGATGAAACTGCTGAGCCATCGGTCAACCTTACAGCTCCATTAAACAAATAGACATTTGTCAAAGAAGCATCAGCTGAAACACCGATTCTCTTTAACTTCAATCCGGTAACTTTTACTTCAGCATTGTCGCCGTTAGTAAAGGTTAATTTTGCCAATGGGGCTAATGCCTGTCCATCAACAATCGTTCCGGTTGCCGGATTGTCAGAAGCTAACCATACGGAAAGCCCTGCTCCGGTTGGAACTACTGGTGTTATTGGAGTTACTGGGGTTGTTGGCGAACCTGTCAACCATGAATTAAATAATGCTCGTGTTAAAGGACCCACCTGTGTTGCAGGCGTCCATCCTTGTCCGGCTTGCAATCTTTGAACAGCTCCTAAAGTTCTTAAGCCAAAGTAAGTTGTTTCATTGCCAGGCGAACCTGCTCCCGATGCTGCAAGCTGATATCCGTGGGTATTCATAAGCGCTTGGAAGCACTTTACGTCTGAACCAACCATTCCCACTCTCAAATTTCGTGTGAATGTAATACCGGAACAAACTGCAGGATTTCCAGAGCTCGTGGTTGATCCTTGCAATGCGGCCAATTTGGCCATCAGAGCATTGATCTGAGCCTGCAAATCTGACAATGTGTCAGCTGAAGCAGCCATAGGAGCAACCATGGCAACCATTGTCAAAGCGACCGTGGCTGTAATAATTGTTTTTTTAATATTCATTTTTTTATATTTTTTCTATGCGACCCTAATTTACTAATCCCATTTGAATCTATTAGTACGTTTTCCGTATTGGTAGATTAACGTGTTATGAGTAAATTGGTGTCACCTTATTTTTTTGTTTTATTTCTCGTCGCGTCGACCTTATTGTCTCTCATGGTACTTACCCTTTTTATATCAATGGGCAAGTACCATGAGGGAATTAAGCCCTGCTACTTAATAATTATTCTTTACGAAAATTGAAGGTTTTGAAGCTGAAAATTTCAAAAAGTTTTGAGGGTTACATGTAATGTAACCCGATACACTTTTGGGAATTTTCAGCCAAAAGATGCAATTTGCAGTTGAAGAATTACTAAGTAGCAGGGCTATAAACTCGCAGTTTTACGTAATAACAACGAATTTCTGCGACTCGTCTAAATTTTAAAGTAAAAAATACTTTGAATTACCATGCGCACCTTTTCTATCGCTTCCTGATTCAAAGTAAATTACTCTTCTATCGCCGCTCCAAGCAGTAAAACATCTTCCAGGGCATATTGGTATTTTTTTTCATATTTCCCTTTGTCATAAGAATCTTTAATCTTATCAAGTGATTCTTGCCGGCTCTCCGTTAACGTTATACTATCAAAATCTTTTATTAACTGTTCAAAAGTTGTTTTGTATAAAACATCTAGTGTTCCTTCCCAATCACCTTCTCCTCCGGGAATATCCAAAAGAGTCTTGTTATTATTTATATCCAACGCAATGCTCTTGGCTAATTGCGGGTCTTTTCTTATCGCATCAGTGATCTCTTTTGCGGCTTCTTTAACTTCAAGAACCGCCAAAGAAAGATTCTTTGAATCAAGCTTGGAAATCTGCGATAAATTCTTGGATTTTTCTTTAAAATCCTCTATATTGCTTTTTACCAAAAGCAGGCTTTCTTCTGATGGTTTTGCGACTTTTACCTCTTTAATATTATCGTTATTATTGGGATTAGAATCAAGATTAGGCAAACGGTAGGTTATAAAACCACCGATGCCAACATATAAAAACAAAAATACGGCCAAGGCATAGGCTAATTTTTTCTGAGAAAATAGTTGCAATATGCCTGAAATATCCCATTGATAAGCCGGCCTGACGGACTCTGTTTTTTCAAAAGATTCAGCTTTAAAAATATTTGACTTAGTCAAAACGACCCAGTCTTGGCTGGGTTCAATTTGCTTCAATTGCTGGAGTTTGGCAATGAGTTGTTGTTCTGTCATAATGCTCTGCTTATTACGTAGACGTAAGTAACACGCTTTTGTTACACCTGCTCTTTGATTTCATTTCTTAAGGCTTCCAGACCCCTATGTATCATTACTCTCACGTTTCCTATGGATTTATTGGCTAATACTGCTATTTGTTCAGTTGACATATCTTCTAAGTAATACCAGATAAGCACGTCTTGATATTCTTTTTTCAAATTTCCAAGAGCCGATATAGTAAGCTCGGCATCAGCGTTAACTATCGCTTTTTCGTAAGGATTCTTGGCGGTATCAGGCGTATAAAAAAGATCTTCCACATAAGTTACTTTTGTCCTACCTTTTTCTCGGTAATGGTCTACGACTGCGTTCCTGGCAATTTGGTATAAAAATGCACCCGGATTCTTAATATCTTGATTTTTTTGGTAGGCTTGCCAGCCATTTAAAAACACTTTTGAAGTCACATCTTCCGCCACTTCCCGGGAATTTACCTTTACATAGACAAACCTGTATATTTTTTCAATATATTGGTCGTAAATAAGACTAAATTGTTCTTTAGGATTATTCATTATTAAACGTAAATTATACTACAAAGATAGGACAAAGTCAACGGTAGATAGGACATTTATTAAATCTAGTTAGGACATAAGAGTATGTCCTAACAAAACTACTCTTTCTAGCTCGTTTTAACGAAATCTTTTAAAACCTTATAAAAAACTTGATTCCATTCCCCAACCCTCATTATTTTACCCCGTTTCAATAAATCGTCCAAATCCCTCCTAATGGTTCTTTTAGTAATATTGGGCAGTTCCTTTATGATATCCGAAACCTGCGTCTTCTCCCTTGCCTCCAGTATATGCAAGATTTTATCTTGCCTTTCAGAAAACTTTTCTAAATACACCAATGCGCCATTCTGTTCTTTTGAACTTATCATGGGGGGTTTTGGATCCATTACCATGCTATTGGCAATTTCTATGCTCTTTTTAATGATCCCTTCTGGCGGCCTGATGTTGTTTTTTATATCCCGATACTGATTGGTGATAATTAAAAAATTAACCGAACTTACCCACCCTTGGGTTTTGCCAACAACAAGATAGTTAATTAATACTTCAATATCGTCTGGCAATTGGGCTGATGCCTTTTCTTTCTGTAAAGAAATCCAACCACTGGTTCCAAAAACCAAGGTCATGTTTTCCAGTATTGCCAACACCTTTTCTTTGGCTCGGTTTTTTAGCGGATCGTTTTCTGGCAAACAATCCAAAATACTATACACTGTATTGGTTAGTTTTATAAAACTATCTTCCATATCCTCTAAATTAACAAAAAAACCAGCCTAAGTCAATTTTAATACTTCTTTTAATTAGTATCAAAAAGTACGCTATGGCGTACTTTTTGATACTGGCTAAAATAAAGAATAATAATTTTATGATTTAGGAGTTCCGCCTGGCGCATCGGAGGTCTGCCAATTTTGCGCATCGTTGCCAGAAGACAACGGATCTTTTCTTTGCATGGTCTGCTTAGTATCGTTATTGCCCGCAAACCAGCCATCAGAGCAATTTATTTCATCCATCGTATTGCCAGAGACATCGTACAAATATAGATGTTCTCCGCCACCATTTTCTGGATTTACTAAAGCTCCTTTATAAATTTGATCAGCGGCAACATCGGGAACTGAATTATCATCCGTTCTTTCTAGTAAATAAAATCCCTGAGGGTCAATGAACCCCGATAATTCAATAGACGTATTTTCATTCCATGCGATGCGCCAGCCAGAAAGATCTACGACCTGGTCGCCAGGATTAAAAAGTTCTATCCACTCATCATTTGGCAAACTTTTACCAGATGAATCGACGCCCCCCATCCAGGCAATTTCGTTGATAACAACATTGGTTTGAGGCGGTGATGCTGGTGGCGGTTCTAGCGGTGGCTCCGGCAATGCAACGTTAAACGCAATAATAAAATCATCCGTATTTTTATTTTCCAAAACATCAGTGCAAGCAACATAGTATGTATAATCACTTCCGTCAACCAGATCGCCAAGGATTGTTGTGTGCACAATGCCGCCGGTTACCAAAAAAACGTCTGCAATTTCATCGTAGGGTTGGCCGGGTATTGTTGTGTATTTGCAGGTGGCTGGTTCATCGGTTGTAACACTTGCCTCAACCTGCCCCGTCCCTGACGGCAATTGCCCTGAAGGCAAGCCACTGGTTATTACTGGTGGCGCCGAGTCGATAAAAACAAGCGTGGTAAATATTTTATCCAAAGATATTGCTTCATTTCCCATTGCATCTTGGTTTTTTACCCGATAATGGTACTCGGTATTTGGCAGTAATCCGGATAACGCCACTGCATGGGAAGTTACCAAAGGCCCGTCCAAAGAAGTTGAAAAACCGTATAATGCGTCTTGACCATATTCCACAAAACTACTTGAAATTTCATTGGTTTGCCACGCGATGGTTGCCCCGTCTTGCGATATATTTAATGCCTGGATATCGAAAATTTCAGGCGCGATAATATCCGCGTTATGGGGAGCCGCCTCTTGGATTTGAAAATCTGCGCTATTATTATCTGTGTCTTGCACATTACCGTTAGCATCTTTTATTCGGCCGATGCTTTTATCAATCGGAGGATTTGGAGCGGAAGTTGTTTCAAAATCTCCCGCATCCCCAAATCCCACCACATCAAGCAAAACACCCTCGGCATTATACAAGAGCAGGGTATTATTGTTTGCGATGGAAAATGTTTCCCCGGAATAACGGATATCAGGCGCCATGATTCCCGTATAGTTTTCCGTACCGTCATCGTTTTGTTTGGGAGCCGCCAAAAAATATCCGCGAGCCGCAATGCTTCCCAAAAAAGAACCGGAACTTATTACATTACTTTCCGTCCCTTCAGGATTATCATCAGAAAAGGTTTTCTTTTTTAAGGAAAATCCCGTTAAATCCACACCCACATCATTGGGATTATATAATTCAACAAATTCGTCTTTGGCAGTTGCGCCGGCCGTCTGGATTTGGCTGATTAACATATTTTTTAATACGACCTGTTCTGTCGCACCGGCGATGATTGCCGGTATCGGAGCAATATACAAAATATTTGGCGATTTTGGAGTCGGTGTATCAGTTTCAAAATCGGTGGCGTTGTTTTCAGAATCTTTTTGGTCCGGTTTTCTGCCAATACTCTGGCCATCAAACGGATTTTGAGCCGGCGATAATTCATAATCTTGGGCCAGCCCCCAGCCAACTTTATCAGAGATATCGCCGTTGGGATTTTTTAAAATCAAAGAATTATCTTGGGTTAAAGGACTATCAACAACAATATCGCCCAAAAATCCTGACCCCTGCCTTACAATTAAAAAATACCCGTTGGCGTTAATTTTTTTGCCTAAAAATAGTGTTTTTGATACAAAAGTTTGATAATCAATAGCATCTTTTTTGGTATTTTTATGAATATACCAGCCGGTTAAATCAATATCTTGATTATTGGGATTGTACAGCTCAATAAATTCTTCTTTTTCGCCGGCTGATCCACCAATTTGCACTTCTGAAATTAATAACTTTGGATAAAAAGTACTGCTACTGCCTCCCCTGCCGCCACTTATTTTTGGCGTATCATATACTAGCTGATTCTGCTGATCTGCCGGTACATTTTTATCAACCAGCACCATAACAACATCTGTTGTTTGAACTTTTGGTTGCTCAAGTGCTTGCAGGTCTGTGATGCGCCGTTTTAAGATATCAATTTTTTCCAAAATATCATCAATTTGGTCTTGCTTATCGTTTATGGCGCCCGACGGCAATATTTGATTATCAATAATCACGGTATCGTCCCTAGGTGGCGCAGGTACTAATTGATCTTGTAAATTTTGAAGTGGCACAATGTCTGGCCCCGGCGATTCATTTGGGGGCGTATTTTGCATTTGACTGGAAACCAAACTGGCTCCAAAGAAACTCTTTACTGGTAATTGATTAAAAAATACGTAAACAAAAAAACTGAAAGCTACCGTAAATATTCCAACAACCGATACTAAAATAATTTTTCGCATAGGTAATTAATCCAAGAAACTGTAAATAAATTGTTTTATTGTATCACTTTTTACACAAAAAAAGCCACAAGGAAAATGTGTGTTCTATAGCCCCCGTACTAAAAATTTAAATTAGTTGAGTAGTTTGCGATAAATTGGGGCAAGACCAATACCAGTCCCAATAACGGCAATACAAACAATACCACGTTTATTATCAGCGTCCAAAGAAATATTTTTATCAATATATCTATTGAATGCTGGAGTTTTTCTATTTTTTTCTCCAGCTCTTCAATTTTTAAATCTAATGGTTCCATGCGCTTATTATACCATAAATTTTTTACAACAAAAAAACCACAACAAAGATGTGGATAGATAAATATTTCGGTTCCTATAAATGATTCAAGGCTTCTCCAGATGGAAAAGCCTTTTATGTGTTTGCGCTTGCGCGCCTGGAGGTTGGGGTTGAAAAAAATGAGATGGAGGGGGAAAGAGCTATTAGACTCGCTTCTTTTGAAAATCAGAAGATTTTCAAATTCAGCTTATCTACCATAAGTATAGCAGACCATAAAACCGTGTCAAGAGTCACCCTGTGGATAACTCCAAACCCGCAGGGGCGGTAAGTTTACAATCCAATGGTAGTATAAAATGTAAACGTTTACATTTTATACTACCATTGGACGATCTTCTTTACCCCTCGTGCTTACATGCCTATGCGCAGGAAATTTTTGAGGAAAACCAAAAACCGCCATGGCGGTTTTTGGTTTTCAAATAACAATAACAATGCAAACAACTACCCTCTTTTGAAAATTTTAAGAAACATAGCACCACTTACGGCGGCAGTTGCAAGGGATTGGAGGAGAGAAATAATATCTAGAGAAGTGGTTGGGGTGGAAGTGGTTGTGGTGGGAGTGATTACCTCATCATCATTAGCGGTGACGGTAAATGTTGCACCCTGTGAAGTTGTTTTTCCACTGGGTAATGGCAATGGATTAAAAACGTCTAAAATAAGTGTTGTTGCAGACACAAGGTTAACCGCAGGAATTACTGCTTTTAATTTATCTGCTGAAAGAAAAGTGGTTACCAATGTTTTTGTTGAGTTTAATTTAACAACCGATGTTGGAATAAAACCAGAGCCGGTAACTATTATCTCTGTATCTGGAGATCCCCCAATTACCTCATCAGGATCTACTGTATAAATATTTAACTCTGGAATATCTTTTGTATTATTGAATGTACAGGTGGTGGTTTGGCCGGCAACTACATTCACGCTTGTCACGCCATTAACCCCAGCATTAAAGATTTTGTCGCAAGAAACAGAATTAAACGTCCAGCCTCCGGGGACGGTTTCTATAATAGAATAAGCACCAGGGATCGCATCGCTAGCTTCCTGTCCATTTCCAAGTGTAGTGGTAATTATTATATTTGCGCTTTCCGGTCCGGTAATAGTATAATCGAAACTACCATTTCCTCCGGTGGTGTTTTTGATTATTCTTAATCGAGCTGGGATGATAGAAAATATTATATCATTAGAAGATCCTCCACCAGGAATGCTATTATAAACGGAAACCTCAATCGTTGCCGCATTTGCAAGTTGACCTCCAGGCATTATGAAGGTTAATTTCCCTGAATTAATATATGTAATTGGATGATACAGGGAATTAAAATAAACTCGGGAAGTTGGAACAAAACCCGTACCGTTAATAGTTAACACTATATCAGAAGCGTCTGCTTGAACTGACACTGAACTTGGGGATATGCCCAGAATAGTTGGGGCTGGGTTTTCAACGGAAAATGGCACTGTATTGGAAATTCCTCCACCGGGCAAAGGGTTAAAAACAGTAATACTAGGTATCCCTGCAGTTGTAATATCTGTTGCAGAAATTATAGCGGTTAATTTAGTTGAAGAAACAAAAGTGGTTGCCCTATTTGAATTATTAAATTTAACCACAGACCCGCTTACAAAATTACTGCCATACACCGTTAAAGTAAATTGGCCAGAGCCCACTAATTTTTCAGTCGGAAATATGCCGGTAATTACTGGAACCGGATTATTTGCCACATTAACGGTAAATACCTTTGCATTTGAAGTTCCGCCTCCGGGTGCCGGATTAGTTACTACGATATTAAAAGTTTCCGCCACGGTAAAATATGATCCAGGCATTACCGCCGTTAATTGGGTTGAAGAAATAAAAGTAGTTGATAGTGGTTCATTAAATGTACTACTAATAGCTACTACGGATCCGTTTACAAAACCAATACCATTAACTGTCAATGTAAAATTTGGATTATTTATTCCAGCCATTGTTGATGTCGGAGATATGCTGGTAATAGTTAGTATCGGATTATCAGCTTTTGCATAGTTAGCGCCAAGTATTAAAACACAAAGTGCGCCCAGTAAAACTACTGACTTAAAAAAATACCTTTGCATAAAAATATAAACTTTTTAGATTTTTTAATATTATTCTTTCATAATACCCCTCCCCGTTGGCTTCTTGCAAACTTATGTGTGGATAACTTTTGTGCAAGCGAAAAGCCGCTGCGCTTTTTGCGCGGCGGCTTTATTTATTTTATCTTACGATACTTCCTGGCGAAACTTCTTTTTCTGGATGCAACAATACCGGCTTTCCATCAACCACCACCGCCAGCATCATGCCGTTGCTTGCTTGGCCCTTTAAGGTGCGTGGTTCAAGGTTTACTATAACTGGCACTTGCTTGCCCACTAAAACTGCTGGATCGTAAAATTCGGCAATGCCCGATAAAATTTGTACTGGTTCCGGGCCGCCAAAATCAAACATTAATTTTAACAGCTTATCAGCACCTTCCACTTTTTCAGCAGAAACAATAGTGCCAAGCCTTATATCTGATTCCTTAAATTTATCAAGTGAAATCATAGATTTACCAATTTTTACCCTGTTAAATAATTCCACTTTAGTGGAATTAAAATCCGAATGGATTTTATTTAACAGGGTGAATTTCTAACTTTTTAAAATCTTCAAATGTAATCATAAGCTAATATTATTTACTTTGAATTACGAAACTCTTTCGCAGTATTTTTTCTCAATTTTTAGCCAGAAATATGATAGAATGTTGAGGCGTAGCTATGCATACGCATCAACATTATAGCGAATTTGTGGCAAAAATTGAGGAAAAAGACGCGAAAAGTCTTCTAAAACGGGAGTTTCGTAATTCAAAGTATTTACTTACAAGCACCCGGCGAGTTGCCATTTGACCTGCATTCTCCATTGCATCCGGTAGATACTATTTTTTTTATACCCGTAGAATCAACGCAAAAATTCTTGGTGGCATCATGTATTAATGGTGCGCAAACACACCACGCCGTATTAGAATTATTGGTATTGCAAATTGGCGTTACGCCAATTTTAATAATGGCATCGTAAAAAATCTTACCTTCAATAAAATACGTACTGCAAAAATTAGCGTAATTTCCGTGGATATCAAAATAAACCGAACCGCCGATTAAAGCATTTGAAAGATTGCCTTTTATCGCAGAATCCTTGCTTTTAATTTTATAAGAAATAAAACTAGCTAATACAATGCCGGTTAAAATAGTAATAATGGTTGTAATCACTAATAGTTCAATCATAGTAAATCCATTTTTTACTACCAAGGATGATGTAGTAAAATCCAAGGCTTTGGGGGTTACCATCCCGCACTCAGCTTTTTTGTAAAGTTTAATACCTCTTATTTTATGACGATATTGTTTCAAAAAAATGAGACTAATTACAATCCTAATAAATTTTTTATTTTATCAATTGGAATCGTAGAAATGTTGCCTTCCTTGTCAATAAAGCCCAACCCCACCAGTTCGCCGGCAGAATTAAACAATGGGGCGCCTCCTGCCACAGACTTTTCTACCATAGTTGTTTTGATTGCTTCTGGATTAATCTGCCTTACTATCCCCTCATTGGCAAACCAATTATCCTGTTTTGCAGAAGTTGGCGCCACCAAAAATACTTTTTGCCCCAACTGCGGATTGCCGGCACTTGCAAATCCCACGGTCTGCAAATTATTTTTATCAATTTTTATTAACGCCAAATTATTTTTATAATCTACCGTTACCACTTTAAAGCTTACCGCCTCGCCCTGGAAAAAAACCTTAACATTGCCACTAGTACCAATGACGCTGGCTAATGTTACTATGCTTCCATCCGATGTTGCAATGAGCCCCGATGATAAGACTAAATTTGGGCTTAAAATGGTAACCACGGAATCTTTTACTCTTTTAATGGCGTTTTCTACTGATGTGCTTTCTTGTATATATACTTGCTCTGTTTTATTTACAAAAATTTTACCCTGCTTAAAATCCTTTACAAACTGATAATTTTCAAAAGAGGGATTCGTTAACAAATATGGCAACAAAAAAACATTAAAAATCAAGGCGCCCAGCGCGCCTAAAAATAATATTCCAATGATTTTTAAAATAGCTGTATAGTTAATTGACATATAATATATTTTCAAGTAGGATAATCAGTGTTAAGGGCTCGTTCGTTAATAACTTGATGCAGTTTCGCCAAGATGTGTACCAGATGCGTTCAAAAAAATAGGAGGCGTAGTAAAGCTACGCATACTATTTTTTGGGACGCAGATGGTGCGCAGATTGGATGAAAATGCGCAAGTTATTAATGGACGAGCCCTAAGAACCTTTCCAATTTTACAAGGGACCATGCAATGAAAATGCTTTTAATCCAAGAGCAACAGGTTATGAATGGCTTTTGCTATGCTTTTTGCAAAGCACTTCTGGAAAAACTTGAAATGCTCATGGAAGAACGCAGGGCGTTAGACGAATACGGATCATTAACTCCGATTGCAAAGTCAGTTATTAATAGCCTTGATGACCAAATAAGCTTTGGTAGCGGATCATGGGACGAAGTAGAAAGAATTGTCGTACATATAAAAGAATTTCTCGCCATTTTTGAAAAAAAAGAAGTTAATTGCGAGTCCCTTGAAACCCTGCTTGCCGATGGTCAATTATAATCTAAATTCAACGTCCTCAAAAATCCCCACGCCAACATTGGCGATGGGGATTATTTTTTTGCGGACACTTTCTCTGGCATATTCATCCTTGCCAACAACCTTGGCAAATCAAACACAATCTGGCCGTTTTTTTCGTCAATTAACACCCGGCTTCCCTGGATAATTTCATTGATAACAATTTTAACTGATAACGGATCCAAAATTAATCGCTGAATAACCCGCTTTAAAGGCCTGGCTCCCAGGTTTGCGTCAAATCCTTCGCGCACCAAAAATTCTTTGGCTTTTTGTGAAATTTGGATGCTAATTTCTTTAGCCTTTAACCTTTTTTCAACTTTAGCCAATTCCAAATCAACAATCGTTTTAATCTCTGTTTCTTTCAAATAATTAAAGATAACAATTTCATCAATCCTGTTTAAAAATTCCGGCCGGAATTGGTCGCGCAGAGAATTCATCACCTTGTCTTTCATTGATTCGCGCTCGGCCAAATCTTGCTCGCTGGAAAATCCGATGGCCGACATTTTGTTAATATAGTCTGAACCGACATTAGAAGTCATAATGATAATGGTATTTTTAAAAGATACCATTCTGCCCTTGGAATCGGTCAATCGGCCGTCTTCAAAAATTTGCAGTAAAATGTTAAACACTTCCGGATGGGCCTTTTCTATTTCATCAAGTAATATTATCGCATACGGCCTTCTTCGCACTTTTTCTGTCAATTGACCCGCTTCTTCATATCCCACATACCCCGGAGGACTGCCGATAATTTTAGAAACGGTATGGCGCTCCATGTATTCTGACATATCCAGTCTTACCAAAGCCTTTTCATCATTAAATAAAAACTCACCCAGAGCCCTTGCGGTTTCGGTTTTTCCAACTCCCGTGGGTCCTAAAAATAAAAACGACCCTAAGGGCTTGTCTTCTTCTGAAATGCCGGCACGGGCGCGGCGAATGGCTCGTGAAATGGCCGAAATGGCTTCTTGCTGTCCCACCACCCTTTTATTTAAGGTATCTTCCATGGCTTCCAGTTTTTTAGCTTCTTCGGTAATTAAGCGCATCACCGGAATGCCGGTCCAGCGCGAAACTACCCTGGCCACATCTTCTTCGGTCACCTCTTCTTTTAAAAAGTGGTGTGTTTTTTGCAGCTTGACCAATTTTTGCTCAATTTGTTTTTGCTCTTTTAAAAGCATTGGAATTTTACCGTATTTTATTTCGGCCACTTTTTCCAAATTGGCTTCGCGCTGGGCCATATCGGTCTGATACGACAAGTCGTCAATTTTTTTGCGGATGTCTTTTATCTTATTGATTAATTCTTTTTCGGCGTCCCATTTTGCCCTCAATCCTTTGGTGCTTTCTTTAATATCGGCCAGCTGGCGAGCTATGACTTTCAACCTTTTATCGGAATCTTTTTCTTTTTTCAATGCCTGTTTTTCTATTTCCAGCTTAGTGATTTCTTCCTGGAATTTTTCCAATTCTTGCGGCTCGGATTCAATTTCCAGCCTTAAAGCCGAACCCGCTTCATCCATTAAGTCCACCGCTTTGTCCGGTAAAAATCGGTCGGCGATGTAACGGGAACTTAACTCAACCGCAGCTTTGATGGCCTGGTCTTTTATGCGAACTCCGTGATGCACTTCATATTTTTCTTTAATGCCCCGCAATATGGCAATGGCATCGTCTACCGAAGGTTCCTGGACATAAATAGGCTGGAATCTTCGCTCCAGCGCAGGGTCTTTTTCAATATATTTTTGATATTCTTTAAGGGTGGTGGCTCCGACAGCTTTCAATTCTCCACGGGCCAAGGCTGGCTTTAATAAATTAGAAGCATCAATAGCGCCTTCTGCAGCTCCTGCGCCAACCAGCGTATGCAATTCATCAATAAATAAAATATATTTTCCGTCGGCCCGACTGATCTCTTTTAGCAAAGATTTTATTCTGGTTTCAAATTCACCGCGGTACTTGGTGCCGGCGATAATGGCCCCTAAATCCAAAGAAATAACTTCTTTATTTTTCAAAAATTCGGGCACGTTGCCTCTTGCAATCCGCTGGGCAAATCCCTCCACGATAGCGGTTTTTCCTACCCCCGCTTCCCCTATCAGCACCGGATTATTTTTGGTCCTTCGGGAAATGATTTGCATTAACCTGCGGATTTCATTGTCACGGCCGATGATGGGGTCTATTTTTCCGGCGGCGGCCAAATCAGTAAGATTGCGGGTATATTTTTCAATGACCTGGTATTTTGATTCGGGCTCCGGATCGGTAATCCTCTGGCCTCCCCGAATTTGTGACAATACTCTTAAAACCTCGTCATAACTTAATTTTGAAGCTTGTGCACTATTTCCAATCCCAAAAAGATTTGCCTTTTCCAAGACATCACGGGCCATGGATTTTTGGTCCAGCAAAGCTAAAAATAAATGCTCAACCGAAATAAATTCATCTTGCATGTTTGCGGCTTCGATCCTTGCCTTATCCAGTACCTTTGCCATGTCTTGGGTCAGGTAAAATTGGCCGAATGCCGTTGGTGTCAATAATGTTGAAATTTTAAAAATTTGGCTTTCTGTTTTCTTTTTCAAAGCATCAATATCTGCCCCTAACTTTTGTAAAATGGTAATTACCAGCGATCCTTCTTGTCCCAATAAAGCGTACAACAAATGCAGGGCATCTATCTGCTGTTGTCCCCGTTCTTGCGCAATTGACTGAGCCGAAAGTATGGCGTCTTGCGCTTTGTTGGTAAAACTTGCTCCTCCGTTCACCCTAGTAGAAGAATTTTGACGATTAAATATTGCTTTAATCTTGTAAATTCTCCGATTATTGTTTTATATTATTAAAAAATTACCATATTCTCTATTGCCCCAATATTTAATCGTGACGTAAGGTCAAAATTCTCTACAGGGTGCCCTGTAGTGAATTTCAAAATAATTTTTCAACAAAATCCGTCTTTATAAATTCCCTTAATCTTAATTTTAGAAATCTTCCTCCTTGAGTTGTTTTTAAATAACCCTCTCTTCTTCTGGCATCATCCTCATTAATACAGGCTTCTATGTAAATATATTTAAATGGTGTTCTGGATTTTGTTGAAAAATTCGTTTTGGCATTATGTTGTTTTAACCTGATAACTAGATTAGTGGTATATCCTATGTAAAAAGCCCTATCTTTCAAGCTTTGTAGAACGTATACATAATGCCAATTTGAAATTCTACTACGGGGCATTGTCTTTCAATATATGATCAATTGACCTTACTTTACTTCAAATACAAATATAAATCAAGATTCTTGCAATTGCAAATATTTGACAATTTACCAATAAAGTATATCATGTTATTATGTAGTTGAGCACCTCTTGCCGGCAACAAAATTCACATGTTTGGACTTTAAAAAAGGGAGTGGATGATGAGTGCGCAAGATGCATTTTTTCTGGTGGCACTGGGGACAACAGTTGCTCTTTCCTTTTTAACAGGAGTGTATTTCCAAAGGAAAGAAAAGGGTACGTTGGCGGGATTTTGTGCCCTGGGGTGCATTATCGCCATTGCCTGTGCTTTTTTCCTGAGGGAAAAATCAGGGAATGGCGAGTTGATAGAAATCAACAATCTGCCCCTTAAGACCCACTGGAGAGTATTGGTAAAAGTTCCTTTAAAAGAACGGTACGGGACCATCATCAAAAACTCGGCTACCGGCAAGATAATATCTTTTTCCTCAAAAGAAGAACCGCCCGCCGAATTTGTGGTTGAAAAAAAGGGAATCCCCGGTTTGAGGAAAAAAACCATGACTCCCATTGAAAGCAACGGGTATGGAAAAGAAAAGGAGAAAAAATAGGCCCCTTGGCTTTAAATTACGAAACTCCATATGAAGAAGATTTTTCGGGCTCTTTGCGGAAATAGCCTCGAGGAGTTTCGTAATTCAAAGCTTGGGGCAAAACAACAAAGCAAGCGCAACCACGCTTGCTTTTTTATGTTAAAAAAGCAAGCGTGGTTGCGCTTGCTTTGTTGTTAAAAGTAAAAATCAAAAAATCTAGCTCCTCTCGCCCAGCACCACACCAATGGTAATTTCTTTGCCGGATCTTAACACTTTTAATGCCACGTTATCGCCCGGATTATACTTTGCAATTATGTTTTGCATGGAATTATCTTTGGTGATTTTTTCACCGTTAATTTCTAAAACGACGTCTTTTTCTTTTATGCCCGCCTTCTCTGCCGCAGACCCCGCGGTCACCGCCGCCTCCCCATTAGCTCCCCTCAGTACCAAAGCTCCGTAATCAACCGATAAACTATATTTTGTTTTTACCGCGTCATCAACTAGCAAGTATCGCACTCCTAAAAAAGGGTACACAATTTTATTGGTGCTTATAATTTGCCGTATGTCTTTTTTGGCAATATTTATCGGAATGGCAAACCCTATGGACTGGCCCCCGTCGGCCATGGCGGTATTAATGCCAATCACTTCCCCTTGCAAATTTATCAATGGACCGCCGGAATTTCCCGGATTAATAGCCGCATCGGTTTGAATGATGCCTTCAAGCGTTTCAGAAAACCCCCCAGAACCCGAGGCAGAAACAGTCCTGCCCAACCCCGAAACTACCCCCACCGACACTGTATTACTAAACTGCCCCAGGGCGTTCCCAATAGCAATGGCGGTTTGACCGATTTGGATGCTATTTGAATCCCCAATTTTTATGGCTGGAAATGTTTCGGTTTTTTCTGAAACTGCCAAATTAGTTTGTATTTTTATAATCGCCAAATCTTGCACAGGATCCAGTGCCAATACTTTGGCATTATATTTTTTACCGTCATTGGTAATTACCGTATAGTCAGCGGTTTTGTCTGAAACCACGTGCTTGTTGGTAAGCACTAACCCGTCTTCTGAAACGATGAATCCCGAACCCGCCCCCACTTCCTGATATTTGGTGCCTTTTTGTACCTGCTCTGGAACTAAAAGACCAAAAGGAGAATTATCGCCAAAAGGGTTGATAAACTGCTGTTGGTATACCGGCAAATTTTTAGAAATCACAATGCTTACCACCGATGGCGAAGCTTCTCTTACCGAATTTATAATCGCCTGCTCGTGAGAAATCGGTGATACGTATTTTTCTTCGGATGACTTGAGTATATTTGAAATTATCGGCTGGTCTTGAATTGGCAGTGGCAAAAAATTCTGCTGTATCCTACCTATGACGCCATTAATTTGGGTACGGAAAATATCAGTGGAAAACATTCCTACATAAAAAACTAACACGGTAAAGAAAACCATACTAGCCAAGCCTATCTTAAAAGTTTTATTGCGTAAAACCTTACTGGTTATATCTTTAATTTTTTTTGAATCAAATTGCGGTAGATCGTACATAGTCTAATTACTTTAAAGAATAATAATTATGCTATTTTCAAGCATTATTTTTAGCTTCGCTTTTTTCGCGGCTGTAATCTAAAATCATTTTAAAAATCTTAAACCACATCTTGGGGTTCTTATTAAACTTGCTAGCCCTCACTCCTCCGCATCTTTTTAAATTGGGAATTAAAACCTGTTCTATGATAAAATTATTTTTAAGAGCCTTAATATTCATTTCTGTTTCAATTTCAAAATCGGAGCTCTTTAAATTAAGTTTGTCCCAGTCCTTGCGCCGTATCGCCCTAAATCCCGCCAGGGGATCGGAAACCTTAAGTCCCAACATATAAGAAGCAGGGTAGGAAATTATTTTATTATAATTCCAAAGTTTATTATTTTTTTGATCTTCTCCGTCAAATTTTTCAGAGTTCCGGCACCCCAAAACAAGATTCGCTTTTTCCAATTTTTTAAGTAATTTCGGAATATATTGAGCAGGGTCCGTCCCGTCTCCATCAAGAAAAATCAATATATCTCCTTTACTTTTTTTAACAGCTTGGCGCATTTGCCAGCCCTTCCCCCCTTTTTTTTCTTTTAAAACTATTGCTCCTAATCTTCCCGCAATTATCGAAGTAAAATCATCAGAAACATCAACAACTATCAGTTCTGATTTTTTTTTAATTTCTTCCGGAATAGAACAAATAACCTTGGCAATACCCTCTTCTTCGTTTAAGGTGGGAATAATAATACTTATTATTGTATCCGATTTTATGGTTTTCATAGGTAAAATCAGAAATATTGAAAAATTTTTTTAGAAGGGTTATCCGGTTCAATCGACGCAGCTTGATCATTCTTAGGGTATGATATCATAGTTGGCAATATTTTTGCAATCTCACTGATATGGTTAACTCTTTTACCGAAGTTATTTTTTTTAACAAATTCCGCATTATACTCCTCTTGGCCGGGAATGGGGTTTACTATGATTAACGGTTTTTTTAAAGTTAAACATTCCGAAACAGTCAGCCCACCGGATTTTGAAATAACCGCGTCTGAAATTTTCATATATTCTTCCATAACATAAGTCCAATGCACCAACAATAAGCGCTGCCTCCCGGTAAAATTATCTTTCACAACATTATAAAGTTCGTCATTGCCATTAGCAATGAATATCAAATTAATTACCGGCTCAAAATCCAATAACTCCTCAATTAGAACTAATAAGTCTTTCCTGGATATCTTAAATGAAGCTATAAATAATACTACCGGATAATTATTATTAATGCCATATTTTAATTTTAGTTCTCCGATATTTTCTTTTATATAAAATCTTGGATTAATAGGAATGCCCGTAATTGCAATTTTTTCTTTTTTGATCCCCAGAGCTTCCAATTGCCCGCCAACCTGCAGATTGGGGACAAAATAATAATCAATATAAGGGAACTTATAATAGGGGTGAGCATGATAATCGGTTACCACTACGCCTATTTTGACTTTTCCGGATATTTTTTTCAGATAAGAAGCAAAAATCGGCAGAATGGTCGCATTGGTAAATATAATGGCAGTGGGATTTTTCAAAGAAATATACCTTTTGATTTTATTGTTAAATAATCCGATATATTCGGCAATTTTTTGGGTAAAAAAAACAGGGAAATATTCATACACGATTTTCCACATAAAGGGAAACTTTTTACTTAAAAAATCATAAACTCTCGCGTATTTTTCAATAGATTTATCAATATTGATAATATCAACATGCTCCAATGCGATATCTGGTAAATTTTCCTTGGCAAAATCTAGCAAGGCCTCCCCGGCCCTTATATGGCCAAACCCAGCAGTCATAGATATGATTAAAATTTTTTTCTTTTTCAGATTCATTCTATATTATTGATTTTTAAAATAATAAAATACATTGCAAGCACCAACATAAAAGAAATAACGGTGCCAAAAAATGAGCTAAAAAAATCGGGTAAAAAATAACTTGCGTCTACGATATTAAAATAATTCAGAAAATATAAATTGCCGGAAAATAATGTTAAAAAAAGCAACATTACCATATGCACCATCGCCGAAAAAAGCATCAAAAGAAGCAGTGCATTGAGGTATTTATTTTCCACAATTTTCTTATTCATGAAAATTTCAATATATTAAAAAAGCTAGTCCTATTACTATCAATATTATTGCTATTGTTTTCTGTAAAATTACTTTTTTTGATATGTCCTCTTTTAGTATCTTGGGAAAGAAAAAAGAAAAAAATAACGTGATGATAAACAAAAAAACATATTGGACTCCCCTTAAGGAGTTTACTATTGCCAAATAAGAAACCGGTGCCAATGATATGGCAAAGCTTTGCAGTAAGCCAGCAATGCCACCAGCTGATTGGGTAGACAAAAAAAGCAATCCGGTCTTTTTATTTAAAGTTGTTTTTTTTGAAAAAATTTGTATTCGTAAACTTTTATCAAAAAGAAAAATCAAAACAAACAAAAAACTGAATATTCTCATCCATACAATCCCCTGTAAAAACGACATATTAAAGAAAACAAGTTTAGAAAAAATATAATCCAGGGAAAACATTAAAGAAGAAAATACCAGCAATATTAAATAATTACCGGTTATTTTGAATTTTCCCTCCATAGAAATAACAATACTTGCCAAAAGCAACATAATGAAAGCCAAAAGATTTGCGCCCGTGACTACCGTTCCTAAAAATATCCATGTCAATATCAATATTATGATAGGCTGGGTGGCCCCAATAGTGGTCATGACACGGGAAACATCAAATTTTTCCAAAGCAATAAACATAGCATACAATCCTAAAATATATACTATGGCTTCCAAGACTATCCACAATAACCCTAAAGCACTGGGGAAACTTAACTTTATAAATGGTATGAAAAAAATAACCAGCAAACTTAATGCTCCCACATAAAAAGTGTATAACTTTGAATTTGGAGGGCCACTTAAAATCAACTTGTCTCCAAAAAAAGCCAGGCTAAAAAACAAATATGATAAAATTATTACGATTAACCAGGAAAACATTTTTCATGTATTGTTAAGTGATTTATTCTAGGGGGAAATTTCTAACTAAATTTAATCAATGATTTTTAAATATATTCTTTGCTTCGTTCCAAATTTCCGGTTTATTTTGGGTTTCTTTTAGCCAAAACCACCATTCGGTTCCCCAAAAATAAAATTCCTTAAATCCTGTTTTTTTGGCGTAATCCACATTGGCACTAAACTGCTTTATATTCATGGTTTTTTCCTGTTCCTGTAAAGGGATATCATAAAATAATTTATAGGCCCACGGTTCGGCCTGCAACTCAACACAAATAACTTCTTTATTAAATACCTGTTTTATAATCTTAGCTTTGCGATAATAAAAAACCGGAGGTATAGGGAAACTGCCATAAAACCCGAATCCGTCTATGATATGAAACCATAATTTCCGATACATAGTGGTTCCCACAATATCCCCCGCTTGGGCCGCACCAAGCCAAAGTGACTGCTCGCCCGAATCAGAAACAATAATCGGCCTTGTCGGGTCAAGTGATTTTATAAAAGCCACCTCTTTTAGTAAAAAACTCTTGTCATACCAGGGACACTGACCAAAAACAAATAAAGGTTCGTTTTCAGCCTGCCATGCGACAATGGCTTTTGAATCTTTGTACCTTGTAACGACTTGTTTTACATATCCTAATACCCTGTCCTGCTGTTCTTGTTTTGAAAGACCTTCTGCCCATATCGGCAGGTGGCATTCGGGCCAGCGGCCAGTTTTCATACCAACCACATATATCATTTTTGCACCGTGATTTTCCGCCTGCTCTATTTGCCAGTCAATATCATCAAAATAGTAATCATCTTTTTTGCCTTCAACAAAATCCCATTGGGTGTGTAACTTTATATTTTTTACCCCCAAGTCCTCCAGTATGGCCAAGTATGTTTTTTTCCAATCAAGCTTTAGCGCCTCAGCCTGCATTTGGGAAAAATTAACCCCCCAGGTTAGTTTTTCCTGAACCGGCGCCTGACCCACAAAAAAATAACACGCCACGGCTAAGCATGAGATAATAAAAACCAATAAAATAGTGGTAAACATTTTTTTCATTTTAATTCTACCTGTGATAAAAACCGGCCTTTTTATTGGGGATTTTTCCGGTAGCGATTATTTTTTCAATAGCATAGGTTCCCATTTTTTCTATTTCCACAAATCCTTGCATGGCAACTTCAGCTAAATCTCCGGCATCTAATAAATCAAAAAGCCACTGGTCTATATATTTTGGATTTTCTTGCAATACAGCCGCCCCGATATGCAAAAGCCATCGCCGGTTAAAATCTTCCTGCGACCCGATTGACGGTTCAATAATAATAGGAATGCCAAGTCCTGCATAAAAAGAAAGTTCCGACGGTTTGGTCATTAAAATATCAGTCGTCCTCAACGCCAGATTAAATGTTTCAAAATATTCATTAGTGGTGGTTCCACTTAAAATATGCACCCAGCCGTCTAAGTGCAAGCCTTTGATGTTTTTTGCAAAATATTCTCTCAACTCTTCCCTGGTGCCAACGGAAATAATAAACCTCAATTCTTTTGCCCTGATTTTATCTTTTAAATTATTTACCAATTCCAGGGCGATTTCTTTTTGCGCCCCGGCTCCGCCGATGGAAAATAATATCGTCAAAGGGTGGTTTGGCATGGCGGGCAATTGACCAAGATACCCTTTAACCAATGGGCCATATACTTTGCGATATTTGCCCTTGGGATCAAGATTTAACAACCGATACCCTAAATCTTTTTTCAAGGTTTCCAAATGCAACCCCCCGATATTTTCCTTGGGCAGAGGATAACCGGTTAAAATAATATTTCCATCAGGGACTCCGTACAATTTCAAACGATCCCTTACCCAGCTATTGGGGACAAAATATTTAATCCGGCTTTTTTTAGGATGCAAAGAAACCCAAGCCCGCGCAATATCGGCATCGCAAATGACGCAATAAATATCTTCCGGATACTTAAAATGTTCCGCCATAAAAGCGGGGGTAAAAAACGTGCTAATCAGCGGCAAGCGCTTTTGGGCCAGCCTTTCTATTAAATCCTTCCCCCATCCTTTTTTAATGGAAGAAAAAATTATTTTCCCGCTAAAATTCCCTTTTGATAAATCGCGCTTGGGGTAGTATCCGAGAATTTTTTGGAAACTGTCAAAAAAAATAAAAAGAAATAGGCCGATAAACGGTATCCTTCTAAATCTTGAAATGAATTCGTAAAAAGAGCGGGTGGTTTGCCATATTTTCCTGTCTTTTAAAGGAATGCCAGGGTAATTGTTGACGTTGATAATTTCCATGCCAGGGGTAATGCTTCGTAAAGGGTAGGCAGTCCTTTGATGGCCGTAGCCCATATCGGGAGCCACCACCCAGGCTTTTTTTGAATCGGAAGAAGTATGGATATTTTTTGGCATAGTTTTTCGTAATTATACTATATTTTTAAATTGATTAAAATACGGTATCTTGCGTAGCCAACAAATAACTGTTATAGTATTTTTGTGCACTAAACACTGATTTGCCCTTTGAAAAGGAGAAAAAAAGTGAAACGCTCCACCTGGTCGGTAACCGTGCTTTGCATCGCGATAAGCATGGTTATTTTTAACACTTTCTTTGGAACCAAGAAAGAAGCTGCTACTGAAAAACAAGTTGTTCCTGTCGTAAAAAAAGTCCCCCCGGAAAAAAATCAGGGGAAATACGCCACTGCCATCACCTGCATGGACGGCAAGGGTCAAGGCCTGGTCAAAAATTATATCATAGAGCATTATAATATTGATTGGGTGGATCTAATAACCCATAGCGGGGCCAATAAGATACTGGCCGAAAACTTCAATACACCCATTGTCGCCGGTATGAGAGAAAATTTAGGGAACTCAGTTTTTAGTAGTCATAAATCAAAACTCATTGCCATAGTAGGACATAGCGGATGTCTGGTAAACAAGGCTGGAAAAAATGAACAGATAATCCAGCTAAGGGAGTGTGAAAAAAGAATCCGCTCTTGGGGATTCGGAGTTAAGGAGAAGATTATCCTTTTATTTTGGACAAAGAACCCAAGAACCATTCAGAGGGTTTGGTAACCCCGGACAGCAAAGCCCCAAGCATCGCCTTGTGGCTCTTTTTATTGCAACTAGCATTGCAACTAGCAATTGCAACTAGCATATTGCAATGGTCAGCCAATCTGTGATATTATCAACTTTGTTTGAGTTTGCTTGGGGTAAATTTCAAATAGATTGGTTCCTTTACAAGATGTGGAGGTAATAGTATGAATCGGGAAGCTCGCAAGATATTGTTGGGCTTGGCCTATGTTCTCATCGGACTGTTTCGCAAACCCCTGTCCGGATTTGCAACCGGCCTTGAGTGTATGGATGGCCGTGTCCAGGGCGCTCTGCGCAAAAAAGCAAAAAGAAAATACCGCGTCAAGTACGTGGACATTATCACCCAGCCGGGGATAAACAAAATCCTGGCAGAAAATACTGATGTTCCCATCATTGAAAACATCAAGAAAATGTTATGGATTTCCATAAACGACCACGGATCACGGACAATTATTATCGCTGCCCACCACAACTGCGCCGGTAATCCCAATAACAAAGAAACACAGCTGGCTCATTTAAGGGAAGCAGAAAAAACCGTCAGAAATATGCTTGAAAATTTACCTCTTGGCGACCTCGGACTCAGTCCGATGGATTTTGTCATTGATCTTTTATGGATTAACGAAAAATGGATGCCAGAGGAAATCCCCTCTGATAAATGGCTCGTGAAAATGAATGCGTAGAAGCCCCTAAGACAAACCAACAAATAGTACCGCAGAAACCCTTGCGGTTATTTTTTTACAAATTTAATATACTAAAAATTTAGTTTCTTATGTTTATTAAAATACCAAACAATTCCCGCAAGAATTACATAATACGCCACCAGCCAAATCCATGAAACATTTGCAATGGTCTTTACCGCCCAGGGCTTTGAAAAAATATCTAATACTTTTAGAAAATATAATAATAAAAAATAGCAAGGCAATGAAAAAATAAATCCTAAGATATTTGAAAAAGCGCCCGCAATAGAAGTTAAAAATCCCATTACCGTAAGCGCCTGGACCACCGGCAACGCCAATACATTGGTAATGGGGGCAATTAAAGAAATAACCCCGAAATTATAGACAATAATGGGCAAAGTGACAATTTGAGCCGAAAGGGTAATTGAAATAATATCTAAAAAAAATGCAACAACCCTTTGCAAAGGGTTTTTTTCTGTTCTTGCCTTAAGCGAAATTGAAGGGTTTTCAACCTGTTTTTTGGCAAATGATAAAAACATAATCATTGTATCAATGAAAGGTTTTATATAAATAATCCCCAGGGAAGCCAAAAAAGATAACTGAAACCCGATATCGTAAGCCAACAACAAAGGGTTTTGTAAAAGCATCAGCGTTGCCGTTACTACCAACATCCTTGAGCTGGTATTTTGCCTGCCTAATTTTTGAGCTAAAATCCCGACAGACCCCATCATGGCCGCCCTCACGCCCGACGCAGGGAATCCAATAAGGATAATATACACCCATATAAAAATAACGGCCACATAAAATGCCTGTCCGCGCCACAATCCCAGCGCTAATAAAAAAATCATCACCATATTGATTAATATAATGATATTAGTTCCCGATACCGCCGTTACGTGGCTAAGTCCTGTAACCGTAAATTTATTCTTTAGTTCTTTTGGCATGGCTTTGTCGTTGCCAAACACCATGCCTTGCAAAATGAAACTTTGCGGAGGGGAAAAATTAAAGTTTATAGAATCTGTTAATTTTGTTTTTATAAATAAAACTTTTTCGTAGGTGTATGAAAAAATATTATAATCGTGCTTTTGCGAAATAATTTCTATTTTTGGATAATCCATGACAGAATAAATTCCATCTTTGGCTAAATAATGCTTGTAATTAAATTCATTGATAACGCTTGGCGTTTTTAATTTTCCGGTGATTTGTATGGTATCCAAATAGCGATAATCACCATAAAATCCTGATGTAACCAGCACCACACTTTGCGTGTCTTTAATTTTTACCTGTAATTTTTGCGTGGTAGCTCTAATGTCAGGTTCGGCGATAATTTGGCCGATGAGTATAACTTTTTCGGGCGCATCGTTTAATTTACGTAACGTATCATGTAACATAGCAAATTCGGAAATTTGAAAACGCATAATCCCTAGAACCAAAACCAACACACAAAATCCTAATATAGAACATACTCTAAATTCCAAAGCTTTGGAATTTAGAGTATGTTCTAAAAACAGAGAAACAAAAATGATACACATTCCAAAAACAAAAACTCCCCAGATAAAAATCTGGGGAATTTTAATAATTGATGCAAGCGCTATCCCGATTACAAAAGAAATGCAAAAATAAAAAAACGTTTTAGACGGAGTCATGTAATTTTTACCACTTTTTTTTCCAAATCCATTAATTCTCTATTATCTGTTCTTTTATCCACCAAAAAATCGCTTAAAAAAACTTTTTGGTTTTGGGGGGTTATTTTTTTCTGCCTCTTTACGGGCAGCTTCTTCGGCGCGAAAAACAGCATTCCTATTTTCCAGCTCTTCTCTTTCTTTTTCCATTACTTTTTTCATTTTTTCTCTTTCTTTATTTATCAGTATTTCTTTTCGCTTTTTTTCTTCCATATGATCCTTTATAGCTAACTCCCTTTTATGATCTTCAACCTCTTTTTGATGATCCCTAAACCATTTGCCCGTCCAGTTTTCCAGAGTTTTCCATGGATCTTTTGCATTTAAAAACACTTCGCTTTTTAAAAAAACATCTCTATCATCCCATAATTGCTTTGGATCAACGTACCTAGATGGTCTTCTTAGAGTACATTTTTTTATTATATCTTCTATTTTTTCTCTTCTTTTTTCTTCAATAAGTTCTTCTTGGGTTCTTCTATCTCCTAAATTACGCATAATATTTTCATATGCTTCTTGACCTCTTTTAAATCTTTCTTCGGTTTTTTTATTTCCAGGGTTTTTATCAGGATGATATGCCTTCGCCATGTTACGATATGCTTTTTTAATTTCCTGTTCGTTGGCATTTGCAGAAATACCTAAGGCCTCAAAATCATCTTTTGGACTTATATATGAGTCTTCTATATTTGAATTATCTTTTTCTTCTGGTTCTTTTATGCCTTTTTCAACATTGGAATTAAAATCTCCGGATGATTCAATATTCCCCTCTATGTTATTTTCTATTTTCCTGTTCATATTTTTATTTGCTTAAGCATTATTTAAAATTTTTCTTAATTTTACCATTTTTAAAATTTGGTGGCAATTACCGTGATTTTTATTTCTCCTTTTTTTAGGGTGGCGTCTTTTACGGCCCCAAAAATTATTTTGGCCTTGGGATCCACATGCTCGGTAATAATTTTGGTTGCGTCTTTTATCTCATTTAAGCTGATATCCATCCCTGAAATATTAAACAAAACCCCTTTTGACCCTTTAATTGAAAAATCCAGCAATGGCGAAGTAATAGCCTTGGTTGCGGCTTCCTTGGCTCGATTTTCCCCCGTGGCTTTACCGGTGCCAAACAGAGCCTGGCCGGAATTTTTCATAATAGATACCACCGAAGCAAAATCAATGGAAATAATCCCCGGTGCCAGCATTAAATCGGTAATGCCTTGGACGGCCTGGCGCAATAGGTCATCGCAAATCTCAAAGGCATTAGAAACCGTTGTTTTTTCATCAACCACTTTTAACAGGTTGTCATTGGAAATAATTAACAGTGAATCCACATTACTCTTTAATTTTTCAATGGCGGTTTGAGAAATTTTTTTTCTTTCCTGGCCCTCAAAAGAAAAAGGCGTGGTAACTACCGCCACGGTTAAGATACCCAAATCCTTTGTAATGGCCGCAATGACCGGCGAAGCGCCACTCCCGGTATTGTGTACCACAAAACCATCTGCTACAAAATTGTGGCTACCCTCCACCGTTATATCATACACTTCTTCTTCACCCATATTTTTAATAGATTCCACTCTATTGAAACCGAAATGTTTAAAAAAATCTGGAATTTTTCTGCTTCTAAATTTATATAAAAAGTTTTCTCCTGATCTTGATTTTAAATGAGGAAGCGCACCCAACAATTCTTGAGTTTTATAAATCCTAATAGTCCACGAAGTAAATTCTCTCGCTTCTTTTGTATTGGGTGGTTTTATAATTCTTGTCCTCAAAGAAACATTGCTAGTTCTTAATCCTATACTATCACACAAAAACTTTAATTCTTTAATGATTTTTTCGCTGGCCATTTCAAATTTAATTTCTTTTTTTGGTAAACCAGTTTTTCCAATTTGAGTTGAATAAGAGGCATCAGCATCTGCCAATCCTATAATAAATGCTTTTTTTTGCGATTCCGGTAAAGTAAAAACCCACTGAGGAATTTCTTTTTCTTTCGCTGGTTTATGCAAACCCAACTCTTCTAGTAATTCATATACTTTTTTAGACCCGGCACAATACCAATTAGCAGATTTATATTTCTTCATCTCCAAGCCCAGGCATTCTCTTATTAAATCTAAATATTTTTTATTGTTTTTATTATTTTTTGAAGGTGAAAAATAGACCTTCCAAGAATCTTTTGACTTAGATATCCATCCATCTCCAAGTAAAAAACCAAAAAGTTGGCAAAACTTTTCGTCAGTAACAAAATTTTCTGAAAGTTTTAGCGGACTTCCTTCGTTTGGAATTTTTTTAAGGATAACGACTAAATCCTCTTTTTTTAAATTTCTAAGTTCTGTCCATTCTAATTCAAACTTGGAAAATCTATTCTGGTTTAAAAAATTTAAGGGTTTAACACGCAAAAATGGATGATCTTCTGATGCGCAAATAGTCCTATTTTTGGTCTTTAATTCCAGCACCTTCTTAACGCCAGTTTTCATTGCAGCCAACACTTTTCTTTTTACTAAATTATTATCTTCAAAAGAGTAAACCATGGATCCGGGTTTTATAGAATCTATTCTTACCGGACCCTTGGGATTTGTTGTAATAAAAGAACTGCCACGCAAGCAACCTCCGCCCAACCCACAGGTAATAAACACCAAATCGGCATCCTGTAAAAAATGTGAAATCTCTTCTTTACTTTCTTCTGCCGCTTTTTTGCCCAAATCAATATCCATACCCGCCCCAAGTCCTTGGGTGGTATTTTTACCGATTAACACCTTATTGGCAACCTTACAAAAATGCAGGGCTTGGGCATCGGTATTGACTGCGATCAATTCAACCTTTTTATCGTTAAATTTTGCGATGCGCGAGATGGTATTAGAACCGGAACCGCCTACACCGATAACTTTTATTTTTGGATTCATGCTTTGACTATTGATCTTATATCCATATCATCTATGGTGAAAATTTCGTTCAATAGGTAATTATATTTTCACACGCATTATAGTACAAAGGGCCTTTGCGCACAAGCACAAAGGCCCAAAAACCTAATAATCAATACCATTAAGGGATAAACACCCGAAACACTTTTTTCATTTTTGAAAATGATTTTTTTATAAATACTAAAAACCCAAAAATGCCTTCTTTTTCAAAACCCTCAATCCCTGCTCCGCCCACGACAAGGCCGACTACCGTAGCGAGTGCAGGATCCTGTTCAATACCTACTATTCCTTTCAATGTTCCGATTTCACAAGGAAGCTTTAATTGTTGTTTGACCAGTTCTTTTATTTTGGGTAATTTCGCCCCGCCGCCAGTTAATACGATGCCCGCCGGCAATAACTCTTGCCGGCCGATTTTTTTCAGTTCTTTTTGCATTAAATCCAAAATTTCAGCAACTCTTGGTTCTATAATATCCACTAAATCTTTTTCCGTAAAAGATACCGACGAAGATTTGTCAAAGACTTCTATTTTCCCTTGCCGCGCCAGCTTCGTTTCCGATTCGGTTGCAGCTTTGGATGAAAGCAGATTTTTTGTAAAACTTTTTTTATCGTTCTTTACAAAAAAACAAGCTCCATGCTTTTTTTTAATATCTTCGGCGATGGCAAATTCGGTGCGAAGACCAATGGCGATGTCTTTGGTAATGTTGGCGGAACCCAAAGGGAAAATAGCCAAATGAATCAAGTCCCCTTCTTCAAAAACCGCAAGGCTGGTCGTATCAGAACCTATATCAATCAATGCCACGCCAAGCTCTTTTTGCTGGGGAGTCAATACCGCTTCGGCCGCCGCCAACGGAGAAGGGATAATGTCATTAATCTGTAATTTTGCGCCCAAAACCGCCTGGGTTAAATTAATAAAGTACGATTGAAAATAGCAAAGCAAGATAACTTTTGCTTCCAAACGTATTCCAGTCAAACCTATGGGTTGCTTTATCCCTTTTTGGTCGTCAATAATAAATTCCCGAGGAAACACATCCAATACTTCTTCGTTTGAAGGAATATTTATTGCCCGCGTTGCCTGCAAAACCCTTTCAACGTCTTCCTCAGAAATCCTTTGATCAGCTCGTGACACGGAGATAATCCCATCCGAAGGAGTGACATACAAATGACTCCCGCCGATGTTTACAAACACCGAGTTAATTCTGATATTATTATCCCTTTCAATTCCCGCCACTAATCCCGTAATATTTTTTGCAGTTTCTTCTACATTTACCACGGCCCCGCGCCTTAACCCAAAAGAAGGCATTGACACCGATGTCAAAAGCTCCCACTCCGATCCTTTTTTTTGAGCAACCAAAATTTTTATCGTATTGGTTCCTATATCTAAACCTGTAATAATATGACCCCTTGACATAAATTTCTAATACTTAATTTCTAATTTCTAATGAATCAATTTCTAAACGTGTTTTAAAATTCAGCTCATTAAAACTTAATGAAAATTAGAAATTAGAAATTGAAAATTCGATTTATATCTTCAAAAAATAGTGTTTCTCTTTTTCTTCCATTCTTTCCGCTTCCTTCTCTGACTGTTCGTGATCATATCCTAGCGCATGTAAAAGACCGTGAATGAGAATTTTTTCCAGCTCTTTTTTTAAGCTTAATTTACTGTCTTTGGCATGCTCTCTTACCACCTCTGGGCAGATTATCACCTCCGCAGACTCGTCTTTAAAATGGGAAACCTTTTCAAATGACAACACATCAGTGGGTTTATCTTTTTTCCGGTATTTTTTATTGAGTTTTTGGATTTCTTCGGAACTGACAAAAGCAATAGATATGTTTTCTATTTGTTTATTTTCGCCTTTTAAAACCTTTTTTGCAACCCCCAAAAAAAAGCCTTTATCCACAGCAAAATTCGTAAGATTATTTATTTCTATCATGATGGTTATTTTACCAAAGATTTGTCTTTTTTCAAAATATAGTCTTACTTTGAATTAAAAAAAGCGCACCAGACGGTGCGCCCTTTTTTATGCAGAAATTAACTTTTTATCCTTTTTAAATCTTCATAGACAACAAAGAGGTAAAAAATCCCAAAAGGCATGGTAAATAACGCATTAATTAAAAACCCTACCCTGGAAATTGAGGAAATAAGAAACATAATAGCAACCCACAGACACAATCTGCCAAATACCGCCCACCAATATCCTTTTACCAATTCTTTGCTGCGCCACAAAGCTTGCATGCCTTTTTTATCTTCAAAAACAAACGCATATTCGGATAAACTAAACCAAAAAGAAAATATAATTCCAGGTATGATAAAAAAAATAAAACCCGCCGCCACTATTAAACTTCTCAAAAGCATAACCCAAAAAAACGACCCGATCTTGCCTCTTGCACTCACGAGTAAATTTTTCATATTGCCAGCGCCACTGCTTTCTTTTACTGCGTATAAAAGAGCAACTTGCACCCACACATTTACCAATACAATAAATACGACTAATAAGAAGGCGGTTAAGCATACTAACAAAGAAGCCAAATCATACCAATAAAACTTCCCAAACCCGAACATAATAGCCCCCAAAAACGCTGTGACGGCCACCATAACTAAGGTAATGGCGTATCCGATCAAGGTTAATTCCATCGTTAAAAATGCCTTGCCTTTATATAATTCAAAACTTTTTTTAAATAATTCACTAATTGATATTAATTTTCGATTATCCATATGTGTTATGTTAATAGACCTGTTGCATATTAAGGATTGTGACGAAAATTGAAGATTTCGAAGCTGGAAATGTGATAGAATTTTGAAGTTTAGCTTTAGCTAAGCTGAGAAATTATAGCAAATTTCCAGCCGAAAGGTTCAATTTGCAGTAAATTCTTAATACGCAACAGGTCTATTAGACTCCAGTTAGTCTAATAGTTTTTTTATTATACCACTAATGTGACTATTATCCGCTCTGCCTCTTACTTTTAGCACAAGGTCGCTCATTATTTTTCCCATATCCTTGATTTCCTTGGCGCCGACATTATTAATGGACTCTTGGATTAATTTTTTAAGTTCATCTTCCGATAACGGTTCTGGCAGGTATTTTTGCAAAATGCTAATTTCTTCTTTTTCTTTTTGCGCCAATTCCGGTCGATTTCCCTGTTGGTACAAAACAATAGCGTCTTTGCGTTTTTTAATTTCGGATGATACTACGCCGATAATTTCATCGTCAGTTAATTGCGACGCCTGTAGCAATTCTTCTTCTTTTACTTCCGAATCTTCTTTTAAAATTTTATACCGTTTTTCTTTTTCTTTGGCATTGATCACAGAAATAGTCATACGCAAAACACTGGTAATTTCGTGATTACCTTGTTTTAGGGAATCTGTAGCGTCGGATTGTATTTTTTGCTTTAACATTCCCATAAAACATACAACATGGAACAAACGAAAATACTTTTGTTACGTGTTCCATGTTATGTGTTATGTGATTATTTCGGTTTTGCCATTTTTTCAGCCACGATTTTTTCCGCTTTCAATATCACCCTTCGCAATGCGGAACGCTTTTTTGCCAAGGCTGATTTTGGCCTCTTGCGGAATTGTTTGCCTCGCACATCAAGCAATATTCCGCTTTGGCGGACCACTTTTGTAAAACGGTGCACCAAATTCTGGGAGCTTTCTTTTTCTTTCTTTTTTACTTCTAAAACCATAATAACGAATTTTCAATTTTTAATTTTCAATTTTTAATAAGTAAGTGTCAACATTTCGACAAAGCGAAATGTTGACGGATTTAATCATTTCAAATTGATTTTCAATTTCAAATTGTAAATTTCAAATTAGTTTTTAATTTTGGCTTTCATTTCTTCTACGACCTTGTCCAGGGGTATCTCTTTTTGCACCCCGGTTTCCATGTCCCGCAAGGTGATGAAATTTTCCAGCGCTTCTTTTTGCCCGAAAATTAACACCCATTTTGCCCCCATTTTATTTGCCGTATTTAACTGACTCCTTAAAGAATCTTTTGAAAAAGATTCTGTTACCGGAATTTTAGCGGCTCGGAATTGTTCAAAAAGCTTTAAGCTTTTTCTTTTTGCCGACTGGCCCAATTGCGCCAAAAATATTTCCGTCTTTTCCTGTTTTTTATCTGCTTTGAGCTCTCGGGTTTTCATGATATTTACAATTCTATCGACTCCTCCTGCCGCACCGCAAGCAGGGGTATCCCTCCCCCCTAAAAGTTTAACTAAATTATCATATCTGCCTCCACCCACTAATGTTCCCTGGCTTTGGCCGTTCTCACTTTTCTCTACAATTTCAAACACTGTTTTTGTGTAATAATCCAAACCTCTTACCAAATAAGGATTTAAGGCATAGGGCAATTCCAATTCATCCAAAAATTCCAATACCTGTTTAAAGTGGGCATGGCATGCTTCACACAAGTGATCGATGATTTGAGGAGCCCCCGCTTTTACCCGCTGGCACTTTTCTTCTTTGCAATCTAAAATCCGTAAAGGATTTTCTTTTAACCTCCTCTGGCAGTCCGAGCACAAAGAGGATTTTCGCGACCTGAAATAACCGGTTAAAATCTTTTTAAAATATGGCCGACACTCCTGGTCGCCAATGCTGTTTACTTCAATACTAATATCTTTAAACCCTAAATCCTTCAAAATATCAAAGCTCATTTGAATGATTTGCCCGTCTATTGATGGACTTTTGTCCCCCAATACTTCTAAGCTAAATTGTGTAAACTGCCGATATCTGCCCGCTTGCGGCCTTTCGTGCCTAAAACAAGGGCCCGATGTCCATAATTTAACCGGCTGGGGCAAATTATACATCCCATGTTCTATATAGCTTCTTACGATACCAGGAGTAAATTCAGGCCTTAATGAAACTAAATCCCCGCCTTTTGTCCTAAAAGAATACATTTCTTTTTCAACAATATCAGTGCCCTGGCCAGTACCTTTTATAAACACTTCGGCTTGTTCTAAAACCGGCACATCTATTCTATTGAATCCGTAGTAATGCGAAACGCCTTCAATTGATTTATTGAATTTTTTAAAATACACCTGATCTTGGGGTAAGATATCATGCATCCCGGCCAAACTTTGTAATTTTATTTTGCTCATAAATTTGGAGTGGTCACGAATATACAAATACGTTCAAATATACAAATTCTACCAATATACGAATCGTCGTTATTTGTATATTGGTATATTACTTTTTAATTCGTATATTCGCAATTACTCTTTTAGTAACTCGGGGCGGAAATATAAGAAATGGTCATTAATGGAAACACCCTAAAAAGAGCCCGCCCAATAATATCTTTCTCTGGCAAAACCCCCCACCTGCGCGAATCATAGGAAAATTGCCGGTTGTCGCCCAATACAAAATACATGTCTTTCTCTAATACAATAGTAACGTCGCCATCGGTGCTTTCAAGCAGGGGCAGGTATTTTTTCTCGTCTAAGACCAGACTCTTTCCGTCTTTTAAAATGTGTATCTTCCCGTTTTTAACTTGCACGGTTTCGCCCGGAAGGCCGATTACCCTTTTTATAAACTTCTGGGTGATATCAAGAGGATACTTCAACACCACAATATCCCCCCTTTGAGGATCGCCGATTCTGTAAGATAATTCGTCAACAATTAAATAGTCTCCCGACTGTAAATTAGGCACCATAGATTCTCCCCTCACAATAAATGGTTGGAATATAAAATAACGGATAGGAACCACTATGATTACCGCAACAACAATAATTTTTAACAGTTCCCATAAAAAAGGCAGGCGTTTTTTGATTATGCCTCCGTTTTCTTTTGGCTGTTCTGGCGGGTTATTTGTTGTCGTATTTTCCTCCATAATGCTTGTAATTTACCATATTTTTTAAGGCAATGCAAGGGCTTATTTTTACATTATTTTTATAAAAAAAGAGAGCTGTGCCACTGGGCTGGCGCAGCTCATTGAAAGATCCCTACCGAGGCCTTATGGTATTCCGCCTTTGCAAAGGCGGAGCAAAAACTTCAGAGGCCTCTTTTTTGGGCGATTTCTTTGCCGCCAACAAGTGACGGATGGCTCTGGGGTGAATTTTCACCCCAAACTTATTTTCGAAAAACTTGGCTAACTTTTCAATGTTGACGTTTTTGACGTCACCGTTTTTGGGCAAGAGCGCCAAAATGAAGTGTTTCTGCGACGCATTCAGATGGCGACTCGTAGCAATGCTGGACATGAGAAACTCCGTTCTCTAGAAAACCCCCCTCAAAAAGACACTCCTCTTCTGCGTTCCGGGCAGAAAAAATGCCTCTTCTCTGGGTACCCCTCCGTTGGACTTAAGGCAGGCTACGCACAGATGCCTCCTTTCTAAAAAGAACTAAAAAACAACTAACTTAAATTATATTCCTCTTTAAAAATAAGTCAATCTTTGCTACAATCAATCCATGATAATTATCGTGGGACTTGGAAACCCGGGAGAAAAATTTAACAACACGCGACACAACGCCGGCTTTATGGCTGTTGATTTTTTTGCAAAAAAAAACGACTTCCCCGAATTTGAATTTTCAAAAAAAGATAATGCGTTGATTTCCAAAAAAGAAACTATACTTTTGGTAAAACCCCAAACCTTCATGAACGAATCAGGGGTTAGTGTTAAAAAAATCGTTTCGAGTTTTAAGTTTCAAGCTTCAAGTTTCATTGTCGTCCATGATGATATTGATTTAGCGCTGGGAAGTTTAAAAATCGTCAAAGACCGCGGCTCTGCGGGACATAAAGGAGTGGAATCAATTATCAAACACATCGGTAATGAAAACCTGGTACGATTGCGCCTTGGCATCCAACCCTTGGGCGGCAAACCGAAAAATTCAGAAAGCTTTGTGATAAAAAAATTCACAAAAGAAGAACAAGCGACCCTTGATTTAGTTATAGAAACAACGGCGCAAGCCCTGGAATGTTTCATTGAGAACGGGTTGGAAAAAACCATGAACGCTTACAATTAATAATGTTGGGCTAATAATGCGAATCTCGTTTAGCAATCGGAGCTATTTGCGAGAGAATTTTGGCGCCAGGTTTGGAAAAATGTTTAGGCGCAGCTTGCCTGCGCATAACACATTTTTACGAAGCCGGCGGCAAAATTATTCGCAAGGAGGCCGAAACTCTTTTTATATTTTGCCAAACGAGATTCGCATTAATACGTCCGAGCACCAACCCGGATTTTTTTTGTATTTTTTTGTATTTCAAAAGGCCCAATGTAGATTGCCTGCGTACAAAGGGCCTTTGATGCCCTTTGGGTTAAGAAGTAGCAATCCTTCTTAAAGAATTACGGCTTCAAATGCCCAGGGGGCAACTTCTCTTCAAAACTTGGTGGAGGAAATTTCCTCCGCTTTTTACCTCCTTATCTGAAAGGAGGTCATTTCTAGTTCGGTCCCCTCAAAGAGGACTTTCTTTTCAACCATGGCCTCCATGATTTTTTCCAAGGGAAGAATATCCGAGTTCTTCCGAACGACAATTTTCGTTTCGTTTGGCGTTCCTTCGAACGCCGTTTTGACCACCACCCGAGTTTTCAGGTGATTCCAAGCTTCGGAAACGAACATCTCCAAGTTTTTCTGGGTTCCTCCTATCCGAAGGTATTCCAGTACCAACTTGGTGCCAAAGTTCAAAACTAACCAAAGATTCCTTTCTTTTAGCGAAGGTTTGGCCAAGACCATCTCTTCCATGAGAGAGTCAATTTTGAGGACACTTTCTCCTGGCTTGGAGATAATCCTCATCTCTTTTTCACTCCCCGTAAAGAGAGTTTTTGCGACTACCCGAGACTCCAGGTAGTCCCAAACCTGGGACAGCAAGGCATCCAAACCTTTCTTACCCAAACCACTTCGGATGGATTCCAACACCGCCAAAACTGCGATCTGCAAAGCGGGCCAATTCTTGCTCATCAAACTACTCCTTCTTGGTTGAGTTTACCGGTTCTGGAACCCTCCAGAATCCCCGGCAAACCCTTTGGTTGTGGGCATTAAAAAACCTGATTTTACAGATATCTTAATGCCCACAACCAAAATTCCAACAAGTTTTATATGTAAAAGAACTATCTTTACCTTATAGCTTGATTGTATCATATATCAATGAGCTTGTCAATACCTATGACACATATACCTAAAAGTGTCAAATATTGAATGCTGTTCGGAAACACTGACTCCCCCGAGCAATGATAGTGTAAGTTATGAACGTTCATAATTTACACTATCGCTCAATAAATACATTTTAAAACAGAGCCAATATTGAAGGTTTTTGGTTATTAAGGCATAATCATGCTACATACTTTGAATTACGAAGCGCTTCGAGGTATTCCCCCAAATTTGGAAAAAAGACCCGAAACCTGTTTTTCGAAATGCATTTCGTAATTCAAAGTAGACAACACTTCTTCTCAAAAAAAATGCCCCCGGGTATTTACACTAGGGAGCCTAGGCGTTGCATTTCCAGCGATCCTTCCGCTGGAAATGAAAACGATTAGCAAGGGGTGGGGTGGAATTTCAAACCACACCCCCTCTTGCTCCCCTAGTGGCAACGGCATGCGGAGTTGCCAGATACCTAGCCAGAGGATTAAAAGCAGGTATTTGAGGGCTTTCTTGCCCGCATCTACCGCTTCTTCCAGGCGGTTAAACTTTCTATCCTTCCATGCCTGATTTTTAGAGAACTCTCCGTAGCTCTCCAAAACTTGCTGGACCGCCTCCAGCTGCCAATCCATGAGATCCACGAAAGACCCTCCTTTCTAGGCTAATGTTATTATACATTAAATTAATAGGTATTAAGACGGAAATGTTTGACGATTTTAGGATTTTAAGCTACTTTGAATTACGAAATGTCCCGATAAAAATCGAGAATCCTCGATGCCCTAAAAAGGGGCATCGGGACTTTCGAGGTATTTTCCTCAAATTTCAGAGCGAAAATTTAATAGAATTTTTAGGTTTACGCAAAGCGTCCGCCTAAAAATTGTGGTAAATTTGCAGCTGAAATTTGAAGGAAAGACAAGAAAAAGCATTTTAAATGTGCATTTCGTAATTCAAAGTAAGCTAAAAATAACTACATTGGAAAAAAAATATGTAAATAATACACTCATAGCATCGATCACCCCCTACTTTTTGGAAAAGGGGTTTGTTTGGTTCCAGGAACATTTAAAAGAAATTTTGGAATCCGCTAAAACCCAATCATTTTTCCAGGACAATATCTTATTTCTGGAAAAAAGTAAGGATTATAACCTTATGAATATCTTAAGAAAACTGGATGAAATGGGGTATGAAAAAGTGTTTACCGTTTCAGATCTGGGAGAATTTTCGCAAAGAGGAGGGGTTATAGAAATTTTTCCGGTAAATACGGCTCAAGCTTTGCGTTTGGATTTTTTAGGCAACACCCTTGAGAATATACAGGTATTGGATATAAAAATTGAAAACGAAGAAAAGTCAAAAGCTATTTTACAAAAAAAATTAAAATCGCAAACATTATTTTCTGGAATAAAAAATGTAAAGCCTGGGGATTACCTGGTTCACATTGATCATGGGGTGGCCAAATTTACCGGCATGGAAAACATAGAAGCGCAAGAATATTATGTGTTAACTTACGCCCAAAACGACAAACTTTTTATTCCAGTGGGATTGGAGAAAAAACTTTCCCAATATGTGGGGTTTGCCGATCCCGCGGTATCGCGCCTGGGATCGTTGCTTTGGCAAAAAACAAAAAGGAAAATAAAAGAAGACGTTGAAGTCTTAGCCAAAGAATTGTTGGCATTGTATGCGCAAAAAGAAATTATTACCCGGAAGCCTTATGTAGTTGACCAGGAATTGGAATCGCAATTTGCCGCCGAGTTTTTATTTAACGAAACCACTGACCAATTACAGGCCATTGAAGATATTAAAAAAGATTTACAAGAACCAAAACCCATGGACAGAATTGTGTGCGGCGATGTGGGTTTTGGCAAAACGGAAGTAGCCATGAGAACAGCCTTGCTGGCGGCAATAAATAATTGCCAAACGGCCATTATCTGCCCCACCACCATTTTAGCCAGCCAGCATTTTGATAATTTTAAAAAACGGTTTGAAAAGTTTCCCGTATCAGTTGCCTTACTTTCAAGATTGCAAACCAAGCATGAGCAAAAAAAAATTGTCCAGAAAATCAAAGACGGTGCCATAGACATTGTCATCGGTACCCACCGCATATTATCAAAAGACATCGGATTTAAAAATTTGCAGTTACTGATCATTGACGACGAACAGCGCTTTGGCGTAAAGCAAAAAGAAAAATTACGGCAGATAAATCCTTCTTTGGACATACTAAGCCTTTCCGCAACCCCCATTCCGCGCACCATTTATCTGGCTCTTTCTTCATTTAAAAACATCAGCTTAATACAAACTCCGCCCGCAGGAAGAAGCGCCATCCATACCAGTATTCTGCCCTACCAAAAAAATACCATTAAAAAAGCGATAGATGTTGAATTAGCGCGCCAAGGCCAGGTGTATTTTTTACACAATAGGGTTGCCACTATTGATAGCGTAAAAGACGGCCTGCAAAAATTAGTTCCCAAAGCAATCATTAGCGCCATCCACGGAAGAATGGATGAAAAAAATATGATGGCAGTGATGGATAATTTCCAAAAAGGAAAAACCAACATTTTGGTAGCTACCACCATCATTGAAAACGGAATAGATTTGCCAAACGTAAACACCATTATTATAGAAGATGCGACTCATTTGGGCCTGGCGCAGGCTTATCAAATACGGGGCCGAGTTGGCCGGTCGCACATAAAAAGTTTTGCCTATCTATTATATAAACCAAAATACCTGACACCGGTGGCTAAAGAAAGATTAAAGGCACTAGAAGAAGCCCGCGAATTGGGCGCGGGATATTCCATTGCCATTAAAGATTTGGAACTTCGCGGAGCGGGAAATATTTTAGGTCGCGAACAATCGGGAAGCATTAATAAAATCGGATTAAACCTTTACTGTCAAATGTTATCTGACGCAGTCGAGAAAGGGAGAATTGCCAAACCTGCCCCGTAGTGAAATTTTCGCAAAAATTTCTACTACCGGGGTGCTAGCGGAGGCCGTGGAAAAAATGAGACAGTAAAAAAAGAGTGGCCAAAGTTTTAGCCACGCTATGCGATAGTATTAATGATCATGGACACGGCACCAATCTTCCAGCTTCCCATACGTATTAATTTCACTTGGTAATTCAATTCTAAGTGGACAAGCGTTACAAAAAATTAAATTAAAATTAAGCAAAGGATTCATGAGAATTGATCCACCACAACCTTGGTGAGAACCAATACGGCCCATAAGTTTGCTTTTAGAGGTAACTATCCATCTTGGATCCAAAAGTAAATTTTCACATCTTCTTAGCGCGATTGTTTCCATGCTTTGCTCCTTGTCAAAGGGCGACTAAAACAACTATCTTTATGATATATCAAAATTACAAAACTTCAAGGATTTTAAAAAACTATGATATAGTGATGACATGGAAGATATTAAAGAAATAAAAATAGAAGAAAAACAGTATCCGAAATTATTAAAAGAAATTCCCGATGCGCCAAAAATTTTGTATTATCGGGGAATTTTACCGCAAGAAAATGAATCTTGTATTGGAGTAGTTGGCACTCGCCGTCCTTCTGATTATGGACAGCAAGCAACCCTGCAAATTACCGGGGACTTGGCAGATGTGGGGCTTGTGATTGTTTCGGGCATGGCGCCAGGTATTGATACGTTTGCCCATAAAATCTGCGTTGAAAAAGGCGCGCGAACTATTGCGGTATTAGGCACAGGGCTTGATGAAAAAAGCATCTACCCTCAATCAAATTTAGCACTATCAAGAAAAATTATTGAAACCGGCGGATGCTTAATTTCCGAATTTAAGCCAGGCACGCCGGGGTATCCCAATAATTTCCGCCAGAGAAACCGAATTGTGTCGGCATTGAGTTTGGGAGTCGTGGTAGTTGAGGCAAAAGAAAAATCCGGCTCTTTAATTACGGCAAGATACGCCAAACTGCAACATAAAAAATTATTTGCCGTGCCAGGATCCATTTATACGTTAAATTCCAAAGGACCCAATAAATTGATAAAAGAAGGCGCAACGCTGGTTGAAAGCGCGAAAGATATTTTGGACGTATTGGAAATCGAGCCGCAAAAATTTACCAAACAAATTTTTGCAGGCGAAAATGCAGAAGAAAGCCTCGTCTTACAGGCGTTAAAAGAAGAAGCGCTGCATATCGATCATATTATTAAAAAAACAAAATTAAGCCCTTCGTCGGCGGCCACCACCCTTGCCTTAATGGAAATTTCAGGCAAAGTCCGTAATTTGGGCGGTAACACCTACTCGTTAAACTAACCATATACCATACTCTAATTTGCGCAATTGCGCAGATTAGAGTATGGTTAAGGCATGAGATTATCACTTACAGATAAATTCTTATGGGATTTATATGGTGTTCTTGAAAAAACAGGTGATGTTGCAGTTTTTTTCTTAAATCCGCATCCCGGAAAATGGAATCGCTTATCGGGAATCCAAAATCCTATTTTTGAAAAATATCGGCACAGTAAAAATAGGGCTAAATTCAGTAAATTAGTATATTATGCCAAAAAAAATAACTATATAAAGATTGAGAATTTAAAAGGGAGGGCAGGCGTAATACTTACCAAAAAAGGACTCAGCAAGGCGCTAAAGGCCAGTTTTCAAGTAGAAGGAAAGCAAAAAAGAAAAGATGGCAAGTGGGTAATGTTAATTTTTGATATACCCACAAAACATAAGAAAGCGAGAATTTTACTAAGAAGCATTTTATATAATTTAGGATATAAGTTATTTCAAAAAAGCGTATGGATTACTCCTTATGATGTTTCAGAAAAAACTGAGAAATTATTACAATTACACTCCTTAGATGGTTATGTTAAAATATTTTTAATAGAAGAGATTTAAAATGACCATACTCTAATCTGCGCAATTGCGCAGATTAGAGTATGGTCAACATTACTGACGATCTCCTACTTGCGCTTATAGAAATTTCAGGTAGGATACGGAACCTAGGAGGAAACATATATTCATTAAACTAATCATTATGGATTTAATCATTGTAGAAAGCCCGACCAAGGCTAAAACCATTCAAAAGTTTTTAGGAAACGACTACAAAGTCATGTCGTCTTTTGGCCATGTGCGTGATTTGCCCAAGCGCGAACTTGGCGTAGATGTTGATAAAAACTTTGAGCCAAAATACGTCGTACCGGTAAAAGCAAAAAAAGTGATCGCGCAATTAAAAAAAGACGCCAAAGCCGCAGACCAGGTAATCTTGGCAACTGACCAAGACCGCGAAGGAGAATCAATTTCCTGGCATTTAATGGAAGCATTAAAATTAAAGGACCCCAAAAGGATTGTGTTCCATGAAATTACCAAGACAGCCATTGATGAGGCTTTGTTGCACCCAGGAAAAATCGATATGAATTTGGTAAATGCCCAGCAGGCTCGCAGGGTATTAGACAGGATTGTAGGATACAAACTTTCGCCTTTTTTGTGGAAAAAAATTAATAAGGGGTTATCGGCCGGGCGCGTGCAATCGGTGGCGGTGCGGCTCGTGGTTGAAAAAGAACGTGAAATCCAAAAATTCGTACCAACTGAATATTGGCAAGTGGAAGCCTTGCTAAAAAAAGACGCTGTGGAATTTTCCGCCTTTTTGATAAAAAAAGACGGCAACGCCATTGAAAAGTTGGGCATTAAAAATAAAGAACATGCCGATGCCATATTAAAAGATTTGGAAAACGCAACCTACCAAATAGAAAAAATAGAAAAAAAGGAAACCAAAAAAAATCCCCTGGCGCCTTTTACCACCAGTACCCTGCAACAAAGCGCCTGGCAAAAATTCCACTTCCCCGCCAAAATGACCATGTCCGTGGCGCAAAAGCTCTATGAACAAGGATATATCACCTACCACCGAACCGACTCTTTGAATCTCTCACAAACTTCACTGATTGCCGCTAAGGAATTTATTACCAAAAGTTTCGGGCCAAAATACTCCACCGGATTTAAAATATACAAAGCCGGCAAAAACGCCCAGGAAGCCCACGAAGCTATCCGGCCCACTGATGCGCACAAAAACCCTGAATCGTTAAAAAGCGATCTGGAAGGCGCACAACTAAAACTGTACACCTTAATTTGGCAACGCTTTATCGCTTCGCAAATGGTGCCGGCCATTTTTGACGCCACATCAATTGAAATAACCGCTGGCAATTACAGTTTTGGCACCAATGGGCAAATGCTAAGTTTTGACGGTTTTTTAAAAGTCTACCCGATGAAATTTTCTGAAAATGAATTCCCACCATTGCAAGAAAAAGAAATTTTAGAATTGGTAAGCGTCACCCCCAGCCAGCATTTTACCGAGCCGCCCGCCCGATACAACGAAGCCACCTTAATTAAGGCTTTGGAAAAACACGGCATCGGCCGGCCATCAACTTATGCGCCAACCCTATCTACTATCCAAGCCAGAAATTACATAACCAAAGACGACCAAAAAAGGTTTATCCCAAGCGAAATGGGGTTTTTAGTCAATGATATGCTGGTAGCAAATTTCCCCCAAGTCGTAGATATTGAATTTACTGCCACCATGGAAAAAGAATTAGATGAAATTGCCGAAGGCAAAGATACTTGGCAAAAAACCTGCAGGGATTTTTACGAACCCTTTGCTAAAAATTTAAAAGAAAAATATGACCAAGTGCTAAAAGAAAATACCGATATTAAAACCGATAAAATATGCCCTAAATGCCAAAAACCCATGATAGAAAAATTAGGGAGGTTTGGCAGATTCTATGCCTGCACCGGCTTTCCCGATTGCAAGCATACCGAGTCAATACAAAAAGATGCCTCCGGGCAAGCAGTAACCATAAATATCACGTGTCCAAAATGCAAGACCGGCCAAATTACCGTCAAAAAAACCAAGAAAGGAAAAATATTTTACGGCTGCGGCAATTACCCAACCTGTGATTTTGCCGCCTGGGACGAACCTATCAATGAATTTTGTCCGACGTGCAACTCTATCTTGGTTCAAACAAAAAAAGAATTGATTAAGTGTTCAAGTAAAACGTGCGATTATAAAAAAGATGCCGCATCGGATTCAAAAATTAATTAAAAACAGCAAAGACCCAAAACCCATTGAGCAAGCTTTTGAGTTTGCGAAAGAAAAATACAAAGGAAAAATTAGGGCTTCAGGCCAAACATATATTGACCACGCCACTGCCGTCGCCCTATTGCTTGACCAATTAAAACTTGATCAAAAAACCATAATCGCCGGCATCTTGCATGACGTAGCGGACACCTCGTCGCTTTCGTTAGAAAAAAAAATTGACTTTAAAGAGCTTGAAAAAAAATTCGGACGGGAGATTTCACACATCGTCCAAAAAGTTTCCGATGTTAAAAGGATATATTATTCTTTTAATATCAATGTGAAAGAAGAGCATTTTTTTGACGAGGAAAAAGCTGAAAGCATAAGAAAAATGTTTCTTGCGATATCGGGCGACCTGCGGGTGGTTTTAATAGAACTTGCATCAAGAATAGACGGACTGCACAATATCGGCAAACTTGCGCCCCAAACCCAAAAATTATATGCGACGGAAACCCTTCAAATATTCGTACCAATCGCCAACCGGCTGGGGCTGGGGGAAATCAAAACAACCCTCGAAGATTTGGCATTTGCCTATCTTTACCCTGAAAAGTTTTCCTGGCTTCAGGAACACATTAAAGAAAAATACGAGCAACGGCAACAATATCTTAAAGGGTTTATCCCCCGTTTAAAAAAAGTATTCAAATCAGAAAGGGTGCAGTATGCAGACATAAACTATCGGGCAAAATCTTACTGGAGTACCTACCAAAAGCTTCTTACCCATGATATGGATTTTGAAAAAATACATGATCTGGTGGCACTAAGGGTGATTGTTAAAGATGTGGCAAATTGCTATAAAGCTTTGGGCATTATCCATAAATATTACAAACCCACATCTTCCGAACAAATCAATGACTACATCGCCAAGCCAAAAACAAACGGCTATAAATCTTTGCACACCAACGTGCTTTTAGAAGAAGGGAGAATATCTGAAATCCAAATCAGAACCGTTCAAATGCAAAAAGATGCCCAGTACGGCGTATGCGCCCACTGGTCATATAAAGAAAAAATTGACCTGCAAAAAGAGGGCGCAAAATTTACCTGGACCAAAAAAGTACCGGAGTTTTGGGGCGATTTTAAAATTAATTTCTTTTACGACCAAGTGTTTGCTTTCACCCCGAAAGGGGATGTTATCGTACTGCCAAAAGGTTCAACTCCGGTTGACTTTGCCTATGCCGTGCATTCTGACATCGGCAATCATTGCGAAAGCGCCAAAATAGACGGAAAAATTATCACCCTTTCCCAGCCGTTAAAAAATGGCGACGTAGTGGAAATCATCACCAATAAAAAAAGAGTGCCTTCGCAAGACTGGCTCCGTTTTGCAAAAACAAACTTTGCAAAATCCCACATAAAAAAGGTATTCTTGCAAATTCCCGCTTCGCTGTTTTCCGTACCCGGCTTTGTAAAAAATAAAATTTTTGACATTTCAAAAAAAGCCAAAAAAAGAAATGAAGAAAAAACCCAATTAAAAAAAGAAGCGCCAAGCCAGATTTACCTTGCGGGGCAAAAAGGCATCATGGTAACAATCGCCAAGTGCTGCCTGCCAACGTCGGCCGACCAAGCCAAGGCCTACCTTACTCGCTACCGGGCGGCGGTGTTGCATAAAACTACCTGCAATAACTTGCAAAAATTATACGAAAAATTCCCGGAAAAAATCATTGACGCCACCTGGAAACAATCTTGAAGAATGCTGAATTTGTGCTAGGATGAGCATAAATTGCCGAAGTGGCGGAACAGCAGACGCACTGGACTCAAAATCCAGCGATCGCAAGGTCATGAGGGTGCAACTCCCTCCTTCGGCACCAGAATGGAACTTAGCGGTTGAGAACCAACCAAGGAGTGGGCGTGCCGTAGGCACGCCCACGCTGTTTCGCCCGTTTTCGCCAATGAATTCGCCAATGAATTCGGATTCCCGCCTTCGGCGGGACTGATTGTTTTTTCGCCAAGAAGCAGGTGCGAGCCAAAGATTTCTTTGGCACAGACCTTTTTAGCAAAAAGGTCTGAATCAGAAGCAA